>Ga0206950_1029_pt1 | contig 39248 bp, 38 predicted proteins | sample Alteio_BWOrgHeat_41_FD_152954 | JGI IMG/M metagenome (GOLD analysis project Ga0206950, IMG submission 152954) | Enriched cells from forest soil in Barre Woods Harvard Forest LTER site, Petersham, Massachusetts, United States -... | ecosystem: Environmental > Terrestrial > Soil > Temperate forest >... | reverse complement strand
CGTTTCCCTATGCTGTCGGCTACGGAAGAATACATGCTCGCCCGCCGTCTGGCCGACACCGGCGACCGCGCCGCCGCGCACCAGCTCATCACGTCCCACCTGCGCCTGGTTGCCAAGGTGGCATTTAGCTACCGCGGCTACGGCCTGCCCGTTTCCGACCTGATCGCCGAGGGTAACATCGGCCTGATGCAGGCTGTGAAAAAATTTGACCCCGAACGCGGTTTCCGCCTGTCCACCTACGCTATGTGGTGGATCAAGGCCGCGATACAGGAATTCGTCCTGCGTTCCTGGTCCCTGGTGAAAATCGGCACGACGGCCGCGCAGAAAAAATTATTCTTCGGTTTAAAAAAAGTTAAAGCCGCCATTCGGGCGCTAAACGAAACCCTCTCGCCCGCCCAGGCCGAAGAAATCGCCGAGCGCCTGAACGTGACGTCACGCGAAGTCATGGAAATGGACGCGCGCATCGGCTCGCACGATACATCACTCAACGCGCCGCTGATCCTCGACGGCGAAGCGGAATGGATTGAAACCATCGCCGATCCGCACGCCAGCGCCGAACAAACCGTCATCGCGCACGATGAAATGGACAGCCGCATAACGATGCTGCATAGCGCAATGGAAAAACTCAGCCCACGCGAAAAAACCATCTTCACCGCCCGCCGCCTGCAAGACGAACCAACAACGCTCGAAGAACTTGCTCAACAATTCGGCGTTTCCCGCGAACGCGTGCGCCAGATTGAGGCAAAGGCGTATGAAAAGGTGGAAAAAGAAATCAGAAAGTAGGTTTTAGAAATTATTTTTTATCATCCTAGAATCCTAATTCCTAACCTCCGGCCCCCAGTCCTCGATCAATTTCTTTTGACTGTCTTCCAGGAATTTTTTGTGTGCCTGGTTTTTGATATAAACGCTCTCGATGATCATCATCGGCACAATATAGAAAATCACCGCCCCCGCTGCCGATCCGGCCATGGGCAGCAGCCAGGTCTGCGGCTGTTGAATCAAAACCATCGCGCTGGAAAAAATCGGCGGCGACAGCAAATAAGACGAAACCGTAAAGACCGCCCCCGCCAGCGTGCCCGAACCGACGCAAACCGCCATGGCGTGGTCCTCAGCCTGGTCCGACATCAAAGCAAACCACCCCGGCGCCATCAGCACCACGAGCATAAACAGCGGCGGATAAAAATACCCTAGCCCCAACGTGATCGGCGCAAAGAGTAAAAACCACCCAATAAACCCGCCGCCCTTTTTGGCCCCCGGGGTTTTTCCGGTTTTGGATTTTTTGTCGGGTTTGGCTGCGTCGGACATGGAACCTGCTATTCGTAATAAATAATCATACTGATATCTGTGTCCGGCGTAAAATCCTGCCGCCATGCTTCAAACTTTCCAGGCGCCGTTTTCTTCAACCCGTCAAAGCAGGTTGATAGGAAAGTTTTTTGCACTCCCATACCAAGTGAATGAAAATAGGTATTTCGTTTTGGCTTCTCAATAGTGAGATGAAAATCTTTAATAGGCCCCATCCACGTATTGGCGCTCTTCAATATATAACCGATAGTGTTAAAACCGCCTTCGTAGCTGGCGCCGTTAACCGGATTTTTCTCATAAATTTTTTGCTTCCGGTCATATTCATTCTGAATGGCGGCCTGCGTTGCGCCGTCAATGCAATAATCTTTTAAATTCTTATCTTCTGCATAAAAGCCAAAAAATTCTCCGGAACCCGCCACTGGCGCATAGGAATGTTCGATATGCGTAATCCGATCTGCCGGGAAAGTCTGCTGCCAATAATACTTTTCCGCTATCCGCCATTGCGGGCAATAGGGGCTTTGCGCTTGCGGCGTTGCTTCTTCATCCAGTGCGCAAGTCTTGATTGCGCCGGCCGCCGCCAATTCTGACTTGGCCATATCGGGCAATTTTTCAATCTGCCCCAAGGCCGCCATGCCGCCCGCCAAGGTCACGCTATATTTAGCCAGCAACGCCGTAACGTCCGTTGCGCCCGCCCAGGCTTTCACTTCCTTTTGAAAGGCAATTTTTTTACCGTTCACGGCAACATTAAATCCATTCCACGGATCATGCTGTAAATTATATTTGCGCCCGTCAACGCTTTCACACTCATCCTCATAACAACTTTGCTCCGGCAGCGGAAAAGCCACCAGGGTCGTATAATCCTGATCGCTGTTATTCTTAAAATCAAACGCGACCTTCACCTTGTCCATGCTGATAAACAAATCTTCCTTTTCCATCGAAATGGCGTCAGATTTTTTGAATTCCACGCTGCCCATGGCAATGCCCGCCTCGCCGTCATCGGCGCGCGCAGGCGCAGGCCCCGGCAGCGCAACACAAATTCCCGCCCCTATACCCAGTAAGTATAGCAGGACTGCAGCACGGCGGATGTTCGCTGAATTGGTTTTACCCCGAGGCATCTTGGCATGATATCTGAACCGTTTTACCCGCGGGAGGCACAAAATTGCCGCGTAACAATCTTGCCAGATATAGGATTAAATTGACAACACCATTACGCGCTTAGGGGGGTCTATAGGGTTGTTTGTCATTTTTTGATGCATTATCCCCTAAGGCCTTGCGCGTCAGGCAGCCTGAGCGCTTTTGGAGCCCTATCGCTTGCCCAGCGTCCGTACCATGTCCAAGACCTGCTTGCGTGTCGCTTCGTCCTTGATCTGATAGTACAGGCTGACCAGTTTCAGGGTTTCCGAACGCTGCATGACATCTTCGGCGCCCGTCTCCCCATCTTCAGCCAGGGCGTAAACCGGACCACGCGCGGCTTTGCCGAAGCCTTCAAAGAAATAACTGACCGATACGCCCAGTGCATCGGCGATCTGATACAAACGGCTGGCGCCGATGCGGTTGTCCGCCCGTTCGTATTTCTGCACCTGTTGGAACGTCAGGCCCAAAGCCTGCGCCAGTTTTTCCTGGCTGAAGTTTTTCAGCTTGCGCAGCGTGCGCAAACGGCCGCCGACGTGAATGTCCACCGGATCAGGACCACCGTCTTGATCTTCACGATTTGATTTCAGAGCTCCAGTTGACTTTGGCGCATAGCATGGCGCTGGAGATGTTAAATATGGCTTATACATTGTAAGAAGTACCCCGCGTTAATTTCCATATGGCTAAAAACCGTAGCGCATACAGTTGCATGAGGTCAAGTTTTTTTTACATGCGCCTATAGATCTAAAACAGCTAAAATCCTGCAAAATCCGCTGCTTTTATTCCCTCATGACATTTGGACTCAAAGCCCTTAAACTGCGGCTGGATTCAACATGGAGTGCAAGGGCATGAACCGGAATATTGTGGAAACAGCTTTGGGCGCGGTTGTGCTGATCACGGCCTTGGCGTTTTTGGGTTTTGCGCTGCATACGGCAGATGCCGCGCGCCCTTCGGGTTATACGGTGACGGCAGCCTTCACCAAAATCGACGGGATCAAGGAAGGTGCGGACGTGCGCGTGTCCGGCATAAAGGCCGGCACCGTCACCAAGATGAGCCTGGATGACAAATATCGTGCGGTTCTGACCCTGGATTTGGATAATAATATCAAATTGCCGGTCGATTCCGCTGCGCTAGTGACCAGCAGTGGGTTGCTGGGCGAAAAATTTATCTCTCTTGAGCCCGGCGGCGATGATAAGATGCTGAAAAACCATGATAAAATTACGATGACGCAATCTCCGCCGGGATTAGAGCAATTGCTCGGCCAGGTTATTTTCTCCATGAGCCATTCGGGTGATAATAAATCCGGGGATGCCTCATCCGGCGCTGCGGGCGCAACCCCCGCCAGCAGCCCTGCCATGCCCACCGCACCAAAGGCCGAAGGTAGCAGTGAGTAAAAATATACTCCTTCTTTGTATTGTAATTTCTGGTTTCTGGCTTCTGGTTTCCGGCGCCTCACAGGCGCAAGATCAGGCTCAGCCAAATAGTAATCCGCCGAGCATTGTCGATAACGTCATTCAACAAATGCAAAACGGCTCCGGGAACAATGCCCCCACAACGGTTATTGCGCCCAATGGCGCCGCACCCGTTATGCCAAATCCTGATAACGCGGCGCAGCAGCCTGGCCCGATCCCCGGCATCGTTGCCGAAGGGGATAATACCCAATTGCCAGCCATCCCCGAACCGCCGCCGACCTGGGATGCGCATCCCAGCGTGATTTTACGCGCGCTGGATAAAGTCACGGCCCGCACGCAGACCTTTACCATCCCTATCGGACAACAATTCAACTTCGGCGCGCTGACCATCGCTGTGCGCGCCTGCCGCGCCCGACCGCCACTGGAACCCGCCGACGCCGCGGCATTTTTGCAAATCGTCGAACAGAAGAAAGGCGAAGAGCTCGTCGCGCGCTTCAGCGGCTGGATGTTTTCATCTTCGCCATCATTATCCGCGCTCGAACATCCGGTTTATGATGTCTGGGTGGTGGGATGCGGAAATGAAGTTAAGCGATAGCAAGCAATTCCGGCGCCGATCTAGCTAATCTTACGCGCGGAGGCGGCAATTCCCCCAAACCTGAAACCGGACAACGCGCACCGCGGCGCGCAAAGAATTCGATGATTTCATCCGGCGGCTCATTCCCCAGAACAAAGCCATATTCATTCCCGATCGCCTTCGCCTGTGCAGGCGTAATATGCGTTCGTTTGGCACCATTCACCTCCGTCAAGGAAATGATGCTCATGGGATCAGATGGGAGATAGCCGTGAAGAATCATGTGCGGCTCACTGTACAAGTTCGGATTGGTATCTAATTGCGCAACTGCATACTCCCCGGCTGCGAATGCAACGTCATGATCACGACCGCAAAGCGTGGCGCCGCGCAAAGTATAGGACGGTTCCGGATCTTTAATCGCATAATCGGGAAATTCCGTTTTCAGCAGATCCATAACATATTTTTGCATATCATCGGATCTGATCATTTGGTTCGACACTTTACTTTCACGAAACATACCATCCGCATCCGGAATGCCTTCCGCAATGACGATGGTTGCGCTGCCCAACCCTTTTCTTTGAATGCCTGTGCGCCATTCCGAAGTTTTCAAAGCCGCATGAACAGCGGTAAAAAGACTTTCCCGGTTATAGAGAACTTCTGGCGTTAAAACGATATCCGCAGCGCCGTACATATCCCGCTCAAATCTTGATTGCTTTACCGCTTCGTAGGCGAGCGAACCATATTTCTGCCCCATAATCCTGACAACATGGATGGTTGCCCCCATGGATTGGCATGAACCGTCTGTGTTGCGCAGAAAAGTACCCCCGAATTTTGCCGCACTGGCAAAACCGATGTTATCCGCGTCGAACTTGGGCGCATCGTTATCAATGGTTTTGGGAACCACAATCACCGGCATGTCATAAATACCTGCTTCCGCGAGGAATTCCTGTGTTTTAGCCATGGAACCATTGCCGCCCACCACAATAATGCCGTCGATGCCATACGTCTCGATGTGGCGACGGGCATTTTTATACTGTTGTTTTGTAAACTCTCTTTCGCCTTTAATACTGCCCAGGCTAGTGCCTTGCTGCCATTCCCAATCACCAGGCCGCAAAATCGTCTGGGCGAGCAACGTGTCACCGACCAGGCCCATCACACCGTTGTGAACGCCGATTAAAATAATACCTCTTTTTTGACATTCCGCGTGAACGCCGTTGGTCACCGTATCCATGCCGGAGGCATCACCGCCGCTCGTCCAGATGGCAAATCTTTTTACTTGCCCATCGTTTACGTTTATCATGCCAGATATTCTCCAATAGAACTTTATCAGTTTCTAACAATTTTATTGCGAGTCTAGAAACAAAAATTAATCAGCCATTTCGCACTGCAGCAATTGATTATATTGCACCTGCGAAATCTCGCGGAAGTTGAACTGGGCGAGATGTCCGGTTTGGAATTGGGCATCTAAATATTCGAAATTCCGCGCGCGCAGCCATTGAATGAGGCGCACCAAGCACAACTTTGACGCGTCCCGGGCACGGGAAAACATGCTTTCACCGCAAAAGATTGGCCGCCCCGGCACAGTAACGCCATACAAACCGCCGACCAATTGGCCGCCATGCCAGGCCTCGATGCTGTGGGCATAGTCCGTTCGGTGCAGCTCGATATAAAGTTCAATCAATTCATCATTCAGCCAGGTTTCATCGCGTGTTTCCGCGCAAGCGCGGATGACGGCAGGAAAATCCTTATCAATCGTCAGGTCATAAATTTGCGCGCGGTAACTCCGCACCAACCGCCGCGGCGCGTGGAATTCATCCAGTTTTAAAACCGCGCGCGGATCGGGTGCGTACCAACGAATTTCATCACTGCCGCGCGCGGGCGCCATGGGAAAGATGCCTTGCGCATAGGCGGCGAGTAATATTTCAGGCGTGAGCGCGGTAATCGCTATTTCTCCGGCACGATTTCATCAATCAATCTGGCGCGGTGTTCCAGCCAGCCGAGCATGCCCATGCTGATCACCAAAACCGCCGCGCCGATATATTGCACCGTGAATAATTTTTCATGCAAAATGATCGTGCCCAAGATGATGGTGAATAGCGGCGAGGCTTGCTCCACAAAGGCCGCCAAGGATGCGCTGATATACGGTAAGCCGCGGTAATATAACATGAACCCGAGCGCCGTGCTGAACGCCGCGCCGCAAGGCACCAGCGCCCAAGCCCACCAGGGCGCCGCATAATCCGCAATGGGCGTCAGACACAAAAGCGGCAAGCAGATCAATCCGCCCAACCCGAAACGCAGAATAATCAGCACCGCCGGGCGGTAGCCGTCGTTGCTGAGCGCTTTGCCTTGGACGCTGACGGTGGCGTAGCCGAGGATGGAAACGGCCATAAACAGCAGCGGCCAAAAATCCATTTTTTGATCTTGCGAAAACAACGGCAGCAATTGCGGCCACAAAACGAAAACCGTGCCGCATAACGCCGCGATAATAAAAATAAATTGCGAACCTTGCAGTTTTTCTTTCAGCCAGACCGCCGCCAAAAATAAAATAAATAACGGCTGCAACCGCACCAGTGAAATCGCCACACTGACCGGCATATGCACCAGCGCCAGGTTATAGCCGACCGCGCCGAAACCCACGCCCGTTAAACCAAACCATAAAAATTTTCGCGGCGCGCGGCGCCAAGCGGCGATAACGTCCGATTTTAATGTCGGCTGAAATAAAAACACGATCGCGGAGGCCAGCAAGGCGTTGATCACAGCCGTCGGTATGGCGGGCAAATAATTCAAATAAAATTTCATGGCCACCGTGCCGCAGGACCAAACCATGCAGGCGGCGATCACGTATAACGATCCCCGCTGCGTCGCGGACATTACAGCCCCTCCGCCAGTTTCCGTTCCAGCCAGTGGATGTTGTAATTGCCGTCGATGAATTCCGGATCGTTGATGATGCGCAGGTGCAAAGGCAGATTGGTTTTAATCCCGCCGATGACGGTTTCTTCAAGCGAACGGCGCAGGCGCAACAGGCAATCATTGCGGTTCGCGCCGTGGACGATAAGTTTGGCGATCATGCTGTCGTAATGGGACGGCACTTTGTAACCCGCGTAAACCGCGCTGTCGAAACGCACGCCCAGGCCGCCCGCCGGATGGAAATCCGTGATCTTGCCCGGTGACGGTGCGAAGGTATTGGGATCCTCGGCATTGATGCGGCATTCAATCGCGTGGCCGTGCCATTTGATGTCTTCTTGCTTGAACGCCAGCGGCGCACCCGACGCCACGCGGATTTGTTCGCGCACCAGATCGACACCGGTGATCATTTCCGTGATGGGGTGCTCGATTTGCAAACGCGTATTCATTTCCATGAAATAGAATTTGCCTTTTTCATAAAGGAATTCGATGGTGCCGAGACCGCGATAGCCGAGCAATTTGCACGTACGCGCGGCTATTTTGCCAACTTGCGCACGTTCTTCGGCATTCAGGGCGGGCGAACCGGCTTCCTCCACCACCTTTTGGTGGCGGCGTTGGATGGAACAATCGCGTTCGCCGAAATGCACGACGTTGCCCTGACCGTCGCCGAGCAATTGCACCTCAATATGGCGCGGCTGGGTCAGCAATTGTTCCATATAGAGGCCGCCGTTACCAAATGCGGCCTGCGCCTCGCCGGACGCGAGCTGAAACGCTTCCGACATTTCGCCTGCACTATGCACGGCCTTCATCCCTTTGCCGCCGCCGCCCGCAACAGCTTTCATCAAAACGGGATAACCGATTTTATCCGCGAGTTTTTTTGCGGCATCCACTGTTTCCAATACGCCTTCGCTGCCCTGAATCACCGGCATACCCAAACCCGCGACGGTTTTTTTCGCCGTCGCTTTATCACCCATGATGCGGATATGTTCGGGCGTAGGGCCGATGAAGGTGAAGCCGTGTTCCTCCACCATCTCCGCGAACTGCGCGTTTTCGGATAAAAAGCCGATACCGGGATGGATCGCATCCGCGCCGGTAATTTCCGCCGCGGAAATTAATGCGGCCATATTCAGGTAACTCTCGCGCGAAGGCGCCGGGCCGATGCAAACGCTTTCATCCGCTAGGCGCACGTGCATCGCATCGCTGTCCGCCGTCGAATGCACCGCGACGGTTTTGATCCCCAGTTCACGGCAAGCACGGTGAATGCGCAGCGCGGTTTCACCGCGATTGGCGATTAGAACTTTGTCAAACATTAGCCAATCACCACCAGCGCTTCGCCGAATTCGACCGGCTGGGCGTTTTCAACGAAGATTTGTTTGATCGTGCCGGATTTGGGCGCCTTGATCGGGTTCATGACCTTCATCGCCTCGATGATGCAGAGCGTATCACCCGCGTTCACGTTGCCGCCAACGGAAATAAAATTCGGCGCGCCGGGTGACGGCGCCATATAAACCGTCCCGACCATCGGCGCGGTAACGGCGTCTTTCGGCACTTCGTTCGCCGCTGGCGCAGCCGCAACAGCGGCGCCCGCCGCGATAGGCGCAGCCGCATAGGCAGCCGGAGCCGCATGTTTCGCGACGCGGATCTGCGCCTCGCCCTCGGAAACCTCAATCTCCGACAGGCCCGTTTCTTCCATCAACTTGGCGAGCTTGCGGATTGCGTCTTCATCAACAGTAATTTTATTCATCGCTTGTCCTTGCGGGGTTATTTGCAGGGGCGTTTTACGCGGATTTTGCATTTTGGGCAAGTTTATTACAGACAATCGCCTGTTGACAGCTAAACCTGTGCCCCTTAAGAGGCTTTATACCCCAATCATTCGCATCAGGAGTTTGCTATGAATTTGAGCCGTTTATCTCGTTTTGCTATTGCTGGCGGAGCCGCACTTGCTATTGTTAGCTGCCAAAAAACAGTTCCGAATGATGTATCGAGCGATGTATCAGCCGCCCCCGTGGCACAGGCAGATCCCGCAAAACCGCAAAAACTTATCATAGAAAGCGTGCTGGCCGCCAACGAATTAACCTGGCCCATCGGCGGTGCGACTTATATTGATTATAAAACCGGGAAAGCGACCTATGGCAAAGCCACCTACGTAAAAGATGCCACAGGCAAGGGAAAAGAAATCAACAAAGATGTGGATTCAAAAAATCTCTGCAATATTTGGATTGATTACAGCTTTCAGAAAACTGGTAGTAAGACAGCTCAGTCCCCGGGAATCGTCGGGTTTGACACCTTCACGGTAAATATTAATAATTCCGACAAAAGCAACGATACAGGCAATCGTTACGGTCAAAAATTGGTTGCATCGGTTGAGATCCAGCGTCCTGTCAGGGCTGAAGATGTTAACGACAGCGGACGCTTTAATAATAATTTTGTCGCGTATATGGATTGCATCGGAAGTGGTACTGTTGCCCGCAAGACTGTCTTTGACCCCAAATACAATGGTTATGCCGATCAAATTATGGATGTTTTGTGCAAGGCGAGCGGGAATAGGATTACCCCTTTCTACAGCCGCGCCATTCACACAAACTCAGACCCGCGAATGTAATTTATTGCCGCAGATATTTTAGCGCCGCCTCCAAAGCCTCCAAATACCCCTGCGCGCCCTTCCCGCATATCATCTCCTTCGCCACCAACGACACATACGAATGTCGCCGAAACTCCTCGCGCGCGTGGATGTTTGACAGATGCACTTCCACCACCGGCACGGCGGCGATTTCGAGGGCATCCATGAGAGCGATGGAGGTATGACTGTAGCCGCCCGCGTTGATAATGATGGCCGCGGCGGCTTCACGCGCTTCATGGCACCATTCGATCAGCGTGCCTTCGTGGTTGGTCTGGCGGAAATCAACCGCCACGCCCAATTCCGCCGCGCGGGCGCGGCACATGGCCTCCAGATCCGCCAGCGTGGCCGTGCCATAGACCGCCGGATCCCGCTTGCCCAGCATGTTCAGGTTGGGGCCACCCAAGATAAAAATTGCTTTCATAGCCCTGTACCTATAGTCTAAGGGGGACAGTGGGGCAATGAACCGCCTGATATACAGATGCAAAAAATGTGGACGATCCTTTTTATCAATACAGAGCAGATGATGCAGGGTACATCGGCGCAGCCGTATTTCTCCAGGAATCACATCTGTAATGGCCTGCCCATGGCGGATGAAATTAAGAAAATTTACGATACCTATAGTATCCAGAAACTAAGGCCTATCGCGGTTAATACCCAACAAGAATGCTTTATTGAAAGCTCCGGGGGCTCCGCGCGGGTTGACGTTTTTGATCACAATATTTCTTTTGTTGAATCGACTTTCAGCAGCCCCCATACTGTTTACTTGGCCACGCCGACAGATATGATTTCGCATGGCAAGACGTGCCATGATAATGGGGAAAGCATATATGTGGACCTTCCCTCGCTCCTGCCGTCCTTAATGAAAAAAAAGCCCGCCGATTTTTTGCACCGGATATTTGTATGCGAGGACGACCGCAACGAATGCGAAACATCATACGTCGTTACTATTCCCCTATCTCCCCGCCAAGCCGTTTATAACATCAGGAACCAGACCCGAATAGCAAAAAATCTTTTACGCGCGAACAACCGCCGGTCACACCACGCCAAACATCGCCCGTTGAATGAATACGCCCTCTAATTCTTAAAAGCGGCGATGCCGTCTGCGAATTGGATCTGAATGACCGGTTGATTACGGGCGTCCGCTACGGATTTAATGATTTCACCCTGCTCCGTCATCACCAGCGCATAACCGCGCGCGAGGGTGTTCTTATACGAATAACTTTCCAGCAGTGCGGCACGGGATTCAAGGTGTTGTTGCGCCCGGTTAAGGCGGTTTTGCAAAGCGGGCGTGAGGCGCGCGTAACGCTGCGCCAAGTTGTCACGCGCGTTGGCGAAGCGTTCGACGGGCGGACGCAGCCGTGCGGAAAGTTGCGTGAGGGTTTGGCCGCGTTGCATCAGCCAACGGGCGAGCAATGGCTCGAACCGCACGGACAAATCATCCAGCCGCTGCATGAATTGTTCGAGGCGGCGGCGCGGATGGAGCAAGGCGCTGTCACTGTGACGGAGGCGCAGGCGGACGGCTTCTAAAGCACGGCGCAGGGAAATATGTTTGCGCTCCGCGATTTGCCGCAAGCTCTGCATTAAATCCGTGCGAACAGGCGTCGCCTTTTCCGCCGCGCCCGTCGGTGTCGGCGCGCGCAGGTCGGATGCGTAATCGACCAGCGTTGTATCGGTTTCGTGCCCGACGGCGGTAATGATAGGAATTGCGCTAGCCGCGACGGCACGCACGACCGCTTCATCGTTAAACGGCATCAAGTCTTCCACGCTGCCGCCGCCGCGCGCGAGAATTAAAACGTCGGGCCGGAGCGGATGATCGGCGGCCAATACATTAAATCCATTCAGTGCCGCAACAATCTGCGCCGCTGCGCCTTCGCCCTGCACCGCGACAGGCCACAATATAATGTGCAGCGGAAAACGCTCAGTAACACGATGAATGATGTCACGGATCACGGCACCGGTGGGCGATGTAATCACCCCGATACGGTGCGGGAAGTGTGGGATGGTTTTTTTGCGTTCCTCGTCGAACAAGCCTTCCGCAGCCAGTTTTTTGCGGCGATCCTCCAGCATTTTCAAAATCGCGCCAAGACCCGCGAGTTCAATGCTTTCAATAATCAATTGATAACGCGACATGCCGGGAAAAGACGACACGCGCCCGGTGACGATAACCTCAAGGCCTTCTTCCAGCTTGAACGGCACCGCAGTGCCGCGCCAAGCGACGGTATTGATCACCGCGCTGTCGTCTTTCAGATCCGTATAAATATGGCCGTTGCGGTGATGCGTGACACGCGACAATTCCCCGCGCACGCGCACATAAGAAAAATTGCTCTCCAGCGCGCGTTTGATGCCGCCGGACAATTCGGAAACAGTTAAAACCGGAAGGTTATTTTGGGCTGGCTGCATGCGGCAACGTAACAAAAAATGGGGCTTAACCATAGATTTATTTTGACAAAACCGATCCAGATATGATTAGTTGCCGCATTCTTGACCCATGAGAGAGCAATGACAACAGAACCACAGACAGAAAAAACAACCGCTCAAAAAAGACTTGATGCAATTGTTAAATTTGCGCAAGAGACGGCCCAAAAACGAGGATTCGAAGGGACCATTATGCCCGTGACCGTGTTCCGGGCAATTGGCACCTGTGCCCCGCTATCAACAAGCAATGATATAACCCGGCATGCCGTACAGGTTGCCAAGAATGAATGTGAGCCATCATCCGGCTTTTTATTGCAATTGCACACAGTAGAAGGCCTGATAAACAGTGGGGCCATTCTTTTTGACGGCACCCGGTTTGTTAAGGCTAACAGTCCCGAAACCCCATATGTACAAAGCGTGCGCGGCAATAAAGTCACGATAACGTTGTCGCGGCGGCTTGAGGCCTGAGCGGGAGCTAAATCAAACTCCGTGCCCGCGCAAAAACATCGTGGAACATTTTTTCCGTCAACCGCCCGGTGTTGGTGTTATAGCGTGAGCAATGGTAACTGTTGAGGATGGTCAGATTACCCGCCTGATGCATGGCACCGTGGGCGAATTTGAATTGGGATTGTTTAATATCCAGGGCGCGCAAAGCCGCCTGATGCGCGATCAGGCCTAAAACCAGGATGACTTTGACATCAGGCAATGAAGGAATTTCTTTTTTCAGAAACTGGTTACACGTTTTAATTTCGTCCGGCGTCGGTTTATTTTCCGGCGGCACGCAGCGCACGGCGTTGGTGATGCGGCAATCGATCAGTTCCAATCCGTCATCCGCCCGTTCTTTATATTCGCCTTTGGCAAAACCATATTTAATCAACGTCGGATATAACAGGTCGCCCGCATAATCCGCCGTGAACGGCCGCCCTGTGTTATTCGCGCCGTGCAGACCGGGCGCGAGGCCGACAATCAGTAATTTCACTTTTGGCGCGGTGAATGCGGCTACCGCGCCATTGTAATAATCGGGATGTTTGATCTTATTTTGCTCCCGGAAAGCACACAGGCGCGGGCATAATGGACAATCTTTGGGGGCAAACGCGACTAAAGGCATGGATGATTGTTGGCACAGTCACAGCAAATAAAAAACCCTGCCGCTAAAATTATTCAGGGCAGGGTTTTTTGAAAAGATGCGTAAAAACTACGCCGCGCTGGTTTTTTCACCTGCTGGCGGGCGGCCGCGGCGGCGAACCGTTGGCTCACCGCTTTCAGCAGCTTCGGCCTGGTCCATTGCAACGGCTTCGCTATCGGCTTGCTGTGCCAATACGGTTTGAGGCGTGACCGGCCCCGTACCGCTAGCAGCAGCGCCGGCAGCAGCAGCACGCGCTGCGGCATTTTCAGACGCTTGCAGGCGGCGAGCGTAAGCTGCCTGTGCTTCCTCGGAATTTTCATCCCGGTTATAGCTGCGCTGGAAGTTATGCGCGATATCGGCCAGCTCCAGGAAGTTATCAGCCTGGCGGCGCAGTTCGTCTGCGACCATTGGCGGATTAGACTTCATTGTGGAAACAACCGTTGTGCGCACGCCTTTGCGCTGAACCGCTTCGATCAGGCGGCGGAAATCGCCATCGCCGGAGAACAACATAATGTGCTGGCAGTAATTTGCCGCTTCCATCACGTCGATCGCCAATTCGATGTCCATATTGCCTTTGATCTTGCGACGGCCGTAAGCATCGGTGAACTCCTTGGTCGGTTTAGTGACCATGGTGAAACCGTTGTAGTCCAGCCAGTCTACCAGTGGACGGATCGGAGAATACTCCTGGTCCTCCAGCAGCGCCGTGTAGTAAAACGCGCGGATCAATTGTCCCCGCGTGGAAACCCATTTTAACATCTGGCGATAATCGATATCAAAGCCCAAAGCCCGCGCGGCTGCATACAAATTAGCGCCATCAATAAAAATGGCCATGCGTTCAGAATTATAGTGGATCATTGTTATACCTTTCATTTCTTTTGTTCAGTGAGTGATTACACTCGAATCAATGATTTACCCATTGTGTACCCTAAGTGTTTTTACAGTATAAACAAGAGGTTAAATGAAATTCAAGCAAAAAATTTACTTTCATGCGATAAAAAATCCATAAATATCCCAAAGCGATTTTTCAGATGCTTACAGCGGATGAAAGTAAAAACATCCTTGTATTTCAGAAATAGGATATCTTAGGATAACGGCGATTGTAAAAATTGGAGAATTTAATGTCTAATCAGGAGAATTACGAGACCGCCTACAACCTTGTGGTCACAGCGGAAATGGACGCCCACGAATTAATGGGAGGCTTGATTTTGGCGATTCAATCCCCGGCGGACCCGATGCATGACACCGCCAAACAACTTGTCCCACAGATTTTACCGGCTTTTGCCGCAGTTTCGGACAATGACTATTACGACATTAGCTCGTACCTTCCCGAAATCGCCCAATACGCGCCTGATCTCATAACCGAAGCCTTGCTGTTAACCGTGGCGGAAAAATCTGCGTTTCTTATGGATCACCTTTCCGAAGTCGCCCGCCATGTGCCGGGGGCTGTAACCGAAACCGTATTGCTGCAAGCAGCCGTAGCAAGCTCTCTCGACTGGAGATCGGATCCAAGCGGTTTTGCCAAATATTTGCCCACACTATTTAAATGGGTGCCCAATTCCATTACCAAGGACGTGTGTAAAGCTGGGGATACAACCATAGAAGCCGTTAAGGCGAAGGCGGAAGCTCCTGTTGTACCCGGTGAGCTTGCTGCCGGCATAAAGCGATTGGCGCGGGTCCTTGGGCAACAGCCCTGATCCATATAATATAAGGTCAAAATCTATTTTTCCCTTGCGTCCAGGTGGCAGATTTGCTTTATTCCGCCCTCTCATAAAGCTAAAGGAACCCAAATGGCCCGCGTTACCGTCGAAGATTGCGTTACTGTCATCCCCAACCGTTTTGAATTGGTCATGATGGCTTCTCAGCGCTGCCGCATCGTTACGGGCGGCGCTCAGATTACAGTGCCAAAGGATAACGACAAACTGCCCGTGATCGCCCTGCGCGAAGTGGCCGCCCAGACGATTAATCTGGAAGACGTCAAAGAAGACCTCATTAAATCCTACCAGCGCGTGATTGAAACGCCGGAAGATGATGCGGACTTGGATGAATTCATGACCGGCGAAGAAGGCTATATGCCGCCGATCCACGAAGAAACCGCCGAATTCGCCCAACTGGCACAAGGCGCGATGGAAGAAGAAATGGACGAACTGGGCGACGGCACCGAACAGCCCGACGTGGATTTCGATGCGGAGTTTGCAGAGAAGGAATAATTCCTATCTATATACCATGATGTTATAAACATAACTATTATGGGGGCACCCGCCATAGTAAATCGACGCGGTTGCCCCGGGCGGTATAAATTCAATGACATTCCGGTTGGTGTTGGAATTTCCATGATAGCTGCCGGGGCTATCCTGTTCTATTGTGCCTAAATAAGTATTTTGCGGCGCTGTGATTTTCACGCCCGCGTTGAAATTGCTGGAATTGCAGCCTGTGTTTTGCACGTTAAAGGCAACCACCCAATCGCAATTAGATGTATTGGTCAAAGAAAAGGGATTCCCCGCCCTGAACAGCGACGCTGGCGGCAAGGCGCGGTTATCGTCAACTTGCTTGCCCTGACCCGAATAGGGGCCTGATGTCACAAAACCCCATTGCTGATTAGTGCCCCCACAGGCCAGCGCCTGAACCTGCTGCCATTCCCATTGGCTGCTGCCGTCTATTGCCTGTAAACATTGATAAAGGCCCGTCACGGAAGAACCGTTGCGCCCGGTGACAATCGCGTTATGGAAAGTACTATCAAGCGGATAAGCCGGATTGGCATAAGTCGCGCCATCCGCATTATAAATTCCCAGAACCCCGGAATCGCAAACCATGCCCGGCGCGGCTGTGGTCAGGCGAAAACCCAAAACGCCTGCATCACTGGCAACATTGCCACCGAGATTTAGATTGGTTTCCATTTTGTTCGCTTCAGGATTGCCGGTTGCGACGCGTGAAAGCAGATTGGTATTTATCTGCGCATCTTGCGTGGTCGTATAGGCGGCAATACGGCCTGCGGTGCCTGTTAAACGATAAACCGATGGATTAACGTTCCAAGCACCAAAAGCGCCATTAACATTAAAGGGAGTGGTAGCTGTATTGGAAATCATGCCGCCTTCCGCGCCGATAAGCGTGCTGATGCGCGCCAGGCGGCTGTCGTCCAATGGATTGGAAGGCTGATATAAAACCAGTCCGCGCAAATTGACCGTGCCATTCGTGCCGCCGATATCCGCCAGCCGGGCGACGCCGATAGTGTAACCGTTTAAATTAATTGTACCCGGCAGATAATGCTGCTGAAAAAAATTCTGGGCTTGCACGCCCGAAACGTTCAAAGCCGTCAAAAGCTGTCCCGCGCCGCCCGCCGCCAATTGCCCGGCCAGTGCGCCTTGCTGATCCGATAGAAAACGTTCCAATGCGGTAATAACGGTGCGCATCTGGTTCGCTTGCGCCTGATCGCCCCGCTGTTTTTGCATATTGGCGGTCAGCTGCGCCGCACCCGCGATTAGCAATCCCGTGATCAATAAAACAATCGACAATTCAACCAATGAAAAACCAAAATGATTTAAAATCTTTGCCATCGTTGCCTCTCCGCGCGTCGCAAGAATAGCAACCAACAAGCCGAAAGCTCGCTGGCCGCCGGAGGTTCAAAACCATCTACATGAAATGGCGCGGCACTTTTTAGCCGCGAGGCCTGGACATATAGCGCCGCCCCCCGGCGTCATAGCCTAGGAAGCGGCATCAAATCAGCTGATGCCAACCGCATGTAGAGGAGTTTTGAAGCCCCAATCCGGCTGATTGCCGAACCACCTGCATCGTAACGGGAAAATCCGTTCAAAACAAGGGGAATTTCTCCACTCACTCTGCGTAGCACCGAACAGCCGGAAGTGGATTTTGACGCGGAATTCGGGGAACGCGAAAATTCTTAGCCCGGCCAAGTCCGCACCAGAAAAACTCATAAGCTTAAATCTCTCTTGTATGTGATAATATGCGGATGGCTTTTGCCACCCATTTGGGGTTGGTGATTTACAGAAAAAAACCTTCTTTTTTTCGGTTATTTTCATAATCCTGTAACATACTTATTATAATATGAAGATATATAAATTTTTAACTTAATTTTTTAGATCAGGAGATATCGCAAATGCCTTTAGGACCAGCAGCCTCATTAGAGCAGGTAGAAGCGCCAAAAACGGCGCCTGAAGATTCAAACGAGGCCTCCAAACATTATCCAGTATGGGTCAGTCATTTTAGCGTCCTTAGCTTCCTTGTTGCACAAAAAGAGAGCGGGCAAATACCCGCTGATCATTATAGGCTCTTTAACAAGGTGCTGTCTCAAGTTGTTGTCGAAGGCTTTGAATCGCCCCACAAAAGAAAAACAACGCACTTGAAAATAGAGCTGAGCTTAGGGGTACAGGGCCATAAACCCACCCATAAAACTCTCCGCTCTCCGTTTAGCAGATATTCTTTCCAACTGAAAGATATAAAGAAATCGTTTGAAAGCCAGGAAGCTGCGCATCTTGCAAGAAAACATGAACAGGCACAAAAAGGTGAAGTTAAATTTGACGAACCCATCCTGTACATGGTTGCTGAACATGTCAAAAAGAATGGCATTTCCACCGATAAACTTGAAGACCTAGCCCAACATATTCAGGGAATGATAAGAAGTAAAGAAGCATTTAAAGTAACAAAATATCGTGTCTCAGACAACGATGCAACAGCCATGGCGATTGCCAAGCTTGTTAAGGAAAAAATTGCGCTTGATGCTTGTTTTGATAATTGTGTTGAGAAATCCCTCTCATACTCAGATCCGGAAGGCATGGAAGACGCACCTGGCAGACTGATAGGCAGCCCCCGCGAGCTTGCAAAAAAAGCGCAAGCCACTCTAGCTTCCGGGTGCCTTAACATGCGGCATATTCTGGAAAAAACACCGCCAGGTTATCTTATCTTTATTGTCATGCCTGCATTCGGTTGGTATTATGACCAATATCGTAGCCATGTTGCAGAACCTAGAGAACAGATAGAGCGTGATCTAGGTGAAATGAAAGATATCGCAGCGTCATTGCCACAATTGGATTACCAGCTAAAGTTGGATGTGCATCAAGCAACAGCAAAGCGGACTATGATAGGTATAACGGCGTCCATTCTAAACCTACAGAAGGTACAGCCTGATGATCCCTATGCCGCAGTTCAACTTTCAGCGGCTTCCATGATTGAGCAGATTGCAAACTTTAAACATGACTTTGCCGAAGTTGAAAGACTGGCGCCCGGCACTGCAAAACATAAATTTGGCCCGAAAGATAATTTCATCAGTGCTTATGCGCCGAATTTAAACCAACTCCTGGAAAGCCGCCACCAGGCACGTGAGGCAACGATCACAGCCGGCGGTCGCCAGCGCGCCAGTGTGGTTGCGGTCAATAATTCAGCCCCCAAACTATAACCTCGGGTTTTCCTGGGCGTTGTACACTTGCCAAGGGGGGGATGACATATAGTATGTATGTCATCCTATGATCCGCCAATACCAGCTTGTCGAACAGGTGCGCGCCTATGATCCGTCCACGGATGAAGACGCGTTAAACAAAGCGTTCGTTTACACCGTCAAAATGCATGGCTCACAAAAGCGGGCCTCAGGCGATCCTTATTTCTCTCATCCGGTGGAGGTGGCGGGCATTCTGGCCGGGATGAAGCTCGATTGGAAAACTATCGCAGCGGGACTGTTGCACGACACGCTGGAAGATACCCTGGCCACGCACGACGAATTAGAAAAGCAATTTGGCAAGGACATCACGCGCCTGGTCGACGGCGTGACCAAACTATCGCAGCTAGAGGTCCAGGGCGCGGCGGCAAAACAAGGGGAGAACTTTCGTAAACTGGTTCTGGCGATGTCGGAGGATATCCGCGTTCTGCTGATCAAACTGGCGGACCGCATGCATAACATGCGCACGCTGCATTTTATTAAGGATCCGGAAAAACGCCAACGCATCGCGCGTGAGACGTTGGAACTCTATGCGCCGCTCGCGGAACGTATCGGGATCTCGCGCATCAAGGAAGAGTTACAGGATATCGCTTTTGGCGAATTATACCCCGATGTGCACGACAGCATCACCAAGCGCATGGCGACATTAAAAGAAGACAATGAAAATATCAGCATCGTCGACCGCGTTATTAATGACGTGAAGGAAAAACTGACCGAAGGCGGCCTGCCCGATGCTGACGTTTACGGCCGTGAAAAGCGCCCTTATTCCATCTGGCGTAAAATGGAACGCCTGCACGTCGGTTTCGAAGCGCTGGCGGATATCGTCGCCTTCCGCGTGCTCGTGGAAAATATCGAACAATGTTATCAGGCGCTGGGCATTATCCACGGCGCTTACCGCGCGGTGCCGGAGTTATTCGACGATTATATTTCAAACCCGAAACCGAACGGTTACCGCAGTCTGCACACAACGGTGATCGGCCCCGAAAAACGCCGCATTGAGATCCAAATCCGCACGCATGAAATGCATGAGATCAACGAAATGGGTGTGGCGGCGCATTGGGCCTATAAACAGCAAACAGGCGCCGCCAAGGAAGGCGAGCAATACCGCTGGCTGCGTCAGCTGCTGGAAATCTTAGAAAACTCCCAGCAGCCGGAAGAATTCCTCGAACATACAAAATTAGAATTATTCCAGGATCAGGTTTTCTGTTTCACGCCCAAAGGCGAACTCGTCGCCCTGCCGCGCGGCGGCACGCCTGTGGATTTTGCCTATGCCGTGCATTCACGCGTCGGTGACAGCACGGTGGGCGCGAAGGTCAACAGCCGCATGGTGCCGCTCAACCATGTGCTGAAAAACGGCGATCAGGTTGAGATCATGCGCTCGAAAAAACAGGCGCCCTCGCCGACCTGGGAGCGTTTTGTGGTTACCGGCAAAGCGCGCGCGCATATCCGCAAATACCTGCGCCAGCAACAGCGCGACGAATATTCATCGCTTGGCAAGGCGATGCTGCAAAAAGTTTTTGAGAGCGAAGGCGCGACCTTTACCGAAAAAGGCATTCACGGCATTTTGAAAAAGTTCAAATCGCCGGCGGATGATGATCTCTATGCGCGCATCGGCGCAGGCAGCCTGCCCGCACGCGAAGTCTTTTACGCGATCTTCCCCGGCCTGAAAGATAAAAAGCCCGTCGAGTCCGAACCCGTTAGCGTAAATAAAGCCAGTAAAGGCGTTGCAAAAATTTCCGGCATCCCGATCCGCGGCCTCATCCCTGGCATGGCGCTCCACTTGGCGCGCTGCTGTCACCCCGTTGTGGGCGACCGCATCGTCGGTATTATCACAACCGGTAAAGGCGTCACTGCACATACGATTGATTGTGAAACGCTGGAAAGTTTCGCCGATATGCCTGAACGCTGGCTAGACCTATCCTGGGATAGCGACAGCGTCGCGGCGGCTGAGGTGCAAACCGGACGCTTGTCCGTCCAGATCAGCCAGGCCACCGGCGCACTGTCGGCCCTGACCACCACCATCGCGAAACACGACGCGAGCATTGTGAACCTTAAGGTCGTCGGGCGCACGCCGGACGTGATGGATCTGCTGCTCGATATCCAGGTGAAAGATCTCCGCCACCTCACCAACATCATGGCCGCCATCCGCGCGACGGAGCATGTCTTTGGCGTTGAGCGGGTAAAAGGGAAATAATGGCTTTTTCAATGCCGCAGGAAATCCGGAACGGGATGAAAGTAAAAAAATCCTTGCATTCCCAAAAGCCCCTATGGCATATTTTGCGTAGTATACTTTAAAAAGGAAGATTATTCATGAGTAATAGCAATGCTAATCTATTGCAAAAATGGTGCGCGGACATCGCCGACCAGCGCATGGAATTGGAAGCAGCGCCGCGCCTGACACTTCCCTTGGAAATCGCTGAAGAGCTAAATAGAAGCTTGCAAGAAGGACTGTTCTTTGAGATTGCGCACGCCGAAACCCATAAACACGATGGCAGCCTATCATGTCTGGCCCTTGGTATTTCCGAGATAGAAGAGGAAGAAACGGCGGGAAGAATTATGTTATCCACCAGCCCTAAATACGAGGAAATCGAAGACTTATTGCAACAGGACCGTCTGATTAAATCCGTTGTTGGCGCAACAAACCCTGAGCTGCATAAAACTTTGCGCACGCATCTGATTGCTTTGCGCGTAACGGATTTTTCCAAAATAGCTCTTGAAAATCGAGATGCTCCGGGAGCCATCATCGATTTTGCGGCGAGCGATGCTGTGAACGCAGCGGAAATCCTGCATGAAAAAAGCCGGGAATGGCATGATTTATGTGCAAAAGTAATTCAAAAATATACCTATATTCATGCAGGATTGGGACCATATTTTGCTGCAGAAACTTTGCTTAAGGATCACTCTAAAACTGACTTTGATGCCGCTAACAAGCGCGCCTATGAACAAATGCTGCGCTACCCCAGCCTCTTGCACTTTACGCAAGAATATACGCAGGAAGCCCTGAAAAAAATGACGGAACGTGGTGAAACATCGGTTGAAATTGTCGACTTGCGCCGCGTTGCCAGCCCGAAAACCGGAATGCGGCTGTTGCGTGGCCTGTGCCTTGGGCTGCATTTCGCCAATCCGGGCTTGTTGCTGGAATTCATGACATTTAAAAACCTTATCCCATCCGGACCACCAAGTTTTCAACTTTAAGAATTCACTGGCATTCAGCATATTTTTCAGCCAAATAGGCTGATGATCCTCTCCACTGGTCTGGATATATGCGACATTCGCAGAATTGAAAAAATTCTGTCGGGCGAAACAGCTGCGCGCTTTATGCAGCGTTATTTCACCCCTGCCGAAAACGGCCATATCGCCGCGCGCAAAGATCATGCCCGGCCAGCCGCCTACGCCCGGCGTTGGGCGGCCAAGGAAGCCATCGCCAAGGCTCTGGGCACCGGTTTTCGCGGTGGTTTGCATATGCATCAAATGGAAATCCTGAACGACGCCAACGGCAAACCAAATGTGAAACTTCACGGCCGCGCGGCGGAATTGCTTAATCGAATCTCGCCTGCAACCGCCATCCACCTTGCCATGACGGATGAATATCCCTATGCCATGGCACAGGTGATTATTTCGGCCGCAAAGGACGCATAAATGGAAAACTTGCCCAACACGCAGATGCCTGAGGAAAGAAAAACCCAGTGGGTGAAAGGTGCGGCCACGCCGCCTCCAATCGTCGACCCTTTGCCCAAACGCCAACCTATCCCCGTCAAACGCGAAAGCACGATTGCCAGCATCCTATGGGCGGTTGGGCTGGCGCTGCTCATCCGCATCTTTTTGTTTGAACCCTTTAATATCCCGTCTACTTCGATGGTGCCGAATTTGCTGGTGGGTGATTATCTGTTCGTGTCAAAATTTTCTTACGGTTATAGCGCGAAATCGATCGGTTACGGCGCGAATTTTGACGGCCGTATTCTGGCCAGCCACCTGCCCCAGCGCGGTGACGTGGTGGTTTTCAAACTGCCCACCGATACCACGATTGATTACATCAAACGCGTCATCGGCCTGCCCGGCGACCGGATTCAAATGATCCACGGAGTTTTAAATATCAACGGCGTGCCGGTCGAACGCCGTCCGCTCGGCGCCTTTCATTATCATGATGAGAACCGCGATGCCGATTTCCAAAAATATGATGAAGTTTTGCCGAATAACGTGCACCACACGATCATCGAGGAAACTGACGACGGCCCATTGGACAATACAACGGAATATACCGTCCCGCCCGGGCATTATTTTATGATGGGCGATAACCGCGACAATTCCCAGGACAGCCGCGTGATGAGCAAGGTAGGTTTCGTGCCTTATGAGAACATCGTCGGACGCGCGGAGATTATTTTCTTTTCCCTGGGCGACGACACGCCCGCATGGGCAGTTTGGAAATGGCCCTTTGCCATCCGTTATGGACGGCTGTTAGATATCATTCATTAAGACATGAGCCGCGACCGCATCTTTAACGTTTTGCAATATACGTTCGCCGATGAAAATTTTCTGCGCGATGCGCTGACCCACCCCTCCCGCCGCGCCAACGGAAAAGCATCCGCTTATGAAAGGCTGGAATTTCTCGGAGACCGCGTGCTCGGGCTAGTAGTGGCGGAAATGCTGATGTCGGCTTTTCCAGATGAATCCGAAGGTGATCTCGCTAAACGTCATGCCGGATTGGTGCGCGCGGAAACTTGCGCGCTGATCGCGCGGCAGTGGGAATTGCATAAATTGATCGAAGCGGCCAGCAGCGAATATATCGGCGATGAAATCGTTAATCCCGCGACCCTGTCCGACGCCTGTGAAGCCATGATCGGCGCGATTTATCTGGACAGCGATTTTACGATCATCCGCGCGGTCGTCATGCGTTTCTGGTCGCCATTGTTGAATGCCAATCTGGCGCCACCGATTGAACCCAAAACCGCGCTGCAAGAATGGGCGCAAGCACGCGGCCTGCCCCTGCCCGATTACCGCGAAGTCAGCCGCACCGGCCCCGACCATGCGCCGGAATTTGTGATTGAAGTTTCTGTCAAGAGTCACGTACCCGCGCAGGGCGCCGGAACCTCCCGCCGCGCGGCGGAAAAAGCGGCGGCGGAAGCGTTGTTGAACACCCTAGCAACCACGAAAACTTGACATTTAGAATGCCTTTTGCTAGAGATTAAGTCGCTATACTTAACACAATGGGAGATGGCTTTTGCAGTATCCAAACTCAATTTCCGGCCTTCAGGAACAATTAGAGGCGGTGCCGAGCGATCTGGTCGATACCGACATCACTAATCTCGCCAAAGTTTTAATCGCAGGGGCCGAGGCACTGGATTTGGGAAAACTGGAGCATTTAGGCGTTAGTTTCCGTTACAAAGGCGTCGAGCGCAATTATGACAATCCGGTGGAGTTCACACATGAAGGCGTGATTGGCGCGCCCTGGGCGGATGATGCGGCTTGCCCTCTGCAGCCAGGTGAACAATGGAATGAAGGGCGCCGCGCCACCAATACTGGAACCGTTTATGAATTTGATGTAAACGGACGGCCAATCAATCCCTACATGAATACAGGTTTAACAGGCCGTGGATCATTGGGAGTTTATGGCCCCAATCATGCCGTGGATAACGGCGTAATCATTATTCATCCAGATGGAAGTGGCGTGCCGGCAGCCTATGCAACACTTGGGATTCTAAGAAAATTTGACAATAACGCGCCGGCTTTCGCAGGCGGGTTTGCCAAGTTTCAAGAAACGGATGAAGGCGGTTTCGTACTGGACACGCATGCAATCATCCAAAGCCGCATGGAAGAATTCTTTGAAGAAATGATCAGCGGTTCCATTCCGCTCTCTAAGGAAAATGAAAAAAAAGTCGAACCCGCATTACAAAATGTAATTGCACAAAAAATGGCACGGAACGGCGGTATTGTATTAAAAGAAGCCGATATCGAAGAAATGTGCGACCAGACCATCACTGCTTTCAAATTGCAGCAGGTACAACAGGAAGATCCCGGATTTCTGGATCGGCTTTATGAAGTTATCGCGACTGGCAAAGAATGCTTCGCCGGACCTGTATTGAACGACAATCGCAACACCAACCAAGCCTGGATTGAAACCCGCCTGTCCTGGTTTTTGATGGATGATGCGACATGGCAATATATTCGCGGCGAGAACCCGAAATATGATTATAAATTCTCACCCGGTGATGATGCCAGTGATGTGAAGTTGCTGCGACTAGACGCGGACCTTATCCGCGACGCCTTCGCCAGCCATGGCCCGATGTTCGCTTTTATGGCCGCGTCATTCCTGCTCGACCGGCAGGAAAAAGGCATTGCCGTCGAGCCCTCCATCATGGCGCAGATGCGTGATATCGGCCGCTATCTTAAGTCCTGCACGGCTGGGGTTAAGCCAACAGTGCAAGATACCACTCCGGCAGCCCCCGTAACGCCCCTTTAATCTTGGTGAAGATAAGCTTCTAGCCTCAGGCAGCGAGCCCATATATACTGCCCGACATGAAAGAAACGCATCAAACCCGTTGTGGTTTTGTCGCCATCCTCGGCGCACCCAACGCGGGCAAATCCACGTTGATGAACCATTTGCTGGGCATCAAGCTCGCCGCCGTTTCATCCAAGGCGCAGACGACACGCTCCCGCATTCGCGGCGTGCTGACCGAGGGCGTGGGGCAGATCATTTTCATCGACACGCCCGGGATTTTCAAACCCGCCAAACGCCTGGACCGTGCCATGGTACGCGCGGCCTGGAATGAAGAACAGGATGCGGACATTCGCCTGCTGATTATGGATGCATCGCGCGGCAAGATTGATCCGCATACGCAGCCTATCATCGAACAGATCAAGGAACAAAAAACGGAGCATGTTTGGCTATTGCTCAACAAAATCGATAAAATCGACCGGCTGAAATTATTGCCGCTGGCCGCGGAATGTGAAAAACTCGGCATCTTTGAAAAAATCCTGATGATTGCGGCGAAACATGATGACGGCCTGGCGGATTTGAAATCGCAATTGCTGGCGGCCATTCCCGAAGGCACGTGGCATTATCCCGAAGACCAATTGACGGATATTTCAGAACGTCTGATTGCCGCCGAATTGACGCGTGAGCAATTGTATCACCACCTGGGCGCGGAATTACCCTACGTTTCCACCGTCGTCACCGACACCTGGGAAAATTTCCGCGACGGCAGCGCGAAAATCCAGCAAACTATTCTGGTTGAACGCGAAGGGCAAAAAGCCATCGTGGTCGGCAAGGGCGGCGCGAAAATCCGCGAAATCCGCGAAGCCGCCCAGGCCGAAATCGCCGAACTGGCGGGCAAGCCCGTGCACCTGTTTTTGTACGTCAAAGTCGCCGAACGCTGGCAGGATGATCCGGAGCATTATGAAAATTGGGGACTAGAATTTAAGGCGTAATTCCTCCCTATTTCGCGTAGAATCCATTAGAATAATTGATAATGAACGACCTCACCGACAGCGGTATTATTCTGGATCTGCGTGCGCATGGGGAGAATCATGCGATTGTGAATATCCTCTCCGCCGCGCACGGCCGCATCGCAGGATTTTTGTTCGGCGGCCAGGGGCGACGGCAACAGCCGAATGTTCAGCCCGGCAACCGCGTGAATCTCACGCTGACGCATAAAATCATGTCGCAGCTTGGGACACTGCAACTCGAACTCGTACATAATCCCAGCGTCGGTGTGTTGCACGATCCGGCGCGGCTGGCGGCGTTACAGTTTCTTTGCCCGCTGCTCGCGCGCATGCTACCGGAATATCACCCCTATCCGAATTTATTTATCGCCGCAGCCAAATTTTTTGATAATCTCTCCGGTTCCGAATGGGCCGCGCAATATGTCATGCTGGAATTAAAACTGCTGGCGGAATTGGGTTACGGCCTGGACCTCACGCAATGCGCGATGACAGGTTCGCGCGATGTCACACAACTCGCCTACGTTTCCCCCAAAACCGGTCGCGCGGCGACGGCGGCGGCAGCGGTTGGATATGAACGCAACCTGCTACCCTTGCCGAAATTTATTATCAGCCCGGCTACTGCTATGCCACATGAGATCCGCGCGGGCCTGCAATTAACGGGATATTTTCTGGAACGGCATATGGAGGTTTGGCAGTATCAGCCACTGCACCAAGTCCGTTCACGTCTGCTCAATTATTTCCAAAATCAAATGGCGGCATGATGCAAACAGCCATCGCACCGCAAGAACTACGCCCTACCGTGATGGAAGTGGATCTATCCGCGCTCACGCATAATCTGCAATGCATCCGCGCGCATGTCGGCGCGGCGAAAATTATGGCGGTAGTGAAGGCGAACGCCTATGGCCATGGCCTGGCTGAATGCGCTCGGCAACTGGCGGCAGATGGCGCAGATTATCTCGGCGTCGCATTGGTAGAAGAAGGCATTGAATTGCGCCGCGCAGGCATCACAAAATCTATTCTGGTTTTCGGCGGCATTTGGGGCGGGCAGATTGCGCATTATCTGGATTATGATTTGGACATCACCGCTTCGTCCGCCGATAAATTGCACGCAATTGATGAAACCGCCGCCGCATCCGGCCGCCGCGCGCGGGTGCATTTGAAAATTGATACGGGTCTGGGGCGTATCGGCGTGCAATGGGATCGCCTGTCACCTTTCGCCGATGCGGTTCTGGCCGCACGGAATTGCGATATCATCGGCGTTTTCTCGCATTTTGCCACGGCGGATGAAGCGGATCAAACTTTCGCGCGTGAGCAGTTACGCCGCTTTCACGAAACGCTGGATTATCTGCGCTCCCGCGGCATCACGTGGCAATATGCGCATACGGCAAATTCGGCGGCGATTTTGACGTTGCCCGAAGCAACGTTCGACATGGTGCGGCCGGGTTTGATCCTATACGGCGTCGCGCCCGGGACACATTTGCAAAACGTTCTGCCGCTGCGCGCGGCGATGACATTAAAATCCAAAGTCGTCTATTTCAAAGTCATCCACGCTGGCCAAGGCATCAGCTACGGCCAGCATTTCCATGCCGAGCATGACACGCGCATCGCCACAGTGCCGGTCGGTTATGGCGACGGCTATTTCCGTCGCCTGTCCGGACGCGGCGAAGTCCTTATCCGCGGCTCGCGCCATCCCATTGTCGGCAACGTCTGCATGGATCAAATGATGGTGGATATCGGCCCCGGCGGCACGGCTTATAATGGTGATGAAGTGGTTTTAATCGGCGCGCAAGACAAAGAAACAATTACCGTCGCAGAGCTCGCCGAAACGCTGGAGACGACGCCCCACGAAATCCTGACTTCCACCAATTTGCGCGTGCCGCGAGTCTATTTATAACAGTGCTATGAGTCGTAAAAATACCCCTACCGCCATTCAGGAAATCATCCACAACGCCCCCCTGACGGATTTGCTGGCGGAGCGGTATCTGGCCTATGCCCTTTCCACCATCACATCGCGCTCCCTGCCCGATGCGCGTGACGGATTGAAACCCGTTCACCGCCGCCTGTTATACGCGATGTCGCAACTATTTTTGCGCCCCGCCAACCCGCCGAAAAAATCCGCGAAAATCGTCGGTGAAGTGATGGGTAATTATCACCCGCACGGTGACAGTTCCATTTACGATGCTCTCGTGCGCCTGGCGCAGGATTTCGCCGCGCGTTATCCCCTCATCGACGGCCAGGGGAATTTCGGAAACATTGATGGCGATAACCCGGCCGCGATGCGTTATACGGAATCACGCCTGACGACCGCCGCAGAATTGCTGTTGCAAGGCATTGACGAAAACACTGTCGATTTCCGCCCGACCTATGACGACACGGGTAAAGAACCCGTCGTTCTGCCCGCTGCCTTTCCCAATCTGTTGGCAAACGGCGCGAGTGGGATTGCCGTGGGTATGGCGACGTCTATTCCGCCGCATAACGTCGCGGAAATTTGCAGCGCGTTGTTACACCTGATTAAATCGCCCAAGGCCACGATTGCCGAACTCCTCACCCATATGCCCGGCCCGGATTTCCCCACGGGCGGTTTGTTGGTCGAAGATCGCGAAATGATTGAGCAGGCCTATACCACGGGCCGAGGTTCGCTGCGTTTGCGCGCGAAATGGGAGATCGAAAAACTGCACGGCGGCGGATATCAAATCGTCATCACGGAAATTCCGTGGATGGTGCAAAAGGGCAAATTGGAAGAAAGGATTGATGCGCTGCTGCATGAGAAAAAACTGCCCCTGCTCGAAGATGTTCGGGATGAAAGCGCAGAAGATATCCGCCTCGTCCTGATCCCAAAATCGCGCAACGTGGATGCTGATGTTTTGATGGCGCAGTTATTCCGCATGACGGAACTGGAAAACCGTATCGGCATAAACCTGAACGCGCTCGACAAAGGCCGCGTGCCGCGCGTGATGAATTTGAAAGAATTGCTGCGCGCGTTTCTAGATCACCGCCACGAAGTGCTGGTGCGGCGCAGTGAGTGGCGCCTCAATAAAATTAAAGAACGCCTGGAAATTTTGAGCGGCTTATTGATTGCCTATTTGAATCTAGATGAAGTTATTCGCATTATCCGTACTGAGGACGAGCCCAAACCCGTCCTGATGAAAAAATTCAAACTGACGGACACCCAGGCCGAGGCGATTTTGAACATGCGCCTGCGTAACCTGCGCAAACTCGAAGAAATGGAAATTCGCGGTGAAGATAAGGTGCTGCGCGAAGAACAGGCCGCGCTGCTGGACCTGATCAGCAACGAAAGGAAACGCTGGTCCGCCATTGCGGATCAAGTCAAGGCGATGCAAAAACATTTCGGTCCTGACACGCCGCTTGGCCGCCGCCGGACCGAAATCGCCAGCGCGCCCGCCGAAATTAATCTTGAAGAAGCCATTCCGGTCGAACGCGAAGCCATCACCGTCGTCTGCTCCGATAAAGGCTGGATTCGCGCGTTCAAAGGCCACGATACCGCACGCGACACAATTAAATATAAAGAAGGCGACCGCGAAGGCATGGTCTTCAATGCCTGGTCGACAGATAAAATTTTGCTCTTCACCACGAACGGAAAATTTTATGCCGTCGGCGCCGATGCCCTGCCCTCTGCGCGCGGACATGGCGAGGCATTAAAACTTCTTATCGATATCGGGGCAGGCAATGATGTCGTCACGCTGTTCGCGCATGATCCGGCGGGCAAATTGCTTGTCGCATCGGACAGCGGCCACGGTTTCATCGTGCCGCAATCAGAAATCCTGGCGCAAACGAAATCCGGCAAACAAATCCTCAATCCGCCCGCGGGCGCTGAGGCGAAAGTCTGCGCACCTGTGCCGACGAATGCCGATCACATCGCCGTGCTGGGCGCGAACGGCAAGCTGTTAGTTTTCCCAATGGATCAATTGCCCGAAATGAATAAAGGCAAAGGCGTGCAGCTGATTAAAACCAAGGAAGGCATCAACGGGGCACGCGCATTCGCGCTAAAAGAAGGTCTTGCCTGGGAATCCGGCAGTAAAACCAAGGAACTGACGGCAGCGGAACTCAAAGACTTCATAGGCGAACGCGCGCAAGCCGGCCGCGTGGCATTGAAAGGTTTTCGCCTCTAGGCCGCCCTAGTTTTCGCTGCACCGATTTGCAAGTGATCGCTGCCGGCATCGATTTCCACATTTTGACCTTCACGAATATTGCCCGCTAAAATTTCCTGCGCCAGCGGATTTTGCAATTCACGCTGGATGACGCGTTTGAGGGGACGCGCGCCGTAGGTGGGATCATAGCCGTGATCGCCCAGCCATTCTTTTGCCGCGGGCGTGAGGTCGAGGCTGATCTTGCGGTCTTCAAGTAACTTGCCCAAGCGTTGTAATTGAATATCCACAATCCACCCCATATCCGCGCGCGAAAGACGGCGGAACAATAAAATCTCATCTAAGCGGTTAAGGAATTCAGGGCGAAAGGCGGCGCGCACCGTCGCCATCACTTTTTCCTTGGCATCCGCGCTGATTTCATCGGCGCCGTTGTCGCCGCGGCGATATAAACTTTCATCCGTCAGATATTCTGAACCTAAATTCGACGTCATGATAATCATGGTGTTTTTAAAATTAACCGTACGGCCTTGACCGTCGGTCAAACGCCCGTCATCCAGCACCTGTAACAACACGTTAAACACATCCGGATGCGCTTTCTCCACTTCATCGAATAAAATCACCTGATACGGACGGCGGCGCACGGCCTCGGTCAATGCCCCACCTTCATCGTACCCCACATATCCCGGCGGCGCGCCGATCAAACGTGCGACAGAATGTTTTTCCATATATTCAGACATATCCATACGGATCATGGCCGTGTCGTCGTCGAATAAAAACGCGGCAAGCGCTTTGGTGAGTTCGGTTTTTCCCACACCCGTGGGGCCCAAGAACAAGAACGAACCAATCGGACGGTTAGGATCCTGCAAACCTGCCCGCGCGCGGCGGACGGCGTTCGAAATGGCGTGAATGGCTTCGTTCTGGCCGACGACGCGCCGCTCCAGTTCCTCTTCCATGCGGAGTAGTTTTTCCCGCTCACCTTCCAGCATTTTATCCACCGGCACACCCGTCCAGCGGCTCACAACCGCGGCGATGTCGGCGGCGCGCACTTCTTCATTCAGCGTGCGGTCTTTGTTATGCGCCTCCGCTTCTTTCAGATGTTTTTCGAGTTGCGGGATAACGCCGTACGTCAACTCTCCTGCACGCGTGAAGTTCCCGCCACGCTGGGCCTGATCCAATTCCGTCCGCGCGGCATCCAATTGCTCTTTCAATTTCTGCGCCGCGTTCAATTGGTCTTTTTCCGCCTGCCACGCCGTCGTCAATTTCGCGCTCTCGTCTTCGAATTCGCCGAGTTCGCTCGCGAGGCGCTCCAAACGCGCCGCACTGGCCGTATCAGTTTCTTTTTTCAGCGCCTCGCGCTCAATTTTTAATTGAATAATCCGGCGATCGAGTTCGTCAATCTCTTCGGGTTTGCTATCCACTTCCATCCGCAAACGCGATGCGGCTTCATCCACTAGATCAATCGCCTTATCGGGCAAAAAGCGGTCGGTGATATAACGGTTGGACAGCGTCGCGGCAGCGACAATCGCGCTGTCGGTAATCCGAACGCCGTGATGCACTTCGTATTTTTCTTTTAATCCGCGCAAGATGGAAATCGTATCTTCAACCGTCGGTTCATCCACAAAAACCGGCTGGAAACGCCGCGCCAGCGCTGCGTCTTTCTCAATATATTTGCGGTATTCATCCAGCGTGGTCGCGCCGACACAGCGAAGTTCTCCACGCGCCAGCATGGGTTTGAGCATGTTCGACGCATCCATGGCGCCGTCCGCCTTGCCCGCGCCAACCAGCGTGTGTAATTCGTCGATGAATAAAATAATTTCACCTGCGGCGTTTTTGATTTCTTCCAGCACGGCTTTCAGGCGTTCTTCGAATTCGCCGCGGTATTTCGCACCAGCGATCAGCGCGCCGAGATCGAGCGACAGCAAGCGCTTGTTTTTCAAACTTTCCGGCACATCGCCGGAAATAATGCGGTTCGCCAGACCTTCGACAATCGCGGTCTTGCCCACACCGGGTTCGCCGATTAAGACCGGATTGTTTTTCGTGCGGCGCGCCAAAACCTGGATCGTGCGGCGGATTTCCTCATCGCGCCCGATGACAGGGTCGAGCTTACCTTCAAATGCCGCCGCCGTCAGATCGCGTGCGTATTTTTTCAGCGCGTCATATTGTTGTTCGGCGTTGGCGCTGTCGGCCTTGCGGCCTTTGCGCGCGGCCTGGATGGCTTTGTTCAGTTTTTGCGGCGTGATGACGGCAAGACGCATCGCTTCGGGCCAACCGTCTTCGGTCGTCATGGCGAAGGCCAACAACAAGTGATCCAGTGTGACGAAATGATCGCGGTTTTTATCGGCTAGCTGTTCCGCCGCGTCAAAAATCCTTCCGGTCTCAGGGGCCAAACGTAATTGACCCGCACCGGAACCTTCAACCGCTGGGATTTTCTTAATCGCCTCATCCGCTGCCCGCATCAGCAGGGTCGGATCCCCGCCCGCGTCGCGGATCAGGTTATTGGCAAAACCCTCCTCGGCATCCAGCAGCACGCGCAGCACATGGGCCGGCGCCAGCATCTGATGATGTTCGCGCATCGCCAGCGTCTGCGCCGCCGCCAGGACACCCCGCAAAGCCTCAGTATAGCGTTCGAAGTTCATGGCTTAAATATGCGTATGAAATAACAGGAATGCAAGATGGGCCTATGGCCGCAAAATCGCCAACGCCTGCCGCGTATAGTTTTGCAAACGGTCCACCGTTGCCCCCATGCGGAGCCAGGTTTTGATGGCAATCACATTCGCCATTAAATGGGCGGACAAAAATTCGGCGTCATGCACACGTGTAATTTCGCCCAATTCCTGGCCGCGCTCAATCGCCGCCATAAATTGTTCGCGGGAAAATTTCATCATTTGTTTGGCAAGGCGCGCGGCCTCAGGCACCTGTTCCACCAAATCACCCGCGGCATGAAGCATCACGCAACCGCGTGCCGTGTTTTCCGGATTGCTGTAGCATTCAATCAAGCCCGCAAAGTGCGCCTCAATCGCCGCCATAGGATGTTCGGCGGCGGCCAGGGCGAGCATTTTAGGTTTCACCGTACCTTCAAAAAACGCTTCCAGCGACGCTGTCAGCAACGCGTTTTTATCGCCAAAGGAATGATACAAAGACGCCACCGGCACAGACAATTCATTCGCCACATCGCGCATGCAGGTTTTTTCATAGCCGCGGCGACCGAACATATCCCGCGCCTTGGCCAGCGCATCATCCTTACAAAAACTGAGCTTGCGTCCCATGGTTAACTATACCTCAAAATCGGTGCCTTAGTATAATGGTTTCGAACGGCGGATGGCTTTGGCGGTTTTCACAGTTTTCCCCTTTTCACACCGTGATATAGTATGCGCAGACAGCAGTTCAAGCATTTATGACTATCCTTGGTTTAAAATTTCGGTGAAGCCCTCTTCGCTCAGCACCTTCACACCCAGTTCGGCGGCCTTTTTCAGCTTACTGCCCGCATCCTCGCCCGCAACCACAAAATCAGTTTTCGCGGAAACGCTGCTGGCAACCTTTGCGCCTGCGCGCTCCGCCATGGCCTTAGCCGCGTCGCGTGACAAAGTGGGCAAAGTGCCCGTAAAGACAACCGTTTTACCCGACAGCACACCAGATGTTTGTGACGGGCCTTCCGGCTGGATTTGAATTTCCTGCGTCAAAGCACGCAAAACTTTCTGGTTATGCGGTTCAGTAAAAAAAGCCAGCAGATCTTTTGCCATGCTTGCGCCGACACCGTCCATCGCGATTAATTCCGCCTCGGCTTCATCGGATTGCATCGCGGCGTAAAAACTCTCCCACGAACTGAAATGCCGTGCGAGTAATTTTGCCGTCGTGTCACCGATTTGCCTGATACCCAATGCATAAATAAAACGCGCCATCGGCATTTGACGCGCGCGTTCGATTGCAAGCAGTAAATTACTGACCGATTTTTCTTTCCAACCCTCGCGCTGTAATAATTCATCTTGATGTTTTTCGATTTGGAAAATATCGACCGGCGTTCTCACCCAGCCGAGTTCATAAAATTCCGCTAGGGTGCGTTCACCCAACCCCGCGATATCCGCCGCACCGCGTGAAACGAAATGCCGCAGGTGTTCCAACGCCTGCGCAGGACATGCCAAACCATTCGTGCAGCGCCGCACCGCTTCGCCTTCAGGCCGCACGGCTGCCGCGCCGCAGACGGGACAGTGATCGGGAAAAACAAATTTTGCGCGCACGGCGTGATGACCGTCGTCTTTGAAACCTAAAATTTGCGGAATAACGTCGCCTGCACGCTGCACCCAAACCATGTCACCTGCGCGCGCATCTTTGCGTTCAATCTCATCTTCGTTATGGAGCGTCGCTCGTGATACCATCACGCCGCCGACGTTAATAGGTTCGAGCTCCGCGACCGGCGTAAGCGCGCCGGTCCGGCCCACCTGTATCGTAATCGCATTCAATCGCGTCAGCGCCTGCTCCGCCGGGAATTTATGGGCAATCGCCCAGCGCGGCGCGCGCGCGACAAAACCCAGCTGGTTTTGTAACACTAGATCGTTGACTTTATAAACCACACCGTCGATGTCAAACGGCAGATCCGCGCGCGCGGCCAAAAACTTTTGATAGAATTCCAGCAAATCTTTTTCCGTTTCGCATAGCGCGACCGGCGCATTTAATTGGAATCCAAAACTCTGCAATTTCGCGCGCGCTTCCCATAATGTTGGCGCAAGCGGTGCGGAAACTTCGCCCCACGTATAGGCTGCAAAACGCAATGGCCGCGTGGCTGTGATCATGGGATCTAACTGCCGCATCGAACCCGCCGCCGCATTGCGCGGATTGGCAAAGGCCGGCCGGCCGGCCTCTGTTTGCACATCGTTCAACCTCTGAAAATCATCGCGGTGCATAAAAATCTCGCCCCGCACTTCCAGAACATCAGGCGGATGACCAGACAGTTTTTGCGGAATATCCTTGATCGTGCGCGCGTTGGCCGTAACGTCCTCGCCTATCGCGCCGTCGCCGCGTGTGACAGCATAAATGAATTCCCCTCTTTCATACCGCAACGACAATGAAAGACCGTCCAGTTTTGGTTCCGCTACGCTTGGAATCTGCGCATCGTCTGGTAAATTCAGAAAGCGCCGCATGCGCTGCACAAAGTCCATGACATCTTCATCATCAAAGGCATTGCCGAGCGACAGCATGGGCACCACATGCGCGATTTTTCTGAAGCCCGCCACGGGCGCCGCGCCAACCTTATGCAGCGTTCCGGCAACCGCATATTGCGGATAATCTTTGGCCAATTTTTCATAGCGGCGGCGCAGCAAATCATATTCCGCATCGGAAATTTCCGGCGCATCTTTAGCGTGATACAGTTCATCATGCCGCGCGATTTCAGCGGCCAATTCCTGCATTGTCTGTTGAATTTGCTTCGTCATCGAACGCGTTTATCCTGCCAGCATGCGCTCAGCCACGGCGCGTGCTTCACCCGTAATTTCCGCGCCGGATAACATACGCGCGATTTCTTCGCGGCGGTCGTTGTCATTTAAAACTTCCACCTGCGTCATCGTTTGCTTCGCTTTTTGCGATTTCGCAACGCGCCAATGGTTTGCGCCGCGCGCCGCAACTTGCGGGGCATGCGTGATAACAATCACTTGCGCATCAAGCGCGAGTTTCTGCAGGCGTTCACCCACCGCCTCCGCTACCGCGCCGCCGATACCGGTGTCGACTTCGTCAAAGACCAGCACGGGAATATTTTCGATCTTCGCCAAAACAACCTTGATCGCCAAGAGCAGCCGCGCCATCTCACCGCCCGAAGCGGTTTTATGCAGCGGCGCGAGCGGTTGCCCCGGATTCATCGCCACCATAAACCGAACGGAATCCGCGCCGTTCGCGCTCCATTGGCTTTCATTCAGCGGCTCAACCGCTACCGCAAAAGTCGCTTTTTCCAATTTTAACGGCGCCAATTCTTTTTGAATTGCTTTGGATAATTTATCCCCAGCCGCACTGCGCGAAGCGGATAATTTCTCCGCCGCCGTAATATAGCGCGCGCGCGCTCCCGCGGTTTCCTTTTCCAGACGCGCCATGAAATCCCCTTGATCTTCAATCAGCATTAATGCCTGTGAAAATTCGCGGCGTTTTTCGGATAATTGATCTGCCGTGCAGTGATGCTTACGTGCCAGTGCGCGGATAGCAAAGAGACGCGCTTCGGATTGTTCCAAACTTTGATCGTCGTTGTTAATTTCGTCTGCGATACTCTGCGCAGCGCTTTGCGCGTTCGCAACGGCGTCATATAATGCATCCATCGCGCCCGACAGCGGCGATAAAATCGCGCCGGTTTTATCCATCACTTTTTCCACTTGCCGCCGCACATCCAGCAAGGTGGTTTCCATGCCGCCCAACCCTTCATCCGCGTAACGCAGGACTTCAAATAATTTTTCCTGCTGCTGCAAAAACGTACGTCGCGCGGCGAGTTTTTCCTCCTCACCAGCTTCCGGTGACAGATCTTCCAGTTCTGCAACGGCGGCACGTAAAAAAGCCTCTTCCGCGGCAGCCTTGGCGGCGGTTTCACGCAAATTCGCTAATGCGGACTCCTTGTCACGCCAATCACCGTATGCCGCCGCAACGACAGACAATAACTTTTCATGCGCCGCGAAACGGTCAAGCAGCGCCAAGTGCGTCGCAGGGTCCAACAAACCTTGATTATCAAATTGACCATGCACATCCACCAGCATGGGCGAAATCTCGCGCAGCAGCGCAATGCCGACGGGCTGATCGTTAATGAATGCTTTGGATTTGCCGTCTGCGCCCACCACGCGGCGGATGATAAGCTCATCGCCAACTGTAATGCCTTGATCACGTAAAATTTTAATCGCGGGATTTTTAGCCGGCAGATCAAAACTTGCCGTCACGTTTGCCTGCTGCGCACCCGTACGAACTAACCGTGCTTCGCTCCGCGCGCCCAGCACCAGTGCCAACGCATCCAGAATAATCGATTTTCCCGCGCCGGTTTCGCCGGTCATGACCGTCAGGCCCGGCGCAAGCGTTAGGTCCAGCGCCGAAATCAAAACAACATCGCGAATGGCAAGATGGGTGAGCACAGTTATTTATAATGTATTTTCCTTAGATTTGTCACCTTTTCGGCCAGAAAATAAGCAATAAATCTTGCCCCGGGACCAGCCTAGAAAACCGCCTTTACCTGCCGGTGCAGCCAGCCATCTTCATCACCCGCAGGCGCCGCGCCATCCTTGACCAGCAGCGCATAGGCTTTGCGGTACCATGGATTATTCGGGTAATTATACCCCAATACCGCCGCGGCGCGCTTCGCCTCATCCGTCAGGCCCAGCGCTAGATAACATTCCACCATGCGATGCAGCGCTTCGGGCGCCTGGCCGGTGGTTTGATAATTTTTCACCACGACCTGGTAACGATTGATCGCGGCCTGATAAATGCCGTGACGCTCATAATAACGCCCGATATCCATTTCATGCCCGGCCAGCTGGCCGAGCGCCAAATCAATTTTCAACTGCGCGTCATGCGCGTATTCGGTGTCGGGAAAACGCGTTGTGACGTCGCGCAGCGCCTCCAGCGCGAAATTAGTCGTCTGTTGATCGCGCGTGATGTCGACGATCTGTTCATAATAACACAAGGCACGCAGGTAATAGGCGTAACCGACATCCTTATAGCCCGGATTTTCTTGAATAAAGTTTTCCAACGCCTTTAACGCTTCCTTGTAATTCAAGCCTTGGTAATAGCTATAGGCCCCCATCAATTGCGCGCGCAGCGCCCATTCGGAATAGGGATGCTGACGATCGACCTCATCAAATTCCTTAGCCGCGCTGGTGTAGTTGCGCTCGTTGAATTTCTTGATGCCGGAATTGTAAATCTCTTCAGCCGGACGCTCGACGTAATCGTCATCTTTTGTACTCGCACAAGCAGCCAATAATGGCAGGCAGAGGGCGACGGCCAATAAAACTCTCTCAAAGCGCATAAGCTTTCTTAGCACAGACACCTCCGCAACTCCAGAGGCCGGTCGCGGAGATTAGGATGGTAATGCGAATGTGCGGAATTTTGCAATTTTTTTAATACTTGCAAGATTACAAAATTGTTTGTCCTGATTTTTCCCAATCCGCTGCGAATTGCGCCAGGCCTTTGTCCGTCAGTGGGTGATTGAACAGCTGTTTCAATACCGCAGGCGGCATCGTCGCCACGTCCGCGCCGATTTTGGCGCATTCGAGCATGTGGACCGGATGACGGATAGACGCCGCCAGAACTTCTGTGCTGAGTTCAGGATAATTGCGGTAAATCTGCACGATATCGGAAATCAATTGCAGGCCGTCCATGCTGACGTCATCCAGCCGCCCGATAAAGGGCGAAATAAACGTCGCCCCCGCCTTGGCCGCCAGCAACGCCTGGTTCGCGGAAAAGCACAGAGTCACATTCGTCATGATGCCTTGGCCTGACAGGACTTTGCAAACACGCAGCCCATCATAAGTCAGCGGCAATTTCACCGTCACATTCGGCGCGATTTTCGCCAGGCGTTCGCCCTCTTTCAGCATGGTATCGTAATCCATCGCGGCAACCTCGGCGCTCACCGGCCCTGGCACGACTTTACAAATCTCCGTAATTAATTCGATAAAATTCGCCGCGCCGGATTTCGCGACCAGTGACGGGTTCGTTGTCACGCCGTCCAGAAGGCCTGATGCGGCTAATTCCTTGATTTCTTTGATGTCGGCGGTGTCGATAAAAAACTTCATGGTTTCCTCTGTGGTTTCCCGGATTTGCTAGCGG
>Ga0206950_1026_pt1 | contig 40100 bp, 29 predicted proteins | sample Alteio_BWOrgHeat_41_FD_152954 | JGI IMG/M metagenome (GOLD analysis project Ga0206950, IMG submission 152954) | Enriched cells from forest soil in Barre Woods Harvard Forest LTER site, Petersham, Massachusetts, United States -... | ecosystem: Environmental > Terrestrial > Soil > Temperate forest >... | reverse complement strand
TAACGAAGGGGTCCAAAGGTCCACTCAGGACGGTCGGCAATCGTCTGTAGAGTGCAAAAGCATAAGTGGGCCTGACTGCGAGATCGACAGATCGAGCAGGCACGAAAGTGGGGTTTAGTGATCCGGTGGTCGAATGTGGGATTGCCATCGCTCAACGAACAATAGGTACTCTGGGGATAACAGGCTGATCGCGCTCGAGAGTTCATATCGACAGCGCGGATTGGCACCTCGATGTCGGCTCATCCTATCCTGGGGCTGTATAAGGTCCCAAGGGTCCGGCTGTTCGCCGGTTAAAAGGGTACGTGAGCTGGGTTTAGAACGTCGTGAGACAGTTCGGTCTCTATCTGGTGTGGGCGCACGATGATTGAAGTAAAGATCTCCTTAGTACGAGAGGACCGGGAGATACGAACCTCTGGTGTTCCAGTTATCCTGCCAAGGGTAATGGCTGGGTAGCCAAGTTCGGAAGGGATAAGCGCTGAATGCATATAAGTGCGAAGCCCGTTACAAGATGAATCATCGATTGACTTCGGTCATGAAGGCACGTTGTAGACTACGACGTTGATAGGCAGCATGTGTAAGGATCGTAAGGTCTTAAGCTAAGCTGTACTAATCTGCCAAATGCTTGATCATTTTATTTAAACCATGAACCCAACGTGGTTCATGGGATCGGTAGTTTTCTGTTACTCTATATTTCATAATTGTCAGGAATGATTTTTAATGTCATCCCCGAATGCTTTTGTCGGGGATCCATTTAAAAGATATTTCCGGTAACTTTACTGGTGGGGCTACACCCGTTCCCATTCCGAATACGGAAGTTAAGCCCATCGAGGTCGATGGTACTATAGTCACACGGCTATGGGAGAGTAGAACGTTACCGGTTTATCTAAAAAGGGGACACTTTAAAGTGTCCCCTTTCTTTTTTATCTTTTACTGAAAGTCATGCGCCATTGGGCAAGATACGACGGAAGTATTGGCAGGATCAACGAGGCAAGTCCAAGTATGCCCCAAAGTTCTCCCTGTGAGAAATAGGATTGGACCATTTTAAATTCATAGGAATGCCCCGTGCAATCGCTAAATAAGCGCAAGTAAAATAACCATGGGGGGCTTGAGGGGAGAGCTTTCAGATCAAATGCGTAACCAAAAATAAAAAAGCACACAGTGCAGGCGATCAGGCTGTTAAGGATATTAAGAACATATGGGAAAATATACCATTTACTAAAAACAATCGTTGTATTGTAATAAACCCCAAATAGAGAATCTTTGTCTAATAATTGAAAAGCGCTGTTGAATACAATGGCCAAGAATAAAAAAGCATAGAATTTCCAGAAGAGTTTCATAGTAATGACAGTATACATTTAAAAAAGATTTATTAAAATCTTTTTGAATTGAAATATTAGGGTGCTACAATGCAAACAATGGATGAGGAGTTTTACAGCATTATATCCACTATCTACAGCCAAGACCCGCGCTATTATCCCGAGGCTTACGAATTCGTCATGGAAGCCTTGTCCTACAGCCAGCAAAAGTTTAAAAAGTCCAAACATATCAGCGGTGAAGAACTACTGACTGGGATTAAAGCCCTCCTATTAAAGAAATTCGGCCCCATGACCATGACAGTGCTCAAGCATTGGGGGATTAAAACGACCGATGATTTTGGCAATATTGTCTTTAATTTGGTTGAAAACCGCGTGCTCGCCAAAGACACCCAAGACCACTATGACAGCTTCAAAAACGCCTACGATTTTGACGAAGTCTTCAATAAAGGCTACCGCAAACAACTCGCCAAACGCTTAAAAACCATGCGGTTCTAATAAGATAGAAAATATCGTCCAAATATGTTTTTGATTATTTTCACAATAATAGGTGGTATGATTGGATTTCAATTCGATATCCCACATCAACCTAGTGGTGTTGGTATTAATATTACCGGTCTTTTGTGGGGTGTCGCAATAGGTTTTACGTTGGGTTTATATTTAGATTCTTTCATTTTGTCTAAACTCTTTGGTGCCCAATCAGTGTGGATAATTTTGGCAATAATAGTAGTAATAATGATGATGGCGTCACATAGTCTTTCTCATCCCCGAAAATCACTGTATATTATCCATCCAAGTATTAAATAATTGGGTACGTAGCCAATAAGTCTTCGGTTATTAGTTAATTAGTTACTATATGCAAGCCGTTACTGCGTTGGTTGCTATATTCTGGGGCTTAGGGCAGAAGTCCAACAAATTAATTCGTAATTTTATTCCTAAATAGTATAATCTTCCCAAGTTCCCAAATCACATGATAAGGTCACAACTGATAAAATTATGAAAAACAGGGCAGGAAAATGAAAGTATTTATACTCATACTAATCACGCTTTTATTTTTCCCCACATTGTCCATTGGAAAAGTAAATTTGGCGCAATACGAACAAAAGCTTGATAGCGAAGACCTGGATGTTCAATGGCATGCGGCCAATGATTTGTGCCTCATGGGTGATGAAAAAGGAATACTCATGGTCTTAAAAAAATCCGGGGAAGGTATAGCGCAATTCATCGATTACTTTCAAATGCAACCTCAAAAAATCAACAATTTACCTTCAGATGTCAGGAAAAAATACAAGGATTAGTAGAGCTTAAGATTCAAGATGGCATTGACACGGCACTTCAAACTGATCCGGGCTTATACCCTATTTTCAAGAACGCCTTAGATAATCCAGACTGGCAAATCCGATTAGGGGCCGTTTTTGCAATAAAGGATTGTAGTCAATTGTTTAAAAAGAAGGAATTGATATCATTATTTATTGATAAATTGGATGATCCGTCAGAGAAAGTAAAGGATATGGCTCTGGATGAGCTAAAGACCTTGTCCGATGAGCCATACAAGTACGGCAAAGACCTGAAAGGTGATAAAAAGCTTTGGGAACAATGGTGGAATGAATACAAAAATCAATACTAAATAAAGGTAAAAGGGGATAGTTTTCAAAATGGATCAATTTCTTTAAAAAAGGATATACTTATGCCCAAAATCAAAACAATCAACGGCATTGAAAACCGCAAGGTAGTCTCCCAAAAAGTATGGCTCACTGCCCGCAAAAGGCTTCTATTAAAAGAAAAGAAATTCTCCAAAACCCACGATGCAATAAACCGTGAGCGCCGCAAACTGCCCTGGGTCAAAATCGATAAGGAATATATTTTCGAAGCCTCTTCAGGAAACCAAACCCTCTCCGATCTTTTCTGCGGCAAGAGTCAACTAATTGTGTACCACTTCATGTTCGGACCGGGCTGGAAAGAAGGCTGCGCGCATTGTTCATTTTGGGCGGATCATTATGACAGCGTCAACCATCACCTGGGAGCCCGTGACACATCTTTTGCCGTCATCTCCCGGGCACCACTCAAAGAAATTGAACCCTTCAAAAAGCACATGGGCTGGAAGTTCAAATGGGTTTCCTCAAACAAAACAGACTTTAATTTTGATTTCAACGTCTCTTTCACGACCGAGCAGCGAAAGAAAGGCACAGCCATCTACAACTACGCCCCGCTCAATATGGACATTGATGAACGCGAGGGAGTAAGCGTCTTTTACAAAGACAAAGACGGCACCATCTATCATACCTACTCGTCCTACGCCCGCGGAATAGACCTAATGAACACCACCTACAACTTTCTAGACCTAACCGCCAAAGGACGTGATGAAACCCCAGGCGCGGCGCAAGATTGGGTGCGTTATAAGGATCAATACAAAAGCACCTCGAATGACTGTTGCTGCCACTGATTTCAGGGAAATTCTAATTTGATGCCTCAAGCTTTAAGCGATACACTCATCCAATTCATCAAAGGCGTCGGCCCTGCCAAGGCCAAATTGTTAGCCAATTTAGGTGTCAGCACCGTTGAAGACCTGTTGTATCTATTCCCGCGCCGCTACGAAGACCGCGCGCAATTCACACCGATTGCCATGCTCCAAGTGGGCGTGGCCCAGACCATTTGTGCAAAAGTACTAAGCTGCCGACGGAATTTTTATTCAAAGAACCGGGCTGTAGAAGTGACCCTGACCGACAAAAGCGGGAGGATCTCCTGTGTTTGGTTTAACCAGCCTTATTTAGATAAAGTTTTTAAAGTAGATCAAGAAGTGGTTTTATACGGCAGGGTGGATGTTTTCAACCGACGATTGCAAATGGTGGTCCCAGATTTTGAGCTAATTACGTCGGAAGACCGCAGCTTAAACATGGGCCGCATAGTGCCGGTTTATCCTCTCACAAAAGGAATTAGCCAGCGTTATTTGCGTAAATTAATCGATGCTTGCCTGGATCTTTACGCCCAAGGCCTTGAAGATATTGTCCCCGAAAAAGTCCGCCGGAAACATCAACTTGACGCGATTGCCCAAGGCATCCGTCAAATCCATTTCCCAACAGATGCCCTGCATCAGCAAAAAGCCATTGACCGCATCGCCTTTGAAGAATTCTTCCTGTTTCAAATCTGTGTGATCCTGCGGCGTTTAAGCATGGTGCAAAAAAAAGGCATTGCCCATCAGATTGACCAAAATCTCATCGAGCAATTTCGAAAGACCCTGCCATTTACATTAACAGCTGCTCAAAACAAGTCTATAGCCGAAATAAGCACCGACATGGCGCGCAACAGGCCGATGTTGCGTTTGATCCAGGGGGATGTGGGCAGCGGCAAGACCGTGGTGGCCTTTTTAGGCTGTCTGATGGCTTGGAAAAACAAAAATCAAGCAGCTATCATGGCTCCGACGGAAATCCTGGCCCAGCAGCACTTTTATAACTTTCAGAAACTATTAGGCCAGGGACCGTTTAAAAGTCTCCGTATTGGTCTTTTGATCAGCAGCACGCCAGCCAAAGACAAAAAAGCGATCTATCAAAAGCTCAAAGACGGCGAAATCGACTTGATCGTCGGCACCCATGCTTTATTAGAGGAAACCATTGCCTTTAAACGCTTGAGCTTTGTGGTCATCGATGAACAGCATAAATTCGGTGTTAACCAGCGCGCCCTGCTTTCTGCGAAGGGAACAAATCCGGACATTTTGATAATGACCGCAACCCCTATCCCCCGGACTCTATGCTTGACCCTTTACGGAGACCTGGATGTCTCTGTGATCAACGAACTACCTCCGGGCAGGGGTTCTATCAAGACCTATAGTTTTCCTTTAGCCAAGGCCCAGGCCGTGTATCAAAAGGTGAGGGAGCTTGTCCTTAAAGGTACGCAGGCCTATATCATTTATCCATTGGTTGACGAAAGTGAAAAATTAGATTTAAAAGCCGCCAAGGACATGTTTATTCATTTACAAAAGTTTGAATTCCAAGGCTTGCGTTTGGGGCTCGTGCATGGGCAGATGAAACGTGCGGAGACTGACGCCATCATGGAGCAATTTAAAAAGCATGAAATTGACATTTTAGTTGCAACGACAATATTAGAAGTAGGCATCGATATCCCCAATGCCAATGTCATGGTGATTGAACATGCCGAGCGCTTTGGCTTAAGCCAATTGCACCAGTTACGCGGCCGCATCGGCCGAGGGGCCCAAAATGCCCTTTGTGTGCTGGTAGGGGACGCGGTCACCCAAGAGAGCAAAATGCGACTAGAGGCCATTGTGCAAACCACGGATGGCTTTAAAATAGCCGAAGAAGACTTAAAGATCCGCGGTCCCGGCCATTATTTCGGCCGCCATCAGCACGGCCTTAATGAGCTTAAAATGTCTAATCCGCTGACCCAAATCGAGATATTAGAGAAAGCCCGAGAAGACGCCATTATTTTGACCCAAAACGACCCACAACTAAACACAATCGAGCACCGTTTAATCAAAGAAACCATCAAAAAACGCTATCCACAATATCTAGAATTAATCTTAGCAGGCTAATTTTACCCCCTCTTTTTTATAAAGAGGGGGTAAGGGGGAGTTCAACCAATTTAATTATGTAATAGCCAGAAAAATGGTGACACACAACTTAATTCTACATCGGAACCTTGACGAATGTTTTTAATCTATATTTCCTTTGGTTTTTTTATGTTTTTGTATGCTTTAAACGGCATACGCACAGGTAAGATTAGTTCTGGCCATAGTTTTGGAGGAAACAAAACCTTTTACCGTGACGGAGACTCAGTTGATTTTTGGTTTAATATTATTTTGTATCTCGTATTTGGTATTGCTTTTATATGTTGGGGTTTACTAGTGGCCAATCATTTTTCTAAACAAGCCGTACACGGGAGTTAAATTAAACACAGTGAGTTAGGAATTTTGAAAATGATAAAAGTAATAACCGGGATTTTTATTTTGACGATCCTTGCCACAACCGCAGCAGTAGCCAAAGAAAATCCATACGCAGGTTTAAGCGATATAGAATTTTCAAGATTAAGGGTATCGTTGCCAGATCCTAAGGACCAGAATTGGCAAACAGCAACTATGACCAGGGATGAGGCTTTAAAATCCCAGGAGAATAAATTATTAGCATCCGAGCTTTTGCCCATCTGGATTAGGTTGAGCCTACGAGATTCACCTGAACAAACCCCAGGCCTGCTTTATACTTTGTTATCTTTAGTCGATGATCCTGATCCACAAGTGTCGATGAAGTCCACGATCGGATTATTTCGATTAGGCGATTATCAGGATAAGGCCTTTAATAAAATGAGCAATTTTTTCCGTTCTTTGACCGTTAAGAGCGTAGCTAATGGGCAAACTGATGAGAAGATAAACAATTTTCTAGCAGAGTTGTCTTTTTATTCTGATCATAGGTTTGACCAAGGGTTGTATAAGGTTTGGGAATCTTTATCAAAACTAGAAGGGAAGAATAAATACAAAATATCAAACATTGGTTATTATTTAGAAAAAAGTGGCAAACAGCTTCAAGACATTCAGGATGTTTGGAGCCCAGCCACAGATTTTGTTTTGCCATCTTCTAACGGCGAAATACATGCAATTGCACGGACATGCCCTTTTACCTGGAAAGATGCTAATGGTGAAGAATACAAAAATTGTGCTAAAATGATATTCCTTCCTAAAGAAGGTATCCTTTGGTTTGGGTTCTGCGATTACAACCATTTTTTTAAACTTGGAGATACAGTAGTTGGATTTGGTATGATGCCCGGTAATGTGCTTTTTCTAGTACCTTCCATAAAGATAATCGCCCAGACATCGGCCAATGCAAGCAGCCAATTAAAAAAGTTGATGATAGATAAATTAGAGAAACTACGTAGGGGCGAACGTTTAGGTGAGCGTTCCTTTATGTTGCGAAAAGTTTTTGGTTTAATTGACATTGACACGACTAAAATTCAAGATGCCCGTTATCAGTTACAGGCCCCAAAGTTTCTTGGTATTTCTTTTTATGACAATGCCGTTCAAATCGAATTTCTTACTGCTAATGGCAGTAAGGAAATTATAACTTTAAACAAGAAGCTCGAATTGGTGGGAGCTTCCGTTAATGGGAAACAGATGCCCTTATGAAAATCCTAGGCGGAAAATACAAAGGCCGCAATTTCTATATGCCGGCTGGCATCAGGCCCAGCCAAAATGTCCTGCGCGCGGCCATTTTTGATATCCTGGGCCATGATCTAACGGGTTTAAGCTTCCTGGAGCTTTTTGCCGGAAGCGGCGCGGTGGGGCTGGAAGCCATTTCCAGGGGGGCGGATGAGGTTGTGATGGTAGAGCACAACGATTTGAATGCCAAAACCATCCGTGAAAATGCGGAGCTTCTAAGGATAGACCTGGGGGGCAGCTTTTCTTTGGTCCACGGGGACGCCTTCAGTAATATCAAGCGCCTCTCCGAAGAGGGAAAAAAATTTGACATCGTCTTTTTTGACCCTCCCTATGCCCAGAAGCTGGCTAAAAAAACCTTGAAACTCCTGGGCTCACGTGATATATTACACGCTCAAACTTTGGTCTTAATCCAGTGCGAAGTATCCGAGACAATTGAAATCCCGGATCATATGACGATGCTTACCCAACGGCGTTACGGCTCATCATATCTGACGCTATTACAAAGGGTTGTGATATAATGAAAGATAAGCAAGGGGCCATTTACCCCGGTAGTTTTGATCCGGTCACCAATGGCCATTTAGATGTGATCAAGCGTGCTGCCCGGATTTTTGACCATGTGATTGTAGCCGTGGCTGATAACACCAGTAAAAAAGCGCTTTTATCCATCAATGAACGTGTGGAATTGTTGCGCGAAGTCACCAAGAATATCAAGAACGTAACAGTAGAAACCTTTGATGCTTTGGTCATTGAATACGCCCGAAAAAAGAAGATCAAGGTGCTCATCCGGGGTTTACGGATGACATCGGATTTTGATTACGAATTTCAAATTGCGCTGACGAACCGCCGTCTGGCAGAAGACATTGAAACGGTATTTTTAATGCCCTCAGAGCATGTGTCCTTTGTTTCTTCGAGCCTTTTGAAGGAAGTGGCCAGTTTAAACGCGGACATTTCTTCCTTTGTTCCAAAGGCAGTTGAGCGCAAATTAAAAGAAAAAGTAAAGCGATCGAATTAAAACAACCGTTGCAAGCAAAGGAACAGGGAATCTTGATTAAGATTTCTGTCAGGGACATACCCGCGAAGGGCCTGGACATAGATCAAAGCATCCCTAAGGAAGGGATCGGCTTATCTTCCGAAGAGGTTGATATACGGTCTTTGTTGAATGTCAAAGCTCGTCTGGAAAAGGTGGATAATTTTGTCATTGCCAACGCGCGGGTCAAAGCCGAATTCGGCTATATGTGCGCCCGATGTTTGGAAGAATTATACACAACCCAGGAACGCGCGTATCAGTTTGATTTCGAGATCAATCCTGAAGATGAATATATTGATTTAGGCGAAGAGATACGCCAGGAAATCATCATGGCCAATCCGGCCAAAGTTTTGTGCAGCAAAGATTGCAAAGGTATTTGCCCCAAATGCGGGGCGAATTTAAACAAAGAGCAGTGTAAATGTGTTTCATAAAGGAGATTCATCATGCCTCTACCAAAAAGACAACATTCTAAAACACGCGGCCGCAAGCGCCGTACGCATTGGAAGGTGACCATCGCGTCCATGCGTTCCTGTGCCCAATGCGCAAAGCCGATCCTATCTCATCGTGTATGCCCTTTCTGCGGGTTTTACAAGGGCAATCAAATCGTCGAAATGGCAAAGTCAAAGTGAAAATAGTCGTTGACGCCATGGGTGGTGATTTTGCTCCCCAGAATGTGGTTGCCGGGGTTGTGGAGGCAGTTAAGGAATATAATGCGTCCGTGACCCTGGTGGGTATTAAAGAACACATCGAAGCAGAGCTAAAAAAATACCAATACCCCAAAGACCTGATTGAAGTTGTCCATGCGCCGGATGTTGTGGCCATGGATGATGCCGCGACGGTTGTGATGCGCCAAAAAAAGCAATCGTCCATCAATATCGGCATGGCCCTGTTGAAAAAAGAAGGTTACGGTGCCTTTGTCAGCGCCGGGAACACCGGTGCCTGTGTAGCCGCATCCACCTTTGTGCTGGGCATGATCAAAGGTGTCGACCGTCCGGGAATCGGCTGCATCCTGCCTTCCCTAAAGAAATTTACTTTCATCATTGATGTAGGGGCCAATACTGCGGCCAAGCCCGAGCATTTACTGCAATACGCCAAAATGGCCAAGGTCTACGCCCAGTCAGTCCTGGATCGCCCGCAACCTTCCATTGCCTTGCTTAATATAGGTGCCGAAGAATGTAAAGGCACAGGCCTTGAAAAAGAAGCCTACAAAATCCTGGAAGAAAAAGAACCGTTGTTTATCGGGAACATCGAAGCCAATGAAATATTCACCGGCAAGGCGGATTGCATTGTTTGTGACGGGTATGTGGGCAACATCACATTAAAAGTAGCTGAAGGCCTGGTTGAATCCACCGGTAAATTGCTAAAGCGCGAAATTTCCCAAAACCCTATTGCGAGTATAGGAGCACTTTTATTAAGATCCAGTTTAAAAGAAGTTAAAAAAAGCGTGGATTATTCTGAATACGGCGGCGCCCCTTTATTGGGTGTGGACGGTTTAGTGCTCATCAGCCATGGCCGTTCGACGCCCAAGGCCATTAAAAACGCGGTACGCGCGGCCAAAGAGCAAGTCGAGCATAATGTCCTTCAGAAAATCAAGGAAGAGATGGCCCTGAATGGTTAAAGTCGGTATTTTGGGGTTGGGGGCGTATTTACCATCAAAGAAGCTCACCAATTTCGATTTAGAAAAGATAGTAGAAACATCCGACGAGTGGATCCGCACCCGGACCGGGATCAGGGAGCGTCGCATTGCGGCCGTGCACGAAAAGACCAGTGATCTAGCCGTCAAAGCCGCCCTAGTTGCCCTAAAAGACGCAAAAATTTCCGCTGAAAAAATTGATTTAATCATCGTGGCCACCATCTCACCTGACAGTAATTTTCCCTCGGTCGCCTGTAAAGTCCAAAAAGCCCTTGGCGCTAAAAAAGCCGCGGCCTTTGATATTTCCGCGGCTTGTTCAGGGTATTTGTATGCCATGACAACAGCAAAACAATATATCCAAACAGGCATGAGCAAGCGCGCCTTAGTGATTGCCGCAGAGCGGATCACAAGTTTGATCGATTGGAAGGACAGAGACACCTGTGTCTTATTTGGCGACGGGGCAGGGGCCTGTGTGTTAGGGCCGGTGAAGTCTGGCGGCATCACGGCTGATTTTTTACAAGCCTTTGGGGATAAGGGCGATTTGATGCAAGTCATCGCTGAAGAAGCAAGAAGCCCTTTTCATCCCAACAAAACAACGTACACAAAATTACCTTATGTGTCCATGCAAGGCCAGGAACTTTTTAAAATAGCGGTCAATTCCATGGCCGATGCCGTAGTAAAAGCGTTAAAAAAAGCTAAGATCAAAAAATCTGCCATCGACTGCATCGTGCCCCATCAGGCTAATGACCGCATCATCACGGCAGTTGCCAACAAATTGAATATCCCTAAAGACAAAATTTTCATCAACATCGATAAATACGGAAATATGTCCGCCGCGTCCATTGCCGTGGCCCTGTACGAAGCCAAAAAATCCCAAAAAATCAAAAAAGGCGACAATGTAGTTCTAGTTGCCTTCGGCGCCGGTCTCGTCAGTGCCGCCAATGTAATCAAATGGTGATGTAATTAAAATATACGGGCAGGTTTGGAACCCGCCCCTACAACACAAATTCGTAGGGGCGGGTTCCAAACCCGCCCCTAAAATTAATATGCCAAACATAGCCCTAATCTTCCCCGGCCAAGGCGCTCAAAAAACAGGCATGGGCCTTGAATTCTACCAAAGCTCCCCCCAAGCCAAGACAATTTTCGACCAAGCCGACAAAATCTGCGGCAATGATCTCTCCAAAGTCATCTTCGAAGGCCCCGAGGAGAAATTAACTTCCACCGCCTATTGCCAGCCCGCCATATTAACCATGAGCATCGCCGCATTAAAAGCCTTTGAAGCCCATCCCAAATATAAAAATATAACCGTCAAATTCACCGCTGGTTTAAGCCTAGGTGAATACTCAGCCCTGTGCGCTTCAGGTGTCATGAATTTCGAAGACACCTTACGCCTAGTACAAAAACGCGCCGCTTACATGGAAGAAGCCACCAAAGAAAACCAAGGCGCCATGGCCGCCGTGATCGGTTTTGACACGGCAAAACTAATTGAAATCTGCCAACAAACCGGCGCCCAAATAGCCAATTTTAATTCCCATGAACAAATTGTCATCACCGGCCACAAATCAAAAGTAGACGCCGCCATTGAAGTCATCAAAACCGCCGGTGGCCAAAAAATTATCCCTCTGACAGTAAGCGGCGCCTTTCATTCATCGCTAATGTCTAGCGCCGCCTCAAAATTCGCCACATCATTAAAAGATGCCGTCATCAATCCGTCAACCATCCCAGTGCTTAGCAATGTAAACGCCCAACCCCACACCGATCCCCAGCAAATCCGAATCAATCTAGCAAAACAGATCACAGACTCAGTCCAATGGGTTAAATGCGTAGAATATATGGCCTCAAACGGCATCACCCATTTTATAGAAATCGGCCCCGGCAAAGTCCTCAAAGGCCTAATCCGCCGCATCAATCCCGCCTTGACAGTTTCCAACATCGAAAAACCACAAGACATAGAATCCCTAGCTTTTTAGTAGCAAAACTCCAAACCCCCAAAAAATGGCAGACTATATGTATATCTGATATACTTTGACTATGTACCCAAATTCTTTAAGGAAGATAAGCTCCCTATGGATACTTATTACCTTTTTGGCTAATACTTTTGCCCCTTTGCCCAGGGCTGAGGCTGACGAGTTTCGTTTGCCTGCACCCGGGGTCATGGTTCATTTAAGTCCGGAATTTAGCCCACCAATCCTTAAAGGTATTAAAGTCCATCCTGATAATCCTTTCCGTTTTGATTTTATTCTAGATAAAGGCGATAAAGAATTAAGTAACGCTCAGATCAAAGGCGAATCCAGTAAGTTAGTTAAATATTTTTTAGCTTCTTTAACTATTCCTGAAAAAGACCTTTGGGTCAATCTCTCGCCATATGAAAAAGGCCGTATCATTCCCCAAAGTTTTGGGCTTACCGAAATGGGCCGTGACTTGCTTGCGGAAGATTACATGCTTAAGCAGATCACCGCATCATTGATTTATCCGGATGATGAAGTTGGTAAGAAATTCTGGAATCGCGTTTACGAAGAAGCGGAAAAGAAATTCGGTACGACCAATATTCCTGTCAATACTTTCAATAAGGTCTGGATTGTTCCCCAAAAAGCAGTGGTTTACGAAAACGCCAAAGCAGGGACAGCGTATGTGGTGGAGAGTAGATTAAAAGTGATGTTGGAGCAGGATTATTTATCAATGCAAAAACATTCCCCCTCTTTAGTTAAAGAGGGGGTCAGGGGGAGTTCTAAAGATATTGACACCATCGCAAGCAAAATCGTCCGTGAAATCGTCATCCCCGAACTGACCAAAGAAGTCAACGAAAACAAGAATTTCGCACGACTTCGCCAGGTCTACAATTCATTGATCCTTGCCGCTTGGTATAAGAAAAAAATTAAAGACAGTATTTTGTCACAGGTCTATATGGATAAGGATAAAATAGCAGGTGTCAACAGTGATGATCCTCAGGAGACAAAGCAGATTTACCAGCGATACCTTCAGGCCTTTAAAAAAGGCGTTTTTAACTATATTAAAGAAGAGGCGCTCCCCGGCATGCCGGGCACGGAACAGGGGAAATTTCCAAGAAAATATTTTTCAGGCGGTTTAACGATGGATGGTGAGGCGTTAAATGCGGCCATGACCACAGTAACAAGTTTTGATTCATTTCAAAGAGCCAATAAATTAGAGAAAGTAATCATCGATTGCGCCATGATTCATGAGACTAATGGGAATGGTGAAAACAAAAAATGGAAAACAGAAGATGAAGGGGTTAGAAATGTTCGTGAAGCAATTGAGCTAAACAAGCCTGATCTCATCAAGAATTACGATAGGCTTAGCTTTTTAAGCCCAATAGAGGTAGAAAAGCTACGGGGAGATATCTATAGACTTACTCAAGGGTATTTGCGGGTATGGGGATTATCTGTAACAAGTGATAAGCGACGGACCACCCCTTATTTTAATGGCAGTTATATTACTGCTTTACAGAAGGTGTTTCCTGCTCTTAATCTTGATCCGTTGGGCTTTAGGCTTGATTGGTCTAATGAACAACGGGGTATAGACTCAGTACGATACGTGCTTGCTAAAGAAATGCCCCAGATTATCCAGATGTACGACAAATTTAGTTCTTTGAGTGCTATAGAGAGAGAAAAGCTTGTTGATGATATATATAGGATTACTCAAGGGCATTTTCATGTATGGGGATTAGATGGAGCTTTGACTAAGAGAGTGGCTCCATATTTTGGCGGCAACCACGGAACCGCTTTACAGAAAGTTTTTCCCAAGCTGGATCTTGATCTGCTTGGCTTTAGGCTAAATTGGTCCACTGAAGAAAGAGGTATAGCATCAGTGCGCTATGTATTTTCAAGGCAGATACCTGATATTATGCGCAGGTATGGCAAGATTGCTCTTTTAAGTCCGGAAGAGATAATAAAATTGCGCCAAGATATCTATGGGATTTCTCTTGGAAATTTTCATGTATGGGGGATAGGTGGAGCGCCGAATCAAAGAACAGCCCCTTATTTTAATGGCAGCTATATTGCTATTTTACAGAAAGTATTTAGCAATCCACTTTTAGGATTTAGTGAGGAAGGGATACGGGTATTTAGACAGAATAACACTCAGATCAAATATCATTGGGGAAATATGGAAGAGGGCATTGAGAATGTTCGTCATGAAATTGAATTAAATAAACATGGCCTCATTGAACGATATGATAACTTAAGTTCCTTAAGTCCAATTGAAAAAGAAAAATTACGTCAAGATATCTATCAAATTAAAAGTGGAGATTTTAAAGTATGGAAATTAGGCGGAGGCATGAATAAAAAAAGAGTCCCTTATTTTAACGGAAGTTATGTTATAGCTTTACAGAAAGTATTTCCCAAGCTTGATCTTGATCCGCTTGGGTTTGGGCTAGATTGGTCCAGTGAAGAAAGAGGTAAAGCATCAGTACTCTATGTCCTTAACAAAGAAAGGCCGGAGATCATGGAGATGTATGGCAAATTTAATTCGTTAAGTCCTTTAGAGAAAGAAAAATTACGCTCGGATATCTACAGGATTTCTTATGGCTATTTTTTGATATGGGGATTAAGTGGTTCTATCAATAAGAAAATGTCTCCTTATTTTAACGGGAGTCACATTGTTGCTTTACAGAAAGTATTCCCTCAGCTTGGTATTGATCCGCTTGGGTTTGGCCTAGATTGGTCCAGTGAAGAAAGTGGCATAGCCTCAGTGCGCTTTGTGCTTGCTAATGAGAAGACTGACCTCATTGAGCGCTATGATAGGCTAAATTCTTTAAGTCCAACAGAAGTAAATAATCTACGTGAGGATATTTACAAGATTACTAGTAGTCATTTTAAAGTATGGGAATTAAATGGAGCCATGAATCCAAAAGTTGCGCCTTATTTTAAAGCCAGCTACATTATAGCCTTACAGAAGGTATTTAGTAAATTACAACTGGAAGATTCTGTTTTCAGAAATAGAAGTCATCTTGTGGAACACCCAAATGAAGCTATGTTAATAACAGAGAAAAATGGTGGTATCGATTTAACGCCTGCCAACATGAATTTACAGACCCGAAATGCCGGTGAAATGATTAAATTTCATATGGACCCTGCCATGCTGGAGCAATTGAAAAACGCCCCTGGATTTATACCCGTAATTATCAGTGCCCAGCCGCTTAAAAGTCTTCCTGATTTTTTAAACCAAACATGAAAGATAAGTAATTTGAAGTTTGTCCAAACCTTTGGACATGTGTCCAGATATCTGGACGATTTTATCTTTAACAACAACATGTTATTTAATATTGACAAATAACATAAATATGTTATTCTTTAAGCATGAACTTTGAGCGATTATTAAAGCTGGAACATATTTCAGATTCCCTCTTCTTGTTTGGGCCGCGCATGACGGGCAAAACTTATCTATTGCGACGTCTAAAGGCTGGTTTATTTGTTGACCTTTTAGACAACGAAGAAGATCTTAGGTTTAAACGTTCTCCAAAAGAATTTTGGCAGTTATTGGGTGCATTAAAGAGCGGCCAACTGGTTATTGTAGATGAAATCCAGCGTGTACCGGCGCTTTTAGATTACGTTCAGAAAGGGATTGAAGAATTAAATTTAAGGTTTATCCTTTCAGGCTCAAGTGCTAGAAAGCTGCGTCGGGGAAGCGCTAATCTATTAGGGGGCAGGGCCCTTGATTTACGATTACATCCATTAACGAGCATAGAAGTGGGTCAAGGTTTTGATATTGAGAAGGCCTTATCTTTTGGGACATTACCGCTTATTACTTCTTTTCTTTTAGAAAATAAAGTTGAAGACGCGAGAAGACGTTTAAAAACATATGGTACGGTTTATATAAAAGAAGAGGTCCAGGCCGAGGCTTTGACGCGTAACATTGGCGCCTTTCAAAGGTTTTTAGATGTGGCTGGGCAAATGAATGGGGAAACAATCGAATTTGCATCAATTGCCCGTGATTCCGCGGTGCCTATGAGTACCGTTAAAGAATATTTTTCAATTCTGGAAGACACTCTTTTGGGTTCGTTTTTATGGCCTTGGGACCGCAGTGAACGTAAAAAGGCCAGGCCTAAATTTTATTTTTTTGATTGCGGCGTTGTCCGTGCTTTACAAAATCGTTTGGTGGATCCTCCGACACCACAAGAAAAAGGTCATTTATTTGAAACATTTTTTTACAATGAATTAAGATGGCTTCGTGATTATTATGAAAAATCAGATGAGATTTCTTTTTGGAGAGAGGGAAAATTGGAAGTGGATTTATTGATTACTGGCCCTAAAGGGCAAATGATGGCTTTTGAATGTAAAACATCCTCGGAGACGATATCTGAGGACACAGTAACGGCTTTTCGTAAAAGATTCCCTACGGGCAAGCTTTATGTAGCATCTCTTAAAGATACCAGTTCTCGCAAACTAACGAATGGAGTCATTGTCCTTCCTTGGCGAAAAGCTTTGGATACTTATTGTTCCCAACATTCGGAAAGTTCGATTTCAAGAAAACATTAAGACAATAGCCATTTTCTCTCGTATCGGAAATTATTATAGTTTAAAATCAATTTTCCCTTAACAGTATTTCTTATTTTTAGACATCACGAATTGATTTAGCTATTGTTCCATATATGGAGAAATTTTTATGTATACAGAACTTGTTGTTCAATTAAATAAAACTTTTGAAGAATCAGCGTACACCCAGAATAGTATTGAATATTGGATGGCGCGGGATTTACAAAAATTGCTGGATTGTGATGAATGGAGGAATTTTCTTAAGGTCATTGATAAAGCTAAAACCGCTTGTTTGAAATCTAAGCAAAATGTATCCGACCATTTTGTTGACGTCAACAAAATGGTGCCACTTGGCTCAGGAAGTCAACGGCAGCTTGATGACTTCATGCTTACTCGTTATGCCTGTTATCTTATTGCCCAAAACGGAGATCCCCGTAAAGACCAGATTGCTTTTGCCCAGAGTTACTTTGCCATTCAGACCCGCAAGCAGGAATTATTGGAAGAACGTATTGTCCTGGTAGAGTGCTTAAGGGCCCGCGAAAAGCTGGCTGATATTGTGATATATAACTAATTGTTCCATGCTGTGATAAGAAAATGCGCCGGATACTGCTTTTGGACTTAATCGAAGAGCAGAAAACCCCCCAAAAATCCCCCAAACCCCCAACTGATGAAATAAATTTGCCCATATCATATAAATATGGCATACTCTCACCATACCTGAAATATTATCAACTCCAAAGGGAAAGTATGCTTAAACGCTTTATTGCTTTTTTCATAATAGTTAGCTTTATTTTGAGCTATTACCAGCCTGTTTATGCCCAGAACTTTAGCATCAATCAGCTTCCTGTGCCTGGGACTATGGTAGGGGAATCTGTTCCTTTTGCGCCGTTGATTTTAAAAGGCATTGTTATCAATCTTCAAAAACCTTTAGAATTTCAGTTTATTGTTGATACCGGCCATGGTTCCCTAGATTCCGCATCAGTTAAGACTGAAGCTAATCAATTAGTAAAATATTTTTTGGCAGGTCTGACTATCCCAGAAGATGATTTATGGGTCAATCTAAGCCCTTATGAAAAGAATCGCATGGTTCCTGAAGCTTTAGGACAAACAGACCTTGGTCGTGATTTATTAGCCCAAGACTATATCCTCAAGCAGTTAACCGCATCACTGATCTATCCTGAAAAAGCCTTAGGCAAGGAGTTTTGGAGCAGAATATACGCAAAAGCCCAACAGCAATTTGGTACAACCAATGTTCCGGTTAATACTTTTAACAAGGTGTGGATTTTGCCCGACCAAGCCCAAGTGTTTGAGCATGGGGCTGCGGCATATGTGACCAAGGCGACACTCAAGGTAATGCTTGATGAAGACTATTTGGCACTAAAGAAACATACGGCCAGATATAACGGCACTGACTTGATAGGGGCTAATATTGTTCGTCAAATTGTAATTCCAGAAATAACAGAGGAAGTTAATACTGGCAAGAATTTTGCGCCCCTGCGTCAAATCTATCAAGCCCTCATCTTAGCCAAATGGTATAAGGAAACCATTCAGAATGGCCTTTTAGATGCTGTTTATACAAATAAAAATAAAGTCGCTGGTGTCAATCTCACCGATCCCGCAATCAAAGAACAAATTTATGAACGCTACTTGAAAGCCTACAAAAAGGGGGCATTTAACTATATAAAAGAAGACCCAATGCCGGATGGGCAAGTTGTTCCTAGAAAATATTTTTCTGGTGGGGAAGTTATGATTATTCCATTAAAAGAAAATGGCACTGAACAAGATGTCGAGAATCAGAAGCCTGATGGGGCGATGATAAGTTTGACAGTAAAACTGTTGCTTGCTGCCGGTATTACTGTTGCTGCAATTCCAGTTGTTTCAACGGTGAGGGCAAAATATCGTAATTGGAAAATCAAAAAAGAGCTAACAAAAAATTGGGGAGTTATTCCATTTCAAAGGGCACCACTACTAACAGCTAATAAAGATTTAGAAATGAAAATAATTTCAAGTGATAAAATGCCATCGCGAATGAAAATAAAGATCCCGAAAGGTGCGGAAGTATTGATTGGTATTTCAGTGCAAAACATATCGATGAATGAATCTGGAGTATTACAATTAGGAAAAAGAAGTACCGAATCCGGAGTGCTACATATAGGAAATGATGGAGATTTTTATTCATTATACTATGTTCAAGATGGCAGAAGACATGAAGTGCCAATACCCAAAGATCAATCCGTTGAAGTGGCTGGTTTAGTAATTTCACTTAAAGGAAATGTTATTATTTTAGAGAAGAAACAAGAAGTTAATAAACAAGTTTCTGAAAGAACAGATCTAGATGCTGGGATGATCAGCAAGTTAAAATTGGACAAAAATGCAACTGTGGAAGTCATTGCCCAAAAGTTAACAGTCATCAAAAGTGCTCGGCGTGATGAGATTGCTTTAAAAATTAAGCAGACCATTGATCAAAAAGGAACTGCTTTGACATGGAAAGACTTAATAGATGTAACGAAGTTAAGAGAAAGCCAATTGACCGGCGTTTTTGAATTATCCGTTCCGAGGTCGACAATAAGAATTTCTCGCAGGGCCCTATTAGTTGGCGGGGCAGCAACATTGGGAGCATTAGCTCTAGGATGGTTTTCAATATCAAGACCTTCCTATCATTTTATTGAAGATTTACATATATCAACTGGAACATACAATAAAATAAATAAATTTAATGAAGAAGTTGTCAATAATCCTTCCTTGGATAGGAAATATAAAGTTTATTTGGAAGCTGTCTTTAAGAACGATGGGAATTTGATTTTACCCGAAATTCAGTATTATGAATGGTTGAAAAAGCAAATAACTCAAGGGCGCAAAATACCAGCCATTGCTATTGAAGCTACGCCTCAAGAATTATCCGAAGGACAGGCAAGGACTAAAGAAAGCATTGATTTAATTAATAAAATCTTCCCTAGAATTTGGCCGGACAGCTATCAAGATAAGATTTACAAGATGTCCATTTTTCTCAATGGTCCTGAATTCTTCTTAGTCAATGAAGGTATTCTCCCTATTAATAAAATAGCTCCTATTGATAATGAAAAATATAAATCATCCATTTTACAAGGAATAGCTTTACGGGATAGATTTATACAAGAAGAATTTCCTAAAGAAGAAAAGGCGGTCAATTCTTTGAATAATTTAATTAATTCGACTATGTATAATTTTAGATTGCCCGATCAACAAGAGATTGAAGTTGCTGTCAATGCTTTTTCATCTTCCAACAGAACTGAAGTACAAAAAAACATTTCAATTCTGATTCGCGGTCAACAAAAGATACTTCAATTATTAATTGAACGGGGACAAATTTTTGCTGCCAATTGTATAAAACTACCTAAAGGGAGCATTATACATGTAGGTAAAAATGATGTTAAAACGATGGATGAAGTATTTGTCCAAAAGGGCATTCGTGCCACGAAAGGTACAAATTCAAATCCAGACGGTGCGATGAAGACCCTGGATAATAATATACAAGAGGAATGGATTAATATCCTTAAACAACGCAGCCGGCTTCAGGAAGAACTTTTTGACCAATATCTTATCTGTTCTTGGGTCCTAGCGCATCAAGATCGAGTAGGTTTTCTTTTACAAGCAGAAGTTCAGGGTTATATAGATGAATATCATGAACCGAGTGGCACTCTCCTTCATTATAAAAATCTGTTGATGGCATGGACGGCAAAATATGGTAATGTCCAGTTGGTTAGAGACACCGCTAAAATTTTCGTTCAGGGTTTAGGGGCCGGAAGAATTTCACCTATAGATGCTAAAGAAATTTTGCAAGTCTTCACGCAACAAGAAAATCCAAACCTTTTTGAAAAAGCTGTAGACACAATAGTTTCTACCCAGGAGTTTGAACGAACGCCAGCCGATGAAAGCTTTGTGGGTTTGTTGGGGATGTTAGATATTCCACCAATTTTTAGAGAAGGTCTACAAAAAATGAAAAGTCAATTTGTATATAAAAAAGGAGTCAATAATTTAACTATACTAAAGGCTTTGACTTTTATAGAGCATTCTAAAATTCCAAAATTTAGGCCTTTTGTCAAGAATAGTAGAAAAACTCTAAAGCAATTTTTTTTAGCAATTGATCTATCCAAACAGGAAAAATCCCCTCATGATTTGATATTTTGGCTTGATCTTGATTATTCCATTCTTAGGAATCGCCAAGCTTTTGGTGATGAATTAGTTCAACTTGCCAATGAGAATTATGAAAATATTAAAATTAACCTAGTACACAATCAGATAATATTAGACACTGACAGGCAGACAATTGGAGTTTTAAAAAAGCTTATTGATCTTTCCTTGGCGGATGAGGCAATGATTGTTGAAATACGCAATTCTCTGGCAGATATTATTTCAAAGCATCATCTGAATAAAATACCATCCGATTTAATCAGAATGTATGCGGATTTTCGTTTTGAAGATTCTGATGTTATTGCAAATGAAGCTTTAGAACATAACTCCTGGGTAAAAGAAGTAGGGGATGTTTTGAGAGAAAACCTTTGGACACATCAAATGACATACAGTGGGCTACAGTCATTGGCTGAACAAGTTGGAAAATTAGGCTTAAAATCTTACAAACTTTTTGCTAATTGGCAAGAAATTCCTGGAGTCCCGCTTTTCAGCTATAAGCGGCTGAATGGCGATAGAATTACAATCACAGTTGGCGATGAACGATTGCCGAATCCAAATGAACTTCATTTTAAGAATAATGAAGAAATTTACTCTAAGTATCCTAAGTTGAAAATAATCCCACCATTTACACAGGTGATTAAAAACAAGAGGGATTCAGTTAATTTTATATGGCGGTCAGAATTTAAAGGGATTGCAATAAATGACTTAAGAAAAATCAAGGCCTATTGTCAAAAACCGGATGGAATAATCAAAGAAGTTGATTTAAATAAACAAGAGAGAAATTTTCTAGGCAATCTATACAATTTTTTAACAGAACCAAATGGCTTAAGGTCTTTGGATGCTTGGTTTGATAAAAATCTATTAAAGAATATGAACTTATTTTTTGATATACAGAATCATAGAATGTTGATTATCAGTCCCCATGTCCCTCACACGTTGCATTCCGGGGTGATTGCCACTCTTAGTTATATTCCAGATGGTAAGCAAGGATGGTTATTGTCAGCTTCTTATATGGGGGATGTGTCAATAGGTGATATGCCTGTTGCGGCTCCTGACGCGGCGATGAATGTTATTGCAAATGCTCCTATAATGTCTGAGCAAGGTATCTTGTCTAAAGGCGGCATCGACCTTAACCAAATTAATGTCAACCGCACAGGCAAAGCCATTAATGTCCAGTTCGACTCAGCCCAGCTTAACGCATTAGAGCAAGGTGATTTCAAAGGCTTCACACCAGAGATCACCGGCTTTCGATATATTCAAAGTCCATTTCCGTTGTTAGGTATCAATAATCCAGCCAAATAAGGAGAATTTTTTATGAAAACAGAACTTATTATTAAATTAAATAAAACTTTCGAAGAATCTGCGTGCATCCAGAATGGCATTGAATATTGGATGGCGCGTGATATTCAGAGATTTTTGGAATATACCCAATGGCGTAATTTTTTGCTGGTTGTTGATAAAGCTAAAATAGCTTGTTCAAAAGCGGGGCAAAATGTTTCCGACCATTTTGCTGACGTCAGCAAAATGGTTTCGATTGGTTCAGGTAGTGAGCGAGAGATCGATGATATAATGCTTACGCGGTATGCTTGCTATTTGATTGCCCAAAACGGTGATCCGCGTAAAGACCAGATTGCTTTTGCTCAGAGTTACTTTGCCATTCAAACCCGCAAGCAGGAATTATTGGAAGAACGCATTGTTCTGGTAGAGCGCTTAAGGGCCCGCGAAAAGCTGGCTGATATTGTGATATATAACTAATTGTTCCATGCCATGATATGAAAATGCGCCGGATACTGCTTTTAGACTTAATCATCAATTTTCCCTTCTCCGAATGAGTTTCTTCGTGTATAATCTTTAATCTTTCAGTCTTTAAATATGATCGGGACGTAGCGCAGTTGGCTAGCGCACTTGAATGGGGTTCAAGGGGTCGTGAGTTCAAATCTCACCGTCCCGACCATTTTTTTGGTTCACCTATGGACAATTCCTCAAAAGAACGCCGTGCGCACTTACGGGTTTACCGAAATTTCATCCTGACCTATCATGAAAAAGGTAAATCAACACTTAAGCATCATGTTTCTCAGGTGAACAATGTTTGCAAGGGTGGGATTAGTTTTTCTTCAACGCATGCATTAAAGCAGGGGATTCTTGTCACCATTGACCTGAAAACCCCCTTCATCGCGCATTCCGTTCGTTTGGAGGGCTTTGTTTTAGAATGCAAAGAAAAAATCCCTGACCTGATTTATGAGATCCGCTTACAATTCCGGGAAATCCCTGGGGACGTGTTGACACTATTGGAGAAAATCGAGAGTTACAGCAAGGCTTAAGGAAGGTTAAATATGGATTGCATAAATATCGGTTTGATCGGTTATGGCGTCGTGGGGCAGGGGGTGGTCAAGGCCCTTAAAAGCCGCAGGAAATTCTTGCGTGAAAAATATGAAACGGATTTTTTTATCAAGACCATCTGTGACCGCAGCATCTTTAAGAAACCGAATCCCGGTTTAGAGAATACAGCCCTGACAGTGGATTATCATGCCATCCTTAAAGATCCTGATATCCATGTCGTTGTCGAGTTAATCGGAGGTTTATCACCGGCCAAAGAAATCGTTCTGGGCGCATTAAGGGCCAAAAAACATGTGGTGACAGCCAATAAAGCCTTGATCGCCGAATGCGGTTTGGAATTATTTAAAGAAGCCGAGACGCAAGGCTGCAGCATCCTTTTTGAATCTTCGGTGGGTGCCGGTGTCCCCATCATACGCACCATCACCGAAGGCATGGCCGGCAATAAATTTAACGGGGTCTATGGGATCATTAATGGCACCTGCAACTTTATCCTGACAGCCATGTCCAAACATAAATTGACCTTTGCCCAGGCGCTCAAGGAAGCCCAGGAAAAAGGGTACGCGGAAAGCAATCCCAGTTTGGACATCAGCGGCATGGACGCGGCGTATAAATTGGCCATTTTAGTCTTCATCACCATGGGCAAATTCGTCAGTGTCAAAGACATCTATGTCGAGGGTATCAACCATATTTCCCATGAAGATATTGAATTTGCCGAAAGTTTAAATTTAAGCATCTGCCTTTTGGCCATTGCGAAGAAGACCGGTAATAAATTGGATGTGCGTGTGCACCCCACCATGATCCCCAAAGACCATGGACTGGCCACCGTTAATGGGGTGGACAATGCTATTTTCCTGGATACTGACCCTTTAGGCGATGTCTTCATCGAAGGCCAGGGTGCCGGTCAAATGACCGCGGCCATGGGGGTGGTGGCTGATCTTATCAATTTGGGTATACGCGTGGATGCCCCGGCGTGCATCTGGGCCTTTAACCCTGCGGATGAAGTGGCGAATTTGACCTTGCGTAAGATTGAAGAAGTAGAGACCAGGTTTTATATCCGTTTCATGGTCATTGACAAACCCGGAGTCCTGGCCTCAATCACGACGGTGCTGGGCCAGCACAATATTTCCATCGCGTCGGTGAGCCAAAAACAGGAGGACAAGGGTTCCACTGTTCCGGTCGTTATCTTAACGCATAAAGCCAATGAACGTGAAGTCAAGGAAGCCCTGGAGAAGATCACCGAGTTAGCCGTTGTCAAAGGCAAACCCGTGGCCATACGCATGGAGAAGCTCTGATGCGTTGGGTGGGCTTGATTGATCACTATCGGGAATTTTTGCCGGTCTCTGCAAAGACACCGGTTGTCACTTTGTATGAGGGCAACACCCCGCTCATCCCGGCGGAGTTCTTAAATAAAATCACCGGCTTGCAGACCTTTTTAAAGTACGAAGGATTAAATCCCACAGGATCTTTCAAAGACCGCGGCATGACCATGGCGATTTCCAAAGCCCGTGAAAAAGGGGCTGAAATTGTCATGTGCGCGTCCACCGGCAATACATCAGCCTCGGCAGCGGCCTATGCCGCCCGGGCGGGCATCAAATGTGTGGTGTTGATCCCCAATGGCAATATTGCCATGGGCAAATTGGCCCAGGCCATGATCCATCAAGCCCAAGTGATTGCCATCGAAGGTAATTTTGACGACGCCCTTGAACTTGTTAAAGACATTACGGCCCAATATCCCGTGGAATTGGTCAATTCTTTAAATCCTTTTCGCATTGAAGGCCAGAAAACCGCGGCATTTGAAATATGTGATTTTTTAGGGGACGCGCCGGAATTCCATGCCATTCCCGTCGGCAATGCCGGCAATATCACGGCCTATTGGAAGGGGTATCAAGAATACCGGTCCGCCGGCAAGTCAACGGCCTTGCCCCCCATGTTAGGTTTTCAGGCGGCGGGTTCAGCGCCGATTGTGCATAACCGTATCATTGAAGACCCTGAAACGATCGCCACGGCCATCCGCATTGGTAATCCCGCTTCCTGGAAATCCGCCCTGGAGGCCCGTGATCAATCCCACGGTTTGATTGATATGGTTACCGATGAAGAAATATTGCAAGCCTATCATCAATTGGCTGCACTTGCAGGTGTATTTGTGGAGCCAGCGTCCGCGGCGTCAGTGGCCGGGGTCATTAAACTATCGAAGGCAGGATATTTTAAAAACCATAAGGGCGAGCGTTTAGTGTGCACCGTGACCGGCCATGGCCTTAAAGACCCTAAAACAGCGATGAAAGATTTGGCCCAACCCAAGGTCCTAAAGGCGGACAAAAAAGAAATCCTGAAGATGATTGGATTATGAAGAAAGTTTTAATCACCTGCGGCCCCACATGGGTCCCTATCGACGATGTGCGTGTCATCAGCAATGTTTCCAGCGGAGAAATAGGGCATTTAATGGCCCAGGCCTTTAGGAAGAGAAATATGCAAGTGACCGTGATTGAAGGCCCGGTGACGCATACGCTGGCCGATAAAAAAATAAAAGTGATCAAGTATCGTTTCTTTGACGAATTAGCCGGTATTCTTAAAGCAGAGCTATTAAAAAAATACGCTATTATTGTGCACGCGGCAGCAGTTTCTGATTTTAAGGTCAAAGGAATGTCTAAGACCAAAATAGCTTCTGATAAAGACATCACTTTAAAATTGACCCCGACAGTGAAACTTATTAAGGACATCAAGCGTCTAAGTCCTGAAAGCCTTTTAGTGGGATTTAAATTAGAATCAAATTTAAACCCTAAGGATATTTTAAAATCAGTCCATTCTTTATTTACGGTAGCGGGCTGTGATTTGGTAGTAGCCAATACGCTGAAAAACGGTTATCAAGGCTATATCGTCAACGCCGATGGCACAATTTTAAGCAAAGCTTCAAATAAACAGGCACTTGCCCAAAATTTGGTAAAATTATTTTTCCCCCTCTTTAGTATAAAGAGGGGGTTAGGGGGAGTTCCATGAAATACATCATCCTAGTCCCCGACGGCCTAGCAGACCAACCCTTAAAACAACTAAACGGCAAAACCCCCATGGAAGCCGCCGATACGCCCAATATGGACTACCTCGCGCAAAACGGTTTTTCCGCGTTAACGCAGACCATTCCCGACGGCATGCCCCCGGGCTCGGATATCGGGAATTTGGCTTTAATGGGCTATGACCCTCAAAAGAATTTTTCTGGCCGGGCTTCCTTGGAAGCCGCTAATTTAGGCATAAAGCTAAAGGAAGACGAAGTGGTGTTCCGCTGTAACCTGGTCACTGTCAAGAACGGTAAAATGGCGGATTACAGCGCCGGGCATATATCGTCCGATGAAGCCAAGAATCTTATTGAAGATTTAGAGCGTTCACTGGGTTGGCCTGATTTGCGTTTTTACGCGGGTAAAAGCTATAGGCATTTAATGGTTTTTCAATCCATCAATGTGCCCAATATGCTCGCGGTCAAAACAACACCACCCCATGATATTATCGATCAAGGGATAGATGCCTATTTACCAAAAGGGCCTCAAAGTGTTGATTTGTTAAGGATCATGGAAAAATCCAAAGAAATCTTAAACGAGCACCAGATCAACAAAATACGTGAGGAATCAGGTGAGAATCCAGCCAACATGATTTGGCTCTGGGGGCAGGGCGCGCGTCCCAATTTGCCCTTATTTAAAGACCGTTATGGGTTAAGCGGGGCCGTCATATCCGCTGTTGATCTTGTCAATGGCATAGGCCGTCTGGCAGGTCTGGAGATCATTGATGTGCCCGGAGCCAATGGTTATTATGATACCGATTATAAGGCCAAGGGCGAATATGCCTTGAATGCGTTGAAAAAGCATGATTTTGTCTATGTCCATGTGGAAGCCACCGACGAAGCCGGGCATAACGGTGATTGGAAGGCGAAAGTAGAATGCTGCGGGCATTTTGACAAAAAGATTGTCGGCCCCATTATTAAAGCTTTTGGCAAACCTGAAGGCGTCAGGATTTTAGTTTGCCCTGACCATCCCACACCCATATCCACCCGCGCCCATGACCGTTCACCAGTGCCATTTGTGATGTGGGGAGAAGGCATAGAAGCCCAAGGAACAAAAAATTACTCAGAAAAATGCGCCGCAGAAAAAGGCATAAAATTCAAAAGCGGCCAAGAAATGATCCAATTCTTCTTAAAAAAATTTCCCTCCTAATTATTATATAAGTTCCCCCCTCTTTTTTATAAAGAGGGGGTTAGGGGGAGTTCAAAAAGAATTCAAAAAGAATTCAAAAAGGATTCAAAAAGGATTCAAAAAGAGTTCAAAAAAAGTTCAAAGGAGTTCGGAGGAGTTCATGGAAAAAGAAATCATAGTCCAAAAATTCGGTGGTTCTTCGGTCGCCAATATCGACCGCATTAAAAATGTGGCCCAACGGGTGATAGCCTACAAAGATAAGCATACCGATATCGCCGTGGTTGTTTCAGCGCTGGGCGATACCACCGATGAACTGGAAGCCCTGGCCTTTGGTTTAAGCAAAAACCCGCCGGAGCGTGAAATGGACATGCTTTTATCCACCGGCGAGCAAATCTCATGCGCCCTTTTGGCCATTGCCATCAAGGAGCAAGGCTTTGACGCGGTTTCATTTACCGGAAGCCAGGTGGGCATCAAGACCGACAAGTCCCATACCAAGGCGCGCATCATCACCATCGACGGCAAACGCATTAAAAAAGCATTTAAAGAAAATAAAATTGTCATTGTTGCCGGATACCAGGGGGTCACCGCCAATGATGAGATCACCACACTTGGCCGGGGAGGTTCGGATTTGACCGCGGTGGCCCTGGCCCAGGCGCTCAAAGCCAAGGTCTGTGAAATCTATACGGATGTCGATGGCATCTACACCACTGACCCCCGTATCGTCAAAGAAGCCCAAAAAATAAAGAATATTACCTATGAAGAAATGCTGGAAATGGCCTCATTAGGCGCCCAGGTCATGCAGGCACGTTCCATCGAGGTGGCTAAACGTTTCAATATCCCATTACACGTTCGTTCAAGTTTTTCCAAGGAGGAAGGGACCATGATCATCAAAGAAAATGAAAAATTGGAAGAAATAGCAGTCCGTGCGATCACCTGTAATAAAAATGAAGCTAAAATCACCATTTGTTCGGTCCCTGATAAGCCCGGTATTGCGGCCAAGATATTTGAAGAAATTTCCAAACAGGGCATCAACGTGGACACCATTGTCCAGAACGTGCCCCATGATAAATTATCCGATATTTCATTTACAGTCCCTAAGGGTGATTTGAATAAAGCCATTAAAGCCACCTCAGCGATTGGAAATAAGATCGGGGCCGGTGAAATTCTCGAAGACAAGAACATCGCGCGGGTGTCCCTGGTTGGTTCCGGCATGCGTTCGCACAGCGGCATCGCGGCCAAAATGTTCTCAACCTTGGCGGACAATCATATCAATATTGAAATGATCTCCACCTCTGAAATTTCCGTCTCTTGTATCATCGCCCAGGATTCCGCCGACAAAGCCGTGAAGTCCTTACATAAAGCATTCAAACTAGAACAAATCTAATATTTTTCCCCCCTCTTTTTCATAAAGAGGGGGTTAGGGGGAGTTCCAAACAACCATGCCAAATAAAATCACCATCTACGACACCACTCTAAGGGACGGCTCCCAAACTGAAGGCGTCTCCTATACCGTCAACGACAAGGTCAAAATCACCCACAAGCTCGATGAATTAGGCGTCCATTATATCGAAGGCGGCTGGCCGGGCTCCAATCCCAAGGACAAAGATTTCTTTGAGATGATGAAAACCCAAAAGCTCACCAATTCACGTTTGGCTGCCTTTGGCTCCACCCGCCGGGCCAATATCAAACCTGAGGATGACGCCAATCTCAAAGAATTAATAGCCAGCCAAACCCCGACGGTAACGATTTTCGGCAAAAGCTGGGATTTGCATGTGCTGGATGTGATCAGGACGACCCTGGATGAAAATCTGAAAATGATCCGTGAATCCGTGGCTTTTTTAAAGAAAAATAAGCGGGAAGTTTTTTATGATGCCGAGCATTTTTTCGACGGCTATAAGAATAACCCTAAGTATGCCCTAAAGACCATCCAGGCGGCCCAAGCAGGGGGCGCCGATTGCATTATCCTATGCGACACCAATGGCGGCACCTTGCCCGAGGAAGTGGCCCGGATCGTCAAAGATGTCAAAAAGAAAATCAAAAAGCCCTTAGGCATCCATACGCACAATGACCAGGGCCTGGCCGTGGCTAATTCCCTGGTGGCCATCAATGCCGGCTGCGTGCAGGTGCAGGGGACATTTAACGGCATGGGAGAGCGTTGCGGAAACGCGGATCTATGCACGATCATGGGGATTTTATTCACTAAAATGAAGAAGAAATCCATTCCTGACAATAAGATCAAAATGCTGATGGACACGTCCTATTACATCAGCGATGTCAGCAATTACACCCTGGCCAATAATCAACCCTTTATCGGGCACTCTGCCTTTGCCCATAAGGGAGGCGTGCATATTGATGCTATGCTTAAAAACCCTTTGGCCTATGAGCATATTGAGCCGGAATTGGTGGGCAATCACCGCCGCCTGTTAACATCAGAGTTGGCCGGTAAAATGCCGATCATCCTAAAAGCCCAGAAGATGAATATTGCTCTGGATAAAAATTCACCCCAAGCCAAGGAAATCATGAAGGAGCTCCAGGAAAAGGAGTATCAAGGCTATCAATTTGAAGGGGCGGACGCGTCTTTTGAATTATTCATGAAGCGCCGTTTGAATTTGTACGAGCCCTTTTATCAATTGGAAGGTTTCAAAGTTTTCACCGAACGAAAAGTAAATGGTTCTGTTTTAGCCGGGGCCACGGTGAGGCTTAAAGTCGACGGCCATGATGAAATGGCCACGATCGAGGGGCATGGCCCGGTGGAAGTATTGGACCGCGCTTTGCGTACCGCGCTTAAAAAGTTTTATCCGGCAGTGGCGGATATGCATCTGTCCGACTATAAAGTCCGTGTCCTGGACACCAAAGCCGGCACTGGTGCCAAGGTGCGCGTGCTCATAGAATCCCAAGACCAGCACGATAGCTGGACAACGGTAGGCGTGCACGAAAACGTCATCGAAGCCAGCTGGGAAGCACTGGTGGATAGCATCGAGTATAAATTGTTAAAGGACAAGAAATAATCTTTTCTCCTCCCCCCTCTTTTTTATAAAGAGGGGGGTAGGGGGAGTTCAAAAAATATGGAGCTATCTTCAAAATACAACCCAAAAGAAACCCAAGACAAATGGCTAAAGTTTTGGAAAGACAACAATGTCTTTCATGCGAAAGCTGATTCAAAGAAAAAGCCATTTACCGTCATGATCCCGCCGCCCAACGTAACCGGTATCCTGCACATGGGCCATGCACTAAATAATACTTTACAAGACATTTTAGTCCGCTACAAACGCATGAACGGCTTTGAAGCCCTTTGGATGCCGGGCACAGACCATGCGGGCATTGCCACCCAGAATGTGGTTGAAAAACAATTGGCCAAAGAAGGCAAGACTCGGCAGGATTTGGGGAGGGATGAATTTTTAAAACGCCTCTGGGCTTGGAAGGAAGAAAACGGGAATACGATCATCAATCAATTAGAAAAATTAGGTTCTTCCTGCGATTGGTCACGCACGCGATTTACGATGGATGATGCATACAGTCATGCTGTCAAAGAAGCGTTTATCTTATTGCATGAAAAGGGATTGATTTACCGTGGCGAGCGCATCATCAACTGGTGCCCCCGCTGCCAAACCGCGCTTTCCGATGAAGAAGCCGAACATAAAGAAAAAAACGGCAAGCTTTACTATTTTATTTATCCATTCAAAGATAAAAATTTGTCATTCAAAGATTTAGATATGTCATTCCCGCGAAAGCGGGAATCCACTTCTGAACATGACAATATTCAAGGAATCACCATCGCCACCACCCGCCCCGAAACCATGTTAGGCGACACAGCCGTGGCCGTTAACCCTAAAGATGAACGCTATACCAAGCTCATCGGAAAAACATTAATTCTGCCGCTAACAGGACGCGAAATCAAAATCATCGCCGATGACTTTGTATCACCGGAATTCGGTACAGGTGCCGTGAAAGTCACTCCAGCGCATGACCCTAATGACTTTATGATGGGCCAACGCCATCATTTACCTGTGATCAATGTGATGAATCCCGATGCAAGTATTAATGAGCAGGGGGGTAAATATAAAGGTTTGGACCGTTTTGAAGCCCGTAAACGCATTTTAGCTGATTTAGAAGCTTCAGGTTTGCTTGAAAAAATAGAAGACCACAAAAATGCCGTCGGTCATTGCTACCGTTGCGACACCATCGTGGAACCCTATTTATCCAAACAATGGTTTGTTAAAATGAAACCCTTAGGCCAGCCTGCCCTTGAAGCCGTGCAAAAAGGGGAGATCAGGATACATCCGGCGCATTGGTCCAAGGTTTATACCAATTGGATGGAAGAAATTCATGATTGGTGCATTTCCCGTCAAATTTGGTGGGGTCATCAGATCCCTGTCTGGTATGACAAAGAAGGCAATTATTTTGTCGCCAAATCATTAGAAGAAGCGCAGGCGAAAGCCGTAGCGGCGGGTTCTAAATCCGCCCTTACCCAAGACCCAGACGTCCTAGACACCTGGTTTTCTTCCTGGCTGTGGCCCTTTGCCACGCTAGGCTGGCCCCAACAAAACAACGATTTAAAATATTTTTATCCCACCGATACCTTGATGACCGCGTCTGAAATCCTATTTTTCTGGGTGGCGCGCATGATCATGGCCGGGTATGCATTTATGGGGGAGAAACCATTTTCCGACGCGCTCATCCATGGGACAGTGCGCGATGCCAAGGGGCGCAAAATGTCCAAATCCTTAGGCAATGCCATTGATCCTCTGGAGATCATTGACGAGTACGGGGCCGATGCCCTGCGTTTTAGCCTGATCATCAATTCAGGCCAGGACATTTTCATCTCCAAAGAAAAATTCGAGATCGGCCGCAATTTCGCCAATAAAATCTGGAACGCCTCACGCCTAGTCTTTTCTTATTCCCTCCCCCTTGTGGGGAGGGTTAGGGAGGGGGAAGATTTAAATATTCATGATTCAGACCTCCCATCCCGCTGGATCATCGCCCGCTTCTATGAAACCTTAAACAAAGTCAGTCAATCCATTGAATCATTCCATTATTCCGAGGCTGAAATCCTCATCCAGGATTTTTTCTGGGGTGATTATTGCGATTGGTATTTGGAATTAATCAAAGCCAAATTAAGCGATCCGGATATCCAAAAAACAGCTGTCTTTATCCTTAAGAATTCACTCAAAATGATGCATCCTTTTATCCCTTTTGTCACCGAAGAAATTTACAGCAAAATAGGCGCCGAAGAAGAGACATGCCTTTCATTGGCCGCATGGCCCAAACACCAGGAAGCGTTGATTGACATAAAAGCAAGCGCCCAGATGCAGGTCATCATTGATATTATTAGCGCCATACGCAATGTCCGCGCCCAGTGGAACATTAAACCCAATGAAACCGTGGATGCCTTTATTGTTCCTGCGGAGGCCTCTTTACAGGGACTGTTAACGGAAAACTCTGTCGATATCCAACGCCTGGCGCGATTGAAGGGTTTGACAGTGGATTTAAAAGTGCCTGTGCTTAAGAATGCCGCCACAGCCGTGTCTGGTACGACCAAGATTTATGTTCCATTGGAAGGCTTGATTGACCTGGAAGTAGAAAAAAAGCGCATGAGTGCCGATATCACCCAAAAAAGAAAGTCTATTGATAGTCTGGAGGCCCGCCTTAATAATGATGATTTCACCTCAAAAGCCCCGGAAGACATCATCATCAAAGAAAAAGAACGTCTGGACTCTTTAAAAAAGCAAATCATTACCATCGAGGACGTTTTAGCCAATTTATTATGAAACCAGCCTATGTGCAAACTATTGTCCAATTGGCCCTTGCGGAAGATATCGGGCAGGGCGACATCACAACGGATAATTTAATCCCCCTAAACTCCAAGAGCAAAGCGCGCCTGATCGCAAAAGCGGAGGGGGTGATCTGTGGAGTTAATCTGGCCCGTAGAGTTTTTAAATCTTTAAATCCTAAAATTATTTTTCGAGCACGCCTCAGGGACGGCCAAGCAGTGCGCCGGGGGAGAACGATCGCGGAAATTTCCGGGTCCACCCGGGCTTTATTGACAGGGGAGCGTGTGGCCATCAATCTGTTGTCATTTTTATCAGGTATCGCCACTCAAACCAGCCTCTACGTTAATAAAATAAAGCCTTACAAAGCAGCCATCATGGACACCCGTAAGACGACACCCCTATTGCGCCAATTGGAACGCTATGCAGTTAGGAGTGCCGGAGGGGTCAATCACCGTTTTAATCTCAATGATATGATGATGATCAAGGATAATCACCGTGTTTCCTGCGGTGAGCAAGGCATGAATGAGATCATCAGGATTTTAAAAAAGAAGATAAAGGCCAAGCTCGAAGTTGAGGTTGATGATCTCAAACAATTTAAAGAAATTCTAAATTCAAAAGCGGACATTATCCTGTTGGATAATATGACGCCCCGGCAAATTGCTAAGGCCGTGCAATTACGCAATCAAGCCAAAAGCCCAATCCTTCTGGAAGCATCAGGTGGCATTACCTTAAAAAATGTCAGGCAGTACGCGGCCACCGGTGTTGATCGCATTTCAGTGGGGGCCCTGACCCATTCCCGGCAAGTCTTGGATATTTCAATGGAATTTGTATAGTTTGTCATTCCCGCCCCCGACAAAAACATTCGGGGGTAAACTCCAGCGGGAATCCATTTACCCTATGAAAAATTTATATCTACTATTAGTTTTTTCAACCTTCATATCCATTGCTCCCCTCTGGGCCCAAGACAAAGACGATATCAATGAAGCGGACATCGCTTCCGGCGCCATTTTCGATGATAAAGCCCTTTTGGAAGGTTATACCCAAAAATACACGGATGAATCCAGGGATATTTTATTGGCCATGATCGCGGATGATTCTTTGGGGGCGTATAAATGCACCGCCGCCGTGCGGGTCTTTAAAGAGAAATACGCTAACGAAGTCCTTAGCAATGAAAAAGCCAATATTATAAAGACCATGATCCGCCGGCTTAACCACAGCGATTCTCCCTTTGTCCAGGTTGAGATCATGCATACCCTGATCGTTTTAGACCGTTATCAGTATTTTGAAGGCATGGTTCCGGCCTTGATCCAAAAAATGGACCACTATAATCCGGTGGTCAGCACCATGGCCTATGAGGATCTTCTAGCCATCACCAAGGACAGTTTATATCCCAGAGAAGCCCGGATCGTCTTTGACACTCTGCGCAAGATCTTCTTTTTGTCCCGTAACCGTCTCCAAAACATCTCCGTTCCGGATATGAAATTACGTCAAAAACTTGATTTACTGCGCTGGTCCATCCGCATCCTAGGCACCCAGGAGCTCAAACGCCTGCCTTCAGAAGTGATTAATTTATTATAATTTTTTATCCCCCCTCTTTTTTATAAAGAGGGGGTTAGGGGGAGTTAATTTATTATAATTTTTTTTTCACGAATCCCGTCGGTAAAATTATTTATTGTCTTTTTATCGCCGATCTTTGACTTGACAAAGCCTAAATCATATTCTATACTTCAGATGTTAACTAAATTTTAACAAAATCTTAATTCCTGGCAAAGATGTCAGGAATAAGAGAAGTGGTATTGGACGTTGATGCCCAATGGCTCGAAAGCGAGACATTGGGTTTTTATATTATAAAGCTACCCCGCGCACCGGAGCGCATGATTATATTGGACGCTGCAGCCCAATGGTTTTTCCTAAAACAGGAAAAAACTCTTGGGCTTTTTTATTTGATGAGGCCAGATATGTTGAAGAATTTTATAATACGCTTGATTTTGATTACCTTTTTCCTGAGCTCACTCGGACCTCTTCCGGATCTTTCCGCCCAAACGATGATTGAATTACCCGCCCCAGGCATGATGGTCAATAAAAGCGTTCTTTTCGAGCCACTGCAATTAAAAGGAATCCTGGTTAACGTAAAAAATCCTTTGCGCTTCGATTTTCTGGTTGATAAAGGCGATTCCGGTCTTTATGGCCAGCCTTTAAAAGATGAAATCACCCGTTTGGCCAAATATTTCCTGACTTGTTTGACAGTGCCCGGCACTGACCTATGGGTGAATCTTTCACCTTATGAAAAAGACCGTATTATTCCGGGAAGTTTTGGTATTACATTGATGGGCAAGAATTTGTTGGAGCAGGATTATTTGCTCAAACAAATCATGGCTTCTTTAAGCTATCCTGAAAATGATTTGGGTAAACGTTTTTGGCAAAAGGTTTATATAAAGTCCTTTGAGCTATATGGAACGACAGAAATACCGGTCAATACTTTTAATAAAGTCTGGATCCTGCCTAAATCAGCCCAAGTCTATGCCATGGGCAATAGTGCTTTTGTGGTTAAAAGTCAATTAGATGTGATGTTAGAGGGCGATTACAAGGCCTATGTCCATCATTTGGGCCAACATTCGAGTCCCTATTCACAGGTATTAAAGGATGTGATCCTTCCTGAATTGCGCCAGGAAGTCAATCAGGACAAGAATTTTGCCGTTGTCCGGCAAGTGTACAATGCCATGATATTGGCAACCTGGTACAAACGCCATTTGAAAGACAGCTTGCTGGGAAGGATGTATGTGGGACGAAACAAGGTTCTGGGGGTTGACATTGCGGATAAGGATGCCAAAGAGAAAATATTCAGGCAGTATTTGAAGGCTTATAAAAAATGCGTTTATAATTACATTAAAGAAGATTACGATCCTTTTTCTCAACAAACAGTGCCGCGCAAATACGCGTCCGGAGGCATGTATTTTTCTGCTTTTGAGTCTCCGGACTCGGTGTACAGGGAAGGGCCTTTGCCCCAACAAGGCCATTGGATGGGCCCTGATTTAGCCATGGCCACAATTAATTTGTTGGCGACAAAGAGCGACGGGGCAATGATCAGTTTCCCTCCGTGGCAAGCAGAAATCACCCATATCCATCCTTTTTATCAGGTTCCTCACACTTTTTTGGATAATCCCGCGATGATGGTGCCAAAATTTTTGCATCCTTTAATTTTGTCTATTGCCTTGGCATTAGGAGGTCTTTTGATAACGCCGCAAATGGCTGCTGCAACGGCACCACCCACGACAAGCCATGTCACTGTTGATATTTCCAGGGTAAGAGGAGAGATACAAGGCCTTGATCGTCAAATAGCTTTAAGAAAACAACAAATATATGATCTCGAGACCAGGTATTCTAAAAGCTATATTGCGGCGATGAAGGGTGGCGAGAGATCTATGTGGTGGGGGAAAATCACTTATTATAAGGGTATCCTTAAAGAATTAATGGCAAGGGAAGGACAGCTAAGCCGTGAAAAATCAGTCATTGAGCATGCGCAGAGAATAACGCATACGCCACCGGTCGCGCAGGCAGTTCCACCGGTTGTGGCACCGCATGCTCCGGCGATTACCCAGCCTGTTTTACCGTTTCTGACAGCGCAACCGTCGCCGGAAACGCGGAGTGTGGCCCCCATTGTGACTTCCCAAACGACACAGGACACACAGGCAGTGGCGCCGCCTGCTGTAGCGCCAACGGTACCAGTCACGCCGGTACTGTCTACTGTAATAACACCACATGAGTCTGCAATCCAAACCAATGCGCCGCAAGTCAGTAACACCTATCATATTTCTTTGCCGCAACCGGATAGGCCAATCGCATCATTGGGGGTGAATGCTCCGCCTGATCATTTTGACATTTTAGGTCTGAGGAGACCATTAGTCAGTACCACTATTTCTGCCGGCGGTCCACCTCCAGGGCCAGACACTCATTTAGAATTACTTCAATATGTAAGTTCGAATTGGGGGCAGTGTATCAGCTTTGCTGTTTTGGGAATGTGGATAACCAGTACGGTCAGGACTTTTTTAAAGAAAAAGAAATTTGTAAAATTAAAAGATCAGACGGTCAAGAGCATTTCCCCTCCCCTAGATGAGGAAGCAGCAACCAATACCAAAAATTTTCTTGATATAATCCTGCCGCCTCCACAGGCATCGGCAGCTGAAGCGCAAATTTTAGCCGCTGATTTAGTCCAATTACAGGCCCTGGCCAATGGCAAAATTCCTGCCCCAAAACCTATTCCCGTGGAAGATGATGCTCGAAGCGGAGGACAAAATTTAGCGTGGATGCATCTAGGTGCTTTACTGGGGGGTGCCGGCCTTGCTTACTTCCTGGATGGAGGTCTTTCATGGATGACTGGTTTGATCCCGTTTATGACCGGAGGCCTTTATCTTGCGCAAAAATGTCTGCATGAAATGTTTCATCTTCTTCCTGCAGCTGTTTTGTATCATCCCAGAAACTTAAACGTAACATTGAGTGAACGCAATTTGAAAGGCCATCTAAGATTAAGCCAATGGGCAAGGTCTCTGATACCATTTGCATCAGCACCCCGGTCCTATGTCGATTTGCCTTTTGCAAAGGCAGGGGACAGTTGGTGGGACAGGTCAAGAAATAAAACAGTAGCGCGGGTAGGTTTGATCGGATCAGCTGGCTTAGGCTTATTAGCATTATTAGCAGCGCACTTGATGGGTTTAACGCCTTTATTAGCGCCGTTATTAGCCAGTGCTTTAGCAGTAATAAAGGGAAGCATTGATTCAGGTGATTGGTCAGGCTCACCGGATACGGACAAAGGAAAATTTAGCTGCGGCATTATCGGATTTATTAAAAGAGTTCCTCTCCAAGGGGTTAGAAAAAAAGATATCTCTTCATGGCTGACCTGGTTTTTTAACGGGGTAGAAAATTCAACGGCCCGCGGCGGGCAACAAGCAGGGGTTTCATCAAATTATTCCGGGGTTTGGAATACTTTTGAGCAGCAAGACCAAAAAGAAACCAAAGAAAAGCGTAACTGGAAAATCTGGCAAACATGGAATAAAGGGCCGGTATTTTACCGTAATATGATCAATGACCTGCACACCCGTTTTTATAGGGCCCTACCCGGAAGGCTTGTCCCGGTTTATAATTATGCCAAAACAGGGGTATTGAAATTTTTAGCCCATGTGCGTTTTGCCACCAATGGAGACATGGTGGGTGATGCTGCACACCCGCATTCAAGTCCGGCGGAAATAAGGGAGCAATGGGTTTTTGATTCCGTGCAGAAGAGGTTTAGAAAAGTATCGAGGCTTTTTAATGTAACTAGTGCATTTAATGGGGACCATGACGCCACCCGCCTAGGTTTTCCTTTGAGGAGTCGTTTATTCAAAAGTGCAATGAGCACCGGGCCAATGAGGCATTTTTTTTCAGCAGTAGTGCATAAATATTACCCAAAAAGAGTGACCAAGCGCTACCTAAAGAGCACCGTCAGTAATGGATTAAAATATAAACAAAAAGTCAGTACAGATTACGAAGCTGTGATATTGGCATTACGAAAAAAAGGTTATGTGGATTTTGGGGATTATGTAAACCGGCGATTTGTAAAACTTGATGATGAATTTAAAAGCTGGTTTCCGGATTATAAAGAAGAGGTTTTTGCTGAGATCACGTCCGCTTTATTCGGCATCCCTCCCGGAGATGCGCCGATCCTTCCCTTGCAGCAGCATGTTGATTTAACCGAAGGCTGTTGGTTTGCCTCAGTGCGTTACGCGCACATGATGCTCAATCATGATGATTTAAAAGAAACCAGCGATGATATTTTATTTGAAAAAGAAGGCCGGGCCGTGGGGGATGTTTTTAGCGCAGTTTATGATCAAGTGCAACCCTATCTTGCCAGGCGAGGCTATGTGCCGGCGGATCCGGAAAATATGCGGTCCTTAAATGACTCCTATGTAAAAGATGAAGAAACCGCCAAGAGATTAGGGCTGGAGAGTCAATACGCAATGATTCAAATTTTTAAGCAGATGCTTTCCCTGCGTATGGAAACCGAAGCCCGGCAAAATACCTTGGCCGGACATGTTTTTAAACAATGGGAAGAGGGGTGGAAAAAACAAGGGGTAAATATTGCAGAAATGCGCCAAAGGATCATTGATACAGCCGTTGAAAAATTCTTTACGGCTGACAATCTGGCCGCGACCAAGGAATTTGCCGAGCGTGCGGATGGTTCCTATGGCGTGTTTTTTCAGAATCCTTTGGATGACAGCATCACGCTTTATCAGGACAACCAAGATGTTGCGGTGGGGTACAATGAATCCGCAGGTGTCATTGCTTTTGGTTCAGACCCGCGGGCCTTAAAATCCGTCGGCCCCAACGGAGAAAAAGTCGAGCATGTGATGCATTTAAAAGACGGGGAAGTGGTCAATGTTTCTTTTTCGCCATCAGGAAAGGTCGTCATCAAATCCTGGATCAGGATCAATGGCCAATGGGTTGAAAGCACGAAAGAGGATTTGGCCAAGAGGATTTATTCGACAGCAGAGTTCAGGGAAGATGGCGTCAAAAATGAATATTACGCCCCTCCACCGATGAAATATAAGAATCCACGAAAGGTAGTGCAGGAAGATTTACAGAATATCCCCAATATCCTGGCCCGAGCCCAGGCAGAATTAGATGATCCTTATTCATTTAACAGTCAGTCTACAGAATATTTAGGTCAGCGTATTGAAGATAGTATTAAAAAGAAAGGCAAGGCCAGGCTTGTCCTTATTGGCTATGATAATTCCCGTAAAATTTCAGAACAGTTTAAGGAAATTGCCGGAGATATGATTCAAAATGACATTTTGGGCATTGATGTGATTGATGCCACTGATTTTAACGATTCTCCCTTGAAATATAATATTCAGCCCTCTGATATTGTGATGATCGTCAGCAAATCAGGGGCGACATTTTCAAGCAAGCTGGCCATGAGGATCATTAAGGAATTGGTCCAACAGGAGAATATTTTTTGCATGACAGCGCGCATTGATTCGGTGCTTAATACGA
>Ga0206950_1006_pt1 | contig 40384 bp, 23 predicted proteins | sample Alteio_BWOrgHeat_41_FD_152954 | JGI IMG/M metagenome (GOLD analysis project Ga0206950, IMG submission 152954) | Enriched cells from forest soil in Barre Woods Harvard Forest LTER site, Petersham, Massachusetts, United States -... | ecosystem: Environmental > Terrestrial > Soil > Temperate forest >... | reverse complement strand
GTATTTTGACTTCCAAGCGCTTTGGAAAGTGCAAGTACTGCGGCTTCTGTTTCTGTTGAGTTAGCTGACATAAATCCCCCTATCTAGACCTTTTTAATCCGGTACTTTCATCCAGCAATATGATGACTATATAGGGCGAGAATGTCAACTCAATTTCAAGAAAATAGGCTATTTTAGGGGAATAATCACGCTTTTTTGGTGGTTTTGGGATCAAACCTAGAGTTTCAGCAAAGGTATTTCATTGCTTTTTTTATATGCCCCATGACAGAGATCGAAGCGTGCTGATCTATATCTGGTTTTCCGCTCACATCTAAAGATTTTGTTATGTCTTTAGATGTGAAGCGAATACAATCATTAGGGCTTTATATCCCAGGTTAATTGCAGGCCAATTGCGTCAAGGCGGTTTCTCATAGAGCCTTTTAAGTTTTGTGCCCCTTGAGTCAATCCAACAGAAGTGGGAGCAACAACATTCAGGTTATTATCTTTCTTGAAAAACATATGTGCATAACCAAAATCCAGCGCCAGTGTTTTGCTGATTCGATACTGAGCACCAACCGCAGGTAGTATTCGGTCTTGGTTAGGAATAAAAATATTTCTATTCACATCAGGAACAGGCGATTGATCAAACATTACTCCAAATCGAAACCGCCAGGAATCACTGTATTGATAGCTCCCACCGGCTGCAGCTCGATAGACGTTTTTGTAGTTTTCATTCACGATCACTTGAGTACCATTATCAAAACGCGTCACTATTTTTTGGAATCTAGACCAATGTGTCCATTGGACATCTGCCATCGCTGCCCATTCATCATTAAACGCGTGATATACGCTGAAAATAGTGGTGTCAGGCAAATTAAAAGTGGCCTTTAAGCCTTGGCTTGCAGTAGGTAAACCAGCTGCAAGTTGTGTTAAAGATTCACCTCGGGTTTTAACATCGAATTTAGAATGATATTGAACGCCAAATCGAGTACATGTATTAACTTCGTACAAGCCACCCACATGATAACCTAACGCCCAGTTACTATAAGTACTTTCTGTGAAGCCATCTGTATTGACATTGCTGGCTCCTATAGTGATACTATTGCCTATTTTTGCAAGCATATTTAAGGCATCTACACCACCGCCTAATGAAAATCCATTATTGAAATTATAAGCGAGGCTAGGCGACAGATCGATAGTTTCCATCTCTGCACGAGTTGTTGTATAACGGGCAATTGAATCAATTTTGTAATCTGCTTTTGAACCAAATGGCACAGCGCTACTAAACCCAAAAATCCAATTCTCATCAATTCGCTTAGCATAGTGGAAGAAAGGGAGTGGACCCGAATTGCTAGGTTTTGTTGTTCCTGTGCTGGGAGTGAGCAGTGCTCCTGTATTTGCACTTGCGCTAGTCACATTAAGCTTGGTGTCGAGTATATTCATAACACCCCCAAATGCGATTTGTTCATCAGGTAGCCTGATTAACCCAGCTGTGTTGTAATAATTTGTGCTGGCATCTTCTGCTATGGCGGCAGTCCCGGAGTAGGCAGTGCCTAGACTACTGGCGTTTTGTAGAACCATTTGAAAACCAGCGGCACCTACAGGTTGGCTTACTAGTGTTAAAGCAAAAAATGAACCTAAAATAGGATATAAACGATATTTGGATACACGCATTAATAACCTCCTTTGAACGCCCTGTTAGCAAATCCCTGCTATTTACAAAATTATAGGACATTTAGCTGGTTATACAAATTTTTGGGCCTTGCTGCTTGCTATTGTTTTTGACCTTCTATTAAACTCCAGTCTTCAAATGTAGTCGACCCTATCATTTAGATTTTAGGAGTTTATGGTTTGAATCTTTAATCAAGATCTACTTTTTCAGTTTCTTTCTGGTTTTATTTTTTGTGCAATCAGTATTCTAGTAGAGGCCGGTGTTTCAATTAAATCTATAATTTTGAATCCTATTTCTTTTAAGATCATCTCTACCTCTTCGATAGAATACGCTTTTCCATTACCACCAGCTGTTACAAACCAAAATACATTTAACAGTGTTGCAAATTCAGGCGATAATTTTGAATTATCCAACAGATAATCATGTATTGCAATTACGCCATTTTCCGACAGCGCCGCATGGATTTTTTCCAATAAATTCTTTGTATTTTTATCTCCGGTTCTATGAATAATCTGACTAACCCAAGCGAAATCATAATTTGTACCTATTGGATCTGTTAAAAAGTTGCCAGTCATATAATTAATATTAGATTGCTTATCTTGAATAAATTCCTCTGCGATTGGCTGCACTTCTGCCAGATCATAATAAACAACCTGTGCAGCTGGACATTTTTGAGCTATGGCCAAAGTATAATTACCACCTGCTGCACCCAAGTCTAATATTTTATTTTTATTAGATAAAGGAAGTGCTTGCACAACGAATGGAACTAGTTCTCTTGTGATATTTTCCATGCCGCAAATAAATTTCCTCATCTTTTCTTGAGTGAGAGGGATTGGTTTTTCTTCCTTGTAAAAAACAGGATCCTCACATACTAAAAAACCTTCAAACTCAATAAAATCCACCATTCTGCTGTCAAAATAATATAAAATTTCCCCTTTGTAATCAGGGGATTTTTTTGAAAGATATTTATATACATCAGATGAAATGCAAAAAGCTTCTGCTTCAGTTTTTTCAGCTAAATGTAGGGTACAAAGCGTGTTTAATACAATTTCAGTGCCTTTGTAATTGGTGTTTAAACTTTCGGATATTTCCATAATAGACTTAGGTTGCTCGGATAATACATCAAAAAAACCCAGTTTTAACGCGGTAAAAAATACTTTTGGATTCCAATAACTAAATGCTAACTTTAATATGTTTTCATAATCCATAATCACTTTTCCTTAGTTTGGGTTAGATTTTATTCTACAATAAGCTCTGGCTTTAAAAGCTTTGTTTTTTTTCCAACAATATTAATTAATACTGGTTGATCTTCAATAGGCTTACATTCTAAAAATTGATTAGGATTATATAAAGAGAAATCGATCATTGGCGTTGCTAGATCAGAACACGCGGTATAAACCGCTCGATATTCGCTATTGCAGCTCTTTAAATGTTCAATAATACAATAAGATATTTCTTGTTTTATGGCAGTAGTTATTTCATTAAGATCAGCCACCAATTCCAGTGTAAGATGAATTCGATTTTCAAGGTTCAAATCTTTTTTAATGCATGCCTTAAAAGACCCTGATAGTATATGGGCAATTTTAGGATCTGTTATGCCTGCTCTGATTTGCTCCGGATATATTTTTACAGCATTAAAAGTGATTGCAACATCTGTTCTAGTATCTACTACTACAAATGGTTTTAAAGGCATACTTTTTCCACTGCTATCTTGTGATTTATAATTTATGCCGCACGAGGCGAGCATTTTTTTCATTTCTGTAAAATTAATGACTCGCCCTCTGTCGTGAATATTATATCTAATTAATGGACAATCTATATTAGTGCTTAGTAAAAGCTCACCATCTTTCACTTCAAAAAATGTTCGATCTGGATCATATTGAATCAATGTTGGTATTACTGATGGATCACTATCACCAAAGATCATTTTGTAAAGGTCTAAATTTTTAATTGCTTTTTGTTTGATAAAAATGCTGAAAGGGGTTTCATATCCTAAAATACCAGCATCCGATGTCCCATAAACATTAATAATTCGGTTATAATACTCCAGAGGCTTGCCGATTTTGTTAAGCATAGAGATCCGCCATTGCTCAGAGAATTTATCGCCAGCAGTAACTATAAAAAAACTTTTATGAATTGGAATACTTTGTTTTTCAACTTCGCCAAATACAACATCAAGGAAAAAAGGATAACCAATCAATATTACATGTTCAAAAAATGGGGCGGATTCTTTTAAAATGCGACAGATAATCTGCAAATCCATGCCCGTTGGAAATATTGTTAAATTATGACCTTCCTCAGCGATTTTTTGACATGCAATTAATGTGTAGGATCCTGCTACCCATACGCCCATTGCAAAACAAATTATAACTAATGTTGGTTCATTTTTTTTAATCTCAAAAATATCAGTGAATATTTCCCTATAAATTTCTTTTCCTATTTTGGTTTGTTTTTCACCGCGAAACCAGAATGTCGGGGCACCGGTAGATCCTGAGCTAGAATGCCCTAAAGATGGCATTGCACCGTGTGAAAATAATTCGTTTAAAGGATAATGATTTATATAGGATTTTTTATCTATTACCGGAACGTCGTGAAAATTCTCAATCTTAACATTGTGCTTATCTACATAGTGACGATAAGCAGGCACTGTATCATAAACTTCTTGAAACCACTCCCAAAATTTGTTTTTCTTCAATCAGTTGCCTCTAGTACATTTTTTGTTATATTGCAATTTTCGGCCTCATAACGTAAACCCACTTTGGTTGTTTCAGATAAAAATATACTATACATAAGGCAAGTTTGATTAAAGTTATCCTGAATTATCTGAATTTGCTTCTCATTGAGCTTATTGATATGTTGAAAAGCTAATTCTATATGTTCAATATCATCTGCACAATGTAAGCGAACAAAGCCTGTGGCCCTTTCACCGAAACTTTCTAAAACACGCTCATGAATTGAGGGGCCCTGTGTCACAGCTATGCCTTCTAAGGCTAATATATATCCAAATAATGCGATTGGATCTAGATATCCACATTTAAAATACTGGCATTCATAGAATGCTTTTGTCATCGGCAGTTCTGGGAAAGAGTCTAAACTGAACCCTAAATTTTTTAAATCAAATTGTGCAATTAAATGATGACCTTTTTCTTCAGACATATGTTTTATAAATCGGCGATGTAAGTCTTCTTCATCTCTTGAGAATCTGGAAGCTGAAACCGCTAGCAACCTGGTAGAGTGAGAAACATAGTAATAGGTCTGTGCTAAAAATTGTGCGTACACAAATCTATTATCCCAAGGGAATGTTTCAAGAGGCGTATAAAGTTGCTTGATGTGCTCCTTGAAAAAATCTTCCATAATCTTCTCCTGCGACTTTCATGTAAGTTGTGGGTAATCAAAAACTACGGGAACTGTATCTCAACTAAAATTAGAATTCAAGTGCTACTGTTTCTTTATTAACGAGAAGAACGGATTTAAGACCAGGAATACATTTATCCTTATGATTTTTATAGAATTTTTAGCAATTTTAATTTGTTCAAAAGCTTTGAAAATTCTAGGGAAAACAAATTTTTAGTCATTTTTCCAAGAAATTGTTTTAGCAGTATTCTACAATTTTAAGACAATGTAAACACTATCAACTAACAAAAATTCGGATTATTTTCTGTCTTCTTGTATGTTGAAGTGATACAATTAAAATTACCTACTTCATATTAGTTTGTTATTTTCATAACGTGTTAAATCTTTTCTAAAGTACTTTACATGGAACTTAACTTTTAAAAAATTATGGTGTAGTGTTATAAAATTTGGCATCTTGTTCATCAAAGAGGTTGGCAATAAAATTTTTATGAATCACAATAAACTTACCTCTATATTCAATGAACCGGCACAAATTACTAGATGGCATGACAAAGAGCCTACAGGCGCACAAGGGTGGATAGTTATAGATACTCTCAATAATGGTGTTGCTTCCGGTGGCTTGTTTATGCATTCAGAAGCAACATTTTTAGAAGTAGCGGCGCTTGCTAAAACCATGTCGTATAAAAATGCATTACAAACACCCATTATTGGTGGTGCAAAGGGAGGTATTCAATTTAATCATAACCATCCGGAAGCTAAAAATGTACTAAAGCGCTTTTTAGCTGACCACAGGCATCAAATTGAAAAATTTTGGAGTACCGGATCAGATTTAAATACCAATAATGACTTTATCCAGCATACAATCATGCAGGCATTAAATCTATCCTCTGGATTTGTAAGTGTTGGTAAGATGTTAAGCAAATTTTATGACATACCAGATCAATCCAGGTTTTTTCTAGATCGCATTTCACAACCTGTACCACCCTATTTTACACTCGCAGGTTGTGCAACCGGTTACTCAATAAACACTTGTGTTTCATATTTTTGCCGTCCTGACGCGCGAGTTATTATACAAGGATGGGGCAACGTAGGACGCAGTGCAGCTTATTTTTTACAAAAGTACAGTAAGTGTAAAATAGTTGGAATTATTGAAAAAGACTTCTTTATTTATCACGAAGATGGGCTTGATATTAATGACCTATTAAATGATGTCAATTTAAAAGAAGAAATAAATTGTGCTTTGCCACAGATAGGTGCTAAACGATATTTTATTATGCGAAGACCCTCTAGAAAAAATGATGAGGATTTTTTAATATTCTGCCTTTCCAAAATATCAGCAGATATTTTTTGCCCATGTGCGACACGTTATGCAATCACTAATTCAGTTGCAGAAACGCTATTAAAGCATACTTTTATAAAAAATCCACATAAATCCTGGGTTATTAGTGGCGCAAATAATGTCTTTTTAAATGAAATGGTAATTATGAAACTGGAACAATCAAAGGTTAATGTCTTGCCTGAGTGGATTTCGAATAGTGGTAATTCATTAGTATATAATGAAGTGTTAAAAAAAGAATCTTTTTCTAGTTTGGTAGAAGAAAGTCTTTCAAACGTTAAAAATAGTATTATTAATTTTCTTGATGAGGCATTAGCACATATAATCGCTAGAAAATCTAATTATCAACAATACCACGATTTAATTGAAAGTAAATTTAATAATATACATTCCACTTGAAATTCCATGTACAGTCTTGTCCAATGGTGGATGAGCTCAACATAACACTGGCGTACCAGCACACCGAAAATGAACTGCACTAGCAAAATTTAGGTATCTTTCTATATATTGCCTCTTACGCTGTCATGATGAAGATCGCTCCTTCTCTATCCTAACTTTGCGATATCTAATGAGCATTTAATGGCTATCTCATCCAGATCCTAGGTCATCAGTAATTTCATTGCATCACTCATCGATTATTATTGCTGGGAAGTCATGCCCTTTCTCCTTATATTATGTGCACAACTAAAGAACCCATTGGCCCTTCACCATCAATATAAGTTAACAAGAAAACTTAAATTTAGGGGGGCTTGTTACACTCTCCCATTTTTAAAGGTTAATTTTAATTATTGGTATCCCCTTTATCAAAAATATCAAAACTTTTCTTGTTTTAATATCATTTTTCTAAAAGTAACCTAAAATAAAGAAAGATGGATGGATTCCAATAGTATTATGAGCATACAAGTTGAGTACCAAAACTTATCAGAAACTGAACGAGCAGAAATCGATCATTATATCGATGAAAGTTTAGTCGAGCATTTATATAAAACAACTCCTAGCGGTATCATCACAGCACTCATCGTTAGCACAATGATTGCTATTTTTTTATATAAAAATGCACCTTTTTCCCCTTTGCTAAGCTGGTTTGTTGGATTCAACTCTACACAATTGTTTATTTTGGCGTTATACATTTCTTATAAAAATTTCAAAAATAAATTTGACACTAAATCTTGGGGAACGGCAATTTCCGTCCTAATTTCAATTTTAAGTGCTTTTTACGGCGCCTGCGTTCTGTTTATGCCTCAAGAGATAACTCGCCAGTTTCTATTATTAGCTATCTTGTTAATGTCAGCTTCTTCTTTTTCGATGGCCTCTGTAGGATTGTTTAAGTTATGTATTGCTTCCGTTTGCTTCATTTTAGTTCCTGTCACTATTTGGGCTTTTTCATACGGTAGTTTTTATTACAAAATTAGTGGGGTCTTACTCATCTTATATAACTTCTTTCTATTAGCAATGAACTACCGCAGTACCGAATGGCTCAAAAATTCCCTAAAACTCACCAGAATGTTAACCACGGTTAGTCACTCAGCCAATCACGATATTTTTACCGACCTCCCTAATCAGCGCGGGCTTTTAACGCTGATGGATAATATGATTAAAAGCCCTGAAACCAGTAAGCAACCCTTTGGTGTTTTATGCTTCAGTGTCAATAAACTCGATATGTTTCATAATAGTTTTGGATACCCTGCAGGCGATGTGATTATACATTCTCTGGCAAAGCGCTTAACCGCCTTAACGGAAGAAGAAACAGACCTACATACACATACACCAAAACCAACATACCACATTACCCTTCCACGCCCTGATTCTTTTGCCATTTTAGTGTCGCCTTTTAAACTGGAAGACCTGCAAGAAATATCAGAACGCCTTTTTTCGGTATTGGGAAAACCATTTTATATTCAAAACAGAGAATCCCGTTTAACCGCCAGTTTAGGCGTAGCCCTTTACCCAAACGATGGCGAAGAAGGGATGACTTTGATAAGCAACTCATATGCCGCCATGTTTCAGGCAAAACAACGCGGCGGCAATCAAATTGAAGTGTATAAAAAATCGATTAATGAAAAAACGCCTTATCTACTTCAGCTTGAAACCGATTTACACGATGCGCTGGAAAGAAAAGAATTTGTTCTTTATTATCAACCACTGATTGATTTACAAAATAACAGCCGTGTTACTGGAATGGAAGCCTTAATTCGATGGAACCACCCCAAACGAGGTATGATCCCTCCATTAGACTTCATACCACTCGCAGAAGAGAATGGCATGATTATTTCCATTGGAGAATGGGTATTAGAAGAAGCCGCAAATCAAATGATTCATTGGAACAACCATGGGTTTGGTCACTTATCCTTAAAAGTTTCGGTTAATTTATCCCCCAAACAATTAAGGCAACCCAATATTGTAGAAACCATTCGAAAGGTCATGGAAAAAACAAAATTAAACCCTGAACAAATCGAATTGGAACTCACCGAAACCGCTATTTTAGATGAACTCGTGGCACCCACCATTAAAGCTATATCCGAAATGGGTATTTCGTTATCTATCGATGATTTTGGAACGGGTTATTCGGGTTTAAGTTACTTAAAGTCTTTTACCATCGATAAAATTAAAATTGATAAATCCTTTATTGATGATGTCACAAGTAAAAGCGAAAGCGCAACAATTGTTTCTGCTATCTTAGCTATGGCTAAAGAACTTGGTATTAAAACTTTAGCAGAAGGAGTGGAAACTATCGAGCAATTAAACTTCTTACATGAAAGAGAATGCCAATATATCCAAGGATATTACTTTAGTAGACCGTTAAGCGTGGAAGATCTTGAAGTCTTTTTAACAAAACTGCCTTCTAGTGGGATTTATACACCGCCATCTTCATAAAACTGGTATTTTGCCTTACCAGTCTTTTTGGCTTGATTTTTGAGTGGTGTAGTTAAAGCGGTGTTTACACAATAATTCAATCCTCGTTTCTTTATAAGAGATCACTTTTTTCTTCTCTAATCGTTTATAAATTTCCTATAATTGACTCCAACGCCTCAAAAGTAATAGGCTTTAATAAAACCCTGTCTATCCCTGATTTAAAACATTCTTGTTTGGTTTCTATAGCAGAATAGGCTGTCAGCGCATAAATAGCAGTCGGTTGATTAATAGTTGTTCCATCCCTGATTATTTTTGCCAATTGAATACCATTCATCCCGGGCAAACCTATGTCTAATAAGATCAAATCATATTTTTTTGTCAGTAGTAGCAATGCTGCTTCAGCATCATCTGCAATATCAACCTCACACTGCATATCCACTAACATCGTTTTATGTACTAATTGGATCATGAGATTATCCTCAACCAGTAATATTTTTTGTTTTATGATGGGGGTGGGGAATGACAAATGGTGAGCAATGCTTAAATTATCCATCAGAAAATATTAACGAAGAAAATAAAGTAACTCACCATCAATGAGTCTTTTAAAAACCATCGAAAAAAAACAGGTAAATAGTTTTTTGATATTCCGCGCTTAAAAATAGGTTTCATTATACTTGCCCACTCCTTCGATTAAAATTAATCTTCTAAGCTTCCTTTCCAGGTTTATTTTCTAAACTCGCAAATAAGACTCTAACCTAATATTTTATATAATGTCAAATATTAGATATAAACAAAAACAATTTCATATATGGAAACACCAATTAGGTGTTAGTTATCTAGAAACGAATTTTAAGGCGTAAGTTTTCGAAGAAACGGGGTTCGAGCACTATTTTTTTATGAGACTTTTGTGAGCCGTAATTTACCGTCTTCCGCAACCATTTTTAACCGGTTACATTTTGTAACCGTTTCACTTCCTTCATTTTTAAGGCGATTTTTCAACACTTTAAACACCTCTGAACATTAAAAATAAAGTTGATAGAATAACATAAAAAATTGTTGACCATTTGGTTCGCATGCTTCGTAATGTTTTAGCTTGATGCTCGTACTCTACTTTTGAATGTACTAAATACGCGGGGATTACCAATGTTCCCAGCGGTTTTAAGAAACTCTTTTTAATGAGTAAATTGTTCACCCTTATCAAAGAGTCACTTTTTCTTTAAGATCACATTCGCGTTTTGCACCAAGTTCTATGAGAGAACCAATATACTGCCGCATGCTATCTATGTCTGTAGGTTTGTTATCCTTGTTCTCAATAAACTCATTTCCATAATCAAGAGCAGTTTTCTTAGAGGCCCCTACTTCATTCATATCAAGATCTGGAACATTTTCTAGCAGTATTTTCATTTCCTTTATCATTCCTGTAAATGCTGCTCGTCGAAATGCAATCTCTGGGGGTGGTAGTTCATTACCATCATTTTTTCGTACAACCAATTTTTTTAAAACGGCTATTACATCTTCACGATTTTTTATAATTCTCTTTTCTAAATTTTTCTCACCAAGTACCAAACCATATGCATGCGGAGTTGTACTTGCATTACTAGCATTACTTGAACTGCTAGCACTGGGAAAGTAGACAGGAGAAGATGTGCTTGTTTTCGGCATTTTGTTTGTACTGCTCCTCAATAACTTAATAAGTTTTTGATCTCCTGTTGCGTTTGCAAGTGTCATCGCATTTTCAACACCGATAGGATAATCTGGTACAGCCCCTCGTTGTAGGAGTAATTCAATAACCGCGTAATGAGGGCCAGGCGCACGGAGGCGCGCCATATTTTCTACTTGCCAAGATGATAAACTTTCTGTGTAACAAGTAAGTACTTGGAGATCACCACGAATGGCTTCCATCAGGGGCGTACTGATTCTAATGCTACCTTTGACACAATTAACATCTGAACCACGATCTACCAATGCCCCAACTAGTGAAAGGTTCCCAATAGCAGCAGCCTCTAGCAACCCCTCACTTCCCATACTTTTCATGTCAATATGTGGTAATAATGCAAGTGCAATATTTTCATAATCATCATTTGGTCTTGCTTTAATTGTCCGAATAAAAGCATCAGAACGTTTTTTTAATGCGTCGGCAGTCCTGTTAATTGGAAATCGCGGATCGATTAGTAAAGAGATAATATTCGTATTTGTCTTATGGATTGCATTATCTAAAAGTGGCAAAAGTATCCACTCTTTATGATCCCTAGTTACGTAGGGATCAGCACCGTTTTCTAGCAACACAGTTATTGTGGGTATAGGATTATTACCTCTTTCATCTATATTAAGAGTGTAATTGAGAACGTATTCGAGTGCAGTCATGCCTTCGTCATCCTGAAAGTTTACATTGGCCCCTTTTGCTAGTAAAAATTTTACAACTTCAGTTTGTTGAAAATCAGCAGCATAGAGTAATGCAGCATTATTTTCTGAGCTCATTGTCAACCCATAATCAAACAAAAGTTCTAGTATATCTACTCTGCCCTTCATAGCAGCAATTGCGGCAACATTGACTTTCTCCTCCTCTAGTTTCTCACCATCAACAGCGCTATCCCATTCTTTAATATCAGATCCGTTAACAGGTTCATTTAAGTCTTTAACAGTGACTGTTTTATCGCGCAAAGCCATTTTGAGTGGTTCCCAATTGTCATTTTTGAACCCTTCTTTTAGAATATCTATGTTTATTGTCATTGCATTCACTCCTTAATTTTAATAGTCCATTATGTGAATTAAGCCCAATATACCACAATAAATCTCTCATGAAACATCCGACAAATAACCTGGAAATAGAAAATAATAACCTTTAAGGTTATTTATCCGGTTTTTTTTTGATTATTTAATAGAGAAATAAGGATGAATAAGAAATTAGCTATTTAACTGTCGTTCGATTTCAAACCTGCTTTAGGTGTTCCCGCTTCCATTAAAAAAAGTGCAATTGTTTTTCTAACCCCTGATTTAACAGGTAAAACTTCATGCGGTATGTTAGAATCAGCAAACAAGATAGATTGGTATGGTATTGCAAATTTATCAGCTGTGTTCTCACCATAAAGGATAATTTCCCCTCCGGTAAAATCTTCTGAAATTGCTAATAAAATGGAATATAAATAGCCTGAATAACTTTCTCGATCGATATGGCGACTGATAAAATCATTTTCTTTATACAGATGGGCCTGGCATCGATCAATGATTAACTGATCATTATTAGCAATTTTTCTGTAAAAATTAAGCATTTTAGAAGATCCGAGGATATTCATTAAATCTTCATGTAAGATGCTATCATTTCCCGCAAGCTTTATTCTAAAAACATTCGCAGAAACAGCTTCATGCGTATCTCCTTTATTCACTTTGGAATAGGGAAGATTTTGTTCTTCTGTGAAGAAATTTAATCGTTCCCATTCTTCTTTAGTGAATGGAATATTTTCTTTAGGTATGAGTAGGTATTTATTTTTTTGTAAATAAAATTTGGATTTATTGAACACGATTGGGTTTATTATTTCTTGCATAGCCCCTCTATTTTAAAAAAATCATTAAATCTTGCCACTCATAAAATGATGTAACGAGTGTAAAATGCCACTTTATAAATTACAACTGATTTATAAATTAAATACCTCTATTTAGCAAACATAGAAAAAAGTTAGCTATAAATCTAACCTGCTATAGCTATTGATTACCCTAGATTAACGTGTATTATATCAAAGTAATTTTTAAGAGTTTATTTTAGGATTATTTTATATTGATGCAACATTATCGTAAAATAGTCGCTGTTGTTGATGGATATTCGACGGGTAGATACCTAGCCTCGTTTCTTCACAAGAAAGGATATGCAGCGCTTCATATTCAGTCTTCTCCCGAAATCCCGGATTTTCTTATCAAGAGTTTCAACGCCATAGATTACATTGATAGCACCATTTACAATGGGGATTTGCTAAAGTTGCTTGATTGGCTTAAATCTTATCAAGTTCAAGCTATTATGGCTGGTACAGAAACAGCTATTTTTTTCGTGGATGAACTTTCTGAATTATTAGGACTGCCCGGAAATTCTTCTAAAACAAGTCATGTTAGAAGAGACAAGTATGAAATGATAAAGTGCATCCATGAAGGCGGCTTAGCGACAGCCAGACAATGCAAGTCTGGCAATATTTCTGAAATAGTAGAATGGGGCTTAATTGAAATGAAACGTGCATTGCCCTTAGTTGTAAAACCAATTAATAGCGCGGGTACCGATGGTGTGCAATTTTGTTACAATGAAAGTGAATTAGCGCTTTCAGTTAAGAATATTTTAGGAAAAAAGAATAAGTTGGGCTACCTGAATGAAGAAGTTTTAGTTCAAAGTTTTTTAGAAGGCGAAGAATATATAGTCAACACAGTCACTTGTGCTTCTAAGCACAATTTAACAGATATACGTCGTTGCTATAAAAAACAGGTTTTGGGAGCTGGATATGTATCGGGCTCTGAAGAATTCATATCCCCTCATGAACCAATCGCACAAGAATTAAAAGCTTATACCTTTAAAGCACTTGACCTCTTAAACATTACTTATGGCCCTGCTCATTTTGAAATAATGTACACCAAAGAAGGGCCTCAAATAATTGAAATGGGTGCTAGAGTTCAAGGTGGAATTAATCCGGCTGCTAACGCCATCTGTTTGGGTTATCAACAAATTGATAAAGCCCTTGATGCTTATCTAGATCCTTCTCATTTTAACGCTTATTATAAAAATGATTATACACTTCACAAATTTGGCCTCTGGGTATTTTTAATATCTGAAATGAACGGGAAGATAACTTCAATCCCATTTATAGAAAAAGTAAAATTACTGCCTAGTTTTTTCTCAATACAAATGAACGTTAACCCCGGCGATGATTTAAAGAAAACAGTTGACTATTATACTTCTCCTGGTCATGTACATCTTATAAATGAAAATAATGAATCTCTGATGGAAGACTTCAGAAAATTAAGACAGTTTGAAGCCGAAGGTTTTATATTAGAAAAGAGCTTCTAGAATGAATCTTAAAGATATATTAATTGTTTTATTTGTCATTTTTATCTGGTCTATCAACCTCGTTATCCAAAAAATATTTAGTCAAAAAATATCATTGGATTTTTTTAACCTGCTTAGATTTTTATCTTGCGTCCCTTTATTATTGGTATTCAAAAGACCATCAGTAGCGTTTTTGAAAATTTTAGGTGTTAGTTTATTTTGGAATGTCCTTACTTTCTTTTTTGTGGGACTTTCTTTACATTCTGGTACAAATATAGGAACAGTTTCATTTGTATATCAAACCTGTGCTTTTTTCGGGATATTCTTTTGTTTCCTTCTTTTAAAAGAAATTCCAACCATTTCTCAAATTATCGGCATAGTAATCTCTTTTTCTGGAGTAGCATTATTATTTAGTCATGCCATTTCACAAGTCTCTACTGAAGTGAATCAAATTAAGGGAGTGATATTCACACTCTTTGCAGCCATGTCTTGGGGGATGGGTGCTACATTAATAAAAAAATTCAAAATGCCTTCGGACTTAAACACCAATATATGGATTACTGGTCTAGCCACCCTGCCCATGTTGGGGATGATTTATGGACAACATGACGATACTTTTTGGGAAAAATCGTATTCAGCACTGTCTTCTGAAATACTTCTTGGGGCTTTATATGCGGGTTACATAGCCAATTTATTGGGAAACTGCCTTTGGTTATCTCTTTTAAAAAAATATCCAAGTTCATTGGTGACACCGTTCATGCTTCTACTTCCATTTTTTTCTTCCCTACTATCTTATTGTTTCCTAGAAGAAAAATTTACTACTCTGCAATTATCTGCGTTTTTCATTATAGCACTAGGGCTTTCAATCAATCAGAACTTATTTACATATTTAATTAACGCCTGCAAGCGTGGATATAAAACATGGATATCAATAAATTAAAAACATTTTATTATGTTGCCTTAGAAGGATCTTATCAAAAAGCTTCTGTTTTTTTAGGAATTAAGTCTTCTTATATCAGTAAACACATTACTTTTTTGGAAAACCATTTTAAGTTCAAGTTATTCACCCGGTCACATCGTTCACTCATTCTCACGGATAATGGGCAAGAATTATTAAAATCAGTACAAAGTTTAATGCATCAACTAGAGAAAATTGAAGAATTTTCAAATGCTGAGAATAAAGAAGATCATATTATTAGAATAGTGACGACTACCGGTGTTACAAATCTTTGGCTTGTTAGAAAATTAAAAGAGTTTACGCGTCTTTATCCTAATTATAAATTAAGAATAATAGCCGTAGATGAAAAAGTTGACATGGCAACTCATTATGCAGATGTTGGTATACTCCCGAAAGCAAGTCATAATCCAAATATAATTCAAAGTAAACTATTCACGTTTCATACAAAACTTTTTGCTTCAAAAAAATATTTGGAAGAATTTGGCATTCCAAAGACTCTTTCAGATTTAGACAATCATAGATTAATTGGCTATTACCATAATGAAGCCGGACATAGAGGCAATCTTGACTGGCATCTTAGTAAGGGAACTAAAAACGATCAAATTAGGATCCCTTATTTAATCGTTAATTCTGCTATTGGTTTATATGAGGCGCTTGTTCAGGGCTTAGGCATTGTTGTTGCAACAGAAGAATTTACTGAAATGAAATCCGATCACGGATTAATCATTGGGTCTCAAAGCCTCGTTAAAATACTTCCCAATGAAGGCGTTGATGTTTCAATTTATTTTTCAATGCATCACCTGAAGTTAAAGCTTAATAAAGTAAAAATTTTGAGTGATTTTTTAAACAAATAAAGAGGGTCATCACTTTCTATTTTTAAGACATTCTGTACATTTTTCCACATCCATTGGTCTTTCCAAATAAAACCCTTGTAATTCATCGGCCCCATTTTTCTCTAGGAACCCTGCTTGCAATTCGCTTTCCACCCCTTCTGCAATAATCTTGAGCTTTAGGCTATGTGCCATCGCAATAATCGCTAAAACAAGTGTTCTATCCTCCTCGTTTTTCTCGACACCCTGTACAAAAGATTGATCTATTTTAATTTTATCGACTGGGAATCGTTTTAAATACGATAAACTGGAGTAAAAAGTACCAAAATCATCAATCGCAAGACTGACACCTAATTTCTTCAAAGCAACAATATCCGAAATCACTTGCTCGGTTTCATCAATAAAAACACCCTCTGTAAATTCTAATTGAATATATTTCGACTCTATTTGAAAATCGTGCAGAAATCTATCGATCACCTTACTAATTCTTTGTTTTTTAAACTGAACGCCTGAAATATTAATGGCAATCGGTAATAATGAAATCCCTTGTTCTTTCCAGACTTTTAGCTGGCGGAAAACCTCTTTTAATATCCAATCACCCACCGGTAAAATCAACCCTGTTTTTTCAGCTAAAGGAATAAATTCTTTCGGTAAAATAACCCCCTTCACTGGGTGATTCCATCGAATTAATGCCTCAAAATGAATTATTTTCCTTTCATGACTACTAAAGATAGGTTGATAATATAAACATAACTCGTTTTTTTCTAAAGCAGAACGCAATTCAATTTCTTGTGCATTTTCTGCTTGCAATTGCTCATTCAATTCTGGCTTATAAAATTGGTAATTCGACTTGCCGGTATCTTTGGCTTTATACAAGGCAATATCTGCTTGCTTTAGTAATTCTTGAATCGTACTCCCATCATCCGGGTAAAAACTAATTCCTATGCTTCCATTAATGTACACTTCATGTCTCTGAATTCCAAATGGTTGATCTCCTATTTTTAAAATTCTCTCTACCACTAAAACAGTCTCATCAAATTCAGTCCCCTCTAGCATCACCACAAATTCATCCCCACCCAAACGAGCAATGAGATCAATATCTCTTAAACAAGTTTTAATCTTTTCAGAAAATTCAATCAAAATTAAATCACCAATTTCATGTCCTAATGTATCGTTTATCTTCTTAAAATCATCCAAATCCAAAAACAAAATAGCTATTTTTTTCCCAGCTCGCTTCGTTCTGGCCCGAGCCATTTCAAAGGTTTGATAAAGTAAGTTTCGATTTGAAAGCCCAGTGAGTGGATCGTGCGTTGCTTGATAATATAATCTTGCATTTTCTAAGGAAATAGAGGCTTGCGACGCTAATACCTTTAATGTTTGTACACTAGCAGAAGTAAATGCATGACTAGTCGCTCTATTTTCTAGATATAATATGTTTTTTAAGACCCCTTGATAAAAAATAGGTAAAATAAGGATAGACTGAGGTTTGAATTGCTCTAGATATAAATCGATGGTGATAGAAGAATCTAAATCTTCGGCAGAACGGACTAACAAAACATCCTGAGTTCTCTGTACCGATCCAATAAGCGACAAGGGCAAATCGGAACGATTTTTAAGCGGATCTGCTTGAGAAAACGTAATTTTTTGGCTAATTAACGTCCCTTCTGCTTCGACAAACCAATTTTCATCTTCTTTCACCAACAATGCCGCTCTTTCAGCACCCGCATTTTGCAATAAAATATCCATTAATTTTTTGAGCAGTTTATCTAATTGTATTTCCCCCGAAATAGCCTGGGTTGCCTTAAAAAGAGACAAGACATCTAAATTAGAGGCTACCATACCCGTCGATGAAACCGATGTTCTAGATGACAATACATCTGCATGTGACTGCAAAACTTCGGAATATTTTTTTTCTAATTTTCGACATTTAGCAAGCGCTCCCCATTGCAAATACGCATAATAGGCATCCTGCAAATAGGTCTTCCCAAATGTGATATATTTGGAATCGAAACAAAAACGAGCAGCGCATTCATTGGCAATAGCGATAAATTGCGTGTAGTTATACTCTTCTGCTTCAGAAATTGCTTTGTTATACAATTCAATGGTTTCAATGCAAAATCCTTTATCTAAACGTTCTATTTCAGCCGAGATTAACCAATACGCATATAGAAAGTTTTCCGAGCTATGCGTACTCCATAATTTAAATTGTTTTTGGATAAGTTTAAGCTCTTTCTGGTACAGGGCCTGCTTTGCCTTATTTACAGTTAAATAAGTCGCGCTTAAACATAATCCATGAAATAGCGAAACAAAAACGAAATCAAATCCACCTTTCACAAAGTCTTTCAGCCCATACGCTTTTTCGGACATTTCAGCAGCTTCTTGATAGTCCCCTTTAATATAATAAAGCTCGGCACACATGATATACGCAAAAACGCGCGTCGTTTTATTTTCACGATCACAAATCTTTTCAACCATCTTACTTAATTCTTCTTTAACATTGATATCTTCTTCTATTAAAAGCAATATCACATCTTTCATGCACACAAAGAAATAATAAAAACTTTTATTCTCTGAATAATTTAAAAAGCTAATCGATTTATCAACGCTTTCCTTAACCTCCAATAAAGGTTTCCCCACATAATACAAAATTAAATCCATCACTCGACTATAGACCGAATAAGCTAAATTACCTTCTATAATACCGGCCTCATAACTTTTTTCCATATATTCCAAAGAGCTCTTTAAAGGATATTTCCAGTGGTTAATAAAGGCGCCAAGGATAAAATTATTTCTAGAAATAGAAGCTCTATGACCCAATTCTTTTTGAAGATCTTTTGCCAACTCTACGAAATAGAAAGCTTCATTAATCTTATTAAATTTAGCAATCAAAATAATGGCATACCCCAAACAAGCCGCAGGAGTCTCTGGCGTATATCCCTTTGAAAATCCAAAATTTAGCACCTTGCAAGCTAAATAAGCAAATAAATTCTGGTCGACCTGATAAGCAGAAGCAGAAACAACCGTTAGTATTTTTCCAATCATCAAAATCTTTTCATCTGTCGCAGCAATTCTAATTTTAGAATTTCCAAACATTTTTTGATGCCAATTGATAATGACTATTTCCTTTAATATATAGGAAACCCCAGGATTGACTGGCAAATTAAAATCAAATAATTTTAACACGGCTTTTGATAAATAAATTACCTCTCTATGTCTTGCAACATTCACATACGCTTTTATTTTGCAGAAATAAATGTTCCCACTATCCACTACATTAGCACATTGCTTAAGTGACTCGGTAATGTAATGTTCGGCATCATCAAATCGGTTTAACAAAAATAAACATTCTGAGATTTCAAGATGAAAATCAAACAATAATTGATAATCTTTGGCCCAATCATATACTTTTAAAAATTTTAAGCCCGATTCAAAGTATTTAACAGCATCCTCATAAGCAATAGATGCCTTTGCTTTTTTACCCGCCAACAGATTCAATTCAGATAATTGATGGCATTCCTTATTGTCCGTAACTAAAAAAATACTTTGATTAAAATGATACAATACATCAAACAACCTTTTATCCTTTTTTTCTAAGTTTTTTCTCTGAAATTTTGCCAATAAAAATCGACCGGCTCTTAAATGGACTTGCGACTTTTTCTCTTCAGGGATTAACTGATAAGCTGCCTGTTGAACGTTGTCATGAATAAAACTAAATAGAATTTTTTCATCCGTCTTAAGAACAATCTCTGCTTTCATACCTTCTAATAACCGATAACTATTATCATTAACAGGCGCTATTAAATTAGCTTCTATAGAGACTAAAATATAAATTGCTGTTTGTGCTAGCGAGTCACCACTGATAACCGATATCGTGTTTAAATCAAAAGTATGCCCCATTAAAGCACACACCTCTAATAATTCGCGTACCTCTTTGGATAATTTTTGAATTCGTTTAACCAACAAGTTGACAACATTTTCCGTGACTGGCTCTTGCCGTATCTGTTCTAAATCCCATTGCCATTTTCGGGTCTCGTAAGAAAATTTAAGATGGTTTTCATGGTACATTTTTTTTAATAACTCATTGATAAAAAAAGGATTTCCTTGCGTTTTTGCTAATAACACTTCTGCCAGATCATCGACTTCGATTGTCGTAACATTAAAACTATCCGCCAATAAATTCTGTATATCATTTTTTGTTAAAGGTGCTATTTCTAATTCTTTCATAGGTACATTTTCAATTTTTAGTTTTTTCAGCACATCCATCAAAGGATCTTCTGCATTCACTTCGTTATTTCTATAACATCCAATCAATAAAAAATAGTGTAATTCACGATCCAATAATAATGATTTAAAAAGCTCCAAAGACGCGCTGTCTATCCATTGCAAATTATCTAAAAATAAAACTAATGGGTGCTCAATGCTCGCTAGCGCTCGAATAAATTGGTGAAAAACTAGCATGAAACGACTTTGTGATTCATCGGGTGGCAAATCGGGAACTAGCGGCTGCTCTCCAATAATTAAAGCAACTTCGGGGATCATATGAATAATGACTTGACCATTCGGTGATAAAACCTTTAATAATGCTTCTTTTAGTTTCAATACCCCCATATCTGATTCCGATAATAAATCGTGGATTAATCCTTGAAATGCTTCAATAAAAGCACTGTAAGGTGCCATTCGATTTAGCCTATCGTACTTACCCTTAGCAAAATATCCCCTTCTAGCAGTAATAGATTTAATAATTTCTTTGACAATAGAACTTTTTCCAATTCCTGCATCTCCAGAAATTAATAATAGTTCTTTTCCCTCTCTCGAAATATGTTCGAATGAATCGAGTAATTGGCTAACTTCCCTCTCTCGTGCATAAACTTTTTGTGAAATACTTAAATGATCGTTCACTTCCTGACTACCCAAAACGAATGGCGTTATTTGATGATTTTTTTGCCATTCTGATTGACATGTCAGTAAGTCAAAATTCAATCCAATAATACTTTGATAACGGTCTTCAGGCATTTTAGCTAAAAGCTTAGCAATGATTGCAGCCAATGCTTCTGGAATTGCTTGGTTTATATCATGTAAATTCGGTGGTTTTTTGACTAAATGCGCATGAATTAATTCCAACAAATCTTGTGTTTCAAAGGGTAATTTCCCACAAATCATCTCATGAAAGGTAACTCCTAATGAATAAAAATCGGTTCGATAATCGATTGCATGGTTCATACGTCCTGTTTGCTCAGGCGAAATATATTCAAGGTTTCCTTCAATGACTATTGATTGAACTGTCGATTTTGGATCTTCAACCAATTGCATTGCAAAACCAAAATCAATTATCTTAATAGAAAGCGAGTTTGGATCAATTAAAATATTTTTTGGGTTCAGATCTTTATGGATAATCTTTTTAAGATGTATGTCATTTAAAGCATTCGTTAATTGCAAAGCGATATTAAAAAATGTTTCCAGATCTAAAGGCTTATCTTCCAAAAACTGCTTTAACGGTTTTCCGTCTATATCTTCTAAAACCAAAACAAGTTGTCGACCCTGCTTAATCAGATCATAAACCTTAATGACTAGAGGAGAATCTATTTTTTTTAACATTAAATATTCATGCTGTAAGCTTGTAAGATCTTCGGTGGAAGGAAGTTCTAACCGACAAAGTTTTAAAACCACTTTTCTCTGATCTTGATTTTGAATAGCGCGTAAAACCGTAAATCGATCCCCTTCGGCAATCACTTCTTTAATTGTATATCCGATTATTTCTTGCATTTTTAAGCGCTTCCTTTACGACTTAAGTATTCAGTAAACTCTTTGATATCCATCGGCATTTTTAAGTAAAATCCTTGTAACTCATCTACCCCATTCTCTTCTAAAAATCGTGCTTGCGTTTCGTTTTCAACTCCTTCAGCCGTCGTCTTTAGCTTTAAGCTATGCGCCATCACAATAATTGCAGAAACAATTGCCCTATCATTTTCATTTTTCTCAATTCCTTGCACAAAGGATTTATCAATTTTAATTTTATCAATTGGAAATCGCTTTAAATAAGAGAGAGTGGAGTAAAATGTACCAAAATCATCAATCACCAAATTAAAACCAAGTTTTTTTAAGTTTGCAATATCCAAGGCTGTCTCTTCTGTTTTATCAATAAAAACGCCCTCGGTAAATTCTAAATGAATATATTGAGGATCCATTTGGAATTCTTGTAGTAATTTCTCCAGAACTTGACTCATACTCTGTTTTTTGAACTGCGCCCCTGAAATATTAACCGCAATGGGTATCAAGAGAATTCCTTGCTGCTTCCAAGTCTGAATTTGTCTAAAAACTTCGTTTAAAACCCACTCTCCAAGGGGTAAAATTAATCCCGTTTTTTCCGCCAAAGGAATAAAATCATCCGGCATAATAAGACCTCTTACCGGATGCTGCCACTGAATCAATGCCTCAAAAGAAATCGGTTCTCTGGTATGACTACTAAAAATAGGTTGATAGTATAATCTAAACTCATTATTTTCTAACGCGGTACGTATTTCATTTTCTTCCGCATTCTTTTCTTTTAATTGCTTATTTAATTCCGACTTATAGAACTGATATCTTGCCTTACCCATTTCTTTGGCTTTGTACAACGCAATGTCGGCTTGTTTTAATAATTCCTGAATGCTATCGCCATCTTCTGGACAAAGACTAATTCCTATACTCACACTCATATAAATTTCATGTTCCTGAATTTTTATCGGTTTACTGAGTATTCTTAAAATTCTTTCTGCCACTAAAATAGTCTCATTCGAATCAGAATCTTCTAACATGACAATAAATTCATCTCCACCCAAACGAACAGCCAGGTCTGTATCTCTTAAACAAACTTTAATTTTTTCAGAAAAATCTATTAAAACAGCATCGCCAACTTTATGACCTAACGTATCATTTACTTTTTTAAAGCCATCCAAATCTAAAAATAAAATGGCTATATTTTTTCGGGTTCGCTTTGATCTAGCCAACGCCATCTCAAAAGACTGATACAGTAAATTACGATTCGCAAGCCCTGTTAAAGGATCATGGGTTGCTTGACGATATAATCTTGCATTTTCTAAAGAAATAGCCGCTTGTGAAGCCAGCATCTTTAATGTTTGTATACTGGTTGGCATAAAAGCGTGTGCCATTGCCCTATTTTCCAGATATAGTAGATTCTTTAAGATGCCTTGATAAAAAACCGGTAAAATTAAGATAGACTGTGGCTTTACTTTTTTTAAATATAAATCACCTGCCACATAGGCATCCAAATCGTTCTCGGTTTGCATTAAGACAACATCTTGCGTTCTCTGGACAGAATTAATTAATGATAAAGGCAAGTTGGTTCTGTTTTTCAAAGGATCCGCTTGCGACAGTGTAATTTTCTGACCTGCCAGCGTCCCTTCTGCCTCGATAAACCAATCTGTTCCTTCTTTGACCAACAACACCGCTCTTTCAGAACCAGCATTTTGTAATAAAATCCCTATTAATTTCTGCAATAGTTTATCTAATTGTATTTCGCCGGATATGGCTTGTGTTGCTTTTAACAAAGATAAAACATCTAAATTAGCCGTCGCCATACCCATAGAACCAGTCGATATTGTAGTTGAAATGGTATCAGAACGTGTTTGCAAAATATCAGAGTATTGTTTTTCTAATATCTTACATTTTGCAAAGGCTCCCCAGTGTAAATAGGCATAATACGCATTTTGTAAATAGGCCTTCCCAAATAACGGGTATTGCGACACAAAACAAAAACGAGCGGCGCATTCATTGGTAATTGCAACAAATTGTATATAACCATTTTTTTGCGCTTCTGCAATAGCCTTATTATAGAGCTGTATGGTTTCAATACGAAATCCTTTATTTAAACGTTCAATTTCAGCCGAAATTAACCAATAGCCAAAAAGGAAATTTTCTGAATTATAATCGCTCCATTGTTTAAATTGTTTTTGGATAAATTTTAATTTTTGATAAAATTTAGCTTTATTTTCTCGATTCGCCCTAGGATAATTCGCCGCCAAACATAATCCATGAAACAGTAATACATAAACAAAATCAATACTTCCTTTAACAAAATCTTTAAGCGCATAAGCTTTTTCAGACATTTCTTGTGCGCTATCATAATCACCTTTAATATAATTAATACTAGTATTCATCACATAAATTAAAACAGCAATTGTTTTAATTTCCCCGTTCCCAGCATTTTCAACAGCATTTTTTAATTCGGTATTTAAGTTAATATCATCTTCCACTAAAAGCAATATCGATTTTTTTAAAAACATGAGGAAATTATGATATTCTTCACGACCTATATGACTTAAAAACCCGATAAGACGCTCATTATTTTCTTTTACTTCTGTTAAAGGTCTGCCTAAATAATACAGCGTTAGATTTTCTTTTAATAAATTATATCCTGCAAAACCCAATTCGCCTTCTTCAATACCTGAACGATATCCTTCTTCAAAATATTCTAAAGAGGTCTTTAAAGAATATTTCCAATGATTAATCAAGGATCCCATGATAAAATTGTTTCTAGAAACGGCAACCTTATTCCCCAATTCTTTTCGCAGCTCTTTCGATAAATCTACAAAATAAAATGCCTCTTTCATTTGATTGAATTTAGACATTAAAATAATCGCATAAGCCAAACACACTAAAGGAGTTTCTGGAATATACCCTTTTGAAAATCCAAAATTAATCAATTTACATGCTAAATAAGCGAATAAATTCTGATCAACTCGATAGGCAGAAGCTGATGTTCTCGCTAATAGCTCACCTGTAATCAGCGCTTTTGGATCGGTTGCAGGCACTCTAATTTGCTGATTCCCTTTTCCCCGGTTACGCCATTTGATGACCACTATTTCCTTTAAGACATCAAAGCCTTTTGTTTTTTTAGGGATGTGAAAATCAAATAATTTCAGGGCAACTGTAGATACCTCTATCACCTCTTTATACATAGATGAAGTCATACAAGCTTTTATTTTACAAAGATAAACAATCCCCTTATCGATATCGCTTTTGCTGCGCTTTAATAGTTCAACAATATAGGTCTCTGCTTCATCAAATTTTTTCAAAAAGAATAAGGATTCTGCTAGTTGTAAATGCAATTCAAATAATAACTGATAGTCTTTTACCCAATCATATATTTTTAACAATTTTAGGCCCGCAAGAAGATATGCGACAGAAGCCTCATGAGCAATAGATTCTTGTGCTTTTTTAGCTGCTAAAAGATTGAGCTCGGCCAATGGGTAAGATTCTTTCTCGTCTGTTATTAATGGAATTCCTTGGTTAAAATGGTATAATACTTCAAATAATTTTTTATCTTGTTTTTTTAAACCTTCAATCTGAAACTTTTCTAACAATAATCGACCCATTTTCAAATGGATCTCTGTTCGCTTTTCTTTGGTGATTAGCTGATATACTGCCTGCTGAACGCGTTCATGAATAAAACGAAATTCCACTTTTTCATCTGTATCGAGAATAATTTCCGATTTAATCCCTTCTAACAATTGATAATGATCGCCAACCACTGCTATTAGATTAGCTTCCAAGGAAGGGAAAATACAATCCACTATTTTGGATAACGAATAACGACTCATAATAGCGAGACTACTTAACTCGAATGTATTTCCGATTAAAGCAGCTAATTCCAATAAATCTTGTGCATCTTTCGGTAACTGTTGAATTCGTTTAATCAATAAATCGACAACATTATCTGTCACGGGCTCTTGTCGTATCCGTTCTAAATCCCACTGCCATTTTCTATTATCATAAGAAAACCTAAGATAATTTTCATGATACAATTTCCTTAAAAACTCATTAATGAAAAAAGGATTTCCTTGTGTTTTGGTGAGAAACAAATCCGCCAATTCATCCGTTTCATCCATCGTTACATTTAAACTATCCACTAATAAATTCTGGATGTCTTTCTTCGTGAAAGGAGAAACTACTATTTCTTTGATAGGGACATCTATTGTCTTTAGTCTTTGCAATACATCCATCAAAGGATGTTCAAGACTCATTTCATTCGTTTGATAAGAACCAATTAATAAAAAATTTCGCAGATCTGGATCGCTTAACAAAGACTTGAAAAGTACCAAAGAAGCACTATCGATCCATTGTAAATCATCTAGAAATAATACCAATGGATGTTCTGCACTAGCTAACACTCGAATAAAACTTTTAAAAATCAATGTAAACCGATTTTGTAATTCATTGGGCGATAGAATAGAAACAGGTGGTTGTTCACCAATAATCAAAGCCACTTCGGGGATCAAGTTAATAATAATTTGACCGTTTGAACCCACTGCCTTTAATAGATTCTCCTTTAGCGTTGCAACCGCGCTATCGGATTCCGACAACAAATGATGGATTAATTCCTGAAATGCTTCAACAAATGCACTATAAGAGGTCATTCGATTGAGTCGTTCATATTTCCCCTTCGCAAAATAACCATTTTTGGCAATCACTGGTTTGATAATTTCTTTGACAATAGAGCTTTTTCCAATTCCTGCATACCCAGATAGTAATAACAATTCTTTTTCACCACGAAAAACTCGATCGCAAGCTTCTAACAATTCCTGTACTTCTTTCTTTCTGGCATAAACTTTTTGTGAAATGGTTAAATGATCGGATACATCTTGTTGTCCTAAAATAAATGGCTCTATTTTATGATTTTGATTCCACTCTGATTGGCATTTCAATAAATCGGTTTCTAATCCAAAGGTACTGGCATAACGATCTTCTGGGGTTTTAGCCAATAACTTATCTACAATCGCTGCAAGTGCTTTTGGTACCTTCGAATTCACTTCATGCACATTCGGTTGCTTTTTGGCCAAATGACTATGAATTAACTCTAAAGGATCTTTTGTCCCAAATGGTAATTTCCCTACCAACATTTCGTAGAAAACAATCCCTAAGGAATAAAAATCGGCTCTATAATCAATCGTACGATTCATTCGTCCTGTCTGTTCGGGTGCAATATATTCAAGATTCCCTTCTATACTTTGTGATGGAATCCGGTCTTTTGCTTCTTGGCTTAACTGAATCGAAAGACCAAAATCAATCAGCTTCACGGACAATGATTTTGGATCGATTAAAAAATTATGAGGACTAATATCTTTGTGAATAACATTTTTAAGATGTACCGCACCTAATGCTTTTGTTAATTGCAAGGCAATCTTAAAAAATATTTCCAAATCCAAAGATTGATTGGCCAAAAATCGTTTTAAAGATTTTCCTTCAATATCCTCTAAAACTAAAATAATCTCTCGACCTTGCCTAATCAAATCGTAAACTTTGATAATCAGTGGCGAGTCTAACTGTTTTAATATTTGATACTCATGTTGTAAACTCGTGAGATCCGCCGCAGAAGGAAGTTCTAATCGACAAAACTTTAAAACGACCTTTTTCTGATCACTGTTTCGAATCGCTCGCAAAATCGTAAAACGATCACCTTCATTCATAGTTTCTTGAATACTGTATCCGTTTAATTCTTTCATATTTCAATATCACCTAATTTGTTTTTTTCGAGCAAATAGATGGTATATGTTTTAGAATCCATTGGCTTTTCTAAATGGAACCCCTGTAGCTCATCGATTCCATTTCCTTCTAAAAATATCAATTGCGATTCATTCTCTATCCCTTCTGCTGTTACTTTTAATTTCAAACTATGTGCCATAACAATAACAGCTGCAACCAACATCCTATCATTTTCATTTTTATCTAGTCCTGCGATAAATGAGGCACTAATTTTAATTCTATCCACGGGGAATCGTCTTAAGTAAGAAAGACTAGAATACACAGTGCCAAAATCATCAATTGCAAGACTGATTCCCATTTTTTTCAAAACACTAATATCAGCAATCACTTCTGGGGTATCATCAATAAAAACATTTTCCGTAAATTCCAATTGGATATATTGAGCATCAATTTGAAATTTCTGTACTAAATCTCCAATAAGTTTACTAATATTTTGTTTCTTAAACTGCGCACCTGAAATATTAATGGAAACCGGTACCAAGGGAATCCCTTGCTGCTTCCAAATTTGCATTTGTCTAAAAACTTCTTTTAATACCCAATCCCCCATCGATAAAATCAATCCCATCTTCTCTACTAAAGGAATAAAATCATCGGGCAAAATAAGTCCCTTGATTGGATGCTGCCACCGAATTAAAGATTCACAGTAGAGTATTTTTTTAGAATGACCATCAAAAACAGGTTGATAATATAAACAAAACTCATTGTTTTCAAAAGCTGAACGAATAGCATTTTCACGTATATTTATTTCTTCTAGTTCTGTATTCAATTCTGGCTTATAAAATTGATATCTTCCCTTACCCATATCCTTAGCTTTATAAAGTGCAATATCGGCTTGTTTTAAGAGTTCTTGGACGCTATCGCCATCTTTAGGATACATACTAATACCAATACTCACTCCAATAGAAACATCATGACCTTGAATTTTAAGCGGATAATTCAGTTTTTTTAAAATTTCTTCTGCCATCACAATTGTCTGATTAAGCTCTGAGTCTTCTAACATGACAACAAATTCATCTCCTCCTAAACGAACTGCCAGATCCGTTTCCTTTAAATGACTTTTAATTTTCTCTGAAAAGTCGAGTAAAACCAAATCCCCTATTTTGTGTCCTAAACTATCATTTACTTTTTTAAATCCATCTAGGTCTAAAAATAAAATGGCTATATTTTTCTGTGTCCGCTTTGATCTCGCCAGTGCCATCTCAAAAGTCTGATACAGTAAATTGCGATTAGCTAATCCTGTTAAGGGATCATGCGTTGCCTGGCGATAAAGCCTTGCGTTTTCCAAAGAAATAGCCGCTTGTGAAGCCAACATCTTTAATGTTTGTATACTGGTCGGCATAAAAGCGTGTGCCATTGCCCTATTTTCCAGATACAATAGGTTCTTTAAGATACCTTGATAAAAAACGGGTAAAACCAAGATGGATTGTGGCTTTATTTCTTTTAAATATAAATCCCCTGCTAGATAACTTTCAAAATCTTCAGCTGTTTGCATTAAAATAACATCTTCTGTTCTCTGTACAGAATTAATTAATGATAAAGGTAGATCGGTTCTATTCTTAAGAGATTCTACTTTAGACAACGTAATTTTCTGACCTGCCAGTGTTCCTTCTGCCTCAACAAACCAATCACTTCCTTCTTTTACTAACAAGACCGCTCTTTCAGATCCTGCATTTTGCAGTAAAATACTGATTAACTTTTTCAACAGTTTATCCAACTGTATCTCACCTGATATTGCTTGAGTTGCTTTTAAAAGAGATAATATATCCAAATTCGCCGTTGCCATACTTGTCGAACTTTTTGAAATAGTTGTTGAAATCGTATCAATACGTGATTGTAAAATTTCAGAATATTGTTTTTCTAATATTTTACACTTTGCAAGAGCACCCCATTCTGAGTAGGCATAATAGGCATTCTGTAAATACGCCTTCCCAATCAGTGGATATTGACCAACAAAACAAAAACGAGCAGCACATTCATTCGCAATTGCAACAAATTGAGTATAACCTTGTTTTTGGGACTCAGTAATAGCCTTATTATAAAGTTGCATGCTTTCGATACAAAATCCTTTTTTTAAACCTTCAATTTCGGCCGATAGTAACCAGTATCCAAAAAGAAAATTTTCCGAATTATAAATGCTCCATCGCTTGAATTGTTTTTGAATAAATCTTAGTTCTCGCTCATATTCAGCTTTCTTTTTTTGATCTGCTCTAGGGTAATTGACAGCCAAACATAACCCATGAAAAAGTAAAATATAAACAAAATCGATTCCACCTTTAGCAAACTCTTTGAGTTCATAAGCTTTTCGGGACATTTCTTCCGCCACATCATAATCACCTTTAATATAATTAAGCTCGGCATTCGCTATATAAATAAAAGCAGTAACTGTTTTAGAATCTGCATGACTGGCCTTTTCAATAATGCCCTTTAATTCGATATTTAACTTAATATCATCCTCTGTTAAAAGCAATATGGTTTTTTTAAAATATGAATTATAATTGTAATAATCTTCCCGCCCCGAATCATTTAAAAAATTAATTAACTCTTCCGTGCATTCCTTTATCTCATTCAAAGGCCTGCCTAAATAATACATCGTTACATTTTTCTTCATCAAAGAATGTGCTGAAAAAGCCAATTCGCCCTCTCCAATACCTGAACGATAACCTCTTTCCAAATACTCCAAAGAGCTCTTTAAAGGATATTTCCAATGATTAATAAAGGCACCCATCATAAAGTTATTCCGACAAACTGAAGCCTGGCTCCCTAATTCTTTTTGCAGGTCTTTCGATAACTCTACAAAATAAAATGCTTCTTTTAGTCGATCGAATTTAGACATTAAAATAATTGCATACGCTAAACAAGCTGTAGCAGTTTCTGGGATATACCCTTTTGAAAATCCAAAATTAATCAATTTACATGAAAAATAAGCAAATAAGTTCTGATCTACCCGATAAGCAGAACCCGTTGCTCTTCCCAGTAACTGGCCAATAATCAAAATTTTTGGATCCGTAACAGCCATTCGAATTTTATGATTACCTTTTCCTCGATTTCGCCATTTGATAACAACTATTTCTTTTAAGATATGAAACACCTTTGCTTTTTTCGGTATATAAAAATTAAATAATTTCAAAGCAACTCTCGACACTTCTACCACTTCTCTATACATGGATGAATTCATATAGGCTTTTATTTTACAAAGATAAATGTTGCCAGAATCAATATCACTGGTGCTGCGTTTCAGTAATTCAACAATATAACCATCTGCCTCATCAAATTTTTTCAACAAAAATAAAGATTCTGCAAGCTGTAAATGTAATTCAAATAACAGCCGATAATCTTTAGACCAATCTAAAATTTTAAGCAGTTTTATACCCGATTGAAAGTAAGCCTTGGAAGCTTCGTGCGCAATAGATTCTTTTGCCTTTTTACCTGCCAACAGATTAAGCTCGGCCAATTGATAGTACTCTTTTTCATCCGTTATTAATGGAATACTTTGATTAAAATGGTATAATATTTCAAATAATTTTTTATCTTGTTTTTTTAAATCTTCAATCGGGAACCGTGCTAATAATAACCGACCTATTTTTAAATGAATCCGTACTCTCATCTCTTCAGTCATTAACTCATACAATGCTTGTTGGATACGTTCATGAATAAAACGAAATTCTATTTTTTGATCTGTTTCAAGAACAATTTCTGATTTAACTCCTTCCAACAATTGATACCGATCACCAATGATTGCTATTAAATTAGCCTCTAAAGAAGAAAAAAGACAACCCGCTGTTTTAGCGAGTGAATACTCGCTAATAACAGATAAACTACTAAGCTCAAAAGTGTTTCCCACTAAAGCAGCTAATTCTAATAATTCCTGCGCCTCTCTAGGTAACTGTTGAATTCGTCGAATTAATAAATCTACTACATTTTCGGTAACAGATTCTTGCCGTATCCGTTCTAAATCCCATTGCCATTTTCTATTATCATAAGAAAACCTAAGAGAATTTTCATGGTACAATTTCTTTAAAAATTCATTAATAAAAAAAGGATTCCCTTGAGTCTTAAGAAGTAATAAATCTGAAAATTCATCCGACTCATCAGCCGTTACATTTAAACTATCTATCAATAAATTCTGAATATCCTTTTTTGTAAAAGGAGAAACAACTATTTCCTTGATAGGAGCATCCATCGTTTTTAATCTTTGCAATACATCCATTAAAGGATGCTCAAGACTCATTTCATTCGTTTGATAGGAACCAATCAATAAGAAATATTTCAATTCGGTATCACTCATCAAGGATTTAAAGAGTGCCAGAGAAGCGCTATCTATCCATTGTAAATCATCTAAAAACAACACTAATGGATGCGATTCGCTAGCTAATACGCGAATAAAACTTTTAAAAACCAATGTAAAACGATTTTGCAATTCATTGGGTGATAACAAAGAGACTGGTGGTTGTTCACCAATAATTAACGCGACTTCTGGAATCAGATTAATAATAATTTGACCATTCGAACCAACCGCTTTTAATAAATTTTCTTTCAGTGTTGCAACGACTGTATCTGGTTCTGATAATAAGCGATGAATTAATTCTTGAAAAGCCTGAATAAACCCAGTATAAGCGCTTGTTTTATTCAATCTTTCGTATTTACCCTTTGCAAAATACCCATTTGTAGCAGTGACTGATTTGACAATTTCCCTTACAATAGAACTTTTCCCAATCCCTGCGTACCCGGACAGTAATAATAATTCTCTTTTCCCCTCGACAATACGATGATATGCTTCTAATAATTCATTGACTTCTTGTTCTCTGGCATAGACTTTTTGTGAAATGGTTAAACGATCGGACACATCCTGTTGCCCTAAAATAAATGGCTCTATTTTGTGATTTTGATGCCACTCTGATTGGCATTTCAATAAATCCGCTTCTAACCCAAAACTACTGGCATACCGATCTTCTGGGGTTTTAGCCAATAGCTTATCTACAATCGCTGCGAGTGCTTTCGGTACCGCCGAATTCACTTCATGTACATCCGGTTGCTTTTTGGCCAAATGACTATGAATTAACTCTAAAGGATCTTTTGTCCCAAATGGTAATTTCCCTACCAACATTTCGTAGAAAACAACCCCTAAGGAATAAAAATCGGCTCTATAATCAATCGTACGATTCATTCGTCCAGTTTGCTCTGGCGCAATATACTCAAGATTTCCTTCTATATTTTGTGGTGGCAATGGATCTTTTGTTTCTTGGTTTAATTGCATCGAAAGACCAAAATCAATTAACTTGACAGACAGTAACGTTGGATTAATTAAAATATTATGAGGGCTAATATCTTTGTGAATAATATTTTTAAGATGTACGACACCTAAAGCGCTTGTTAACTGCAAAGCAATCTTAAAAAATGTTTCCAAATCCACGGCTTGATTGGCCAAAAATTGTTTTAAAGATTTTCCCTCGATATCCTCTAAAACTAAAATAATTTCACGTCCTTGCTTTATCAGATCATAAATCTTGATTACCAGTGGAGAATCTAACTGTTTTAATATCTGATATTCGCGTTGTAGACTGGTTAAATCGTCGCTGACAGGAAGTTCTAATCGACAAAACTTTAAAACAACTTTTTTCTGATCGGCATTGCGAATGGCTTGCAAAAGCGTAAAACGTTCGCCTTCGTTAATCGTTGATTGAATGGTATAGCCGCTAATTTCTTGCATTTTCTAAACGCTTCCAAAGCCTTTATACCTATTATAGACGTTTAAAAAATAAGGATATGCACGCTATTTAATCTTCATCTGTCTCCAAATACTCTGTGTAATCATCGGCATCCAGTAGGTCTTCCAATTCGTCCGGATCGCTAGGATCTAGCCTAAAAAGCCACCCATCCCCATACGGATCAGAGTTCACCAAACTGGGTGCCTCTTCTAAATCTTCGTTAATTTGGGTGATATGGCCTGAAACAGGTGTATAAATATCGGAGGTCGCTTTCACAGACTCAACCACACAGACTTCATCAAAAGCATTTACCTTAGCGCCTACATCGGGTAAATCGACAAAAACCAACTCCCCCAGCTGAGACTGGGCACGATCGGTCACCCCAATCACAACCGATCCATCGTCTTCTAAACGGACCCATTCATGGGTTTGTGTATAACGAAGCTCTACAGGAACTCTGCTCATTTTTTAATCTCCTCTACCCATTGCCTGCCACATCACCTGTTTTTTTAGCCCTTTGCTTTTATTGAGATAATTTAAAGCGATACTTCGAAGTCCAATTGCCGCTGTCGACTTGGATGAAAAAAAATACTTTAAAAAATCAAGTCCCATCATCATACTTGAAACTTTCCCTCGAGCACTTCGCTCATATCGCCGCAATACCAAAAAATCCCCGATATCTATACCTGTTTCACTGGCTTTTGAGATTGTTTCGGCTAGCAGTTTAGCATCTATTAACCCTAAATTCACCCCTTGACCTGCCAAAGGATGCACCACATGCGCTGCATCTCCAATCAATCCCACACGATGTTTTACTGGGTTTTTTACCCGTATTTTTTTTAAAGGAAAAGTATATCGTGTACTGCTTTTCAACACCTGTCCTAATCGATTGTCAAACTGATGCGTTAATATCTCACAAAAATCACCGGCGGTTAACGCCATTAAGCGCTCTGCCTCTTTGGGTGTGGTCGACCACACAATACTACTTTCATTAGTCTCTTTCAATGGTAAAAAAGCCAGTGCCCCTTCAGGTAAAAACCGCTGCCAAGCGGTTTGACAATGCGGTAATGCGGTTTCGACTGTTGCAACTAAGGCCTGTTGTTCATAATCAACGATCGTTGTTTCAAATTTTAAATAGGTTCTTAACCAAGATTCAGCACCATCTGCGCCCACTAAACACTTTGCCTTAACGGTTTCGTTATCGTTCATTTGAACACACACGGCATCTTTTTCGACTATTACATGGCAAGGGGTTTTGCCTAAAATAAAATGAACTTCCGAGCGCTCTTTCGCTTTTTCCCATAACGCTTGAATGATTATTTTATTTTGAATAATCACGCCTAAATTAGGCGCATTCACTTCACCCGCATCAAAACTAATTTCGCCAAAGCCAACGGCATCCCATACCACCATTTTTTCATACGCGCTCACTCCGCCTTCAATAATACTTTCCCAAACGCCAATAGTTTGAAAAACCTCGATAGAACCTGGGGAAATCGCACTAAAGCGAATATCTTCTTTCACCCCTTCACTTGCAAAATTGGGCGGATTTTTTTCTAATAAACCCACTTTCAATCCCTGTTTGGCTAATAAATTAACGACAGTTAATCCGACTAATCCTCCACCTAACACGACAATATCGTATATATCATTATTTGGCTTCACACTAATGATACTCCTCGACAGAGTTTAGGTAATGGTTGATTTTGCCCTAAAGCCCCTAAAACAATTTGCTTTTTCAAAACCGAAATGCTCTCTGTTCCCAAAATACCCAACCATTGCAACAAACTAGGAGTAGCCAATTGATGCGTAAATGTTTTAATCCATTGGTGATCCAACCGGCGATGCTCCCGATAAGCGCGACGCATCTTGATTCCACCCATTTCCTCTTTTAAAGCCATGGTTAAACTAATTGTTTCTGCTAAATACGCAACATCCCTTAAGCCTAAATTAAAGCCTTGTGCAGCAACGGGATGAAGTGTATTGGCCGCATTACCAATGAGCACAAAACGATCTCCATCGATGGCTTCTGCCGAAACAGCACGCAATGGATAAACATCTCTTTTACCCAAATGACTTAATTCCCCTAAACGATAGCCAAAAACTGTCTGTAATCTTTCCAAATATTCTGCGTCCGATAATGCCAACCATTCCGCTCGTAAACTATTTGCTAATATCCACACACTTTTAAAACCATTTTCTCCAAAAGGTAACATGGCAATCGATCCGTTGCCAAGAAACCGCTCGAAAGCCATTGTGGGTCGAGATTTTGTGGCCATCACATTGCCAACAATGGCAATTTCGGCATACTCAACATTCTTGATGCCAATTCCTTCTAATCTTCTAACCACAGAATTAACCCCATCTGCACCCACTACCAACTGTGTTGAACAATGATTTTTTGACTTTAGTTCTATTTCGACTGTATTTAAACTTTTTTCCCATCCAATAATTTCATCAGGTTGAAAAATATGCACGTTACCAATGGTTTGGAGTGCATCGCTTAAAATCGTATTGAAGAACCCTGCATTCACAACAGCTCCTAAAGCAGATAGGCCTTCTGTTTTGGCATCTATCTCGGCCACTCCCCAATACCCTTGCTTTGAAACCTGTACAGTTTGCAGAGGAAAAGCTTGTTCTGCTATTTTTGACCACAGATTTAATGTTTTCAAACACTGAATACTGCTGAAAGACAGTGCTAAAGCCCGATTGTCCGCTATTTCTGTTTGATGCGGTGCAGGTTTTTGATCGATTAAAGCAATTTTCAGCGGTAGATCTCTTAATGCACACGCAAGACTTGCGCCCACCAAACCACCCCCAACAATCACAATATCAAAAAACATTTTCTATTTTTCTCTACAACACACGTTGCATGGTCGCTTCGATTGCTTCAACCGTTTTAGGCGCATAGAGGGTTAATACCTCGCATCCCGTTCTAGTCACTAAAATATCATCTTCAATTCGAACACCAATACCACGCCATTTGGCATCAATGGATTGTTCGGTTAAGGAAAAATAAAGACCCGGTTCAACTGTCAGTACCATGCCCTCTTTTAAAAGACAAGATTCACCACTCATATAATAATCACCCGCATCGTGAACATCTAGTCCCAACCAATGTCCACTATTGTGCATATAAAATGGAAAATACGCTTTTTCTTTGATAAGTGTTTCCGCATCTCCCTTTAAAATCCCAAGCGAAACTAAACCTTCCACCAAAACTTGAACAATCGTTTTTTGTAAATCTTCAAACCGAATGCCAGGCTTGACTATTTCTATCGCTTCCTGTTGCGCCTTTAACACTAAGTTGTAAATGGATTTTTGATCGTCTGTAAATTGACCATTCACTGGAAAAGTGCGCGTGATATCCGCCGCATAATTTTCAAATTCGCCTCCTGCATCTACCAAAACTAAATCTCCTGATTTTAAACTATCCTGATTGTCGACATAATGTAGCACACACGCATTGGAACCACCACCCACAATACTTGAATATGCCATCGATCGACACCCTGCTTGATAGCATTGTTGTAAAAACAATGCTTCCAATTCGTATTCCCGCTGATTGGGAAGACAATGCTTCATCAATGCGACATGTGCATTTGCCGAAATCTCGCACGCTTTTTGAATTAATTTAATTTCTGCGGGACTTTTAATCACCCGTTCGCTTGCAACCAACGGATAAAAATCTTGCCAACTGATATGTTCCTTATCACCTCTTTTACCGGGGATATCGGATGCTTTTTTAGCCCAACCAATGATTTTTTTATCCCACTTTGAACATCTTCCTAAAGTATAATAAATCTCTCTACATCCAGCTAATAATTCGGGCATCTTAAGATCTAATTCGGCGTTTTCATACGCAATATCAGCACCCCATTCATTCACTGCTTCCAATAATGTCACTTTTTTTCCAGTCCATTTTTCTTCGGCAGGCGTTACAATTTCACAAAAAAGAATAAACTGCACTACCCCTTTTTTATCTTTTCGTAACACCAAAAAAGCATTCGGTTCTGAAAAGCCCGTTAAATAATAAAAATCACTGGATTGGCGAAACAAATATTCGGCATCGCCATTTCTTATTTTTTTTCGAGCCCCAGGTAAAATTGCCATACTCATGGGTGGCATTTTCTCTGCGATCACCGATCTTCGTTCGGCATACGCGGTTTGTGTGATTTTTAGCTTTGCTGGCATCCACCCCATCCTTAAAAGAAATAAAACTTACTAACCTATGTTCAATTTAAATCCATCTTTCTCTGATTATCTAATTGACCCGCACCCAAAGTCACTCTATCCTTATCTGTAATAACAGCATAGCCTTTAAGAGATATTTATCGTGAGTAACATTAAACCAATTTCAGTTAAAATTTTAAACAAGGAATTTCAGGTAAGTTGCCCAACAGGGGTCGAGGAGCAACTGTTCGAGGTAGCCCATCATTTAGATCAAAAGATGCGTGAAATCCGCAAATGTGGCCGAGTGATTGGCATTGAGCGCATTGCCATTATGGCTGCTTTAAATTTAGGCCATGAACTTTTACTCGCTCGTAAAGAAAAAGAGGAGTACGTTCGATCAGTGAATGAAAAAATTGAGCACCTTCAAAATAAAATCGATAAAGTACTCACCGATGATACTGATGCCATCGTTATCACTGAGCTAGAAACTGAATTTACAGAAATTTGAGTTCAGTTGAATACCAAAGAAACCTTAAGACAACATTTGTGCCAAAAACGAGTGGCGTTGAACCCCACCGAAAACCAAAAAAAAGCAGAAGCGTTATCCATTATTATTCAAGAACTCCCTATCTTTGTTAAAAGTCAGCATATTGCCTTTTATTGGCCACAGCGTGGCGAAATAAGCCCCTTGTCACTCCTCGCGACGGCTATTCAACTTAAAAAAAAATGTTATTTACCCGTGCTCGATCCCCATATCCAAGCACATTTATTATTTGCACCTTACCAATCTCAAGATCCACTTACCCCTAACCGATTTAATATTTTAGAGCCTCGGTTGATAGAATCTGATATTATTCCCGCAGCCGATCTGGATCTCGTTTTAACACCCTTGGTTGCTTTTGATTTAAGCGGGAGACGATTAGGCATGGGGGGTGGGTACTATGATCATACCTTTGCGTTTTTAAAGCAAACCCCAAGGCCTTCTCGCCCCTATTTGCTGGGTTTGGGGCACGCATTCCAACAGGTGGAAAGGCTGCCCGAAGATAACTGGGATGTTTTGTTAAATGGCGTTGCAACAGAGGAAGAAGTTCATGACGCGTTATTGGTTGATGAAATCTGAACCTACCACTTACAGTATCGATGCCTTAATTCAATTCCCTAAGCAAACCGATCACTGGGAAGGGGTTCGCAATTACCAAGCCAGAAATTTTTTACGCGATGCAATCAAAAAAGGTGATAAAGCCTTTTTTTACCACTCTAATTGTGACGTGCCTGGCATTGTGGGAACCATGGAAATTGTGCGTGAATCTTATCCTGATATCACTGCTTTAGATCCTGAATCTCCTTATTATGATCCCAAAAGTACCCATCAGCACCCACGCTGGTGGACAGTTTCTGTTCACTTTTTAGAAAAATTTAAAACAGTGATCCCACTTTCTTTATTGAAAACATTTCCACCCTTAGAAAAAATGATTTTATTAAAACCAGGCAATCGATTATCTGTGATGCCTGTGAGTCAAGATGAGTGGACATTTATTTTAAATTTATCTTCAAGAGAAAAATTAAGGAAGTAACCTATGTTGCAAGATAATCTAAAAAAATTAGTCGCTAAAGCAGCCTTAAATTACATTGTCGATAATCATATTCATAATATTATTGGCGTTGGAACAGGCAGTACCGTCCATTATTTTATTGAAGCATTGGCCAGTATTAAACATAACATTGAAGGCACTGTTGCTAGTTCTATTGAAACTGAAAATCTTCTAAAAGCAAAAGGCATTCCGGTTTTTGATTTAAATGTTGTGAATCCCCCTGTTTTATATGTCGATAGCGCAGATGTTTTTAATCCAGATCGTCAATTGGTGAAGGGTGGACATGGGGCACTCGCCCGTGAAAAGGTATTAGCAGCAGCCAGTGAGAAATTTTTATGTCTTGTGGATGCCACTAAAGAAGCAAAAGTGTTTGGCGAATTTCCAATCCCCATCGAAGTATTGCCTATGGCACGCAGTTATGTGGCACGTGAAATTGTTAAATTAAAAGGCGATCCGGTTTATAGACAACATTTTGTCACAGACAATGGCAACATTATTTTAGATGTGTATAATTGGCATATTGTGGAGCCCATACCGCTTGAAAAGACTTTAAATAATATTGCAGGAGTGGTTGCCAATGGTCTTTTTGCCAATCATCCAGCAGATATTATTTTGGTCGGGAGTGAGGATGGGGTAAGGGTAATAGAGTAAGGAGGAAGAGGAGCCATGAAAAAATTAGTTTTATTCATCACAGCCATTTTTAGTACGTATAGTTCTCTTACTTATGCAGGGTGGGATCAACAGCTCGCCAAACATCACATAACAGCTAATACCATTATTTTTGAACAATATGAAGCCTATCAAGCGCATCATCTTCCTAAAATTGCCGATCCTATCATTAAAGCAATCCCTATCCACGAATCAGGCGAGGCTTTGGTGGATATTGCTTTAGAAAGAAATCCTCGAATCAAAATGCTCCCGAATCCTAAAACACCTTTTGAATCTCCCGACGCTAATTCGGGCTTTAGTTCTGCTTCTAAAATCAGAACTTCTGTTTACAACAAACTCAACCAATTGGTAAAAGCATTAGATAAAATAGCCCCTCAATTTGGATTTAAAGCAGGACAAATAAGTATTAGAGTTTTTGAAGGATTAAGAGATATAGAAACTCAAAATCAATTATTTAACGACAAAGCCAAAGAAATTCAATTAGCAAATCCCAATTTTACTCCTGAAGAAGTGATAGCTGAAACCTCTAAGTGGGTTTCACCCACACTCAATAATGTGCCCGTACATTCAACAGGTGCCGCTGTTGATATTCGTCTTTATGATGAATCAACACAAACGCTATTAGAGATGGGTAAATTTGGTGTTATCTGGGGAAAAAATGAGAGTGCCCAAACTTTTTCTAACAATATCAGTGACGAGATT
>Ga0206950_1025_pt1 | contig 41264 bp, 43 predicted proteins | sample Alteio_BWOrgHeat_41_FD_152954 | JGI IMG/M metagenome (GOLD analysis project Ga0206950, IMG submission 152954) | Enriched cells from forest soil in Barre Woods Harvard Forest LTER site, Petersham, Massachusetts, United States -... | ecosystem: Environmental > Terrestrial > Soil > Temperate forest >... | reverse complement strand
AAAATTAATATGAGGAGACTGACGTGATCGGATTATTCATGTTCCTGGTTCGCCTGGCGGTTTTGGTTTTGACCGTCCTGGCGGTTGGCTTTGGAATTTTCTGGATTACTTTGCCCGCGCCTGTTCCGGCGGCGAATGTTTCCGCCAGCGCGATTGTCGTTGTCACAGGCGGTTCAGGGCGCATCGCAACGGCGCTGGCGCTGCTCGATGCCGGGCGGGCGCCGCAGATGTTCGTTTCGGGCGTCGGCCCGAATGTTGGGGTTCGCGACCTCGTGCGCGGCGCGGGCGGGTTGCACCGGCTGGAATTGATGGAATGCTGCATCGCGCTCGGCCACCAGGCGACCAATACCTTTGAAAACGGCAGCGAGATCGCCGCCTGGCTAAAGGCGCACAATATCCATGACATTATATTGGTCAGCTCCAATTACCACCTGCCGCGCGCCAGTCTGGAACTGGCCATGGCCGCGCCGGATGTGAAGGTCACGCTGTTTCCCACCGATACCCAAACCACCTCCCACTGGTGGCAACAGCGCTGGACCATGGAGCTGATGATTGGAGAATATTTGAAAACCCTGTGGGTCATGGGGCGGTATATTCCTAGAGAAATCAATCACTTATTCCCCTATTTAAATTCAAAGTATAAAGCGGTATGAAAGTATTAAATTCGTTGTTTTTCACTCTAACTGAGGTTATGATCCGATATGGCTAGATTAAATCTTTTCAAACCCCGCCGAGCTTATTCCAGCCGGGCTGAATATACAGGCTGCTTGCCTTCTATTGATTTGGGTAACCAATTTTACGACCCGTTAAAAATGCCGGATTTAATGGTTCCGCCCCAGGCCGTATTTGCCGAGGCATCCAAATTCGGCACGGTGGAAAAAGGCGTGTTCTTGCTTGATGTTGAAAAGGCGACGCGGGCGATTTACTCTTCAAATACCCTGAGCCAGCGGGATTTATCGCTGATCTGCAGCGCTTACCGGGATAAAAAGCTGGTAGCCGTTCCGAGCGCGACCGAAACGGATAAGGAAGAATTTGTGATCGCGGTTAAAGGCCGGATTATAGCAGCCGAAACCACGAACAAGATTTCACCGGCTGCCGCCCGTATGTTTCACGCGGCGGTTGAGCGTCCCAAAAAAGTCGGCTTTGTGTCAAAACTAAAGGCTGGCTTCCGCGCATTCCGCACGGGTTGGCGCGGTGCGGGTTTGCAGCCGGCTTAATTTTCAAACATTTATAGAGTATTGCCCACCGTTTGGCCGACTTGCGGCGTTTTGCTGTGGGCGCGGCCGATGGCGCCGTCTTTGGTTAAAATGAAGTGTGACAAACCTTTGGTCGAAGGGCGGAAACCCGTCCAGAATTGATAAGCGCCCAATGCTTCTACATCCAATTTCATAGAGTCCAAAAACGCTTCCTGGTTGGCTTGCACTTCCGCCGCCATGCGTTGATCGCGGGTCAGGTCGGTGCCGAGCAGCGTTTTGGCGCTAATATTCCCAGCCGCCATGCGGTGGTGGAATTCGGTAGCGGACAGGTTGACGGTGGAGGCGTCGGCGGCGGGTTTTTCAGTCTGTTTAGGTTCGGCAGGGGCAATATCCGCGCTTGCTGCGGCGGACGTATTATCCAAAATTCCCAGGCGGCCTGACATGCTGCGATTATTGGCAAAAGATCCGGCCCGACGGGTGATGGCGGCGGCGGTTGGAACTTCTGCGGCTTTCGCTTGGCTGGGAAGGGTTGCGGCGGTGAATGCGATGGAGATGGCGAGCGCCCATGCGGGCAGCCTGATCCGGCTGGGTTCTTTTAAACCTTTAATCTTTTCAACGGCTTTTTGATCCACCATGAATCACCCCTAATTACTCCTTTAGTATAACCTGCGAATTATGACAGTTTTGTGACTGCCCCCTAAAATTTGCGGTAAATCGTAAATTTCTTTACTTTCAGATCCACTTATGCCCATAATAACATAAAAAGAGGGATATATGTTAAAGAAATTTTATAGAGTGCTGGCTGAGAGCATTATACGGGCGGATGAAAAACTGACCCGGTTTATTAGCCGTGAAGGCAAGGCTATTTTATTGGGCGCCGCCATGATCGATCTGATCGAAGTTCCGGCGCAGCCGCCGATACAAAATACGAATGTCCTTGTTGATTATATTTCCGCTTTGCCCGATCGTTTCGCCGACACGGGCGTAGCGCCAAAGCAGGCTATTTCCCAAAGTCTTGAGCCATAAAATGGTTCAATAACATTTGCGCGGCGATCTGGTCTTCCGCCGCATGCGCCGCGCCGCGCCCGGCCAGAGTTTCGCGCGCGGCATGTGTCGTCAGACTTTCATCCAGCATGACATAGGGCAGGGTGATGCCCGCCGCAGTCAACGCGATATCCAGGTTGCGGGCAAAGGTCAGGCGGCTTTGCGCCTCGGGGCCCGTGGTGCCGTCCGCGCGCAACGGCATCCCGATCACTAGGCCGCCGATATTCCTCTCCCGGATAATTTGAACCAGCGCCGCCGCGTCATCCGCCCACTTGCGGCGGCGCAGCGTTTCCACCGGCAGCGCCAGCGTGCGTTCCGGATTTGTCACGGCCAGTCCGATCCGTTTCGCGCTGACGTCCAGCGCGAGGAGGGCGGTTCCGGGCGCAGCGGCGTCGAGGAAGGTTTTGGGGGGATGGCGCATCGGAAGTTGGAGGCTGGATGCTAGAGGCTAGGTTTAGGAAAGAAAAGTATAATTTCTAGCTTCCAGCCTCTAGCTTCCAGCCTCTTTTTCAGTAAATCTATTAAAAAGGTTGAAAAACATGTCCCTGTCCGAACCCGAAGTTGCCAAGGTCGCGCGCCTCGCGCGTATCGCCATTCCGCCTGATGAACTGCCCGCCATGACGGCGGAGGTGAACGGTATTTTAGGCTGGATTGAAAAACTCCAAGCCGTGAATACCGACGGCGTGGAACCGCTGGTATCGGTGAGCGGGATGACCTTGCCGCTGCGCGAAGATGTCGTGACGGCAGGCGGATGCGCGGCGGATATCGTGTCGAACGCGCCGGAGACGATGGAGAATTATTTTGTCGTGCCGAAGGTGGTGGAATAGAAAGCAACCTCCCCCTTGTGGGGAGGTCAAAATTGCATAGCAATTTTGGGTGGGGGTAACACACGTGAATCGTTCACCGCAGTTTTTCTTCGCGCGAAGTATGCGCCAGCACATGACGCCGGAAGAGCGAAAATTCTGGTTGGCGATTAAAGTACAGGATAGAAGAATTTATGGTCGATGGCGCAGGCAAGCTCTGTTTGGAAAATATATTGCTGATTTTTGCTGCCACGAGCATCGCCTGATTGTTGAAATTGATGGCAGCCATCATGACATGGATATAGATGCGCCGCGCGATGAATTTTTGCGATCAGAAGGTTATCAGGTTTTGCGCTATAGCAATCGGGACATTAACCAAAACTTAAGTGCCGTGATCGATGATGTTCTGGCGCATATCCCCCCACCCAAAACGCGTGCCGCGTTTTGACCTCCCCACAAGGGGGAGGTTGAATTTTTAAAATTATTTCTTGCGAAAAGCCTTGGTTTGGCTAAGGTACCGCGATGACAACTTTTACCCATCTCACTATCGCGCAAGCTCTAAAAGGCTACCGCAACAAGGATTTCAAACCGTCCGAAGTTGTGGCCGATCATATCAAGGCCACTGAACAATTGCGCCCGCTGAATTGTTACATCACCGAAACGCCGGAACAGGCTTTGGCGGCGGCGAAGGCTTCGGATGCGCGTTATGCGGCGGGCACGGCATTGCCGCTCGATGGAATTCCGCTGGCGAATAAAGATTTGTTTTGTTCGAAAGGCATCCGCACGACGGCGGGCAGTAAGATTTTGGAAAACTTTGTGCCGACGTATGAAAGTACGGTAGGGCAAAATTTGCTGGATGCCGGCGTGGCGTTTTTAGGCAAGTTAAATCTCGATGAATTCGCCATGGGTTCGGCGAATATTACGTCGGCTTACGGTTACGTCGAAAGCCCATGGAAACGTACTGGAGCGGAAGGTGCAGGGCATAACAGTCCGAAACTCGTGCCTGGCGGTTCATCTGGCGGGTCGGCGGCGATCGTCGCGGCGCGCGGCGCGATGGGCGCGACGGGAACGGATACCGGCGGTTCCATTCGTCAGCCAGCGTCATTCACGGGTATTGTCGGCATTAAACCCACCTATGGCCGCTGTTCGCGTTGGGGCGTGGTGGCGTTCGCTTCGTCGCTCGACCAACCGGGGCCGTTCGCGCGCACGGTCGAAGATTGCGCGTTGATGTTGAACACCATGGCGGGTGAAGATCCGAAAGACAGCACTTCCGCGCGCATCGAAACGCCGGATTTCACGCGTGGTTTGGGCCAGGATATCAAAGGCCTGCGCATCGGCATTCCGCGTGAATACCGCCCGTCCGGTTTGAATTCGGAAATCTCAGCGCTGTGGGACAAGGGCGCGGCATGGCTGCGCGACGCGGGCGCGGAAATTATTGAGGTGTCTTTGCCACATACGGAATACGCCCTGCCGACTTATTACATCATCGCGCCGGCGGAATGTTCATCGAACCTCGCGCGTTATGACGGCATGCGTTACGGCCTCCGCGCGGAGGGTAAAGATTTAACGGCGGTGTACGAAAACACCCGCGCGCAAGGTTTTGGCCGTGAGGTGAAGCGCCGGATTATGATCGGCACGTATGTTTTGAGCGCGGGTTATTACGACGCTTATTACCGCAAGGCGCAGCGCGTGCGCGCCCTGATTGCGCGCGATTTTGATGAGGCGTTTAAAAAGTGCGACGTCTTGCTCGCGCCCACCGCGCCTTCGACTGCATTCGGCTGGGAAGAAAAACCAACCGATCCGGTCGAAATGTATTTGAACGACGCCTTTACCATTCCCGCATCCATGGCCGGTTTGCCCGCCATGTCGGTGCCCGCGGGCCTGGCCGCGAACGGTTTGCCGCTCGGGCTGCAATTGATCGGCAAATCGTTTGACGAAATCACGATGATCCGCGCCGCCGCCGCGCTTGAGGCCGCCGCTGGTTTCACGGCAACTCCAACGATCATGGCGGCGTAGGCCCATGCCTGACGTTTATATGATCGCAGGGCCGAATGGTGCGGGGAAAACGACGGCGGCGAAAGCGATGTTGCGTGATTTTTTGCAAACCAATGAATTCGTGAATGCCGATGAGATTGCAAAAGGCATCAGCCCGTTTAATGCGGATGAGGCCGCTGTAGACGCGGGAAAGGTAATGTTATCACGCATCAGTTCACTCATTTCAAAGCGCAAGAATTTTGCATTTGAAAGCACCGCGGCAGGGAAGGGGCATGCCCAATCCATTCAGCGAGCACAGAAGGTTGGGTACAGGGCAACGCTTATCTTTCTATGGTTGCCATCGGCTGATCTGGCAGTCGATCGTGTCGCCATTCGTGTTGCACAGGGAGGACATAATATTCCAGAACAAGACATTCGCCGCCGTTTTGGAAGAGGATTGGTGAATCTGGTGGATTTATACCTGCCTCTGGTTGACCGCGCGTTGATCATTGATGCGAGATATCCGCTGGAAATTTTACAAGATAAACAGGGGATAGGGATTAAGGTTCTTGCCCGTAAGGATGAGAGTAAGGTATACTTCAATGACAAGATGTGGCCGTCTGTTCTTAGTCTGGTAGAGGCGGCGAGGAAGGAATAGATGGAAGAGCAGCACCCCTGGTATGAACAGATTATGCTTGGCATGGTGAAAGCAAGCGCGAAAGCGGTAGACCTTGCGCGTGAAACCAATACCAAGCTCGCAGTTTGGCTGGATAATAAGGTTGTCGAAATGACGCCGGATGAATGGCAAGCATATCAAGCGAAGCAAATAAATAAGAAAGAGTCCATTGATGGCGTATCGCGTTAAAGGCCAAACCGGCGATTGGGAATTGGTGATGGGTCTTGAAATCCACGCCCAGGTGATTTCGGATTCCAAATTGTTTTCAGGTGCGGCCACGGGGTTCGGCGCGGCGCCGAATGATCATGTGTCGCTGGTGGATGCGGCGATGCCGGGGATGTTGCCGGTGCTGAATGAGGCGGTCGTGCGCCAGGCGGTGCGGACGGGTTTGGGGTTGAACGCGGAAATCAATTTGACGTCGGTGTTTGAGCGCAAGAATTATTTCTATCCCGATCTGCCGCAGGGTTATCAGATTTCGCAATTCGCGCATCCGATTGTGGGCAAGGGCAAAATCAAAATTGACCTGCCGGACGGCAGCAGCAAGGAAATCGGCATTACGCGTTTGCACCTTGAACAGGATGCGGGGAAATCGCTGCACGACCAGCATCCGCAAAAGACATTTGTGGATTTGAACCGTAGCGGCGTGGCGTTGATGGAAATTGTTTCCGAACCGGATTTATCCGCGCCGGAAGAGGCGGCTGCCTATGTGAAAAAGATCCGTTCTATTCTGCGTTACCTCGGCACCTGTGACGGGAATATGGAGGAGGGCAATCTGCGCGCGGATGTGAACGTGTCGGTGCGAAAACCCGGCGGGCCGCTGGGCACGCGGTGTGAGATTAAGAACGTGAATTCGGTGCGTTTCATTACTCAGGCGATTGAATATGAAGCGGCGCGGCAGGTGGAAATTCTGGAGGGCGGCGGCGTGATTAGTCAGGAAACGCGCTTGTACGACGCGGCCAAGGGCGAAACGCGGAGCCTGCGCAGCAAGGAAGAGGCGCACGATTACCGCTATTTCCCTGATCCGGATTTATTGCCGCTGACGCTTTCGCATGAATATGTGGAAAATATCCGCCGCGATTTGATCGAACTGCCGGACGCGAAACGCGCGCGGTATCAGGATGTGCTTGGTTTATCGGTATATGACGCGGGTGTTTTGACGGCGGAAAAAGAACGCGCGGATTATTTTGAGGCAGCGTGCCACGACCGCGATCCGGTTTTGACCGCGACATGGGTGATCAATGAATTGTTGGGCGCGCTGAATAAAAAAGGTGTTGAATTGGATCAGTCCCCCGTCGCACCCGCTGCGCTGGGGGAGTTGATTGATTTGATTTCGGATCAAACGATTTCCGGTAAAATCGCGAAGGATGTGTTTGCGGAGATGCTGGAAAGTGGGAAGGGTGCCAAGGCCATCGTCGCCGAAAAAGGCCTGCAGCAGATCACCGATCCCGCCTTGATAGAAAAAATCATTGCCGAAGTCATGGCGGCGAATGCAGATAAGGTTGCGGAGTACCGCAGCGGCAAGGACAAACTGTTCGGCTTTTTCGTTGGGCAGGTGTTAAAGGCATCTGGCGGTAAGGCCAATCCGGATTTGGTTAATCAGATTTTGAAGGAACGGTTGGCTTAGTAATTACGGCTCTCTCGTGCCAGTTGGTTTTTGAGAGGATTGTTCACCTTCAGCCTTCTGGTTGAGCCGAAGTTCTGCGCGCGTTTTACGCGCCCGTGCGTTATAAAGGGCGATTATACTTACTCTCAACTCAGTATTGAGTGGTTGAGATAAAGGCGCGGCCGCATAAGATTTTCTTTCATTAAATATAACCATATCTTCTCCCCCTAAGCTGTTATTCTAATTATCCATTTTGCGCAATTCAAGCGGAAATGAAGAGTTTTGCTCGTTGGGCGGCTGATATTCCGGCAATATTCCTTGGTTTCCAATACCGGATGTGGTAACAATCCGCGATGTTTGATTACCAAGATATTCATGATCAGTTATACTCCCAGTTCGCGGAACGCACGGCTGAGGTGTTTGCTAAATTGCAAAAGGCCCGCAAGTTATTGGACGATCAGCCTAATCATGCGGCTTTGCGCGAATTGTTATTGTGTTCTGAAATTATTTCTTCCGCGAGTATTGAGCATGTTAATTTAACGCTTGAAAATCTGTTTCTGGAGAATATTACCATCGGGGGCAGGGATATCGCCCTGTATAATCCGCAATCAAGTAATATGCGGGTTGCCTATGGCCTGGCGGCGAAAATGAATCCGGAAGATATTTCCGCCGATACGATTTTAGATCTGCATAAAATCATGTTTAAAAGGGAGCCCGAAGCTTTGCCCGGACAGTTTCGGTATAGGGATATCAGTATCGGCGACCCGAGGACGGGCTGGGTTCAATATTCTCCGCCGCCGCCGGATCACGTTCCGGATTTCATTGAAGATCTATTGCATTATGTGAACCAGCCGGATCGCGATTTTGCCGATGCCTTTATGCGCAGCATCATCGCGCATGCCGGATTTGAATGCACGCATCCTTTTCGGGACGGCAATGGCAGGACAGGGAGATTGTTAATTCCGCTCGCCATGCAAGATGAATTTCCGGACACCTGGGTTTTTCCCCTCAGCGCTTATATTTCACAAAATAAAGCGGCTTATTACGAATGCCTAAAACAAATTCCGCGTGATGGTGTGGCCGCATGGGCGAACTGGCTGAACTTTGCTTTGACCGGCATGCAGGCTACTGCCGAACTGGTGCCGAAAGTTATTGAAGCGGTTAATCAGGAACTTGAAATGGATCGGCTGCAATATAAAGGAGAAAATAAAGCTCTGGATGTTATAAATTACTTGGCTAACTATCCAGTCACAAGTTTGGCTAGTCTGGAAGCCAGCGTGCAAGGCGTCAATGAAAATTATTGCCGGACGCTGCATGATAAGAGTCTTATAAGATTAAAGATTTTTCCTAACAAAGAGGACGGTAATGCGATTGTTACTTACCGCACGTTTATGGACGCGTTCATCGCAATTCCTTGGTATTATTTGTCAGCCGGTCCCAAAAAGAACAGGCAAATAGGCCCGCGGCCCGATGGGCCGTAAGGGGTCTTTGCGAAATTTTTATTAATTCCATCTTGTTCTGGCCTGCGGAATAGGTAATTCAGTTTCTATGACTGAACACGTTTATCATATCGCGATTGAGGAGCAACGCCATCAAGGCGGCGTGCGCACGCTGCTGGAAAAGGCGTTCGGGCCGGGGCGCATGATGCGCGCGATTTACCGGCTGCGCGAAGGCACGCCGCCGGATCCGGCGCTGTGTTTCGTGATGCTGAATAAACATGATCTGGTTTTGGGCGTGGTGCGGAATTACCGCGTATGTGTTGGCGATAATCCGCGGGCGGCATTATTGCTGGGGCCCATCGCGGTAGCGCAGAGTCACGAGAAGCTTGGTCTGGCCGCGCGCCTGATCCGCCATACGATTGAAACCGCGACGGCGCAGGGTTTTGACATGATCTATCTGGTCGGCGATCCGAATTATTACGGCGAGTTTGGCTTTACGGCGACCAGGGCCGCGCAGGTGAAAATCAACGATCTGGAAGAGGGTAAATTGGTCTTGGGTTTGGAACTGACGCCCGGCGCGGCAACAGATTACGCGGGCATCATGCGGAATGATGAGAGTGTGCTGTTAAATCAATTGCAAGGCTGGCGTTAAATCAACCGGGGCTGCCCGGCGGAGTTTCTTCGGCGTTCCACTGGATGCCGGTCTTGGGGTCATAATCCGGAGCGTAGATGAAACCATAGCTGGGATTATTGCGGCCGAAATCATTCACCGGCGCGTACCAGACGCGCACGTCCGTCCAGTCATTTTTCGGGGAGATGTCGATCACGCGGTCGCCTGCCGTGACTTTGCCGCGGCCGCCGGCGCGGGTGGCCCAATTGGCTTGTTCAACCAGAACTTCGCGCGGGGAGATCACGCGGCGCACCACAGCGACGTGGCCCGCAGGCATGGCGGGCGTGCGTTTGAAAACCAAAACCGCGCCGATTTTTGGAGTTTGGCCGCGGTCGTAGCGTCCGGCGGCTTGCTGCCACCAGGTCCAGGCGTTGCCGCGCAATTCCACGGGCGCGATTTCGCGCGCATAGGTCGCGCATTGCCAACCACCGGCCTGCGCCGAACAGGCGGACAGACTGATGACCAAAGCGGCAAGAGTGGTTATGGCGCCTTTACGCACGTCGGATCCTCTCATAACGGGTTTTTTAGCGGCTCGGGCGTCGATTGGCAACCCAAAGTTGGCGAATTGTGCTAAGTCATTGATAAACCTCAATAGTGTCTTGGGATTTCATGGGATTTTTCCCCTCCCGGATGGGATAGGGCTGTTTTCTTATGGGATGGCATGGGATTTGATGGGAAAAAGTATCCCCGGGGTTACCTTGATCAATACATTGCAGCTGTACTTTTCCGCTCACGGGAACCTCCTTGCCAGAGAGGCCACGAATGGCGAGCGGGGACAGTGATGCCGAACCAGACCGGGCCGAACATATCTTGCCGCAACGATGAAAATTAGTCTCGAGCCTAATAGCCATAACAGGATTATAAGCCTATTATGGGGCGTCTGTCAAGGAATATTTTCATATCTTGTCCGGATGAAAAAGTTTGCATTGCTTGACCGTTATAGGTATTATTACCGGGGAATTTTAATGAGTGGAAAAATTTATGAATACAGTTCAAACGAAATCTACGCTCACATATACAGATCCAAAAATGTGGGTTGAAAGCATCTTGAGGGTTGAAAAGGCATCAGCCAGCAAGGGCGTTATTCATGCATTGGTATGCGATGAATATGGTTCCCGGTCGGCCGCGGAATTTATGAGATCCGATATTGCGCCAGATCTCGAAATCCTGGAAAGCATCCTGGGCGGACTGGAAGCATTTTCATGGGCGATACGGCAGCCTGATGTTGTCAGTGAAACGATCAGAAAACCATTAGGCGTGGATAAACTGGAAATGCAATTATACAATTTTGTGTTTGGAAAACTTAGTCAGTGCGGCCCAAAAGGCGAAGAACTTTTTAATCAGGCGATAAGAAATCTTGAGACAATGTGGCAGGATAAGCCCAACCGTTTGCAGAATTTATTGTTTTATGCCGAAAACGTATACAACACCTCTTATCACCAGGCGACGGATGGCAAGGATACCGGCAAACAAATCCAGTATTTGCGCGACCGTATTTTTTCGCCAGGGCTCTGATTTTGCTTGCCCAAAGCGGCCATTATCTATAATAATACGGGTATCGGTCGTGTTTGGTTTATCCTGGCGCGCCGCGCGGAATTTGATGGGGCAGCTTGCACCGCGTAAAAAAGCTAAAGCGCTACGGCCATGGTGGATGCTGAATGTTTCCGCCGCAACTGTGGGTCCCTCAACCCATTTGTTGTGAGGCTTTAATGTCTACCCCTTCTTTATTTGAACGTCGTGCTGTGAACGGCGTTGCGCGGCGTCCATCACCTCCCGGAACTTTTTTCGACGGTCACGTGGCTGAGCGGATGGCGGCCAATAACCGTATTCGCGCTGAATATGAGCAAAAACAAAAAAGGGAGGAGGAAATTAAAAGCCTGGCTTTGCAGTTGGCGAAACAAACGCCGGAACATGCGCTGCATTATCATCCAGATGCTTGCGTTCAGCTGGTACAGTCGGCGATCAGTGCAGGGAGAACGTCTTTGGAAACGCTGACGAAAATGGTGAAGCAGCCGCCCCATGCCAGCGCGCCTTTGAACTATTTGGCAAATTTGTCGGTTTGGCGATCCCGGCAAGACTCGAACTTGCAACCTACTGCTTAGAAGGCAGTTGCTCTATCCGGTTGAGCTACGGGACCGTTCCTGCCAGAATTACATGATTTGGTTAACAAGTTCTATCTATTTTCATCCGCATCAATCACCAAACTCCGCATTTTGGGCGAGAGCAGGGCGGTGGCTCCGACGACGCCGAGGCAGGCGAGGCCGCCGATGACGACGGAGGGCACCAGGCCGAGAAGGCGTGCGGCCAGGCCGGATTCAAAGGCGCCGATTTCATTGGAGGAGATAATAAACATGCTGTTCACCGCTGCGACGCGCCCGCGCATATCGTCAGGCGTCAACAATTGGAAAATCGTGGAACGCGTGATGACGCTGACGCTATCGAATGCGCCTGACAGGGCGAGCAGGAAAATCGAGAGGGTAAAAGAACGCGACAAACCGAAACAAACCATACAGAGGCCAAAGCCGCAGATGACGAGGAGCAGATTGCGGGTTTTGACTTTTTGCATCGGTTGCATCGCCAGGGCGATGGCGACGATGATAGAACCGATCGCGGGCGCGGCGCGTAAAATACCCAGACCTTGCGAACCGACGTGCAGAATCTGGTCAGCATAGGCGGGCAGCATCGCAACCGCGCCGCCGAACAGCACCGAAAACATATCCAGCGCCATGACGGATAACATAATCCGATTGTGCAAAATGAATTTCCAGCCGCCCAGGATGCTTTGCCATGCGGGTTCGCGCTGATGGTCGCTGCGCGCGGCCTTGGCGGCGGGGCTGAATTGCCAGTTGCAGGTGAGAGAGATGAGGATGAATGACAAAGGCAAAATCCATGCGACGCGCGCGCCGTAGCCGCCGTAAAGCAATCCCGCCAGCGCGGGCGCGGTGATGACGCCGAATTGAAAGCCGCTGTTCATCCAGGCTGATGCGGCGGGCAATTGGTTTTTCGTCACGACTTTGGACATCAGCGCAAAGGCGGACGGCATCATAAAACTCCGCGCGATGCCGGAAATGAAAACGCCCGCGTAGAGGAAGGGCAGAATGTGAAAACCCTGATGCGTTACGATGCCGCCGCCGACGAGGAAAAGCATGAGCGTATTGATGACAAGCACGGCCTGGCTGGAAAAGAGTACGAGTTGCGGGCGGTTGCGGTCGACGACGTGACCGGAAAATAATGCGCAGGTGAGGGCGGGCAGGGCCTCGGCCAGGCCGGTCAGGCCTAGCATCCACGGGTCATGCGTAATGGAATAAACCTGCCAGCCGACAATGATCGCCTGCGCCTGAAGCGCCATGTTGGTGAACATGCGGCTGAGCGCGAGGAAACGGAAATCAGAGCTTTTTAGGACGTTAAAGGAGAGTGGCATTTAATTATCCTGCTGTGAGATTCTCTTTTTCACAATAATAATTGTCATCCCGGCTCTGCGTGCCTTACGGCGCTTGGCCGGGATGACGTTTAGCTCCGATAATCCGCGTTGATCGCGATGTAGCCGTGCGTGAGGTCGCAGGTCCAGGCGGTGAATTGGCCGCGGGCTAGGCCGAGATCGACGGCGATGTCGATGTTGCGGCCGTTGATGTGTTTGGTGACGGGGGCTTCGTCGTAACCCGAAACGGCCATGCCGTTTGCCGCGATCAGCGTGCCGCCGATGGAGATTTTTAATTTATCGCGTTCGGCGTAGGCGCCGGATTTGCCCACGGCCATGACGATACGGCCCCAGTTTGCATCGCCGCCCGCGATGGCGGTTTTAATCAGCGGCGAATTGCCGATAGCCATGGCGACTTTTTTCGCTTCGGCGTTGTTGTGCGCGCCGGTGACGGTGATGGCGATGAATTTTTGTGCGCCTTCGCCGTCGCGCACGACCTGGTGCGCGAGGTCGAGCATGGCGTCTGCTAAGGCGCGTTTGAAATCACGCAGCAGAGGATCGTTGATGTTTTTCGGTGCGCGATTTTTCGCCGCGCCGGTGGCGGCGAGGATAATGCAATCATTGGTCGAAGTATCGCCGTCGACGGTGATGGCGTTGAACGTCACATCATTAATTTCGCGCAGCAGTTTTTGCAGCAGTGGAGCGGGAATAGCCGCATCGGTGCAAATGAAACCCAGCATCGTCGCCATGTCGGGCGCGATCATGCCGGAACCCTTTGCAATGCCGTTGATGGTGACGGTTTTATCGCCGATTTTCGCGCGGCGCGTGCAAAGCTTTGGAAAAGTATCCGTCGTCATAATCGCGCGCGCGGCGGCGGGCCAGGCGTTTTCGGTCAGGGATTTTTTCATGCCGGGCAGGGCGGCGGTGATTTTGCGCGCGTCCAGCGGCTGGCCGATCACGCCGGTGGAGGCGACCAAAACTTCGCGCGTGTGAATGCCCAGCGTTTTCGCCGCGCCGGTAACGGTATCACGCACGGTTTGAATGCCCGCGCGGCCCGTGAAAGCATTCGCATTGCCGGAATTGACGATAATCGCGCGCGCGCCGCCGCGTGAATGGGTAAGCGCCAGTTCCGACCAATCCACCGGCGCGGCGCGGGTAAGCGATTTGGTGAAAACGCCCGCCGCCGTGGCGCCTTTGGCCAATTCGATCAGCAAAACATCAGCGTGGTTTGCGTATTTAATGCCAGCCTTGCCGATGCCCAAACGCACGCCGCGAATGGGCGGCAGAGCGTCAGGCGCCACAGGTGCGAGCGGAGAGACGGGCAGTGATTTAGACATCCCCAATTTTACAACAACGGACTAATTGCCGCTGTCTTTTGGGGAGGGCATTTTATCCAGGTTGTCGGAGTAAACCTCAACCTTCGCGTCTTTGCGCAGGTTGGTGATTTCATCCTTGACCAGGTTTTGTTCCGCGCGCTGGCGCATTTGGTCTTTCACGTCGGCGAATTTCGGCGCGGCGCGGGTGCGTTTGTCCTCAAGTTTAATCACGTGCCAGCCGAACTGGGTTTTTACCGGCTCTTCGGTATATTTCCCGACCTTCATTTTGGAAATGGCTTCGCCGAATTCCGGCACGACTTCCTTGGCCGTGATGAAGCCGAGTTCGCCGGCTTTGGCTTTTTCCGGTCCTTTGTTATTTTCGCTGGCCAGTTTGGCAAAGTCCGCGCCGCCGTCCAGTTGTTTGATCAAATCCTTGGCCTGGTCCTGGGTATCCACCAGCATATGGCGCACCTGATATTCCGGCTGTGCAGGATTATCCTTTTTGACTTTGTCGAATTCTTCGCGCACGGCGGAATCGGTGACTTCTTTTTCAACTTTGCTTTTCAAGAATGTTTCGCGCAGCAATTGATCCTGAATTTCCGCCAGGCGTTTTTTGTATTCCGGCGTGTCGGCGGTGTGGTTGTCCTGCGCGGCTTTGAGCAAAACCTGATCGTTGATGAGTTGGTCTAGCGCCATCGGCTCCAAAACTGCTTTCGGCAGCATTTGCACCCCGGGCGGGAGTTTTGCCAGGAATACATCGAGGTCTTTTTTCGTGATGTCCTTGCCGTCAACGCGGGCGAGGGTTTCTTTATTCGGCGCCTTTGGCGCAGGCGCTGCGTCGGCGGCCTTGTCAGTTGGCGCGGCGGCGGTTTGATCCGCAGCAGGTTTATCAGCCTGATCCGCCGCAAAAGCCGGAATGGCAAGCGTTGCCGCAATAAATCCAGCCAAAAACAATTGACGCATGTGAAATTCTCCCTGTTGTGAGGCTTATCAAACATGAATGGCACAAGGGCGCAAGGTCAAACTTGACATTGCCCGTATTAATCCCAAAATAACAGGTAATGGAAATTGCTTCTCATCTGAATGAACTTTTGATCCTGGCGGCGGTTATGCTGTTAGGCGTGATGTCGCCGGGGCCGGATTTTGTGATGGCGGTGCGTAATTCGGTGAGGCACGGGCGCGCTGCCGGTTTGATGACGGCTGTGGGTTTAGGCTTGGGCGTTATGGTGCATCTGACTTATATCATGCTGGGGTTGGGCGTGATCATTTCTCAATCGATTTTGTTATTTAATTTATTGAAATGGTTCGGCGCGGCTTATCTGTTTTGGATCGGCATCAAGGCGATCAGGTCCAAGGGCATGAAATTGCAAGCGGCGGAAATGCATGAATTGAAAACGCCGTATCCCGTCAAGCGCGCGTTGGCGGATGGGTTTTTGACGAATGTTTTAAACCCAAAGGCGACCTTGTTCTTTCTGGCGCTGTTCACGCAGATCCTGTCGCCCAATGTCGCGGCGGAGTTAAAATTCGTTTATTCGGTGGTATGCGTTACGATTACGGTTTCGTGGTTCAGTATTGTCGCGACGGTTTTAACCCAACCCAAAATCCGTGATGTGTTTTTGCGTTTTTCAAAATGGGTGGATCGCATGTGCGGGGCGGTTTTCATTATGCTGGGCTTGCGCCTGGTGACGGCGAAAGCGGGCCATTAATGGCCCGGGCCGCGATTTGGACTTGCATTTCAGGCTGTTTACATTAGTAAAAAGCCACAAAATCAACACGGAAGAACGATGCTCGCCAATCTGGCCAAAACTCTCTTTGGCTCCGCCAATGAACGCTATATCCGCCGCCTGTCGCCTCAGGTTGCCGCGATTAATGAAATTGAGAAAGTCTGCGCGCAATTGTCGGATGAGGCGCTGCGGTCTCGCACCGGCATGTTCCGCGAATGGCTGCATAGCGGCAAGACACTGGATGACATTTTGCCCGAAGCTTTCGCGACGGTGCGCGAAGCGTCGCGGCGTGTGCTCGGCATGCGCCATTTCGATGTGCAGCTGATCGGCGGCATGGTGTTGCATCAGGGCAAGATTGCGGAGATGCGAACGGGCGAGGGGAAAACGCTCGTTGCGACGCTCGCGGCCTATCTGAATGCGCTGCCGGAAAAAGGCGTGCACGTGGTGACGGTGAATGATTACCTGGCGAAACGCGACAGCGAATGGATGGGGCGGTTGTATAACTTCCTGGGTTTGTCCGTGGGCGTGATCGTGCATGGCATGGATGATGATGAACGCCGCGCGGCTTATGCGTGTGATATTACCTATGGCACGAATAACGAATTTGGTTTTGATTACCTGCGCGACAATATGAAATTCCGTTTGCAGGACATGGTGCAGCGGCCGTTTTATTACGCGATTGTGGATGAGGTGGACAGTATTCTGGTGGATGAGGCGCGCACGCCCTTAATCATTTCCGGCGCGGCGCAGGATAGTTCGGAGTTGTATAAGCGGATCGACGCGCTGATGCGTTTGCTGGGCGAGGGCGATTACGACAAGGACGAAAAACACCGCAGCGTTGTGTTGACCGAAGGCGGCGTGGATAAAATCGAAGCGGCGCTGCGCGAGCGCGGTATGATGGAAACAGGCAATCTGTATGATTTACAGAATGTGAACGTCAACCATCACGTCGCGCAGGCATTAAAGGCGCATGTGGTTTTCAAGCGCGACGTGGATTACATGGTGCGCGACGGCAAGGTGATTATCATCGACGAATTCACGGGCCGCGCGCGCATGAGCAACCGCTATTCCGAAGGCCTGCACCAGGCGCTGGAAGCCAAGGAAGGCGTGAAGATCGAACAGGAAAATCAGACGCTGGCGTCGATCACCTATCAGAATTATTTCCGTTTGTTTCCAAAGCTGGCGGGCATGACAGGAACCGCGATGACCGAGGCGGCGGAGTTTTCGCAGATTTATAATCTGGACGTAGTGGAAATTCCCACCAACATGCCCATCGCGCGCGCGGACCATGATGATTTGATTTACCGCACGGAAAATGAAAAATACGAAGCGATCATCGCGGTGATTGAGGAGTGTGTCGCGCGGCAACAGCCGGTGTTGGTGGGGACGACTTCGATTGAAAAATCGGAATTGGTTTCGAGCTTGTTGGATAAGCGGAAAATCAAACACAATGTTTTAAACGCGCGTCAGCATGAACGTGAAGCGCATACGATTGCCAATGCCGGCCAGCCCGGCGCGGTGACAGTGGCGACGAACATGGCGGGGCGCGGGACGGACATTAAGCTCGGCGGCAATCTGGACGCGATGATTGATGAGGCGGCGGCGCAGGCCGCGAACGACCGCGAGCGCGAAGAGATCGCGGAGATGGTGCGCGCGCGTCATGGCAAGGCTGAGGCGAAGGTGAAGGAGTCGGGCGGGCTGTATGTGATTGGCGCTGAACGGCATGAGAGCCGCCGGATTGATAACCAGCTGCGCGGCCGTTCGGGCCGCCAGGGCGATCCGGGCGCGTCGAAATTTTTCGTCGCGTTGGATGATGATCTGATGCGCATTTTCGGTGCGAACCGGATGCAGGATATGCTGAAAAACTTGGGCCTGAAAGACGGCGAGGCGATCTGGCATCCATGGATTTCAAAGGCGTTGATGAACGCGCAAAAACGTGTTGAGGCGCATAACTTTGACATCCGTAAAAACCTGTTGAAATACGACGACGTGATGAACGATCAGCGGAAGGTCATTTACGAACAGCGCCGCACGATTATGTCGGGCGATGGCGTGGCGGACATCGTGCGTGATCTGCGCCATGAATGGATTGAGGAAATCGTCGGCGCCGCGATTCCGCACGGCAGTTATGCCGAGCAGTGGGATTGGGACGGCCTGGCGCATAATGTGCAGCGCATTTTGAATTTTGAAATGCCTGCCGCCTGGCGCACGGAAGAAGGCGTGACGGAAAAAGAAATCACCGACCGTTTGATTAGCATGAGCGATGATGCGGTGGGCGCGAAGTTTGCCATTCTCGGCCCGGAATACGCATTGGATTTTCAGCGCAATGTATTGCTGCAAATGCTCGATCAACAATGGCGCGAACACTTGCTGCAAATGGATCACATGCGCAGCGGGATTAATTTGCGCGCTTACGGCCAGAAAGATCCACTGAATGAATATAAACGCGAGGCATTTTTGTTGTTTGAAGGCATGCTGGCGCAGGTACGCGAACAGGTCACGAGCGCGCTGTCGCATGTCACGCTGACGATGGATCAGCCGTTGCCGGAATTGCAAATTCAGGTGCGGAATATTCAGGAAACGCGCGTCGATCCGGCGCTGGCGATGGCGGGGGATGCGGATGAAACCGTTGCTCCGGCAGCGCGCACGGTCGTGAATGAATTCAAGGCGAACGATCCGGCGACGTGGGTCAACACGCCGCGCAACGCGCCGTGCCCGTGCGGGTCAGGGAAGAAGTATAAGCAGTGTCATGGGGCTCTATGAGCAGACCAGCAGACCAGCAGACCAGCAGACCAGAGAAATTATTAGCTGAGAAAATTGATGGTCGCGCGGCGCTGATTGGCATCATCGGCCTCGGCTACGTCGGCTTGCCGCTGGCGAAAACTTTTGCGGATGCCGGATTTAATGTTCTGGGTTTTGATATCAATGCGGAATTTGTCGCCAAATTGAATCGCGGCGAAAGTTATATTGAGCATATTCCCGCCGCTTGGGTTGCGGGCATGCGCAACGCAAAAAAGTTTGAGGCGACGACGGATTTCGCGCGCCTGGCCGAAGCCGATGCGATTTTAATCTGCGTGCCCACGCCGCTCACCGCCAACCGCGAGCCTGATATGCGCTATGTCGAGGCCGCGACGCGCGATATCGCGGCGGTGCTGCGTGCGGGGCAATTGGTGGTTTTGGAAAGCACAACCTATCCCGGCACGACGGCGGATTTGATGCAGCCGATTTTGTCGGCGGGCGGCCTGGTGGCGGGGGTGGATTTTTTCCTGGCTTTCTCGCCTGAACGCGAAGATCCAGGTAATCCGAATTTCACAACGAATTCCATTCCCAAAGTTGTCGGGGCGGATGATGCCGCTTCGGCGGCGCTCGCGGTGCAATTGTATTCGCAAATCGTGCCGAAAGTCGTGCCGGTATCATCAACGCGCACGGCGGAGGCGGTGAAGTTGACGGAAAATATTTTTCGCTCGGTTAACATCGCTTTTGTGAATGAACTCAAAATCATTTATGACAAAATGGGCATTGATGTGTGGGAAGTCATCGACGCCGCGAAAACGAAACCATTTGGTTTCATGCCATTTTATCCCGGCCCCGGTTTGGGCGGGCATTGCATTCCAATCGATCCGTTTTATCTGACCTGGGCCGCGCGGGCGCATGGGTTGAATACGCGTTTTATCGAACTGGCGGGCGATGTGAATACCGCCATGCCGGATTATGTGATCGCGAAAACGGCGGAGGCGTTGGACGTGCGCGCGGGTTTGGCGCTGTCGCGCGCGAAGATTCTGGTTTTGGGTGTTGCCTATAAAAAGAATGTGGATGATGTGCGGGAAAGCCCGTCGCTCGATATCATGGCGAAACTCGCCGCGCGCGGGTGCAAAGTGGATTTTCACGATCCGCATGTGCCGGTGTTGAAAACCAAAAAAGCGGACGGAAAGTTAAACGGCGCGTCGGTCGCCCTGACGCCGGATGCGATCCGGCAATACGACGCGGTAATGATTTTAACTGACCACGACAAGGTGGATTACGCGGCGCTGGCCGCGCACGCAAAGTTGATAATCGACACGCGCAACGCTTGCCGGAACGTCAAATCGGATATTATAATCCGCGCATAATAAATCGCGCGGTTTTACAGGCCTATGATTAATTGGGAGGTCCGAAATTCAGCTGGTTCAAAGGTATGAGAATGCTTAAATCTTGTTTGATTATGACGCTAAACGTTTCTTTTAGTTTGTATTTTTTATAAATATCCTTGCGCCATTGAAGAATTTGTTCTGGTGTTTTGGCTTCTTTGGGAAGTTTAATACTGTTCAATTCCGGATGATTTTGAGAGAAAAGCTTTTTGGCTTCGGCTTTGGATTTGTCATAAGATCCAACATCAAGGCAGGTAAACGCATCACCTGAAACGCTGGCAATTAAAGTGAGCATATCCTTGGTAGCGAATTCACCGATTACTTTGCCGGTAACAAAAGACAGAACAAGGTCTGTCGGAAAGTCTTTTTTCATATTAGTTTCTCCTTATCCAATCCATATGCAAAGTTTGCCATGATGAAGGTCAAAATATCGATTTTTATGCTGAACATCAAGATTTTTATTACTTTTCCCTAAAATGCTTGCCGAAAACCTCAAATCACAGCATATAATCAGCGCGTGACTAAGCCGCTTTCGTTCCAGGATATAATCCTCACGCTGCACCGTTTCTGGTCGGTGCAGGGCTGCGCGATTTTGCAGCCTTATGATGTTGAAATGGGCGCGGGGACGTTTCATCCGGCGACGACTTTGCGCGCGCTGGGGCCGCAGCCTTGGCGTGCGGCTTATGTGCAGCCGTCGCGCCGCCCGGCGGATGGGCGGTATGGTGAAAATCCGAACCGCTTGCAGCATTATTATCAATATCAGGTGATTTTAAAACCTTCGCCGGATGATATGCAGGATTTGTATTTGCGCAGCTTAAGCGAAATCGGCGTGGATTTGACGGCGCATGATATCCGGTTTGTTGAGGACGATTGGGAAAGCCCGACGCTGGGCGCCTGGGGCCTCGGGTGGGAAGTGTGGTGCGACGGCATGGAGGTGACGCAGTTCACCTATTTCCAACAAGTCGGCGGCATTGAATGCGCGCCGGTGTCGGGGGAATTGACGTATGGGCTTGAGCGTCTGGCGATGTATATTCAGGGTGTTGAGAACGTGTATGATCTGGCATTCAATAATGACGGCATGACGTACGGCGATGTGTTTTTGCGCGCCGAGCAGGAATTTTCCGCGTTTAATTTCGAATTTGCGCCGGTGGAAAAATTGCAGCAGCATTTCCGGGACGCGGAGGAGACATGCGGCATGCTGCTGGAGAAAAAACTCGCGCTGCCTGCTTATGATTATTGTATCAAGGCGAGCCACCTGTTCAATTTATTGGATGCGCGCGGCGTAATCGCGGTGGCGGAGCGCGCGAGTTATATCGGCCGTGTGCGTGCGCTGGCGAAGGCGTGCTGTGAAATGTGGGTTGAAGAAGCGAGAAGCGGGAAGCGAGAGGCGAGCCATGCCTGAGCTATTCATCGAATTTTTCTCTGAAGAAATTCCGGCGCGGATGCAATCGCGTGGGGCGGAGGATTTGAAAACTTTGGCGGGTGAGTATTTTTCCGCCGCCGGGTTTGCGGATGTGAAAATGGATTCTTATGTCACGCCACGGCGGCTGGTTTTGGTGGCGCATAATCTGCCCCTCGAACAGCCCGACCGCAGTGAGGAAATCAAAGGACCGCGCATTGATGCGCCGGAACAGGCGTTGAATGGTTTTATGCAGGCGAACGGGCTGAAAAGTTTGGACGGCGTTGAACAGCGCGCGGTGGGGAAGGCGACGCATTATTTTATTTCTAGACAAATAAAAGGAGAAAAAACGGCATTAATACTACTGCCAATCATTCATCAAATTTATACTAATTTTTCTTGGCCAAAATCGATGCGTTGGGGTGATAAAAAAGGTGCATGGGTGAGGCCGCTCATTAAGATCAATGCTGTTTTCGACAATGGTTATATACATCACGAGCCAGAATTTTACGGCCACCGCTTTTTATCGCCGAAACCGTTTAAGGCGAACAGTTTTGAGCAGTATAAATCCGAACTGCGTAAACATCACGTTATTCTGGATCAATCCGAACGCCGCGCGGAAATTTGGGCGCAGGCGGAAAAACTGGCGGCGAAACAGGGGCTGGTTTTGCGCGCGGATGAAGGATTGCTGAATGAGGTTACGGGGTTAGTTGAATGGCCCACCGCGATGCTTGGCGCGTTTGAAAAAGAATTTCTGGCCGTGCCGCAGGAATGTTTAATCGCCACGATGCGCGCGAACCAGAAATATTTTCCGCTGTTTGATGCGGCGGGTAAGCTGGCCAATTATTTTATTTTGATCGCGAATGTGCCGGGCAGCAAAGGCGAAGGGCCGATTGTCCACGGGAATGAACGCGTTTTGCGCGCGCGTTTGTCTGATGCAAAGTTTTTTTATGAGCAGGATTTGAAAACACGCCTGTCCGACCGATTGGAAAAATTAAAAACCATTCAGTTCCACGAAAAGCTGGGCACGCTGTTTGATAAAACTTCGCGCGTAACCGGTATCGCGAAAAAATTGGCGGCGGTGATCGGTGCGGACGAAACACTCGCCGCGCGCGCCGCGCAATTATGCAAGGCTGATCTGGTTTCCGGCATGGTGGGCGAATTCCCGGAACTACAGGGTATTATGGGGCGCTATTACGCGCTGCATGACGGTGAAGATGCCGCGGTGGCGGATGCTGTCCGCGATCATTACCAGCCGCTCGGCCCGGCGGCGGAAGTGCCGCGTGCGCCGGTTTCGATTGCGGTCGCGCTGGCGGATAAACTTGATACGCTGACTGAATTTTTCCGGATTGGCGAAAAACCGACGGGATCAAAAGATCCATACGCGCTGCGCCGGGCGGCGCTGGGGGTGATCCGGATTATTCTGGAAAATAAAATTATGCTGCCGCTGTCGCAATTCACGGCGCCGGATGTGCTGGAATTCATCAAAGACCGTTTGCAAGTTGCGCTGCGTGATCAGGGCATCGCGCATGACCAGGTAAAGGCGTGTTTGAATATTGGTGATGATATCGCTCTGATTGCTAACCGCGCACGAGATTTGCGTGATTTGCTCAGCGGCGAATCCGGCAAGCAACTTCTTGAGGGCTATCGCCGCGCGGCAAATATTTTGAAAGCAGAAGAAAAGAAAGGTTCGGCCTTTGATGCCTCCGTGCAAACTGCATTATTGAAAGAAGCTGCGGAGCAAGCGCTTTACGAGCATTTAACACGGGCGGAACCGGCCTTGGCTGAGTGCATGAGGGCGCAGAATTTCTCGGGCGCTATGACACTTTTGATTAATTTGCGCGGGCCGATAGATACCTTTTTCAACGACGTCATGGTGAACGCGGTTGACCCGGAAATCCGCGTCAACCGCTTGAATTTGCTCGGGCAAATTCGTAACGTCTTTCAGCAATTTGCGGATTTCAGTCAGATCGAGGGATAAACAATGGCACGTTGGGTTTACAGTTTCGGCAAAGGCAAAGCGGACGGTAATGCGTCGATGCGCGAATTGCTTGGCGGCAAGGGGGCAAATCTCGCGGAGATGACGAGCCTAGGCCTGCCGGTGCCGCCGGGTTTGACGATTACGACCGAAGTTTGCACGCATTTTTATGCGCATGGGCAGAACTATCCAAACGAACTGCAAAAACAGGTCGCGGAAGGCGTGCAGAAAATAGAAAAAATCGTCGGGCCGAAATTTGGCGATGCGAAAAATCCGTTGTTGTTTTCGGTGCGGTCGGGCGCGCGTGCGTCGATGCCGGGGATGATGGATACGATTTTGAATTTGGGTTTGAATGACGCGACTGTTGCGGGCCTGGCGGAGCGCAGCGGCGACGCGCGTTTTGCCTATGACAGTTACCGGCGCTTTATGCAGATGTACGGCTCAGTCGTACTAGATATCGCGCATCATCAATTCGAGGATATTCTGGACAGCGCGAAACGCGAATTCGGGCGGTTTCAGGACGGCGAATTAACAGCGGCGGACTGGCAAACCATTTGCGCGCGTTACAAGGATATGGTGCAAGCCGAAACCAAAAAACCGTTTCCGCAAGACGTGCAGGAACAGTTATGGGGCGCGATTGGCGCGGTGTTTAAATCCTGGATGAACCCACGCGCGATTACGTACCGGAAATTGAATGATATTCCCGCCGAATGGGGCACGGCGGTGACGGTGCAGGCGATGGTGTTTGGCAATCTGGGGGGCGATTGCGCGACGGGCGTAGCCTTTACGCGCGATCCCTCGACAGGTGAGAATACGTTTTACGGCGAATTTTTGGTGAACGCGCAGGGCGAAGATGTTGTCGCGGGAATCCGTACGCCGCAGCAAATTACGGTGGCGGGCAAGACGGCGCAAAAATCCAACGCACCCGCGATGGAAGAAGTGATGCCGGATGTTTTCGCGGAACTCGACCGTGTGCGCAAAACTTTGGAAAAACATTACCGCGATATGCAGGACATCGAATTTACGGTGCAGCAGGGCAAATTGTATTTGCTGCAAACGCGTAACGGCAAACGCACGGCACAGGCGGCAGTGCGTATCGCAGTTGAAATGGCGCAGGATGGCACGATTGCGCGGGAAGAAGCGATTACACGGATTAATCCGACATCGCTGGATCAATTATTGCACCCGCGGCTGGACCCTGCGGCGCCGCGGGAATTATTGACGCGTGGTTTGCCGGCTTCGCCCGGCGCGGCGGTGGGGCGGATTTATTTTTCAGCGGACGATGCCGAACATCACGCGAACGTGGGTGAGCCGGTGATTTTATGCCGCATCGAAACTTCGCCCGAAGATATTCACGGCATGTATGCGGCCAAAGGAATTATCACGGCGCGCGGCGGCATGACGTCGCACGCGGCGGTGGTGGCGCGGGGCATGGGGCGGCCATGCGTGGCGGGCGCGGGGGAATTGCATCTGGATTACGCGGCGGGCACGTTAAAGGTTGCGGGGCAGACATTCCGCGCGGGTGACTGGCTGACGATAGACGGCGCGAGCGGCGAAATTATGGCGGGACAAATCCCGACGCTGGAGCCGACCTTGTCGGGCGATTTCGCGACACTGATGGAATGGGCGGACGGCGCGCGCCGCATGCGCGTGCGCGCCAATGCGGAAACACCGGTGGACGCCGAAACCGCACGCCGTTTGGGCGCGGAGGGGATTGGATTGTGCCGCACCGAACATATGTTTTTTGATCCGCTGCGCATCAACGCGGTGCGCGAGATGATCGTAGCGGAGGATGAAAAAGGGCGCCGCCGCGCGCTCGATAAACTGCGGCCGATGCAGCAGCAGGATTTCCGCGCGTTGTTTGATATTATGGATGGCCTGCCGGTAACGATCCGTTTGCTCGATCCGCCGCTGCATGAATTTTTGCCGCATAGCGAAAAAGAAATTACCGAGGTCGCGGCGGCGCTGGGGATTGATCGCCCGGCGCTCGAACAACGCCTGATGCAATTGCATGAGGCGAACCCGATGCTGGGGCATCGCGGTTGCCGATTGGGGATTACTTATCCTGAAATTTATGAAATGCAGGTAGAGGCAATTTACGGCGCGGCAGCAGATGCGGTGCGCGCGGGCGTGAAGGTGAAATTGGAAATCATGATCCCGCTCGTGGCGACACAGCGTGAAACGGTTTTATTGAAAGAAAGAATTGTTGCCATCGGCGCGCGCCTTGCGCCGGATTTGCCGCATTTAATCGGTGTGATGATTGAACTGCCGCGCGCGGCATTGGCAGCGGGTGAAATCGCGGCGGAGGCGCAGTTCTTTTCATTTGGCACGAATGATTTGACGCAAACCACACTGGGCCTGTCGCGCGATGACGCGGGACGGTTCCTGCCGGATTATCAGCGCATGAATATTTATCCCAAAGATCCGTTTGTCAGCATCGATCAGGCTGGCGTGGGTGAGCTGGTGCAAATCGCGGTGGATCGCGGCCGCAAAGCGCGCAAGGACCTGAAACTCGGCGTTTGCGGCGAACACGGCGGCGATCCGGATTCGATACAGTTTTTTGAAAAAGTCGGGTTGGATTATGTTTCCTGTTCGCCCTACCGCGTGCCGATCGCGCGCCTGGCCGCCGCACAGGCGAGCATCGCCGCGAGCGGCAAGGGCAAGGCGTTTAGCAAAGCCGCGGCGGCATAACTCAGTTTAATTAAAAACCTTTGCCGCCGCTGGTCGGATTGCTCATGTCCGCCGTACCCTGAGCGATGCCGATGATCGACATAAAAGCCCAGGCGATCACGCCGCCCATCAGCATCATCCCCGCGCTGCGCACCACCGCGCTTTGCGCTTCAAGCGCCAAAATTTGTTCGTCCAGCCATTCGCGGCTGACCATGTCCAAAATCGTGGACACGTCCGCACGTTCCGCCAGAATGATCATATCCAAGACAATGATTTCATCGGGAAAACCGAAATTGTCTGTTTGCAAGGCCTCGCCCAGGTTTTTCCCCCGCATGACTTCCTGACGCGCAGAGAAAACACGCTCCTTAAGCCACGGGCTGGCGCGGCTTTCCAAAATCGATAGCGCGCGCGACAGCGGCGTTTGCGCAGCGAGCAGCGCCGACATCGACATTAAAAACGCGCTGCCGTTCCAAATCCGGTACCAGGCATAGGGCGGATATTTATCGAATTGAACGCGGATTTTTCCCGTCCAGCGCGGCAGGCTGACGACAACGATGCTGACAATAATCCCTATAATAACGAAGATCAAAAAACCATATTCCTGAACAAAGTCCGTCACCATGCCTAGGCCGGCGATTTTTTCTTTGACCGCTTCGGGCGCGAACTGGCGCATGGGTGTGACCAGGTTGTTGCCGAACATCCAAAGAACCGCGAATAAAACGATGAAGATGAAAGACGGATAACCAATTGCGTTGGAAATCGCGCTGCGCATGCGCGAGGTGGCTTTTTCGATAAACTCAATGGATTGCAAACCACGCCCGATGGCGCCCGATTCTTCGCCCGAACGCAAAATCATAATGTGGCGGTCCGGCACCCAGCCCGACATGGTGTCCGTCAGGTTACGGCCGCTTTGCAATCCCTCGCGCCATTCGCGCAGCGCGACGGCCTCAGGCGCGTTGGGTTTTTTGCCATTATAGCTGGAGGTTACCCATAGACGTTCCAAAGCGCGCGGCAGCGCCTCGTTCATATTCAACATCCCAGCCAGTTTGCGGTAAAGCCGCAGTTGCGCTTTTAAATTGCCTTTGAAAAGTACTTTATTCAATTCATATTGAATATCATCCAGGGTCATTGATAAGCTCCTATAAACTTCGCAGTTTCATTTACTTCTTGCGGCGTGGCCAACGGGCCCAATTCAAATTCGGCATCCAGCGGTGATAACAGTCCCTCCACCACCTTTTCAATGCCGTGCCATAGCATCGACACGCCGTTTAATCCGAACGGCGACAGCCAGTATTCGCGCGCCTGATCCATTTCCGCGCGGCTCAGAAAGCCCATGACCTTGCTGTCGGCATCGACGATTTCCACCACGATGGTACGGCCGCTGCGGCCTTGGAAGCAATGTTCGCAACCATCCAGATTGGCGAAGAAAACATTGGATAAATCAGGCTCATCCAGATGTTTATGCTCATTCGGCTCAAAACCGAATTTGCGATTATATTTCATCATTGCGAAGCCGGCGCGCACGCGTTCCATCGCGCCGGTATATTCAGCCGGATAAGATTTCGCCGCTTCGCTGGCGGGAATTTTGCAATGCGAGCATAATTTGCGCGCCAGGCGCTGTGAGAATAATCCGCGAAGCAGGTGATGGTCGTAAACCAGATAAGGCTCAATGCCCAAATCGCGAATACGTTGCGGGATCGCCAACGCGGCGTAAACGTGCAGCGTCGTGTAAACCTGACGGCCGGTGAGAGCGAGGCGGAATGCCATCGTCGCAGTTTCAAAATCGCGGATCTCGCCAAGCATCACGATATCCGGGTCAAGGCGCAGGGAGGCGCGCATTACTTCAGACAACAGGCGCGCGCGAACTTTTTCATCGGTGGAGGAACTGACGCCGATTTGGCGCGCGCCTTTTACGCCGCCCTCGGGCGGGTCTTCGACCAGCAGACAGTTCAGGCGGAAATTGGTTTCCGCCATGCGGCGGTTGAGCATAATGCGCAGCGTGGTGGTTTTACCCTGGTTCACCGGACCCGCGATCATGCGCATCGTGCCTGGGATTTGACGCAAGTGTTTCGTCAGCGCGACTTGTTCGGCGTTAAAGCCCAGCGTGTCCACATCGGCTTCCTCAATACTTGAGCCGAGCATTTTTCCGCCGTCGTAGTTGAGGCGCATATTTAAATAACGCCCGGTGACTAGCGGCATCCATTGGCAACGCACGCCGCCGACTTCCTCGGGCAGCGTCAGGGCATCCGGGCCGGATTTATGGCTGAGCGTTGCGGCGAGGGGTTCATTCCAGTTCGCGCTGGAGCCCGACGCGACATCCGCGTGAGAATAAACGGCGGCGACGAATTGTTCGCCTTCCTGCTGTGTCCAGACTTCCCAGACACGCAGAGAGCCGTCGATGCGGAGTTGAATTTTACATTGGCCGTCGCTGGTTTCAACGTGGATGTCGTTGGCGTTCAGCTTGCAAGCTTCGTGCAGGACGTAATTGATCCGCCGACGCATGGCATTGTCGTCATATTTGGTCGCAGTGGCATTGCGCTCGGCCTGCATATAGGCGCGCTGGATGATGCCGGGCGTGACGAATTGCGGCGGTTCGCTGACGATATAATTTTGGCGGCGCGCCAGGGAAACAACCGAACGCACCAGCGGCGAATTACGGTGGCTTTCGCTGACCAGGAATAAACCGCTGCTGAACAGCGCACAGATTTTCCGCGTTTCATCCGGGATCTGTAATGGGCCGCCGCGCACGGTGAGGAGGTCGCCGGCCTTGGCGAAGGAAGCGAAATTATCAACGGCGCCGGTTTGTTTATCTTGAAGGCTTTTGTCGTCTGTTTTGGCTGGAACGCTGATTTTGGGGGCGCCGGATCCGGAAGCGTTGCCGGGGGATGATTTGCTTTTTTCATCTGTCTCAATGCTAGGAAGTTCGAATAAACCTTCGGGCGCGGGGGTCGCGGGGGGGATATTCATTTCTTCAATATTCGCCGTTGTCACATTCAAAGTAGGCGAATGTTTGGGGCGCGGTTTGGAGTCTGAAGGTTTAGTCGCGTTATTCGTGGGGCGGTTTGCCGACGCAGATCCTCCACCGGCAGACGCGGGCGCAGAAATTGCTCGCGGTTTGCCAAAGCTGTTTAATAAATTGTCGATGGGTGAATCACTCACGCCATACGCCTCCTATCGAAAAATTAGCAAACTAGAAGAGGTAATTCTAGTCGTTGGATTAGTGCTGCGCCGATGGAGCTGGAGACGGCTCAGGTTGCTGAGTTGCAGAGACGGTTGTGATCGTCGGCGTTTGCGAACTTGTCGCCGGCAAAGGCGCGCCATCCGCATCCGCAAAGGACAGCGTTGATTTTTTGCCATTCCGCGAAATGGTGACGCCAGTCGCGGTGATGCGGGCTATTCTGCTGCCGTCGGGCAGGAAGCTGCCGTTTTTAACAATGATCTGACGGCCTTCAAAATTCACGGTGGCGTTATAACGGCCGGAAGCGCCGCTGATGGATTGGATTTTAGCTTGGGGTTCCAGTGGCGCGCTGCGGCGGTGGCTGACGCTGCCGCCTATACCGGAAGCATCATTGAAGACTTGCTGCGCGCCCAGGGAGCCTGCGCCGCCTAAATCCGCCATGCCCTCAAGGCCAAGGCGTTTCGCGCGCGTTTCTTCGATCTGGGAGAGTTTCTGTTCGATCTCATTCATCAAATTCAGGCGCGCTAATGCATCTTGCGCTGATGACATATCACTGATCGAAAGCGGCGTCGTATCTTGTTTCAAGCGGTCAAGCACGGCGGTTACGGCGGGATCGCTGCCTGCCGCATCAGGATTAACACCGGCGGTTGGCGTCGCCGGCATAACAGGGGCCGCAGCCGGCGGAGACGTCACAGGCAAAGCGGTCGGCACGGATGCAGGCGCGCTGGTAATCGGCGCGGTTGTTGGAGAGGTGACAGCCGTCTGTGACCACGACAGGGCAGGCAGGGCCAGCAAAAAGGTGGCGCCGAGCAGCAGAGCGGTTTTAAGGTTGTTTGTTTTCATAGATCGTCCCCTCAATCGTAAAGTTGCCGTCACTGTTTTCCTTAATTGACGTCAGAATCAATCCAGGAATGTTATCGAATAATTCAGGTTGCAGCCATGGCGCGCCGGTAACCGTATAGACAACCGCGCGTTTGCGCCATTTGGGCGGTGGCGGTGGCGGGCTGTCCTTGGGCACGGTGACGATGTCATCGGATAGGGAGGTCAGGTGAACCGGCCAGTTGTGATACAAGACCGCCTGATCGATCAAGCCGTAATAAGCCAGCGCCTCAGTCCCGCGCGGTTTCAGATTTTCCAGGGGAACGGAAGCATTTGCGTTGGCTAAGCTTGGGTCCATTACCGCTTTGCCGCCTTGCGGGACTTCGGCGTAACTGCCGCCTGAACGCGACCATGCGACGGACAGGCTGCTGCCGGAACATTGAATGGCATTCGCGGTCCAGCCCAAATAGCGCGCTTGAATTTTTTCCAGCGCTTTTTCGCAAGCATTAATATAGTCAATGGCGTGCGGGGAATCTTGCCAGACCTTAGGATATTCTACGTTGGAAGAGAGCGCGCGCTGCGCGTTTTGTTGTGCGGCAAGAGCGGCGGCTTCGTCAGCGGCGCGTTTTTCTTCCTGCGCCTGGATATAGGCATAAGAACCGTACAGGAGGCCCGCTGCAATAACCACGCCGAGCGCGATATACAAAGACTTACGGGAAACCCCCACGGCTTTTAAAGTAATGTCGCGGCGGCCGGTGAGGATCGTCGTGATGCTGCCGATTTCGGTGCCGTGAACACCCCATTCGGGCGGCGCATAGATATGTTGCAGACCACCACGCGCGATTTCCTGTTCCAGGCGGGATTGGGCGTCATCGTCATGCGCGAACCAGGCATCGCCGTCCGCATCAACCAAATCGTCGCGCACGGCGACGAAAAAGATTCCTTCATTGACCCGGAAAGCGCCAGCCCATGAACCGGGCATCTGGTTCGCCATACATGCGGCGATAGAGGGCATGCCGGCTTTGTGATTGGCGGCTTCGATCCCTAGGCCGAATTGACCGATCGGTTGGGATTTTGTCGGCGGACGGATGCAATAAAAGTCCGCCTGGAAACCAGGCTGCTGCGCCGCCGCGCGGGCTGCACGGGCGATATTAGGCTCTGGGCTAGGCTGCCAGTATAAACCGGCCGCGTACTTCGTCCCGGCAACTGTGATAACACCGGCAGTCATGAACCGAATGTGCTCCCGCGCTCAGGTGTAATTTCATGCGGTGTAATAGTAATCACGATTTCTTCACGTTTGTGGTCGTTCGCGGTCCCGCCGCCCAAAATCCAATTGCTGGCCGACGCGACGCCGTCGGAGTTATTGGTATTCGTGTCACGGTCAAATCCGGCCAGAACCAGTGTCGCGCCGTTTTGCATGATCGCCTGCTGAACAAAGATTTTATTGCTGGTTTCAGGCGTTTGGATCTGATCCGAACCTGTTTCACCGGTTGCGGAGGCGGTTGTGATAGATACCAAGTCGCTCAGTTTAATTGAATATTGCAACAAAATGCGGCCATCATCCAGGATGCGCGGCAGCATTTGCAAAGCCAAACCTGTTGTAACCACGCCTGGTGTCAGGCTGCTTGTGATCTCACCTAAACCGGTGGTGCCGGTTCCGGTTGCAAGCGTTGTTGAACTGATGGAGGCGAGATAGGCCGTATCCACCGTAATCTCGCGCGATGCGGGACGGTTGTTCAGTGTTACGACAGGCGAACGCGTAACCTCCGCCACATTCCCAACCGCGGAAAGCGCGGAAGGCACAAGGTTGATATTATAGTGCGGCGAGAGCAACGCAATGCTGACAGAGCCTGATGTTGCGGTGGTGAATGAGCTTGCGCTGGGAACTGAAGGGCCAACGCCATTAAAGCTGACGGTATCGCCGAACAAATTGCCGGAGCCGAAAACTTTTTGCAAATTCAGGCCGTAATTGTTGCTTTTATCCAGGGTGACGCTGTAAACCACCAGATCAATGGCGACCTGTTTGCCCAGGCGCATATTTTCTTTGTTCAAGAATTCGGCGATCTGCGCCAGTTTGGCTGGGCGCGCGCTGACGGTAATCGTGCCGGATGACGCCATCATGGTTTCAATACCCTGACTGCCCAGAATGCCTTTGACCGCGGCTTCCAGGTCTTTCCAGTAATCCAAATCAGTCGTCAGATCATTTTTCTGTTTAACATCTTGTCCTGCGGATTGGGCGGTCTGGCCGGAAGAGCCTGATGAAGAAGAGCTGCTACTGCTACTACTGCTACTGGTGTCGAAGCCATCGCTCACCGATACCTTGCCAGGCATGGATTCAACCATAAAGGTGCGCGTATCATAGCGGTAAAGATAAACGCTTTGACCGTCATAGCGCCAGGAAACATCAAACTGGCTCGCCACCTGATCCAGGAAGGTTGAAAGCGGGCCTTCGTAGGAAAGACTCATGCTCGTCGGCGTTGAGGGATCGATGTCTGATCCGCCGCCGCTCGCTGCGGTTAAGCTCATGTCGCCCAGGCGTACGGGCAGGCCGGTTGTATTGGCGATTTGCGTGGCGATGCCCTGTAAGCTCATCGGCGCGGTGGAAACCAGGGTGAAACCGGAATCATTTTCAAATTTCGTCGGCAGGGGCTGGCCGCGGCGCATGCGGACGGATTGATTGCCAACCCAAACATCGCTGCTGATCGTCAGCGGATCGCTGCTGGTTTTATTGGCCGACGTTTTGCCCTCGGCCTGATCCAAACGGCTTTCGTTTTCATTGGCTACTTTATGAATGGCTTTTTCATTCATTACGCCGTTAATTTCGTCACATCCCGACAAAAGAACGGTCAAGGCAGCAGTGGCGAGAAAAAAATTGCGCGTGCGAAAGCTTGCAGACATAAGGCGCTTACCCCGGATAGCAGTTAAGAATGGCCATCGTCGAATCGACGACAAGATCCTGCCGAAACAATGACGGTTTTATTAATTTCCGTCAATGCTTAGCCCGCAGTTTAGTTAGGATAATATCAAAACGGTTGCAATTTGATGACAGCTTTTTTTGCCGCTGTGGGATTAATGGATTTAGGGGCGGAGAACGGGGTTGTTGCGTATTTCTATCGATCTAGGCAACGTGGATTTTTTAACATCGTCTATCGCGTCCAATTCCATCCGGTATTTGTACGTTCTGCGCGCCTGCGCTAGCCGTTCACGGGGGCTTAAATTTTGGAACAGTTCATTTTCATAGGCCCGGGCCCAATGCACGGCCTTTTGATGCTGACCGCTTTGCGTGCGTTCATCTGCAATTTGTTCAATTCTATCCGGTTTAAGCTTTTCGATGAGCAGTGTGAATGTTGTTAAATTTCCCGGGGTGGGATTACGGTCGGCTTTTTCGGCAATCAGATCGCCCCATGATGCCTGTTCGCGCACGCACACATCTGTTGCGGTTATGTCCAGCACCGCTTCAAAATCCGCAGGCGTCAAGGCGGATTTTGCCAAGGCGGCGATCACTTCGTGTTCGGGCACGCCGGCGAGGACTTCGTTCCAGGTGGCATACTCATACACCGCAGAATAGCAGTAATGTTCCGGGTGCGACATGCCGTCTCGGATTTGCGCGGATGTTTTGCCTTCAAGCGATGTTTTGAACGCGTCTAAAGAGCTGAAATCGAGCGGGGATGGTTTGATATCCGACATAATATTTCTCCTGGCGGTAAGTTTATGCGCGCATCCTAATGTGGCCGGTGCGCGGGGACAAGCAAAAAGATGGCTTGCCGGGTTATTTTTGGGTTAAACTCAGCCATGAATCAGTTTCCGGTTTTATTAGGCATCGGCTTTTTGCTCGGCGCGATTTTAGGCAGTTTTATCGGCATGGCGAGCTACCGCTGGCCGCGCAAAGAATCGTGGGGCGGGCGGTCGAAATGTCCGACTTGCGGGCGGACGCTGGGCGTGGCGGATTTGGTGCCGATTGTTTCCTGGTTTTTTGCGCGCGCGAAATGCACATGCGGCGCGCCGATTTCCGCGCGTTATCCGGTGATTGAGGCGGCAACGGCATTATTATCCGCCCTGGTGCTGGCGGAATTCGGCTGGACGATCGCGGGCGCGCTGGCGGTGGTTTTAGTGGTTTTAGTGATGCTGATCATTGTCATTGATTGGGAAAATTTCATTATTCCGGACAAGCTGGTTATCATTTTATTTTTGGTCGGCTTGGTTTGGCGCTGGCAGGTTGAGGGTACGTGGCTGGCTCCATTGCTAGGGTTGGGGGCGGGGGTGATGTTGTTTTTAACCGCTTTTCTGGCTGCTTTTATCGTGGAGCGGATTAATGAAACGGAATCTCTAGGCGGCGGGGATTTGAAGTTGTTATTCGCCGCCGGGCCGTGGGTGGGGTTTCAGATTTTGCCGCTGTTGCTGATTTTATCCGGAGTGTTCGGCATTTTGTTCTATCTGTTGTGGCGAAAGATCAACCTGCCTGCAAAACAGTCCGCTGATGTGCCGTTTGGCGCTTTCCCCTATGGTCCCGCTATCTGTGCGGCGATGCTGGCTTGTGTTCTGTTGGAGCAGTGGGTTCTTAAACTATTTTCTTAGCTTTTTGCCAAAGGCTTAGTTTAGATTCTGGTGATAAGTCGTTGAAAATGCTATTTTCATCACTCGACAGCTTTTCCATATTTTTAAAGCGACGGATGAATTTTTCATTCGCCGCGCGCATCAGGGTTTCGGCGTCAAATCCCAGTTTCCGGGCCAGGACGGTGGTGACGAACAGGACGTCGCCGATTTCCTCGGCGATGTGATCCTGGTCCTGGGGTTGGTGGGCGATGGCTTCCTTAACCTCACCGATTTCCTCGTCCAGCTTGGCCAGGACGTGTTCCACATTTTGCCATTCAAAGCCGGTTTTGGCCGCCCGCGATTGCAGTTTTTGCGCGCGCATCAGGGCAGGCAGCCCCAGCGCCACGCCGTCCAGGGCCGATTCCGCGCCCGCCGCCGTGCGTTCCTCGGCCTTTTGCGCTTCCCAGGCGGCCATTTGGTCTGCCGAAGTCTTGATATCCGCATCGCCGAAAACGTGCGGGTGGCGTTTGATCATTTTATCGCCGATTGCGGCGGCCACGCCGTCAAAATCAAAATGCCCGCGCTCCGCCGCCAGTTGGGCGTAAAAAACCACCTGAAACAGCAGATCGCCCAATTCGCCTTTCAAATCCGCCATATCGCCGCGCGCGGCTGCATCGGCGACTTCATAAGCTTCCTCAATCGTGCAAGGGGCAATCGAGGCGAAATCCTGCTCTAAATCCCACGGGCAGCCGCCATCGGGGCTACGCAACTGTGCCATGATGGCCACAAGCCGCGCCATTGGTGAAGATGGCAAATTGTTAATCTTGTCATTCGGCATTTGCCTGCTATAACCGCCGCCACGCTAAAAACAAGCCAAATAGGGAAACAAATGGCCACCGAACGCACTTTTTCGATTATTAAGCCTGATGCCACGCGCCGCAATCTGACGGGCGCGATCAATAAACTGATTGAGGAATCCGGCCTGCGCATCGTCGCGCAAAAGCGCATGAAACTCACGCGCGCCCAGGCGGAAGAGTTTTACGCCATCCACCGCGAACGGCCGTTTTTCAATGATCTGGTCGGTTTCATGGTTTCCGGCCCTGTCGTGGTGCAGGTTCTGGAAGGCGCGAATGCCGTCGGTCATTACCGCGACGTGATGGGCGCAACCAACCCCGCCAACGCCGATGCCGGCACGATCCGCAAGGAATTCGCGGAATCGATTGAGGCGAACTCCGTCCACGGTTCCGACAGCCCGGAAAACGCCGCGATCGAAATCCCGTTTTTCTTTAAACCGGAAGAGATTGTTGGTTAATCACCCAATCGCAAAGCGCAGGGCGAGGATCGTTATAATACAAATCCCGACGCCATATTTAATCCAGTTCATGACGCGGTGGTAGTCGCGTTCGGGGTTGTATTCTTCAGCGGGGGCGGTGTGGTCGTGGCTCATGGCGCGATTTTATAAGATTCATAACAGTTATCAAGAGAGTCCGGGGAGCAAAGGGAGTACGATCGCTATCGCATGCTCCCTTTGTTCCCCAGCCTAGTTTACAATAAAAACCTTCTCCTCAATCACATTCACGCGGCCTTCGGCGTAGAGGCGCACGGCGCGGGGGTAGATGATGTGTTCTTGTTCAAGGACGCGCGCGGCGAGGGTGTCGGGGGTATCGCCGGGCATGATGGGCACGCTGGCTTGTAAAATAATCGGGCCGTCATCGAGCGCAGGACGGACGAAATGGACGGTCGCGCCGTGTTCGGTGTCACCTGCCGCGATAGCTGCTTCGTGCGTGTTCAGGCCTTTGTGTTTAGGTAATAGGGAAGGGTGGATGTTGATCAGGCGGTCGCGCCATTCTTCGGCGAACCAGGGTGAGAGCAGGCGCATGAACCCGGCGAGGCAAACAAGCTGCACGTTTTCCTGTTTCAATTTCTGATCCATCGCGCGGTCAAAATCTTCGCGCGTGGTGAAATCTTTGTGATTAATGACAGCGGTTTTGATGCCAGCATTTTGCGCGCGGGTGAGGCCGTAGGCGTCGGCTTTATTCGAAATCACCAAAACAATTTCCGCCGGGAAATCCGGGGCGGCGGTTGCGTCAATCAGGGCTTGGAGGTTTGAGCCCCGGCCGGAGATAAGGACGCCGACTTTGAGTTTTGTTATCATTTTTACTCCACTGTCACCCCGGCCTCGTGCCGGGGTCTGCCGTGAGGCAATCATAATGTTCCAGAATGCGTATTAGCGTCACCGCAGACCCCGGCACGAGGCCGGGGTGACAATATGAGGTGGCTACCACGCGCTCTCCATATTCAAAATCTCAACCCCTTCGCCCACGGTGACTTCGCCGATTTCGGTGGCGGTTTCGCCGGCGGCGTTCAGGGCGGCCAGTAAATCTTTTTTATTTGCCTGCGCGCAAATCACAATCATGCCGATACCGCAATTAAACGTGCGCGACATTTCGTGGTTATTGATGCCCGCCGTGCGCGACAGCCATTTGAAGACGGGCAGGAATTCCCATTTCGCCGCGTCGAGCCGAACACCCGTGCCTTCCGGCAAAACGCGCGGGATATTTTCCAACAGGCCGCCGCCGGTGATATGCGCCATGCCTTTAACTTTTCCGGCGCGGACGGAGGGGAGGAGGGATTTGATGTAAATCTTCGTCGGCGTCAACAGTGCATCCCTGAGTTTTTGCGTTGCATCAAACGGCGCAGGCGCGTCGTATTGCGCGCCGGACATTTCAACGACTTTGCGCACGAGAGAATAACCGTTGGAATGCACGCCGCTGCTCGCGAGGCCGATGATAGCGTCGCCAGGTGCGATATCCGCGCCGGTAATCACCGCGTCGCGTTCCACCGCGCCGACGGTGAAGCCTGCCAGATCATAATCGCCGCGCGCGTATAACCCCGGCAGCTCCGCCGTTTCGCCGCCGACCAAGGCACATCCCGCCTGGCGGCAGCCCTCGGCGATGCCTGCGACAACATCGCGCGCGGCTTCGATTTCGAGTTTGCCGCTGGCGTAGTAGTCCAGGAAGAACAGCGGTTCCGCGCCCTGGACGATCAAATCATTCACGCACATGGCGACTAGGTCGATGCCGACCGTATCATGCCGCCCGCAATCAATCGCGATTTTCAATTTCGTGCCCACGCCGTCCGTCGCGGCGACGAGCAGGGGGTCTTTGAACCCCGCCGCCTTCACATCAAAAAAACCGCCGAAGCCGCCGAGTGACACATTCCCGCCCGCCCGCGACGTTGATTTTGCCAGCGGTTTGATCGCCTCAACCAGCGCATTGCCCGCGTCAATATCCACGCCCGCGTCGCGGTAGGTGAGGGTGTTTTTGGCGCCATGGTTATTCATGCCTGATTACATAGCTATGAAAGTAATTTTTCGCCATTGATTTTATTGATTTCCAGTGAAATTAATTGTATTATGGGCAGGTAACATAAGGGATGATTTATGCCATATTTAAATGATCCGGCTGTAGATTTTCACCAGAAATTGCTGGATTATGTTGAGGATCTGGTCCGTGCTTATCATACCTTTGCAAGGGATGAACAAAAGCCGCAATTAATTGCGGGAGAATCTCTGGCATTATGCAATATATATAATACCGCATCGAATTATTGCGGCAGAAACGCGTCACAGGCGTTGCGGGAATTGGGCATGGATGCGGGGACGGTTCAAAAGATTTCAAGTTTGACGCGGCCGGGATCAAAATTACGCCAGCCTTTATCAGACGATGAATTTAAGAATGTATTAAGCGTTTTGCGCACGCCGCCGGAAAAATTGCGGAAGGTTGTTAAAAATCCATCCCCACCACCAGGCGGGCCGGCTTTGTGATTTGTAACATTTTCGTCATGTTTGTATGGAATAATGTTAGACAATAGCACAAGGAATAGGGATGATTATGGATAACGATGAAACAAAAGATATATGGTATAAAGCAGAAAGAACCTGGCCGGAGCCGCTTTCTCGCCGGAAAGTGCGTTTCAGCCATGGCGTTGAATGGCGTAATCAAGTTACAAAAGAAGCCATCCATAATAGTCTGAGGCAAGCGCCCACTTTGCCGGAACTTGCTGCCGGGACGGCAGACAGTTTGGGGCCAAGCATTTCCCAGGCAGAAGTTGAGGCATTGGCCGGAAGCGCCCTGTTAATCGGTTCACGTCCCGGATTAAAGGATGAAGCCATTGGATTGGGTTTGCAATCTGATGGTGAAAACAAGGCTTATTCTTTGACCGTAGAACGAGAGGCCGTTCCCATCACGCCTGATGGATTTTATTCGCTGGCTCAATTCGCGCCTGACCGGATAAATGTTGCACAGCAGATTGAAGCAAATACGTTTGAAGATCTGAAAGCCATGCTGGTCAAAGAGATAAAAAAATATAATCGGTCTCATAAGCAAAAAGCCATTGGCTGTGCGGTCCGTCTTCAGGGCGAGGTTGATCATGCAATAACGCGTTCGGTGCCTGGTTCGGAACATGATGCATTGGGGCATTACCCCACGTTAAAAGAAGTTAAGCAGAAGGTTTTTGATGATACCGGGGCCTGCCGTGTTAATGTGGCGGGAACCTATATCTTGCCCGATGCGCTGCAAGGAGATGATATTAAACAGGATATGCTGCATTTGCATCTCATGGTGCATCCGGATGATCGGGCAAAAGCCGGCACGGCCGGTGGGCATTTGCTGGATATTATGGATGGATTTAAAGGCTCGCTGGAAATAGTAATGGTCACGGAAGCGATGATCATAAAGCCGGAAATACAAAACGGCGAACGTAAACTGGTCGAGCGGACTGTGCCGCGCGGAGCTGGATTAAGCCCCTAATTTTCCCTTACTCAAGGAACAATTTGTGTCGGCAAGCCGCATATTACCTATGCTTTGGCAAGGAATGATTTATAATGGAATCGCGATGCGCCGATTATTTTGCCTTTTTTGTATGGTGATTTTGCTGGCCCTCCCCGCGCGGGCGGCGGAGCCTTATGTGGTTCCGGGCGTCAGCGTGGATGTGACGGCGGACAGCGCCTCGGCGGCTAAGGATCAGGCGATTGTGGATGCCCAGCGCAAAGCCTTTATGAATTTGGCGACGCAGTTGGTGCCGGGCGGGCCAATCCCGAATGTGTCTGACAAGGCCATCGGCGATATGGTCAGCGATTTTCATGTGGAGCAGGAAAAATTCAATACCAACGAATATACGGGAACTTTTACGTTTCGGTTCCGGCAGAATCCAGTGCGCGCGGCTTTCGGCGCGGCGGCTATTCCAACGCCGCATGAATTGGCACAGCGTAACGTGCAACAACCCCTGGCTGCGGCACAGGCGGTGCCTGACGGCAAGGGAGATATCGGCGGCAGTGTGATCAGTAATGTCGCGGCGCAACCCTTGCCGGTGACGGCGGCGGAACCGGTGGTTACGCCTGCCACGCTGACTCCACCGGGCAAAATGGGCGTGTTGGCGGATGCGAAAAGTATTCTGGTTGAAATTTCCGCTTATAGTCCGCGTGAACTGGATATGGCGCAAAATCAGATCGCGCGCGCGCCGGGCGTCACGAAGACGGAATTGCGTTCCGTGAGCGCGGCGAATGCCGTAATGCTGGTGAGTTATCAGGGCGAATTGCCGCAGGTTTTACAAAGCCTGACAGCGCACGGCGTGAAATTGCAAAGCAAAGCGCCGACGGTGCCGCCGCTTTATACGCTACTGCCTTAAGAGCGCCCGCCATGGCGCAAATGACGTTTCAATTCGATCCCGCGCCGAATTATTCGGGCGATAATTTTATCGTCGCGGGCAGCAACCGGGCGGCTTATGACGCGGTGCATGCCTGGCCGGATTGGCCCGCGCCCGCGGTGATTTTGGTGGGGCCAAAGGGCGTTGGGAAAACGCATTTGCTGGAACTGTGGAGCTTGCATACCGCTGCCGCGCAATGCCGCGTATCGGACTTGCGCGAGGATTTTAACCCGACGCGTTATGCGCTGCGGCCCGTCGCGATTGACGATGCGGATCAGGTCACAGGCCAAATCGGGCGCGAACGGGCGTTGTTGCATTTGTATAATCTGGCGCTGCAAAACAAGCAGACAATTTTGATGACGGCGTCGAGTTATCCGCAACAGTGGGGATTGCTGCTGCCGGATCTGGCCTCCCGCCTGCGCGGCGTGGTGGCGGTTGAGGTGGCGGAACCGGATGAAATCCTGATGCAGCAATTATATTTAAAACTTTTCGCCGACCGGCAATTGAACGTGCCGCAAGCGGTGATTGATTGGTTGATGACGCACTTGGAAAGATCTGCCGTGGCGGCGCAACAGGCCGTGGCGGCGATTGATCAAACCGCCTTGGAACTGCAAAAACCGGTGTCGGTGTGGCTGGCGCGGCGGTCGTTGGGGGCGGGAGAGGAAAGCGAGGAGTAAAGCTTGTTTTTTCGTTTAGGGGTGAGGTCCGAAGTATATTCTATCCATTTCCTCTGGTGTAACTTCGATATACTTTCCCTCAATTTTCACGCCATGACGGCTGCGTGATTTGGAATTCGGTAAATCTTTTTCCCCCGGATGCTTGCGTGGTGAAAGGAATTGGCCATCTTTACCTGTATTTGGATTTTCGTATGGAGGCTCATTTGCATTATCTGTCATGGTGGTGTTTTCTCGCAGTTATTAAATTACAAACTTCTATATGGCATAGGGAATAAAACTTTATCAAGGATTTTTTGCTCGTCCCGGGAAGGGGT
>Ga0206950_1024_pt1 | contig 41946 bp, 34 predicted proteins | sample Alteio_BWOrgHeat_41_FD_152954 | JGI IMG/M metagenome (GOLD analysis project Ga0206950, IMG submission 152954) | Enriched cells from forest soil in Barre Woods Harvard Forest LTER site, Petersham, Massachusetts, United States -... | ecosystem: Environmental > Terrestrial > Soil > Temperate forest >... | reverse complement strand
GAACCTTAATCTTATTCATGGAGACAGCGGTGGGCCTTTGTTGGACAGTCAAGGTCATTTATTAGGTCTGATAACGGCCAAACGGTTAAATGAAGATAATAAAAGCTATGCCATTGCTTCCAACAAGATCCAGCAGGAATTTCAAAAATTTAAAGACAATCCGCAATAAAACATTACGTCAATGTCATTTGCCGTACATGGCTTGTAACTGTGCCGTGGTAGGGACTTGTTCGTAATATTCGCCCTGTGGACCTAAATATCCATTGCCTGATCTTTTAAGGACAACAGCCGTGTATGAGCCGTTAGAATTAGGGACATTGACAGTGACCGTGTCTCCGGAATACGTTGTCGAGGGCGGGGTTTGGGCAACAACGACGGGAGCGGGTTCCGGCTCGGCATAGACAGGTTTTTGGATTTGCGAGCCTACGACAGCACCTGTGGCAGCACCAAGAGCGCCTCCGATCAACACCCCGGCCCCGGTATCATGGCTTTGATGGCCAATAATGCCTCCGGCCAGGGCGCCAAGGGCACCTCCGGTCGCTGCCCCTTCACCTTCATTATTATAGGGATTGCAGCCGGCAAAAACAGCTATAAAGGCAACCATAAGAATTGGATAGAAATATTTTTTCATGTTGATCTCTCCTTAAATAATTAATGTTCAAAAAATTATAGCAGATATTCGATATCTAGGAAACAATTTCGACGCTCCATGTTTTATTGACCCAAAGACCAACAATCTCATGACGCGGCCAGGTTTCTTTCAAGCGCTTGACAGCGCTGTTAATTTCCTGGCGGTGGACGCTTTCTTCAACCGGATTCCCGCGGCAGTCATAATGCCCCACCACAAAAAGCCTGGTGGATTTATTGACATTAACGGAAATAGTAATGCTGCGCAGGACTTCCCTGATATCTTCCTGATTGGATAAGACATTGTCCATTCCGGCTTCCGTGATCACATCCACAAAATCCACAGAATAATGCTCTTTGATCCAATTTAATACCGGCAATTGCACACGTCCATCCATGCAATTCAGGCAAGTTGCTCGTACGTCCACGCTATCCCTCCACTTAAAAGACCATCTAAAATCAGATGGTCTTTTTTTCTGTCATTCCCGCGAAAGCCTGCCCCGCCAAAGGCGGTGGCGGGAATCCAGTATAAAGAATTAATCCTACTGTGAACTTGTCGCATCTGAAGCTGTATTAGCCTGTGCATCTGGAGGATTAGCCGTTGCATCAGCAGCAGGAGCAGCTTGTGCGTCTGCCGGATTAGCTGTTGTATCAGCCGCAGGAGCAGCCTGTGCGTCTGCCGGAGCCGTTGCATCAGGTGCAGCAGCGGCCTGTGTATCCGCCGGATTTGCGGCTGCATCAGGTGCAGCAGCAGCTTGTGTGTCCGCCGGATTTGCAGCTGCATCAGGTGCAGCAGCAGCTTGCGTATCCGCAGGATTAGCCGTTGCATCAGGTGCAGCAGCAGCTTGCGTATCCGCAGGATTAGCCGTTGAATCAGGTGCAGCAGCAGCCTGTGTATCCGCTGGATTAGCAGCTGCATCAGGTGCAGCAGCAGCCTGTGTATCCGCCGGATTTGCAGCTGCATCAGGTGCAGCAGCTTGTGTATCCGCAGGATTAGCCGTTGCATCAGGTGCAGCAGCGGCCTGTGTATCTGCCGGATTTGCAGCTGCATCAGGTGCAGCAGCTTGTGTATCCGCAGGATTAGCCGTTGCATCAGGTGCAGCAGCGGCCTGTGTATCTGCTGGATTTGCGGCTGCATCAGGTGCAGCAGCGGCCTGTGTATCCGCTGGATTTGCGGCTGCATCAGGAGCAGCAGCCTGTGTATCCGCTGGATTCGCGGCTGCGTCAGGAGCGGCCTGTGTATCTGCTGGATTTGCTGTTGCATCGGCATTAGCCTGTGTATCTGTAGGAGCATCCTGAGCAAGAATTAAATTAGCACCTAAAAAAAACATGCCTATTAAACCCAAACCAATTATTGATCTTTTCATGGTAGACCCTCTTTTGATGATTACAAGGATTACAAAATTATCCACATAGTAATATTTTTAATGAAAATGGTCAATGCAATTCTTCACTTGGGCCCAGATCCTCAATCCTGGCGAAGCAAGAGCGTGACCGACCGGATCAGATCCGTTTGTGTGACAATACCAACGATCATACCCTTATCATCAACAATCGGCACGCAGCCAAAACCGCCCGTTACCATCATATTCAATGCATCCATCAGCGTATTGTCGGCCCTTAAAGTGTTGGGGTTTTTGCTCATCACAAAACTCAAAATAAATTTGTCCAATTCCTCCGTAACATAAAAATGACCACCTTCTTTTAGGTTCTTTTTGGGAGAACATGTGCGGTATAAGTCTGACAAGGTAATCAACCCGACAAGCACCTTTTTATCGTTAACAACAGGCAGATGCTTGATATGTGATTCGCGCAAAGTTTTCTCGACCAAATGAAATTTATCATCTTCATGAAGGACAATGGGCGGGTACTTCATGATATCCTTGATCAAAGTCTGCACAACCAATTTTTTCACATCCACATGACCTGCAATGTCCATATCTTCCTCTTTTATGTTGTAATTGTTTAGTCGTCATTGCGAGCCCGAAGGGCGAAGCAATCTCTTAAAAGATAACTTCGAATATTCTATCTCAAGACACATTGCCCTGCAATTATTTAGTCAATAAAAAAGTTTAGCTGGATCGATAAGTACAGACAAATTTTACTCTCCTTTTATAAGCCCCTTTCTTCCAAAGCATCCTTCATCAGTTTTGCGTGTTTTTTCTTCCCTTCAAAGCGCGCCATGACGCTGTAAAAACAGGGGACCACATAGAGTGTCAGCACCGTCGAGAAGATCACACCGCCGATAATGGCAATGGCCATGGGATTGCGGCTCTCCGCGCCCGGGCCAAAAGCTAAAGCCGCAGGAATGGCACCCGCTATGGTTGCGACCGAGGTCATCAATATAGGACGCAAGCGGATGGGGCAAGCTGTCAATAAGGCTTTATTGACGGATGGCTCCCCTTTTTCTCTTATTTGATTCGTGAAATCCACCAAAAGGATGGAATTTTTCTTAACGATACCCATGAGCAAAATAAGGCCGATCACGCTATAGATGTTGATGGAACGCTGCGCTATAAACAACGCCATCAGTGCCCCGGAAATACTAAAAGGCAAGGCCATCAACACGGATAAGGGGTCAATAAAACTGTTAAATTGCGACGCCAAGACCATGTACGCGACAATTATACCCAACAAAAGGACCCAGACGAGGCTTTGAAGGGATTCGGCGAATGTCTGTGAACTTCCCGTCAAGGTGATGTGGTATTCCGGCGGCAATAGACGCTTGGCGATATTTTGGACTGATAACAGGGCTTTTTGCTGCGATTTCCCCTTGCTGACATTAGCGTAGATGGTGATAGACCGTTCACGGCCGCTGCGCCAGATCGAAACCATGGATTCTTTTTCCTTCATAGTGACTAAATTGGAAAGCGGCGTCAACTCACCCCGATTGTTACGGACAAAAAGGCTGTTGACCTTGGTGCGCGGGTCTTCTTGGCTTGCTTCAACCTTTAAACGGATGTCATAGCGATGCCCGCCTTTTTCATAAGTACCGGCTAAAATTCCCCCAATCATCGCTTCCACGTCTTGGGAAATACTGGCAATGCTGACCCCATATTGCGCCGCTTTCTTGCGGTCAGGCACAACCTGTAACTCCGGCTGTCCGAGAGAATAATTAGTGTCTACGTCGGTGACTAAACCTGTTTTGTCCATCCCATCCATTATTTGCCTGGAATAATCCGCCAACTTATCCCAATCCGGGCCCTGGACTGTAAACTCGACCGGAAAACCCCGGGAAGCGGTAAAAGCCTTGGTGGAAAGGTCTTGGATCACCGCGTGCACGTCGTGGATTTTGTTGAATTTCTTACGGCACAGATCCATAAATTCCTGCTGGCTTAATTCATGCCCCACTTGGGCGTCATCACCCCGATGGCCCCGGTCCTTCATCGTCACAAGGACAGAGGCACTATTGGAATCTCCAGGAGAACCTCCACCCACCTGCAGGACATAACGATCAACTTCCGGCCGTTGGGAGAGGAATTTTTCAATTTCACGGGATTTCAAATCCGTGTAAGAAAGCGCCGAACCCACAGGAGTTTTAAGCCGGATATTAAACCGGCTTTGGTCTTGGGTCGGAATGAATTCTTTGTTAATAAACAAAAGGACCGAAAAACTTAAACCAAAAACGGCCAAGGCCGCGAAGATCACCTGCACACGATGGGCCAAAGCGGCTCCAAGTGACGCGGCATAAAGGTCACGGGTCTTGTTCATCAACCATTCGACCCCTTGACCAAAACGGGTCGTCCGTTTTCCAATATCAACAAACTGCGAACAGCGCATGGGGGTCAAGGTCAATGCTTCCACCAGGGACAATAAAACAGCCACTGTAATGGTCACCCCAAATTGGAAAAAGAATTTTCCGATCACACCACTCATAAAAGCCACCGGTAAAAAAATCGCAACGACGGAGATGGTGGCTGCCATGGCCGCAAAGGTGATTTCCTTGGAACCATCCAGGGCCGCCAAAATCCTGCCCTTGCCCTTTTCCCGATGGCGAATGATATTTTCCAATACCATGATGGCGTCATCCACCACTATCCCTATGGACAGGCTTAAGCCCAGCAAGGTAAAGGTGTTCAGGGTGAATCCGGCAAAATACAGGACAATAAAAGTGCCGATGACCGATGTCGGGATCGCCAAAAGAACATTGAGCGTTGATGTCCAGGAACCAAGGAACATCCAACAAACCAATCCGGTCAAAAGGGCGGAGAGCAATAAAGTGAACTTCAACTCACGGACTGCTTGCTCGGTATAGCGGGTGCTGTCAAAATTGATGGAGAGCTTCATGCCACGGGGCAGACCCCTCTGGACTTCCGCGACCTTGGCCCGGACGGCACGGGCCACCTCGACCGCGTTAGACCCGCGTTGCTTAAGGATATTCAATGTAACGCTGGGAGTCCCCATGGCACGGCTGAAACTTCTGGCATCAGACATATCTTCTTCAATGCGCGCAACCTGGTTCAGATGGATCGGGATATAATTAGGCGCGCCACCGCGTTGATTTATGACCAAGTTGCCAAACTCTTCAATCGTTTTGGCCTCTCCCATGGTGCGGACGTTCAATTGTGTTTTTCCGCTGTCTAATTGGCCTGCGGGACCTTCCAGATGCTCATTTTGTATCGTGTAGATAACATCATCAACTGAAAGCGCGTAAGTATTGAGGGCTTTTTTATCCACCCAAATGCGCAAATTGGGATCACGATAACCGCCCAGGGTGATATCACCCACACCCTTCACAATCGAAAAATCATCTTTAATACGGTCATTGGTATATAACATCAGGTCCTTAAGCGGATATTTATCGCTCTCCAGGGTCAATAGCATGATCGGCTGGTCTTCGGGGTTTGATTTACGGATCGTCGGTGAAGTGATTTCTTTGGGGAGCTTTTGTAAAATGGAGTCAACCTTAGCCTGGACGTCCTGCACCGCCAGGTCAATATTACGGTCAAGGTCAAATTCAATGGTGACGGTCCCTTCGCTGTCCTCTGATTCGGAGGTGACGCTGCGGATGCTTTGGATGCTCATCACCGCGTCCTCAACGATATCAACGATAGACGTTTCAATGACCTCCGGGGCCGCTCCTTCCAAACGGATATTGACGGATACGACCGGATAATCCACATCCGGAAGCTGGCTGATCCCCATGCGCAAAAAAGAGATCCCGCCGAAAACGATGAGCCCGGACATAAGCATCCAGGCGAAGACAGGCCGTCTTATGGATACTTCGGCAATATTCATTGATTTTCCAAATCTTCCATCAAAGAAAGCTGATGGGCCACTGAAGCTTCTAATAAGTTTACGTCAATTTTAGCCTGGTAACGGATTTTTTCCAAGGAACGCTGTGTGTCCTGGTAGGCCGTGAGGGCCTGCAGCACGTCGAGATTAGTGACCAGATTATATTCATAATCCTGGGCATTGGCTTTGTAATTTCTTTCCGAAATATCAAAAGCTTCTTCCAGGGCGGCCATTTGGCTCAAATCAGCCTTAAGATTATGGTACAGCGAACGGATATCTTCCAGGGCCAGGCGTTTGACTTGGGAGTATTGGATTTCACTCTGGCGTTTCAACGATTCGGCGGTTTTCACCTTCGAAGAGATTGTCCCTCCGGTAAAAATCGGCAAGGTCACGGCAATTTCCACGTCCCAAGCCCCATTCGCGGCCCGATCGGGCCGATCTCCATAATAATCACTGATCAAATCAACCGCAGGCAGATACCCTCCCTTGGCCACGGAGACATTGGATGCGTACGCATCCACATTTTTTTGAGCGGCAATGATGTCCGGCCTTGCATTGACCTGGGCTTGATAAGAATCCAATGTCCCTATATTCGAAGGGACATCATCGGTGTCATCCAATTGGATATCCTGGTCTAAACCTGTAAGAAAAGACAATACTTCTTTAGACACTTCCCATTGACCCACAACCTGTTCCCTTTGCGCTTTAAGTATGGCCTGGGCCGCTTGATCAGTCAGTACTTCCGTAATCCTGGAACGGCCTATATTGAGCCTTGACTGAAGCTCTTTAATCCGTTTTTGATATAACCCAAGCTCATTATCCAGGACATTCAAATCTTTTTGGATGCTCAAGCGCCCGTAAAAAGCAGAGGCCACATCACGATAAAGCTGCATACCTGCCCATTGCCGGGCCTGTTCCTGGGCCTTGATAAAAGATTTCTCCTCGTGAACAGCGGCAAAATCACTAAAACCCCTGAACAAAGGCTGGTCAGCGCTGAGACCTAAAGTCTGTTGCCCGGAAGAACTTGATGTGTTGCCTGAACCAGAAAATCCTGATCCACTCTGATGAAAATAGGAATAAGAACCATTAATAGCGGGAAGAATAGCGGCCCAAGCCCTGTGGTAGTTTTCTTCGGCTTGGATCACCAATTCTTGTTGGGTGGCAAGGACTTCACTTCTTTTCAGCGCGGCCTTAAAACAATCTTTAAGGGTAAGGGATTGGTCAGCCCGCAGATAAGTTGGAAACAACAAAGAGGAAAATAAAAAAGCAAGGCACATTAAATTTCTTCTTAAAAACTTGATGTGTCCCTGCATTTTATTCCTCATCATTTCCCTGATGACGGACTTGCCTTAAACCATAGGGATCATCCGGATCATAAACCCGGTGATGGCCATGCATTAAATTATAAGGATCTTCAGGGGCATCAGTAACACTGGGGGAATCAGAAACAGCAGGAGCCACTATAGCATCGGAGTCATTATCGACACGATAACCATGCCCATTAAGGCAGGGATCATCAGGGCCATCGCCATGACCATCCCCTTTATCATCAGGATCATCCCCTTTTGGATGTTTATGATGCCGATGATCGTCATCATGAGGGTAATCGCCCACAGGCTTACCATCTATGATAGAATAGGAGTAAGAGCAACGCGTGGTAATTAATTTCGTTCCATCCGAACAAGTGACCGTCCGGGTACAATCATCGTCTTTAGCGTATATTAATCCGCTTTTTAACACGCTAAATAAAAACACAAAAATGGCCAGGATCAAAGTCTTCGGCATTTCATTCTCCTATAATATTCTTATAGAAGAAGTATACTATATTCAACACATAAAAACAAAAACGATCAGAAATGATTTTCCAATGCCGCCACCTTGGCCAGGCGGCGTTGGTGACGCGGAGCACCACTGAATTTTGACGCGAGAAATAGTGTTACCAATTCCCAAGCAAGCGCCTGGGTCATCACCTTACTGCCCAGGCAAAGCACATTCATAGCATCATCTTCAACCCCTTGCCGGGCCGAAAATTTTTCGTGGATCAAACAGGCGCGCGCACCCTTCACCTTGTTCGCGGCGATACACGCGCCAACGCCGCTGCTGCAGATAGCAATCCCTCGATCCACCTGAGTGCCGGCCACTGCCTGGGCCAAGGGGACCACAAAATCAGGATAATCATCATCGGGATTAAGCACCTGGTCGCCAAAATCCATGACTTCAAAACCAGCCGCGCGCAACATCCCTGACAAATATTCTTTTAACTGAAAGCCTCCGTGGTCAGCCGCTATACCTATACGCATATCTATTTCTCCGGCACGAGGGTCAATTGACTTGCAGCGGCCTTATCCAAAAACCAGCAAATATTTCCATTAACGGGTTTTATGTGATTAGCCGGGAAAGCTCCCTCATTTTTATTCTCTATCACTTTTGCGGCTATGTCAGCCTTATCAAGACCACTGATTATAAAGAAAATCATTGCCGCGTGATTGATCGCGGGCAGTGTCAATGTGATCCTTTTTTCCGGTATCCCTTTTTGAGACGTGGAAACCACAAAGGCGTCTTTTTCTAAAAGAGCCGGATTATCCGGAAAAAGAGACGCGGTATGCCCATCCTTACCTAATCCGAGCAATATAAGGTCAAAGGCAGGGAACTCATCTTTTTTTAATTTAAAGAAAGTGTTGATCGTTTCTTCATACCTGCGGGTAGATGTCTGAAGATTGCAATCCTTGGTCTTTATTTGATGGATGTTTTCAGACGGAATATTGACCTTTGTCAGGAGCGCTTCCGCGACCATCCGGTAATTACTTGCCTGATCTTCCGGAGGCACCCATCTTTCATCCCCCCAGAAAAAATGCATTTTGTCCCACCTGAACTTGTTACGGTAGAACGAACCCGCCATGCATTGGTAAACCCCTTTAGGCGTTGAACCGCCGGAGAGGACCATGCTAAATTGATTGCGCGAGGCGATTTTCATAGTTGAAAAATCTAAAATCTCCTGGGTGGCCTTTCTGCAAAGGTCCTCATAATTATCAGCAATGTTCATTTTAGTTTGGGTCATGTTAAAAATCCTGCCATCGCCTTCCATCCTGTTCGATGATTTTATTGGCTATTTCTGGGCCCCAGGAGCCGGAGGCGTAATTGGGAAATACCCGCGGGAGCAATTTTTCCCGGTCTTTCAAAATAGCCGTAATAAATTGCCAGGATATTTCAACAAAGTCTTCACGCACAAAAAGCATTTGGTCTCCCCGTATGCAGTCTAAAAGCAGGCGCTCATACGGACCCATCTGCGTAGTGTTAAAAACATCTTTGTAATTAAACCCCAAATTCAACGAAGCCAGGCGAAGCTTGGGGCCCGGGTATTTGGCCTCAAAGCTTAAAAAAATCCCCTCATTAGGCTGGATCCTGAATGAAAGGATATTAGGGGAAAATTGATCGCTCTTTAAATGGTTAAAAATAGAATGCGGGACTTTTTTAAAATGGATGGAAATTTCCGTCATGGGATGATTGAGCCTTTTGCCTGATCGAAGATAAAAAGGGACGTCCTTCCACCGGGGATTATCGATAAGGATTTTTAGGGCCGCGAAGGTTTCTGTCTTGGAATGGGGCGGCACCCCTTTTTCCTTACGGTACGCGGGCACTTTCCGGCCGTTTAACTTCCCATCCCCGTATTGCCCAAACGCGACAAATTCATGCAGCTTACTTTTAGGAATGGCACGGATCGCTTCGGCTACTTTTAATTTTTCATTGTGATAATGTTTTGCTTCAAAAGTCACGGGTGACTCCATGGCAATCAAGGTCAGCAATTGGAACATGTGGTTCTGAAACATGTCCCGCAATTGGCCGGCCCTATCATAATATCCGGCCCTATGCTCAACCCCTAGTATTTCGGAGGCGGTTATCTGGACATGATCAATATAATGGCGGTTCCAAAGGGGTTCAAAGATAGTATTAGCAAAGCGGAACATCAGGATATTCTGGACGGTTTCTTTGCCTAAGTAATGGTCGATACGGTAAACTTGTGACTCATCAAGGACATTAAGGATGATCTTGTTTAATTGACGCGCGGATTCCCGGTCATGCCCGAAAGGTTTTTCAAAAACCGCGTGGATCCAAGGCTTCCCGCTCTTTACTTTTGAAACCATTCCGGCCAGGGCCAATTTCTGGATCAGGTCACAATACACTTGAGACGACGTCGCGAAATAAAAAATGATGTTTTCTTCGGCCTTATGTTTGGCATTAAGCTCTTTCATTAAAGCAGCCAAAGACCTCAACGCGTTTGGGTCCGCGTAATTGGCACAGCGGTAATATATGTGTTGCACAAATTCCTTTTGAAGCGAGGGGTCCGGCTTATTGAGCCCTTTTAAAATACCCAAAACGCGCTCCCGGAATATCTTGTCATTCCAGCGGGTCCGCGCGGACCCTACAATAAAGAAATGCGCAGGCAGGAGTTTAGCGTGATACAGATCGTAAAGAGCAGGCATCAGTTTTCTATGCGTCAGGTCTCCTGAAGCCCCGAAAATAATGATCCCGCATGGCTCAGCTTCTTTTTCATGATGAAGGTACTGATGGGCCTTGATCTTTAAAGGGACTTTTGCTTTTATCATGACATGCTCTCCTTCTTGATCGCATGGCCTCCAAATTCATTTCGGAGTGCCGCCACTACTTTTGCGCTAAAAGATTCTTTTTCCCTTGAACGCAAACGCTCAAGAAGTGAAAGAGTAAGAATAGGCGCTGACACATTTCTCTCAAGGGCCTCGGCCACTGTCCAGCGGCCTTCTCCTGAATCATCCACATAACCCGCGATTTCCTTGAGTTTCGGGCTCTTGGCAAAGGCGTCTTCGGCCAGCTCCAAAATCCAGGAACGCACAACACTTCCCTGGTTCCACAGATGGGAAATTTTCCCGAAATCCAAATTATAATCCGAAGCGTTCATGATTTCAAAACCTTCACCATACGCCTGAAGCATCCCGTACTCAATGCCGTTATGGATCATTTTCACAAAATGCCCGGCCCCGTTGGGCCCGACATGAAGATAACCATCTTTAGAGGCTAATGTTTTAAACACCGGTTCACACCGTTCAAAAATTTCTTTTTCACCCCCTACCATCAGGCAATACCCTTTTTCAAGCCCCCAAATACCACCGCTAGTCCCGGCATCAATAAAATGGATTTCCTTTTTGGCCAACTCATTGGCCATCAGAACGGAATTTTTATAATAAGAATTACCTCCATCAATCACAATGTCACCTTTTGATAATTGCGCGGAAATTTCCCTGATTGTTTGGATGGTAGGGTCTCCTGAGGGGACCATGACCCAAATAATTCTGGGACTAGGTAATTTCCCGATCATCTCCGCGACAGAACCTGCACCGATCGCTCCTTGTTTTTCCAAACTTTTAACGGGAAGAGGGCTCCTGTCATAAACAACAATTTCGTGGCTTTCTTTGAGCAGCCGTAAAACCATATTGCTTCCCATTTTTCCAAGCCCAATCAATCCGATTTTCATAATTCCTCCGTGATTTTCAATATTAATGCAAGGGCGTGATTAACAACATTCTCCACCGTAAATCCAAATTTTTCCATCACGACCGGCCCTGGAGCTGAGGCGCCAAAACGATTAACACCGATAATGTCGCCGCTCAATCCCACATAATCGCGCCAACCCCTGGGACTGCCAGCTTCAATGGCTAAACGTGCTTTTATAGAAGGTGGTAAAATCTTGTCCTTATATTCCTGGGGCTGGGCGTCAAAGAGTTCCCAGCAAGGCATGCTGACGACCGTCGCACCGATATTTTGTCCGGCTAATTTTTCTTGGGATGCAAGCGCCAGTGACACCTCCGAACCTGTTGCAATCAAGATAATTTGAGCAGGAGTTTTAGCGGCGGATAATATGTACGCGCCTTTGGTCAAATTCTTCGCAGACCCAAATTTCTTCTGATCAAGGATGGGCAGTTTCTGACGGGTCAATACTAAAATAACAGGTCCTTTACGGTTTCTGAGCGCGTACTCCCATGCCTCACGCGTTTCATTAGCGTCTGCCGGACGGATCACGGTCATATTGGGAATCGCCCTTAAGGAAATCAGTTGTTCAACAGGTTCATGGGTCGGACCATCTTCTCCGAGCCCAATGGAATCATGCGTAAAAACAAAAATCGTAGGGATATTCATGAGCGCGGCCAAACGGATCGGCGGGCGCATATAATCCGAAAAAATAAAAAAAGTGGCCCCAAACGGTATAATGCCTCCGTGCAGGGTCAAACCGTTTAAAATCGCTCCCATGGCGTGCTCTCTGACGCCAAAATGAAAATTCCGGCCCTTATGATTACTTTCAAGAAAATCCCCAAAACCTTTTAAATACGTATCCGTGGATGGGGCAAGATCAGCAGCACCTCCGATCAGATTCGGTATCTTTGAAGCAAGGGCATTCAACACTTCTCCCGAGGCAGACCGCGTCGCGATGGATCCCCCTTGATCATAGGCCGGAAGGTCTTTGTCCCACCCTTCAGGCAATTCACCGGCCATAAACGCGTGCCATTGCTGGGCAAGTTTCGGAAACTCCTTGGCATATTTTTCAAAAAGCATGTTCCATTCTTTTTCTGCCTCTTTTCCCTCTTTCAACGCCTCCCTGTAATGAGTAAGGACCTCCGGAGGGACATAAAAAGAAGGTTCCAGGGGCCAGTCTAAATTCTGTTTAGCGATTTTCAAGTCTTCCGCGCCAAGTGGAGCACCGTGTGCAGCCGCGGTATCTTGTTTAGGGCTGCCAAACCCGATGTGTGTACGGACTATGATTAAGCTGGGCTTCCTTGTCTCTGCCTGTGCTTTTGAAATCAAATGTTCAATAGCGTCGATATCATTGCCGTCAGGTTCCACCAATACCTGCCAGCCGTAAGCTTCAAATCTTTTTTTGACATTTTCGGCGGAAAACGCCAAATCCGTTGATCCCTCAATCGTGATATGATTATTGTCATAAAAATAAATAAGTTTCCCCAGCTCAAGGTTTCCGGCCAAAGAAGCAGCCTCGGAGGTAATTCCTTCCATTAAGTCGCCATCGCCGGCAATACAATACGTATAGTGATCAACGATATGGAGACCTTCCCTGTTAAAGTAAGCTGCCAGGTAGCGCTCCGCCATGGCCATCCCTACACCATTAGCAAAACCCTGCCCCAGAGGCCCTGTGGTTGTTTCAATGCCAGGTGTATGCCCATATTCAGGATGTCCGGGAGTTCGGCTGCCCCACTGACGGAAATTTTTAATATCTTCCAGGGTCAAGTCATACCCCGTCAGATAAAGAAGACTATAAAGAAGCATGGAAGCATGGCCCGCGGAAAGAATGAAGCGGTCGCGATCGGCCCATTTGGGATTTTTAGGGTTATGTTTTAAAAATCTTTTCCATAAAACATACGCCAAGGGTGCCAGGCCCATGGGCGTTCCAGGATGTCCGGATTGGGCTTTTTCCACCGCGTCAGCGGCTAAAAACCGGATCGTATTAATACTCAAATCTTGCAATTCCATTTGGGATGCATTCATAGCACATTCTCCTTATACCTTTAATCCAAACGACGCTAATTTTGCGCGCGTGCTTTTGTAATCTGTATGCAAAATAGTCTGGAGCCCCAAACCTTCCGCGACTTGGACAAACATGGACGTATTTTCGATATAGACTATTTGTCGGGCAGGCACCTGGGCGATGTCAAGGGCAAGCTTAAAGATATCCGTATCGGGTTTACGCAAATAGACATAACAGGACGAAACGAAAAAATCGACTAACTTTGCAAGATTGAATTTTCGTATCCGGTAGGTGTTTAATTCCCGTGATTCATTGCTGACGACAACAACTTTTAAATGATACTTGCTTTTAAGTTTGCGCACCAAATCAATCATCGAAGGGCATTCTGTGGATTGCTTGAAAATAAACTGCTTAAATTGAGCGCGGGTGAAAGCTCTTTTTTTGTAGAACACGACACGCTTTAAATATTCAGCAATGGTGATCTTACCTATTTCAAAGGTGTAAAAGGTTTGATTATGCCGGTCTTCCATTTCTTGGTGATTTAAACCAAATTTTTTGGCCGCCAAGGCACGTGAATCGCGGCCCCATCCGTCGCTTAGCAACACACCGCCTATATCCACAAACAGACAGGTGATTTTTGATTGGTTCTTTACTGGCATACTAATATTATTATCAAAAACTCCATTAAGGCAAGATGAATACTTTATTAGGAAATCCTTGATTGGCTTTTAACCGGTCCTTATGGGCCATAAGAAAATCCTTTAATTTCTTCTTAACATTATCTAATTCGCCGGGCCTAAGATTGCCATTGCAGCTGCTATCGCTCATTTTTCCATCAATAAGTAAATTGTCTATTGCGCTCATCATGCCGCAGTAATCATTGCCCTCTTTTAATTGATCGTCCAATACATTGAGCATTTCCCATCGCATCCCTTGCTTCTTGGCAACATCAACCCAACAATTTAAGGCAAAAATATTATCGGAATCTACAAAGCTGCGGACAATCTCTCCTTTAACCTTAACATTAAACTTGTCAACAGCTTCACACGCTGCCATCCTTACACTTAACTGAGGATCGTATAAACTCTTTATAACATCGCCTCTTTCTTCATTAACCACATCACTGTTTAAAGCATTCAGTGCCAGTTTTCTTATAAATTCTATATTATAGCTTAACCATTTTTCAAGTTTTTCTTTCCAGCCCTTTGGCCTGAAATTATTATCAACAGTTAAAGCAGCTAAATAAGCAGCAATCTCTCCCGAAGTGTGAGGATCAGTTGAGGGCTGATAAGCATTCTTCTTTATTAAATCCTGGACCACCCCATAAATCCTATCCGGGGCCTTCACGCCAAAGGGATAGCCCTGTGGCTCCTTCTTAGTTTTCTCAATGATGTCTGTCAAAGACGTTATAACGCTTGGTATATCTTCGGCTGTCCCTAGTCGCGCTATGATCGTCCCGCCGATGGATTGGATCTCGATGTTTGCAGAAGTTAGGAATTTTCTGCCATATTTCAAGGCATCCCCGGCAAATTCATCCCGCCAGACCTGGTCTGTCCAATTTTTTAGCTTATGATAATAGGGTTCATGGGCATATTCACCCTGCAAATATTCTTGAGTTTTGGGATCTGGGATGCGACGATTTAATCCCCATTGATAAACCTTTATTACAAATTCGGGATCATTATTATTTAATAATTCTATTAATGCCCTTGTGGCCTCTGGGGTTGGCATTGAAACTAAAGCTTCCAAAGCATTTTCATCATTTTGTTTTGCTTTCTCTAATAATAAAGGAATATACAGAGGAAACCCAAGGGCTGTAAAATCCGCGTAAACCGGACTTTTCTTTCCAAATTCGCTTACATTATTTCTTTCAGGAAGTTCATACATGTTTTGAAAAAACTTTTTCACCTGGTTCTCATCAGGTAATTTCATTTTGATTGTTGTTTTGCCCTTTGGAAATGCATTCCCTGCAGTCTCCTTCCAGCCAAAATCATGATACGCTTCTATCGAATATGTCCCTGGCTTTTCGAGATAAACATAACGGCTCAATGGCAATGATTCACACCATTCTTCATGCGGTTTTAAATCCAAAGTCCCTCCAATTCCGCCGAAGGTATCTTGAAAAACATCAGGGTCAGGCATAACCTTCCCATTTTCATCCGTTACTTTAACTTTAAATCGAAGTGACCGGGTAGACCCCCGGTAATCACCGCCAAATGTAAAACTAAAAGGACCCTCGCCTGTATTTTTTAAACAAAAATGGAGCAAAACAGGTTCACCCAAAAAATAGCCATCTTTATCAAGTTCTAATGAAACTTTTGCTCCTTTAGGCACAGGATTATTTCCATCAACCTTGAAATCTGCATAGGCCATTGATGATAAATTTGTCAAAATTTGAAAAGTTAATGCAATAATTATTAGCCGGTGTGATTTCATATTCATCATTACATCGACATTCAAACCTGTTAAGAATCCTAAACCAATACCCCAAAATACAGCCATAACAGATGGTGGCAAGCCAACGCCCATGACAGTCGGTTGAGTACTGATATAATGAAGCCCGGTCCACGCACCTAAAAAAGTGAAAATTAATGTGAACATATCTTTAAGAACCTTTTAAACTTATTACTACCGGGAACTCACGGAAGAATAAAAGCTCATTAGTTCAAATTTTGTATACAAAAAATAAAAATGCCGTCTGCAAACTATTAAAATAAATAGAATTACGGACGACATGAAGACAAACTCCCCCTAGCGGAAGTGATTTGAAACTATTTATTTACAAGCTCACTTGAAGACAACGAATGCTTAATGCCTAATAGTGCATCAACAGAAAGATCTTCATCAATTAAAGGCCAATGGATGCCATAACCTGAAGGAGAAACTTTATATGTTTCTCGATCCTTTTTGGATGCTTTAAGAAGCCTTTTAGATGTTTTGGTTAGATTAACAACGATTTCCTTCCCATCTACTTTTATTCTCATTTGAGATCCTGAAAAACATATTCCCTGAACCTTATGAATTATTTTCATTTATTTTCTCCTCTCAAATTCGTCCCACTGATCTACAATATAGTCAAAATGATCAAAAATAATCCGACGAATTTGTCTTTTATCTTTATACTTCAAACCAAAAGAATAAGCTTCGTCAATATCAAACTCTTTGATGTCGATCCAATATTTACATTCCATTCCCGCTTTTCGAGCATGAACATGGATCGGCTCATCATTTTCATTAGCATAAAAAAACAATCTCCATCCCAGAATTTCTAATATCGTTGGCATGCTTAACTATAACACAACAAAAAAGGTGCGGCAAACTTAATGTTCACTGCACGTCATCAAGATAAATGGTGACGTCTACCCATTATTTACCAATTATTTAATTGGTAGACGTCACCATTTATTGTCATCGTATTCGACTAACAGAATTTTCATATCTAATGAGATAATATAACGGTGCGGGCAACCAGGCCAACAACACGGCCTACGTTTTCCCTTTGTAAGATTTGAACAGCCCCAATCAATCCGCTTGATTCTGGTTTCTGATTTCTTTGCTGAGGTGACCCAACATATCCACTCATTGCGTGCAAGTGGTGTAATATCTTCCCAAGTCTGTAGAGCTTGCGGATTGCGGGCCAACGCTTTTTTTAAATCGGTGGGCAGTTCATGAACCACGCCGCCTGAGATTACTTTATTACCCATGCAACTCCTTCAAATTCTTCGTTTCATATATCTTTATTCAACTTTGTTCTTTAGCTTTCACGTAATGACGTATTAATGCGTTAGTTGAGCTATCGTGTTTAAGCGTACCCTTAGCTCCGGCCTCAAGTTCAGGAATGATCCGCTGGGCAAGCACCTTGCCTAGCTCAACTCCCCACTGGTCAAATGAATCAATCTGCCAGATAATGCCTTGAACAAAAACACAGTGTTCGTATAGTGCAACCATCTTACCCAAGGCCTCGGGTGTCAATCGTTCCAGAAGGATTGTGCTGGAAGGACGGTTTCCTTCAAAGGTCCGGTGGGGAACATCAGATTTACCAAAGGCCAGCGCCTCTGATTGGGCAAAAACATTCGCCAGAAGAAAATCGTGATGGGACCCGAGTGCATGGATCGGCTTCATAAAAGCAATAAAATCACAAGGTATCAATTTTGTGCCCTGATGAATCAATTGGTAAAAAGAATGTTGGCCGTTTGTGCCTGGTTCTCCCCAATAGATTGGCCCGGTCTGATAGTCAACTTCATTTTCATCAAACGTGGCGTGCTTGCCGTTACTCTCCATCGTTAATTGCTGCAGGTAAGCGGGAAAACGTTTCAAGTACTGCTCATAGGGAAGGACTGCCAGGGTCTGCGCATCAAAAAAATCATTGTACCAAATACCAAGTAACCCCATGATCACCGGTAAATTGTTTTCGAAGGGGGTCGTGCGAAAATGCTCGTCCATCTGGTGAAAACCGTCAAGCATGGAACGAAAATTTTCAGGGCCGATGGCAACCATCGTCGATAGGCCGATGGCGGAGCCCATCGAATAGCGCCCGCCAACCCAATCCCAAAACTCAAACATATTGGCGGTGTCGATCCCGAATTGAGCGACCTCTTTAGCATTGGTTGAGACCGCGACGAAATGACGGGCCACCGCGGCTGGATCTTTCAGGGTCCGAAGCACCCAATCGCGGGCTGTTCTGGCATTGGTCATCGTCTCTAAGGTCGTAAATGTTTTTGATGAGATGATAAATAATGTCTCCTCTGGGCTCAAATCACGGGTCGCTTCGACAAAATCCGTACCGTCGATGTTGGAAACAAAACGAAAGGTCATCTCACGCTTGCTGTAATGTTTTAATGCTTCATACGCCATGACCGGCCCTAAGTCTGATCCTCCGATACCGACATTGATGACGTTCCGAATCGGCTTGCCTGTATGACCTTTCCATTCTCCGCTGCGTATCTTGGCGGAAAAATTGGCCATCTTCTCAAGTACGGCATGCACTTGCGGGATGACGTCTTTGCCGTCCACGATGATGGATTGCCCTTTTGGAGCGCGCAGGGCGACATGCAAAACAGCCCTGTTTTCAGTAACATTAATCTTATCCCCCCGGAACATGGCATCAATGCGGCCCTTTAATCCGGATTCTTTAGCTAATTGAAAAAGAAGTTTAAGCGTTTCATCGGTGATACGGTGCTTTGAATAGTCAAAGTAGATGCCGATAGCCTGGGCTGTCAGGCGCTCCCCTCGCCTTGGATCATCCTCAAAAAGTTTGCGAAGATGCCATTCCTTGATTTTTGCATGATGTTCTTGAAGTGCCTGCCATGCTGCTTTTGAGGTAAGTGGGTCAGTTGCTGAAATTTTCATCTAACACCTCTGTTGATTTCAAATATTTGATGGGACACATTGAATTTTTTTCATCTCATAAATCGTTCGGAGGAAAATTTAATGAAAACTTTTCAATTTCTTCCTCTAAAATTGCCCCCATAGACTTTAACCAGCGTATTCTTTGCATATCCGCGGAATTATTTGGATTAAATGGCAATGTAAGGTACCTTGATCTCAGATACTGTCGTTTTGCTCCTTGAACTTGGTTAACAAAATCATTAAATAGCTTAAGGTTTGGCTTATTTTTGAATAAAATCAGCCTTAAATTGTTCTGAACACCATAAATAACATAATACTTCTTTGATGCAATAAAACAGCCTAATGAAACTCCCGCAATAAATAAACAAATTAATGCGGATTTCATTGAATCCCAATTCGTTAACGCATTATTAAAGCATATCCCTATAAGAAACCAGATAAAAAAGAAAATAGTAAAATTTAACGTTATTTTAGAAAATGTTTTATATTCATAAGATTCTACAGTAATGTTCTCAAACGGTATAAATGCCGACTCAAATTTTACAATACCCTTGAGGGTCTGCTGCACGCCTTTTTCTTTGATTTCAAATATTCTTTTCTCAAAGAAATGATTTTGTTCTAAAATATTTTTATTCATAATTGGCTCGCATAATTATTTTCTGCCGAACTAGATAATTACCATCCATTTTAGGATTAGTGATCTAATTAAACATTAAATCATTGCCTTATATAAACTTCGGAAGACACTATTTTTCTATACCCCATAACAATAACGGCATCCAGATTATAATACTCAACACCCCTGAAAATCTTGCGTCCGCCTTCAGTTTGAACCGTTTCCATTTTTGAAACAGTTGCCTCCCTCACAAGTTCTTTACTGGCATAAATATTCTTTAATCTGGTGTCGGCAAACTATGGAGACGTTTCTTTAATAAACGCTGATCTATGATCTCGGTTTTATACCGCGATACCTGCATTGGCGAAATCGCACGACTCATGGCTATTTCAACTACTTCTTTATTATGGTCTTTACACAAAATAAGTCCAACGGATGGATTTTCTTGTTCCAATTTTATTTTACGATCCAATGCTTCCAAATAGAACTGCATTTTGCCGACATATTCAGGCTTAAACGTTCCTATTTTCAATTTGATGGCAACCAAACAACGCAATAACCGATGATAAAAAACAAGGTCGATCTTAAAATCCTCTCCTCCCACAACAACAGGATACTCTTCCCCAACAAATGTAAAATATCTACCAAACTCTAGAAAAAACTGCTTCAAATTACCAACAATGGCACGACGAAGGTCTTTCTCGGAAAAACCATCTTTCAATCCAAGATAATCTAGAAGATATTCATCCTTAAAATGCGCCAATGGATCTTTTTCTTTTGTCTTGACCATAATCGTTCGCGACTTCTTAGAAACCATATACCGTTCGAATAAGGCCGAATCTAATTGACGCTCCAGTTCACGAAAACTCCACCTCTCATTAATTGAAGTCTTTAGATAAAACTCCCTTTCCTGATTTGAGCGCACTCTGTTTAATATAAGAAGATTGTTCGACCATGACAATTCTGTCAACAGTGTTGACAGTTTTGGGACATCACGGTAAGTCTCATAAAGCTTTTTCATTCTCCATAAATTTTCTTTTGAAAACCCCTTTGTGCCGGCAAATTCCCTTTGCAAATCAACTGCCAACTTTTCGACAACTGCCTCTCCCCATCCCAAGCACTCTTGCTTTTCTACAATACCCTTGCCGATGTCCCAATAAAGCAGAACCTGCGTATTATTTGCCACGCGGAAAGCCTCATGTCGCGCTTTGACAATCCAAGCCTTTATTTCCATAAAAAACTTCTTATAATCGGAACTTTTTATCAAATTCATTGGCTGACTCCTTAAATTTTAATTTTTTTATTTTAACACATCCATTAAAATGCCCCCTATTTATTTTTCTCATCTACCACAAAAGGCAAATCAGACAAGCGGTTTAAATCATCCTTTTTATGTTCCTTGCTCAACTGGGCTTCTTTTTCTTTTTTTCAAATGAAAAAATACACGTTTCTGCATATCCATTTTCATACTAATCAGTTATCAGCAGATATGTCCCCCTGATCTTCGTCGCTTCGCTTACGCTACGCTCCTTAAGGTCACCCACTAACGCTTTGTTCAAATTCTACCCACCGTTGGATTCATCACCAGTATTGGCACAACTGCCAAACTTTGTTCGACTTCCTCGCTGTGTCTGCCATATAATAAGAAAGCCCATCAAAAAACTGATGGGCTTTCTTATTATATGGCTCCCCCGCGAGGGCTCGAACCTCGGACATACTGGTTACGATCTGACTTATCTTACGATAAGAGTCGGACTTTCTCTTCGCCCCCCTGTACCATTTCGTACAGGGTTAGGGCGGCGGGTGTAAAGTCTCTGCACTTGCCCCCCTGTACCGTAAGGTACAGGGTGCTAGCTCAGGATTGCCCTGTACCGCATGGTACAGGGTTTCCCTGAATTAGCCCGCTTATCACTCTAGCGTTTCCGCTAGAGGCTGCTAACCGATTTGTAACAGCCAGTTGCTCTACCGACTGAGCTACAGGGGAATTTAAGCTATTTAAAGAACAATAAATCTAAAAAGTACGGTTATTATACTTAAAAAGAACTAGAAGTCAACCAATCTGCGAGAGTTCATGGACATTGTTAATGTGGACATGTCCACGTATTCTACGGCTGATCCGACGGGAATGCCAAGGCCAATGCGGCTGATGCGGGCGCCTAGGTTTTTTAATTCACGGGCCAGATATAGGGCTGTCATTTCGCCTTCGGCGTCCGGGTCTGTGGCAATGACAATTTCAGCTATAGCCTCGTCCTTGATGCGCGCAATCAATTTGGCTGTATTTAAATCATCAGGTCCACGGCCTTCTGAGGGGGAAATATTCCCTAATAGTACGTAATAAATGCCCCGGTAAGAGCCGGTGCGTTCGATGGCCAGAAGGTCCTTGGGACTCTCGACAATGCAAATGATTTTACGGTCACGGTTGGAATCAGCACATACCAAGCACAGCTCCTGCTCGGTTAAATGATTGCATTGCTTGCAAAAACGCAGGCCCTCTTTTAACTGCTGGATGCTGTCCGCCAGGGCTTTGACATTTTGGGCGTCCTGGGCCAACATCCAGTAGACGATGCGCTCGGCGCTGCGGCGGCCGATGCCAGGGAGTTTGGTCAATCTTTCAATTAAATTTTCGATTAGTTTAGGGTACATTAAATTATTTGTCTTTCCCGCGTATGTGGGAATCTTTTTAATATAGATCCCCGACTAAAACTTTCGGGGATGACACTGACATTTAGTCAGTGTCATTTCTGCGCATTAGGCCATTCTTTGACGACCTTACCGCCGAACATTTCCAGGGCGGTCCTGACCACTGGCTCTTCAGTTTTTATACCTGCGGCTGCTTTTTCTATGATCTTAAAATTGACATAAATAGAAGTATTTAGTTTTTCTGAAAACAGCTCATCAATGAATTTTAAATTTTCCTTGCTCTCCAAACAGTCTTTCGCAAAAGAGTTTTCTTTTGAAAAACCAATCACCAATCTCCCGGCTTTGAACTCACAAGGCATTCCTTCCTGCAAATAAGAAGCCAAGGCCATTTTCCGGCGGGATAATTCATGCGTCAATTCATTCCAATGCGCCTTGATCTCATCCAAGGTTTCAGCCTTAATGCCAGATTTAGGCGCTTGTACTGTTGCCTCTGTAGGCATTTTAGGGGTTGCTGCGCTGGAAGCAACAACAGGCTTTGAAGGAGTCGCAATCGCAGCTACGGGCGGCGTTGAATTAATCACACCGGATGCCCCGCCATAGGTCAATTTCGCAAAAGCCAACTCTAAGGGCATGCGTAACGTCTCCATGACCTTGGCTGTTTCCTGGGCTTCAATAAAAAGTTCAATGGCCTTAAGGATCCCACCAATGGTGATTTTTTCAGCTTGCTCAGCCAGGCGCTGCTTAACACCCGATGGGTAATCGATCAATCCATTTAAACTGACGCCACCCACCTTCACAATCATCAAATGCCTGAAATGTTCGGTTAAATCCTTGCCTAATTGCTTAATATCTTTGCCGCGTTCAATGATCTGGTTGAAAATATCCAAGGCCTTGACACAGGAACGCGCAATCAGGGCATCTGTCAGGTCAAACAAAAATTCAATCTCCACCATCCCAAGCATGGAAAAAACATCGGAAGCATCAATGCCTTTATCGCTTAAGGCGCTTAATTGGTCCAGGATGCTCAAAGCGTCGCGCATGCTTCCTTGGGCCGCCTTGGCAATGGCAAAAAGAGCTTCTTCATTGGCCTTCAAATTTTCTTTCTCACAAATGCTTTTAAGATTGGCCATGATACTCTCAACCTGGATGCGTTTGAAATCAAAACGCTGACAGCGGGATAGGATCGTGGCAGGCACCTTGTGGACTTCGGTGGTGGCAAAAATGAATTTCACATATTCTGGAGGCTCTTCTAAGGTCTTGAGCAACGCGTTAAAAGCATCCGAAGTAAGCATATGGACTTCATCAACAATATAAATTTTATAACGGCCATAACTGGGGGCAAATTTGACATTCTCACGCAGGGTGCGGATCTCATCAATGCCGCGGTTGGAAGCACCGTCGATCTCGATCACGTCAAAACTGTTGCCGTTGGCGATTTCCAGGCAGGCCGGGCATTGGCCGCAGGGCTTCAAGGTGGGGCCGTTTTGGCAATTAAGCGATTTAGCCAATATCCTGGCACAAGATGTTTTACCGATACCACGCGGCCCGCAAAATAAAAAAGCATGGGCAATGCGGCCGGATTCAATGGACTTTCTTAAAAGCTCAGTGATGTGCGCTTGACCCACTAATTCTTCAAGATTTTGGGGACGGTATTTGCGTGCTAGAACCAAATATGACATAATTATAGTTGTTCCAAGGCAACTTTTAAATCAGCAAAACGAAATTGATAACCATTTTCCTGCAAACGCCGTGGGGCAACATGCGCGCCTTCCAATAATAAATTTTGCCCCATTTCTCCGAATAACAAACGGATCGCGAAGCCCGGGACCGGTAATACGGCCGGACGATGCATCACCTGGCCTAGGATCTTAGTAAACTCGGCATTGGACACAGCTTGGGGTGAAACCACATTGACCGCGCCATCAATCTGATTATTCTTAATAAAATGGTCAATCACCAATGGGATTTCATCTAAGGCGATCCAGCTCATCATCTGCTGGCCATTGCCTAAACGCCCGCCCAAGCCTAATTGAAAAGGCAGCCACATCTTATTTAAAGCGCCCCCACTCTTGCTTAAAACCACCCCTAATCTCATGCGCACAACCCGGATACCAACTTCGGCAGCAATTGTTGTTTCCTCTTCCCATCGGCGGCAAACATCCGCTAAAAAGCCTTCACCCGGCGGGCTGTTTTCATCTAAAATATCCTGCGGTGGATGGTTACCGTAAAAACCAATAGCTGAAGCGGAAATCAAGAGTTTAGGCTTTGACACCACCTTTGATAGTCCCTCGCATAAAAGCCTGGTTGACTCGACCCTGCTTTCTAAAATGCTCTTCTTATGCCGCGGGCTCCAATATTCCCCGACATTAGCACCTGCCAAATGGATGATAACATCATAACCTTCCAGCTGTCCGTTTTCTATGAAATTTAACGCAGGGTCCCAAACAATCACCGATGTTTGGGGATGATGATAGGAAGAACTCCTGGTGATCAGAGCGATCTGATGGCCTTGGGCCAGCAAAAAGGATGTTAACTTGTGCCCTATCATCCCGGTGGCACCGGTTATGGCAATGCGCATGATGGGTTTTAGTATAGCATCCTTGAATTTTTTTCCTAGAAAATTAAACGCTTAGGCTGCAACGGGTGCTTGAAGCCCCATTAAAGGCCATATGCTTGTGATTGGCGACATTCTGAGGACCACCGGCGAAAGGCTGTCAATACCATGCTCCCGCACCCGGGCAATCAAGGCTGGGTCAATGTTCATTTCAACGCCCTGGCCGTCCTTGCTGACCTTCCAACGCATGCCATTAGAGGTATTAAGGTCGATACCGCCGCGTAAATTTGGATCAATTCGATGTTCAACGGTTGACACTACAGCCCTATCTGTCGTTGTTCTCCACGACCGTTGAGAAAGCTCATTTCCCCGTACAGGAAAACTATCTGTAGCTGAAGGGGCTCCACCATAATCAAAACCATCTTTTTTAATAATTTCCTTTATGCCAACTCTCTGGAGAGGAATTCTCTTTTCAGCAATTGCCGTTTTAGCAATTTCGTAGGAAATATTCTTTAACTTTCGATCTGCCCACAATATATTAAGCTGGGCTAATTCATCAATATTACGCTTCTTTAATTCTTCTATTAGATCACGCGCTGATTTTGAATCCTTGTCAAACGGATCAAGATCCTTTAGCAATGCCAATCGTTTACCTTCAACTGCAACCCGGGACTGAAATTGCGCTGCATTAATCAAATCAGTTAAGTCAGCGGATAACTTTGTCTCATTGACCAGCATGGCTCCATCATAAGGCCATCCCCGGTCATTAAAAATAACAATCCCCTTTTGCAAATTATTATTAATAAAATCGAGGAAGTAAGATAAACGTACTGCGAGCTTTGTGAGATTGTCGTCCGAATTCAAACGGAGCAGATGCCAGTATTGAACTTTCATTGTTTTTGATTCCAATTGCTTTTTGAGCCCAAAATTATTATTAAAAACTTTATACAACCAATTTACGACGATCATTTCTTTTGGCGTAAAATTCTCATTAGAAATGGTAAGCCATTTTTTATAAGGAGGGTGTGAATCAAGTAATAAAGAACCCATTCTATTTATGGCTTTCTCAATCGTAGCTTTTTCAACGTCTAAATCAGCCAATCTAACCAATTTCTCACTTATCAACCTATCCGACATAGGCCTGGTTTGCATGGCCAGGTCTTCAGTAAATTTTTGTTTTGCATCATTTAAGATCGAGCGCACCTCATCTTCAGTATACTTGGGTGATTTTGAGCCGTTGGTGGAAGACCAATGGATCTGCTTTACTCTTCTTTCGGTTGACCCAGTTAGATTATTTTCCAAAAGCTCATTAACTATTGGCAAATATGCCCCAAACCCCAAATCTTTATTGGCCATATACCATAAAGCAATCAGTTTGGCGCTTGTGGTTCGTTTATTAGGGAATATTTTAGATTTTAGGCTCAAAAGCTTTTTTATTGCCTCTTTTCTTCCTACTTTACCGACTAAAAAACTTGAGAGTATTCCTTTTGATTCAGATGAAAGATCATTAGGCCTATTAAAAGTATTAAAAAAATCAATTTTTTGATTGATCAATCCTGTGTTTGTCGTCGCAGCTTCATTGTTGGAACTTGAAACTTTGGCCTGTATGGCTGCAAAACTCACTTGGGGATCATCATTAATTATTTTAATCCTATCAAGTAACGCGGCTGCCTGCTCATCCATAACGAATTTCACGTTACTTTTCGTATTCAAATAGGAAGCAGGAACTTCAGGATTAACGCCCTTTTGAGTTGAAGCTTGAATGGCCCAGGCTTTTTTGGGACCAGTGGCAGCAATCAAAATCTCTTTTGGACTTAAGACTGTTCCTAAGCCTATTGTATAAGCCCAAGTTGGCACTTTAACTGACTTGGCCCTTGATTCATTCTTATCGATCAATAATTCCGAACGAAAATCAGCTAAATTCGCTAAAATAGTGGAGATCGATAGCTCCACCTTCCTGGCTTGGGCTTTATTAATGTCTTCGGCATCAAGAATATCAACTTTATATTTCTTTTCCAGTTGTTCTATAAAACTTTTAGAAACCGCGGTTTCTTGCAGACCACGGACTCTAAATATCACTCCTTGGCCTTTAAGCTGTTCTGCCAAATTAAAAATCTTCCTCTTACTCAATCCAACATATTTACTTTCAGCAATTTTTTGGTATAAAAAATCCCCTAAACTTCGACGTCCTTCTTGGCGAATAAGAAGAACCTTTTTCATTTGATCCTCAATATTCTCCCCATTGGTCAACTCAAATTCATTTTTTTCCCACCAATCAAAAGGCAGCTCTTGCAGCAATGCATCAAAATCAACTCCTGGAGCAACCACTTTTGGCGCTTCGTTAAAAGCCACATGACCCTTTACTCCAATTCCACCAATTTCCAGGTCAATCCCTCCTGCCTTGGCCTTCATCTCCTCAAGTCTCTTGACATACCTAGCAAGCTCAAGCGTTGAATCAGGATTTTTACCGTCAAAAAACAAGACATGATCATAATCATCTTTAAATCCCCATCTTGAAATTCTTTTAAAAAGATTATTCTTCATAAAATCATAGTATATTTTAAACCTTCCATATTCATACATATTAGCTGTCATTAAATGAGAACAATCAATTCCTTCAGATTTTTCAATACGGTAAAAAGCTTCATAAATTGGGATTGCTGTGTTATCTGTAGGAAGTATAAAAAGAGTAGGTTTTCCTATTTTATTGTTAGCTTTCAGGATTGTTGCCATGCGCTGGGCTATACTTTCAGAAACACCAAAAGGTGTTTTATAAATTTCACCCCACGCGCCTCCGGGAACAACACGGCCTACCTGTTGCGGCAATAACATTGCCGCGCCAGCAGACACTGACGAGGAAGCTAAACTATTGGGCGATGCAAGCGTTGCGAAATCGACCAAAGGACCGTTTAATGCAACGGCCAATTGCGCAGCATTAGCGGGGGTCAATTGTTCTATCATTGGGTGTGAAGCCATGGCTGGATTGATGCCGCCTGAAAAATATTTACGGGGGGTCGTGGCACCGGCCCCATTGACGTCTTCCTTAATATAGTTAAACACGCCTTTTTTGTAGGCTTTGAGGTATTGCTCATAAATTTGCATTCGGGATTGCTTGGCTGTGCTCGCTATGACGCCTTTGACCATACCCTTGTTGGCATAAACTTGATTTAGCAGTGCTTGTTTTAAATTGTTTTTATACCAGCTGGATAAAATGATGGAATTAAAAATCTGGCGCAAATTGGCGAAGTTTTTGCCGGTGTTGACTTCTGCTTCAAGTTCAGGGAGGATGATTTGTTTGATGATTTGGGAACCTAAGCTATTCACGTCATTCTGAGGCGGAGCCGAAGAATCTCTTATAGAATTAATTTTGTTGAGATCCTTCGCTTCGCTCAGGATGACAGATTTTTTCAGGATGACAGATTTTTTCAGGATGACACTATGCTTTTGTAATGCCAAATAATCTTCTTCCAGCATCACTTTCAAATGGCAGTCCACCACAAAGGCAGTTTGATTATGTTCTAAAACCTCTGCCCTATCCGCCATGATCCATACCTTGTTAAAGGTATTGACCGGCACTTGGGTCGTGCCATACATTTGTTGGGCTTTTGAATAGACCCTGTCCCAGAAAATCCTGCCTAATTTTTTCTCAGGATAAATCAGTGAAGCGGTGATTTGTTTTAAGATGTAGTCCTGTTCCAGAAGATCGCGGCCCATGTCGGTCTGGCCCAAGGCATCCGGAATGATCCTGTTTTTCTCATACGGGCTTAAATTGACCCACACATCTTTGTCCGGAATGGCCAAGGAAGCCAGAAAATATTTGATGAGTTTTTCACCTTCTTTTTTAAGCGGCCCACCCGCCAATCTGTCCTGGCCCACATCCACGATAAAATCAAACAAAAAAGGATTGTCTTTGTGGACGGTCAGGCCCTTAATAATGGCCGGTTGATAGGCAGGGCTTAAATTGACCATGATGCCGGGCTCAGGCAGGCCTAGGACAGGATCTGCCTGGACAGGCAAAGGGCCTAGGCTCGTCAATACAAAGCTAAGTACAATAGAAAATGAAATAAGGCGTTGAAAAGGCATTTTTAGATCAGTTCCGGGTTTTAATGGTTACTTGTAAAGAGTAACATATATTGGAGTGTTGTCAAATTGGGGAACTCCCCCGAAATAGGGGACAGCGCCCTATTGTCGCGACAATAGGGCGCTGTCCCCTATTTCCCCTATTTCCGGTTACCACCGGTACAGTTCTTTTCTAGCTGGTGCTTTGGGTTGCGGGGTGGGTCTGGAAACAGCGGATTTAGGTGCTTGAGACTGCCTATGCTCGCTTCTAGGTTTATTTTCGCCAATGCTGTGTTTCCGCATGCTTAAACTGATGCGTTTGCGGCTCATATCGATTTCAACGACCCAGACCTTGACCTTCTGGCCTACCTTAATAAAATCAGCCGGATTTTTAATATAGGTGTCTGACATGGCGCTGATATGCACCAAACCATCCTGATGCACGCCAATGTCCACAAAAGCCCCAAAATTCGTGATATTGGTCACCACCCCGTTTAACTCCATGCCAGGTAATAAATCTTCCATCTTTTCCACGCCCTCTTTAAACTGCACGGATTCGAAACTAGCGCGCGGATCGCGGCCGGGTTTGGCCAGCTCATCCTTGATATCAAATAGCGTCGGTAAACCAACGTTGGCAGTCACATATTTTTTCACATCAATTTTCTGGCGCAAAGCTTCATCCTTCATCAGATCAGGCACCCCAACCCCTAAATCACGGGCCATGCTTTCAACCACCCCATAACTTTCCGGATGGACACCAGAGGCATCGAGCGGGTTTTTAGCGTCACGGATCCGTAAAAATCCAGCAGCTTGTTCAAAGGCCTTGCTGCCAAGCTTAGGGATCTTCTTTAGAGCGTCCCGGGACTCAAATACACCATGAACATTACGGTATTCAACAACAGCCGCGGCCAGGGCCGGCCCCAAACCGGAAACATACATGAGCAATTGTTTGCTGGCCGAATTGACCTCAACCCCCACCTGGTTAACGCAGGAAATGACCACATCATCCAAACTTTTTTTAAGCTTAGGCTGGTCCACATCATGCTGGTATTGGCCCACCCCGATGCTTTTAGGGTCAATCTTGACCAACTCAGCCAAAGGGTCCTGAAGGCGCCGGCCAATGGACACCGAACCGCGCACCGTCACATCATAATCAGCAAATTCTGCGCGTGCCACTTCAGAGGCGGAATAAATGGAAGCCCCGCTTTCATTGACCATCACGGTTTGTATATTGTCCAGTTTCAAAGAACGCACAAAGCTTTCGGTTTCCCGTCCGGCCGTGCCGTTTCCCACGGCGATGCATTCAATATTATAAAGCCGGCAGAGTTCCTTGACCGTTTTGGCTGCTTGTTCTTTTTGGTCTTCAGATTGACTGATGTAAATAGCTGTATTATTCAGTAATTTTCCCTGGGCATCCAGGCAAACGACCTTGCAGCCGGTGCGAAAACCCGGATCTATGGCCAAGACTTTTTTCTGGCCCAAAGGAGAGGCCATAAGTAATTGGCGTAAATTTTCGGTGAAAACCTTGATCGCTTCTTCATCTGCTTCTTGTTTGGTCAAAAGGCGGATTTCGGTTTCCATGGATAAGGACAAGAGGCGTTTGAAACTGTCTTCGATGGACATTTCAACTTGGGAGGCACAGAGATTAATTTGGGTTTCCCCCTCCCTAGCCCTCCCCACAAGGGGGAGGGAATGTAGCACAAACATTTCTTTTAAAATGGATAACGCTTCTTCTTCAGGGACCACAATGCGCAGCATCAGGAATTCTTCATTTTCTCCCCGGCGCATGGCCAAAACACGATGAGAAGGCGCAACTTTAACTGCTTCCTGCCAATCATAATAATCCTTAAATTTGATCCCCTCCTGCTCCTTACCTTTGATGACCTTGGAATCAAATAAACCTTTTTCTAAATATAACTGGCGGATCGCGGCGCGGGCCTTGGCATCTTCATTGATCCATTCGGCGATAATGTCCCGGGCACCGGCTAATGCTTCGTCTATAGAAGCTACTTTTAATTCTTCATTGATATATTTAGCGGCTTCAATTTTAGGATCGACACCGGATTTTTGTTCAAAAATCACCTGGGCCAAAGGCTCCAGGCCTTTTTCCCGGGCCATGGTCGCACGGGTGCGGCGTTTAGGTTTATAGGGCAGGTATAAATCTTCTAAAACAGCCATGGTCTCAACAGCGTTGATTTTATCTTTTAATTCATCAGTTAATTTGCCTTGTTTGTCAATGGATTCAAGTACCGCTATTTTGCGTTCATCCAATTGCTGTAATTGCTGCCATCGGTCCCGGATCGCCGCGATAGCCACCTCATCAAGCGTGCCGGTCGCTTCTTTTCTATAACGGGCAATAAACGGGACAGTCGAACCTTCTGCCAGCAAAGCAGCTGTGGTACTGACCTGATTTTCCCGGAGATTTAACTCCCCGGCGATTTTAATAAGATGCTTAGGATTCATGTAAGAATTCTATATTCATAAGTTATTGCAATACAATTGTTTACATAACAACAGAAAATCCTGTCGGCTTGGCAAACAAAAAGAATATATGTTATATTCTAAATAGATTTGAAGCACGCTCTTTTAAAAAACTCGAAAAAGGCAAACTACTTGAAAAAGTAGGACGCAAAGCCGTGAGCCTAAACTTATCTGGGGATGAGCAAGGTTGTCTGGTTGCCGTGACATATATTCGTCCCTCTTTTTTTCGAGACATTAACCTCTCTACTCAAGGAGGGCGAAATGATCAAAATTTACATCCTGTTCGCATTAGCCATCATTATCTTGATGCAAATTCAACCTGCGTATTGTGGTGTTTCAAAAACAATGGTGTTCCAACTTTCTGTCATCATTCCGCAACATGTCCTATTAAACGCTAATCTCAATGTCACTCCTTTTGCAGGTAATCAAATAGTCCAAACAGAAACTGTCATGAGAAACAATAGGAGCATAACACTGACTACCATTGTGGTGCCTTAAATGCACCCTATTGTCATTCTGAGGCGAAGCCGAAGAATCTCTTTTATTCCTGCTCCCCTTCCGCCTTCTTCACCTGTACCGGTATATTAAACTGGTAATTCGTCCCTTCCGCAACATCTATTTTGTTTTTTAATTTCACCAGCGGGACCATATTCAAGGCAAGAGTATTGAGATCAATGGAAATAATATGCTGACCAGGGACAACGTTCCTAAAATAAAACGCCCCGTGAGAATCGCTTTTTTGGGTATCTTTACCGTCCAAAATCACCTTCACCTTACCGATAAAAATATCATTGTCACTGGGAATCCCAGTGCCATTCTTGTCCACAAAAACTATCCCGTAAATCCCTGTTTGGCTCACCAAGCCGAAATCAGCCTTGGATGTCCGTCCCTGGACGATTGCTACATTCAATGATTGAGGGGTTGAAAAAAGTAATCCGCCGGGGATGGAGTCCAGTACAGGAAGTACCAGCACGCCCTTGGCCCTGATTTGTATGCGATAACGCCCATTTTTATCCGTTACAACCACCTTATCGCCAACCTTCACCTTAATATCCGGGATACCCTCATCACCGATGGCAAATTTACCGTCCCCATTCCTGTCCTTAAAAACAATGCCGGATACCGTGCCCAAGGGGTCCCAATAGACCGCGCCTCCAAAAGTAATGCGCACGCCCAGATGGACTTCAAAATCATCATAGGATGGTTGCCCCGTATGAGAATAAACCTTGCTGGCGTCCCCATCACCAAAGATACTCACATCCGCGATGGGGTTATAAGCAAAACCTGAAGATAAAATGACACTCCTCTGACCAGGCAGAAAACTATTTTCACTCGGCCTTACACCCAGTTCATCGTGATATTCTACCTGGGAGGTAATGGACAATTTGGGGTTCAATTGCTTTGTATATTCTAGGCCTGCGTTAATGATGTTCGGGTTAGAGCTACCTGCTGGGGCAGGTTGATTGAGCCAATCATATTCATAATTACCAAAAGCAGATATTTGGCTGGTCAAGGGTAACTGGACACCGGCAATGACGTCCTCACGGCCAAAGTCTGAAATCTTGGAATCAGCCGAATGGCTGTTTTGATAACCTGCTCCTGTAAAAAGATTCCCTTTCAAAGAATTCCAGACGCCAAAACTCCGGGACAGCCGTTCATTAAGCCCAAAGCTGCGCTGGGGCGAAAGCTCTCCGGCCGTGTCCAAAAAATTCACATTCGTATCACTCCACAAATTCGGGTTAATATCCGTCCTGATTTGCCCATACCCATCATAATTAAGGCGGCTTTGATGATCAGGGTTTGCATCCAGGCGGTCCCGGTAGGCCTCAATAAAGGTATTTTCCGTAAAATTTTTAAAAATTCCTTCCGTTGTCCAGTCCGCGCCGACTTCTCCTTGATAGGCGGGTAAGGTTGAAATCGTGGAGTAATTTTTGTCAATGTCCCTAAAATGAACTCCTGTCTTAAAATTACCATCCTGCCACTTTAAGGATGCTAAAGTGGAATCATGACTGGTATCACTGCCCTCTTCTGCTTTAAGGGTCAAAAAATCATTAAATTTATGCTGCCCTTCCACGGAATAAACATGATTAGTTAAATACCGCTGACGGTCCTGCCCATACGCGGTGGCAAAATTAAACGCATATTGATCATTATCGCTGGTGGGAAAAAGCGTGATTTTCGCGGCATCGACATAGATATTATTTAACTGGGACCTGCCAAAGGTAATAAACGTCAGCGGTATCCGTTCCTGCCCATGACTGAAGGATATACCCAGGAGGCCATCCATCAGGTCGACATCAGCAAAAGCTCCTCTTAGATTTGTGCTGGGCATGGTCAATGGTGACAAGCACCGTAGGGCATCAAAGCCGCGTAAATCAAAATTGCTCGTCCCCTCCAGGGGAATTTGGCTTAATCCCACGGTATAAGAATCAAACTGTGAAAGGTTATTAAAATCACTGTAATTTTCAGAGGCATCCAGATAACCATACGGGGTTTCCCCATACATGGACACGACCTGATTAAACTCATAGCTTTGACGTTTCAGTCCGGGAATATTTTTCCCTGTATAATAAGTGTTCCAGTCATTGGAAGAGACGACTTGAAAGGGTTGGGCATGCTGGATTTCATTAAGGAGCTGCTGGGCCGAGGACACCACGGATTTAGGAAAAACAACTTCGATATAAAGGGTATGGCGTTTGGAATCGTCCCAAACATGAAGGAAGGTGGCTCCGATCCTTAAAGCATCAATTTTCAAGTGGTGAGGGTCTAAGATATTTACCCCAATATAACCTTCATTCACGACTAGAAATTTTTGGAAATTCTTACCCTCTAAAATAATGGATGAATGGATTTCAATTTTGATTTTCGTCGTCACCTCACCATTATTGGTTATCTGCTCCAGCGACAACACAGCTGGCGGCGCATTTGCCAATGGAGCCGGGACATATACAGGAGCTGGGGCCAGCGTCGCTGGCCCAACTGACTTTGCAGAGACTGACGGCATTGCCTGAGAAATATTTTCCTGACCACTCACAGCCGGTGTAACTGCAGAAGTCTGCTTTTCTTCTGTTGGAGCAGGAAAAATCATTCCCCGCCTGGAATAAAGGATTTTCAAATACCATTCAGCCGCTTTGGACGCGGGATTAAATATTAAGGCAATCTTAAAATAAAGGATGGCTTTTTTATCATTATGGACTTGGAAAGCCTTGATGCCCCCGTTAAAATAATAAATATACCCTATCGTTTTCTCAGGAGGGAACGGCGATGGATGCAGTTCTAAGCTCACCCCTCTTTTTTCAAGAATATCCAAATAAGATTTAAGTTGTTCATCGCCCGGATCATAGATCTGGGCGATTTTAAAACAACGCAACGCCTTTTGGTCGTCGTGGCTGTTAAAAGCTTTGACGCCTTCCTTAAAATACTCTTGATAGCCTATGGATTGGTCCGCGGACGCGGGCATGGCTAGAATAGCCACAAAAACTACACAAAGGCCCCATATGATGGTTTTTTTGAACATACAAAATCAACCAAAGCGTATGGGGGTCCGCATGATTTAATGATATGGTTTAAGTATTTTCCAATGTTAATTGCCCGTCAGTATCAATGCCAAAATTTATCTCCTTGACCACCACATCTCCCTCTTCCAAGTCCGCGTTGACAACCATGGTGTAATGCCCTGCATCTAACTTCTTCTTTAACGGAATGACCAAGGATGCTGATGCTCCGGGGGGCACGTAAAGCTTGTTAGCATCACCCCGCAAAAGGACCAATCCTTGCCCCTGCATGATGTAATAAGTCGTATGGGGTATGAGAATCACATTACCCTGATTGACAAAGCTGGCGTTGAAGCTATTTGCCTTTAGATTTATATCTTCTAAAGCTGCCTTTTTGACCTTGTCCTTAGGCTCAATAAAAAACAAGCTGCCAACCCGTGTGACTAAGTTGATTTCTTTTTCATCGTTGATAGGGCCATTATTCTTTTCAAAGAATAAAACCCCATAATGCCCTTCCTGGATAGACGGTGGCACCGTGATGCTGTAATCAACCCGTTGCTGGCCCATGCCAGGCAAGGTGAATTCCTGGGGCGAAAAAGTGACCCATTGGCTGGCAGAACTGGGCGCAGTCCCTGCCGGCAAGAAATTCTTAGTGCCGTCATAAGGGGTTTTGTATTCAAAATCCTCCCAATACACCTTGATGGCTGCCGGATCAGGCGATGTATTATGGATGATCATAGACCCATTAACGTGTTCCCCACCGGAGACAGCCAGGGTCTCTTTCCCATTTTCAAGGAATAATTGGGCCCTGGCTTCTCCGGTGAAAAACCCTATCGAGCAAAGAATTAATATAATAATTCTAAGAAACATCGTATGCCTAGTTCACCGTTGCTGTGACAAGCAAAGCACCAGTATAGGTGCCTGGAGCGTCAGAGTTTGAAAACGGTTGTCCGTTTGATGGATCAGCAGGAGCTGCGGTGGATCCGGTCCAGATACCCACGTAAATCCTTAACCAGCCGCCGGCAACTTCTGTAAAAGCCACATGTTCCCCGCTTAAATCAATAAGGCGTTTCTTAGGACCATGGACAGTTAAAAATGATTCTGTGGGAGGTGTGGACGAGCTGGTAAACACCTCTTTGGCAAAGGTAGCCACGGATTTAAAACCCAATCCATTGGTGGCGCCATTAGGGTTAAGCCCTTCTGTATAGGTCACTGATGTATCCGGTGCCCCCGCGCCATTGGTTGCCGCGATATCAAGCGTAAAATAATGGTTAGGAAGATAGATATTGATATTGTTGGTTGTGGTGAAAGTAAGTGTACCGAAACTAAGGGCTGTTCCGGAAACCGGTGTAAACACAGGCGACCCTGACGAATTCACACTGTTGACGGTAATGCCGACACTTGTTGACAATGGGACCGCGGCGGACACGGTGAATGTCTGCGGTGAAGTCAACTGTGCCATGGCAGACTGGCTGATTAGGAGCATCCCTCCTAATAAAATACTTAATTTTGTTTTCATAAACTCCCCCTTTTAACTGTTACTTTTGGTTTAAAGAAAATCTGATCGGTGCTAAAAAATTTCCAGGGCTCATCTGAGCATATCCCTGTAATCGATACACCACTTTGAAAGTGGCTCCGCTGCCCGCAGCATCCGATGAAAAAACAGGACACTCACCTGTTTGGACGGATGAAAATTCCGTAAGGTCGGTTTGGCCTTTTTGACCTGACGGGATTTCAACCTGAAGGCTAAAATACTTATTGTTAAACTCCTTTCCTTGGTTATTAGTCATGCTTGTTTGAAGATCTTGAAGGACCTGATAAGGTTTGTGAAGATTAGAAATAACCGTCACCAGCACTTCCTTGTCCTGGGGCGGGCTGTTGGCGATCACATGCGTAAAGCTGACCCCTCCCGGAGGTGTTGTGACATTCATGGTAAATTCCGGGGCAATAGCAGTTTGGATATTAATTAGAAATTCCTGTGTATTTTGACCTGTTTCTACAATATATTTGATTCTCCCAACGTAGGTACCGGCGTCCTGTTGTTGGAATTGTCCGGTATCGACCAAAAAATAATTGACTAAATTATCTTCGGCCTTATTACCGGAATAAATAAGGGTCCGGTTTTCCGCTAAAGGGCTTATCCCTGTCATGCGCAACCCTTCTGAGTCACCCTGAAGGTCATTTTGGATAACATCCTTACCTAATTCTTTACCGCTTTCATTTTGAGGGAAGGTCTCGACTTCCTGGTAAATCCGTATGTCCTGGCCTGAATTCCCGGAAAAAGACAGGGTGACAAAATCCGCTGTTGATTCACTGGTATCAGAACCCTTGATGTTGATCCGGTTGGGATTATGGGCGCCCTTAACGGTTACTTTTAAACTCGGCGCAGCTTCCAAGAATACATCTATAATAGCCTGATCGCTGGAAGCATTGCCCATGCCGCGTACTGTAAAAATCAATCTACCCCTAAAACTTCCGCTGGTATTCATTAAATGCCGGTCTAAAGAATAGCCGATGATAAAATTATCACTGTCCCCTTTTTGGTCGGAGGAATACAGTAATTGGTCCCCCATGTTCAAATGATCGGAATTCTGCAAATAGAGCGTTCCGGAACTATTGGAATTGGCCAAGGTCTGGGTCTGTATAGCTTGCAAATTTAAAGATTCCCCTTTTTCATTCGTAATAGGGTCAAGTGTCCGTTGAAAAACCTGGTATTGCCCCCCATTTGTCGAGCTGACCCGGACATGGATTTCATTTTTATTACCCATCCCAGCCATAGATGCCCTCTCAAAGCGCAAGCTATTACTCCCGTCAACCGGATTAACACTTAAAGCTACAGAAGCCCAAGAAGCCTGGGTAAGGCCTGCCAAACAAAACAAAATTGTAAAAATGGCCGTAAACATACCAACCCCCGTAAATACTAAAAAACTCCTATAAACATATTAATAGAAGAAGTTCAAAACAAAAATAGGAGCGTTCCCTTTTATTTTGACTTTTTTCCACTTCGAATACAGAAGGTAAAAATAAGAACGGGGAAATTCAATTAATAATAGAATATTAAATTCATTTATGCTTAATTGCCTATAGTATAACACATTTTTTGACTTTTGCAGGTTTTTTCTATTGGCGGGTCTTTTGATTTTAGAAACCTGTATAGTTCATAGTTCATAGTGCACTATGAACTATACAATTATCTTTTCCTGTGCTATACTTGGATCATGAAAACAGATACAGCCCAAAAAATCATTGAATATATCACCCAAAATACCCAAGCCAGCCCCAAAGACCTCTACAATATTTTGGATATAAGCCCCCGGGCTGTTTTTAAACAACTCAATATCCTTTATAAGAAAAATTTGATTCATAAAATCGGCTCCCCACCAAAAGTTTACTACACTATCGCCAACAAAGTACTACTTAGAAAACCCACAGACTTAAATGGGCAAACAAAAAATATAATCAATGCAAATTTCTATTATGTTTCCCCAGTTGGAGAAGAGAGATTTGGTTTGGAAGGTTTTGAAGCCTGGTGCCACAAGCACGATCTAGATGTCACTAAAACAGCCCAGGAATATATTTCCACCCTTACAAAATACGACAAGTATAAAAAAAACGGCCTCATTGATGGAATGCACAAAATGACCACTACCTTTGAGCGAGTTATGCTTGATAAACTATTTTATCTGGATTTTTATGCCATTGAACGCTTTGGGAAAACAAAGCTGGGACAACTCTTATTGCTTGCAAAATCAAGCCAAAACAAAAAACAAATATCCGCCCTTATTGAAATAATTTCTCCCCAGGTCAAAAATATTATCAAAGAGTTTGATGTCGATGCCGTTGGGTTTATTCCCCCAACAGTCAAACGCGAAGTACAATTTATGAATGAACTTAAAAAACGCCTGCCTATTAAACAACGCTTACTTTCGATCATCAAGACCAAAACATCGGTGATGGTTGCGCAAAAAACACTCAACAAACTTCAAGATCGCATTGATAATGCTCGCCAGACCATTATCGTTGAGGATAAAACTTCCTTTGAAAATATCCTTCTTATCGATGATGCCGTAGGATCCGGCGCCACCCTCAACGAAACAGCTGCTCAAATCAAACAAAGAAAACTATGCCAAGGTAAAATTATTGGATTAGCTATCGTAGGAAGCTTTAAAGGGTTTGATATTATCAGTGAAGTATAAAGACAACAGAAGTGACCTTTACCCCACTTTTCATTTTCTCTTGAGCACAAAATTCAACACAATCGTAAACACCAATTTTTTGTATCTCTTTGCCCAACATTTATTTTTTCTTTCGACAGTTTTTCCTATTGCTTGCTTAAGCGTCCTGAGTTAATATTGCGTTATGTTGACACAACTGACAATCCGTAATTTCGGCCTCATTGATGACATTTCCATAGATTTTGTGAATGGGTTTAATATCTTGACCGGCGAAACAGGCGCCGGTAAATCCATCCTTATAGATGCCCTGCGCTCAGTTTTGGGTGAACGCATAGACAGCTCCTCAATCCGTAATCCCCAAAATCCTTGTATTATTGAAGCTGTTTTTGACATCACAGACCCGAAATTACGCGAGCTTGAAGAAATCAAGGAATTCTTCAACCCCGAAGACCATCAAATCATCATCCAGCGTGTTCATAGCGCCACGTCCTCAGGGAAGATCAAAATCAACGGCCTTTCGGTCACAGTGGGCCAATTAAAGAATTTAGGCAACCATCTCATTGATTTCCACGGGCCCCATGACCATCAAATGCTCCTTTCAGAAGAACAACATCTGCTGATGCTGGACCAATTGGCCCAATTCAAGAACACCAAGGAAGAATATGCCAAGGTTTTCATGGCCTACGCACAGACCCGCAAAGACCTAAACAGCCTAAACACCCTGGGTGAAACCCGCCAAAGGGATTTGGATTTATTAAGCCATCAGGTCAAAGAATTAGAAGCCCTGCCGCTTTCCACAGAAAAATATGAGGCCTTGCTCCAGGAAGAGACCAAATTAAACAATGCCCAAAAGCTGCATGAACATATTCAAAACCTACTGGGATTGCTCGATGACGAGGAAACAGGGGCCAATATTTTACTACGTAAAGCCTTCCCCCCACTTCGGTCCTTGACCCAAATTGACGGTCAATCATCCCCGCTTTTGGACCAATTGTCAGGTATCCAGGAACAGTGCAATGATTTGATCAGCCAATTAAACGGGTACGCGGCGGGGCTACATTTTGATGAGCAAAGCGCCCAAGGGATCCATGACCAATGCGAAGCTTACGCGGACATCAAACGCAAATACGGGCCCAACCTGGACGATGCCCAACATTTTTATATTGCGGCTAAAGAAAAACTCGATCTGATCAAAAACTTTGAGCACAATGACCAAAAACTGCGCGATGACTTAAAAACCCAGGAAAAAGAATTGACCCAAATCGCCCAAAAAATAACAAAATGCCGGCAAAAAGCCGCTGATGATTTGAAATCCACCATTGAGAGCGAATTAAAAGAGCTCGGCATCCTTCATGTCAACTTTGAAGCGCGTTTTGAAAAAATACCTTTTAATGCCCAGGGCCATGACAAAATTGTATTTTACTTAAGCCCTAACGCCGGAGAAGAGCTAAAACCCCTGGCCCAAATCGTCTCCTCCGGGGAAGCCGCGCGCCTGATGCTGGCGCTCAAAAAAGCCCTGATCAAGGTCGACCCCATCCCCGTGCTGATTTTTGATGAGATCGATGCCCAGATCGGCGGGCGTTTGGGCACTATCACCGGTAAAAAGTTAAAAGAACTGTCCGCCTGCCGTCAGGTCATCCTGATCACCCACCTGCCCCAAATCGCTTCATTCGCTGATAGGCATTTAAAGGTATCTAAATCCGTCAAAGCCGGCCGCGCCACGACCCAGGTGCTTTTGCTGGAAGGCAAAAGCCGCGTCGAAGAAATCGCCCAGATGATGAGTGGTTCCAACACCACCAAGATTTCCATTTCTCATGCCCAGGACATGCTGGCGCAAGCGAATGCCTTATGAAAATCGGACATGTTGATATAGACAATCCGCTTTGCCTGGCCCCCATGGAAGACGTGACCGAACTGCCATTCCGTTTGATCTGCAAACGCCTGGGGGCTGATATCGTGTACACGGAATTCACCTCTTCCGAGGGCATTATCCGCGATATCCCGCGCATCATGGAAAAAATCCAGATTTCCGAAGACGAGCGACCGGTGTCCATCCAGATTTTTGGCGGCCGGCCAGAGGCCATGACAGGTGCAGCCCAAGCGATAGAAAAATTAAAGCCTGATTTTATTGATATCAATTGCGGCTGCTGGGTCAAAAACCATGTGGCCCGCAATGAAGGCGCCGGTCTTTTACGCGACCTGCCCTTATTTGAACAGATCGTCAAAGCCACTGTCAAGGGCACTCAATTGCCTGTCACCGTCAAAACCCGCCTGGGTTGGGATGACAGTAGCATTGTTATATTAGACGTCGCTAAAATGGTGGAAGCGGCCGGCGCCAAGGCCCTGACCTTGCATTGCCGCACCCGTTCGCAAGCGCACAGCGGCTTTGCGGACTGGTCATGGCTTGAAAAAATCAAAAAAGCCATTTCTATACCCGTCATCGGTAATGGGGACATCACCTGCCCTGAAGATGTTAAAGCGATGCTGGAAACCGGCTGCGACGGGGTCATGATAGGTCGCGGCGCCATTGCCAATCCCTGGATATTCAAGCAAACCAAACATTTCCTTAAAACCGGTGAACAGATGCCGGAGCCAAGTAGCGAAGAAAAAATCCAGATCTGCCTTGAACATTTGAAATTAAACGTGCAGTATAAAGGTGAAAAATACGGCGTGCAGACCTTCCGTAAACATTATGTGGGTTATCTAAAAGGTTTACCCAATATCGCACCGGTGAAAAGTGAATTGATGCAATATATAACGATGGAAGAAGTGATTGGGCAGTTAGAAAGATATTTAATTAATAATCCCCCCTCTTTAGTATAAAGAGGGGGTAAGGGGGAGTTCTTCTTATTTCAACCCCCCCATTTTATTTCAACCCCCTTCATTAAGATACCTATGAAAAAATTTAACGTCATCACCATCGGCTCCGGCGGCGGCGCCAAGATTTCTTCCCCGGCGGCCTCCATGGGCCTAAAGGTTGCTGTCATTGAAAAAGACCAATTAGGCGGCACCTGTTTAAACCGCGGCTGCATCCCCTCCAAGATGCTCATCCATCCCGCGGATGTGGCCATGGAAATCAAGGAAGCCCACCGCTTTGATATTCACAATGACCCGCAGTTTAGCGTTGATTTTGCCAAGCTCATTGGGCGCATATCCGCGACGGTCGACACGGATTCAAACAAAATCGAAAACAGCTACAACAATCATCC
>Ga0206950_1023_pt1 | contig 43012 bp, 41 predicted proteins | sample Alteio_BWOrgHeat_41_FD_152954 | JGI IMG/M metagenome (GOLD analysis project Ga0206950, IMG submission 152954) | Enriched cells from forest soil in Barre Woods Harvard Forest LTER site, Petersham, Massachusetts, United States -... | ecosystem: Environmental > Terrestrial > Soil > Temperate forest >... | reverse complement strand
GAATAATGTTACCAGCCGTGTTGATTTCCGTGAGTTCTGTGACTGTCACGTAGTAGTGAATCGGCAGTTCGATACTTTGTTTGTCTTGATGAGATGTGAGGGATAAACAATTTTTTTTAACGGTACTATTAATGAATGGAAGCATTTGTTGGGTAGTTTCGATAGTGAGAGAGGCTTCATGGCCTTGTTTTAAATATAAGTGCCCTGTTCCAGAAACATGAATGCAATTAAAAGAATCAACGGTTCTTTTTTCTTTAATTAATTTTTCTTTAGCAAATACGGCTGTGCTGGCTAGTAACATACTGAGAATGATAATAATTACCTGTTTCATTTTTTCTCCTAAAATTTAAGCAAATAACTCGTCCCAAATCGGTTTTGCAATGGATGGTTTTGTGAACTCGGATAATTTAGGTAAAATATCAAGCTTTGGTTCGGTTGGGGAAAAGCCTTGTTTTTTAAGTGCCGCCAATAGCTGATCGCATAGCAAGGGAGTAAGTGCCAATTTTGTTGGCCAGGCGATAAATGTGTTGCCCTCTTCGTTGAGATAAGTAGTTTCTGGACGTTTTCCACCCGGTTGTTTGGGTTCTGCTCGATTGATATAAAAACTTTGCCATTCTGCTTCAGTGAGATCCAGCCAAGGAAATAAAGTAGCGAGTTCCATTTTTGCAGTTTTTATTTGATCGGATTGTGTGCGACTGGCGCCATCTTCAGCGAGTTGTCCGCCGAGATACCAGACTGTTTTTCCATCATGGGTTGGGTGACTTGTGATGGTGATTCGGGGATTAAGACCGGCATTAATGCAATGTGCAAAGAAAGGCTCTGCAGTTTTCAGTTTTACCATTACCATTTGTAAGGGACGGCGCTGCATTTTAGGGGCTTCGGCAAAGCTCAAAGACAATTTTTCATTGCCTTCTCCCGCAGTTAAAAGATATCGTTTTGCTTTTAAAACCAATCGTTTTTGATTGGAGTGGATTTCAAGAGAGGTAATTTTTTTAGGATCTTTGAGATCAAATTGAAAGGTAGAACCATTTTGGGGATCAATTTTAATCATATAATCTGGATAGGTATTCGCTAAAGATTGAACCAAAGAAATGGTATCGAGAACGATTTCATCTAAGGAAAAAACATGTCCTTTAAAAGCGTGGTTTCGTAAAACACTGGGATATTCTGTGGTATTAAGGCGTTTAACTCGGCTATTCAATGCTTTGGTTGCAAAAAAACTAGCCACTTCGGAGGTTAGGCTACCGGTTGACCATAATAATTGCCGGGAAGAAAGTATTTTAACCGATTGAAGATCTATCTCCCCAGTTCCCGCGAGGCAATCTTTCCAGCGCTTTGGCATTTCTGAAACAGCATTGGCTGATGAACTTAGAAAACCGCTGAGTGCATATTTGATACCACCATGGATAATTCCTTGAGATTTACTGGTTTGTCCAGCACCTAAGGCATCCGTTTCTAGTAAAACAGCCTGGTATCCTTGAGCTCTTAATACATTTAAAGCCCATAATCCAGCGATGCCTCCACCAAAAATAACAATATCAACATCAAGCGCAAGGGGTAGTTGTTTCATACGACCCATGGTAACAGAAGCTTAAGTGCTCTTAAAGGACAAACAAAGGGTTGTATAAGCAAACAGTATTAAAGTTGGTGACGCAAACTGTTAAAATTGAAACGCATTCAGGGGATTTGGGAGGCAGTGGCGTGGAAATTGAATATAAAGGTTATGTTGCCAAAATCCTATTTTCACCCGAAACGGATTCATTTCGGGGTGAAGTTTTAGGTGGCGAGGATCTCATTGCCTTTCATTTGAGTGATCCCAAAGAAGCATTGGTTGTGATGCAGCAAGTAATTGAAAGTTATCTGCAGCAGATGGCATTCAACGAAGGTGTTTAAATTTTTACGTGGGCTTTATTCTTGTCTATTGGTGTTCGCCATTCCCATTCTGTTAGGTCGTTTGTGGTGGAAGGGTATTAGAAATCCTGCGTATCGTGAAAGATGGGGTGAACGATTTGGATTAGGGCTTTGCGCGTTTAAACCGGGGGGGCTTTGGATCCATGCGGTTTCTTTAGGCGAATCGATTGCAGCGATTCCAATGATTCGTCAATTACAACAAAAATTTCCCGATCTCCCTGTGTTAGTGACAACCACAACCCCAACGGGGTCAGCTGCCATTCGGAATGCATTGGGTGACAGTGTTTCGCAAACTTATTTTCCCTATGATATTCCGTGGGTTTTAAAACGATTTTTAGCAGCTGTTAAACCGAGCATATTGATTATTCTTGAAACAGAACTTTGGCCAAATTGTTTGGATTTATGCAAAAAACAAGGGGTTTCGGTCATCATTGTGAATGCCTGTTTGTCCTTAAAATCTATGAAAGGCTACCAATGGATGGCAGGTATAACACGAGAGATGTTAAACAATGTGAGTTTAGTCGCCGCGCAATCGATGGAAGATGGAGACCGATATTTAACGTTGGGCTTAGCAAAAGATCGTTTGGTGATAACAGGGAGTATGAAGTTTGATGTTCCTGTGAAAGAAGAACAAGTCACCGAGGGAAAAGCATTAAAATCCGTCTGGAAAAGACCTGTTTTTGTGGCAGCGAGTACGCATTCGGGTGAGGAAACGCAAGTATTAATGGCTTTCAAAAAAATATTAAACACTATTCCAGAGATACTATTGATTTTAGTACCGAGACATCCTGAACGGTTGAAAGAGATATTAGCACTCATAAAAGAGAATGAATATTCAGTGGTCACCAGAAGCAGTGGTTTGACCATATTGCCAGAAACTAAAATATTGCTAGTCGATACTCTGGGAGAATTAAGTGTTTTTTATGCAGCATCGGATATTGCTTTTGTGGGGGGTAGTTTGGTTCCGATTGGTGGGCATAATGCACTAGAAGCAGCTGTTTTAGGCATCCCTGTCATTGTTGGGCCTTATATCGATAATATTACAGATGTGGTGCAATTGTTATCGGGTGTGGGTGCTTTGGTGCAAATCAAAGATAGCGATTCTTTAAGCGCTGCGGTTATACATTGGCTGCAATCACCGGAAGAGCGATTTCGTTTAGGTGACAATGGTAGAAAAGCAGTCGAAAAAAATCGCGGGGCATTGGAGAAGGTAGTGGGGTTGATCTTAGCGCAATGGGGTTCTATGGCACAAGGATCGGTAGCTGAGCAGTTACAGCAAGTTAAGTAACTGTTTTTATATACAGGTTCTAAATTAATTTTTTTATTAACTATAAAATATGTTTTATAATTAAGAATCATTTTATTGTTTTATAAACTATAATTTATATAGAGACTTTATTTTTTTAATAATATAAACTATAATTTATATATCTATGGATTTTTAATGAAAAATAAAAGATAGTTTATGGCAACAAGCTTGTGGGGTAAAGTTTATTATCAAGATACCTATGCCGGGCTCTTACAAAAGGAGCCCGGCGGACGTTGTTCTTTTACTTATGATTCCACTTATTTGGAGGGGGATCGTTTCAAGTGTCCAGCGATTGCTTTCTTGTTGCCACTACAGCAGGAACCTATTATTTGTGAATCGGGATTACATCCTTTTTTTGATAATTTAGTGGCTGAAGGGTGGCTTCAAAATGCGCAAGTACGGGCATTAGGTACAAATACGTACGATCGATTTTCTCTCTTGTTGGGTTTTGGACATGATTTGGCGGGTGCTGTTTCTGTGATAGATCCTGAGCCGAGAAAATATGAATTACCTGATCATAAAGATATAGTGACAAAGGCAGCGCTTTTAAGTCGATCCTCTCTTTCTGGGATTCAGCCTAAATTATTTGTTGTGAAAGAAGGTAAAGATTACAGGCCAACAAGCGGTAATGAGCTGAGCACGCATATTGCAAAATTATCTTCTCCGCATTTGCGTGATATCTTAGAATTGGAATATTTGACGATGAAAGCAGTTGGAGTTTTATTGCCAGAGGATTCTGTTGCAGAAACGACGCTTGCAATGATTCCTTCTATCAAAACAGAAGCATTAATTGTTGAACGGTTTGATCGGGTTTCAAACGCCGGTAAACAATCGGGAGTAGAAAAACCGAAGCGAGTTCATTTTGAAGAATTTAATCAGTTATTAGGAAATTCAGCAGGCGATAGCAAGTACGAAGGATCTTATGAAGATATGGGGCAATTTATTTGTCGTCATAGGACTATTTGTTTGATATCTGAAGCTGCGCGCTTGTATGAACGCGTGCTAGCTTGTCTTCTGGTGGGTAATACAGATGCTCATTTTAAAAATTTTGCAATGTTTCATACACGTGACGGATTACGTTTAACGCCGCTTTATGATCTTGTGGCAGCAGCAAGATATAAGGAATATCATACAATTGCTTTAAGTATTGGAGGGGCGCGCAATTTAGATATTGGGGCACTAAAATCAAAACATTTAATTCATTTGGCAAAAGGGTTTCAACTGAATTATAGCGCTATCGAAAATGCTGTAGAGTCCATCGGTAAACGCTTAGAAATGGCAAAGTCCGCCATTCTAGATTTAGACGTTGAAAATCCTTTTTTAAAGAAAAAATTGATTGATATCATGGAGAAACGATGGAAAGGCAGTTTTATCTCAATTGGCCAGTTATTGTCGAAGAAGCAAAACAAAGGAGAGTGACACAAAGGCTAACCCAAAAAAAATTGGGGATATTAGCAGAAGTGAGTACTCCTACTGTTTCGCGTTTCGAACAAGGTGAAAAAGATATTCAATTATCGTCTGTACTGAAGCTCTTAAACCAATTAGGAATGATTGATGACCGCAATCTAACTTTTCCGGATCCAAAGAAATTTTACGATCAGACTCGAAAAGTAATAGTCTTTTTTGGAGAGGATCAACACCAGAAAATAACCTGTGCGATTTCTAGAGAAGCGTTGGTCGATCATTATTATAAAGGGAGTAAATCATTAGAAGCTGCTTTTGTAAAATACCGATCGCGTATTGAGCATGAAGCCAGACGAAAGTATGTTTCGGGACGTTTAGAGCCAGATGGATCAATCCTAATTAAAACGGAAGATTTATAGAAGAAAAAAAATTAATTTTTAAGTAATATACTATCTAAAAATGTCACGTTATCTTTCACGTAAGTTGGTCTTAAATGAAGGCTATCCATATAAATGGGATCTCCTACACTTGTTGTAGTAGCACATTTTTTTTCATCACATAAAAAATCTTCAGGATTTAGTAACTGTGCACCAGAATTTTTGGCAATAGTTTGTAGTAAAGCAGTCACTTCTTTGGCGTAAATAGACCACTCTTCTCTGCTGCCCTGTTTAGAGGCAAATTCCCATTTTCCCGAAAAATTTCGTTTGGAAAACCAGTTTTTAGGATCGTAATCACTGCCAATGGGAATATTGGATAATAAATAAACGTGTTTTCCTTGCTGAATGATTTCTTGGATCATCTGTGTTAAATCATCACAAGCTTGTATTAAACCTTTTGATCCTTTTTCCAATGGGTAATGAATACCATCTTTTTCGTAGTGATAAGCAGATCCTCCCGTTAAATAACCAAACCATTGGGCACCAATGACCACATCGGTGACATTTGGATCTTGGATTAATGCTAAGATGGCGTCCATCATACCTTTATAAGCGGGATAAGCGTCAGCGTATAAATTCGGGATAGGTGGCCAACTGTGTTTTGTGGCAAAAATAGCCGATTTTAGTCGATTGCCTTGTTGTTCAAATAAACGCGTAATTCTGGGGGCATATTGTTGTATATTGCTGTCGCCTAAAAATACAATTTTTTCTCGATTGGATTTTTGCTCATAAAAAGTAAACCCTTTGAATTTAAAAGGTGTTAGTTTTCCAGGATATTCCCATTCTCCAAATGCTTGCATGATTTGTTGCGCCTCAGGTTTTTTTGCAATGGCGGGCAAGTATTTTTTATGATAGGTTTGATATCCCTGAAACCCAAATCCAAACATGATAATAATTAACAAGAATGCAAGGTTATTGGAACCCGATCGAATGGGTTTTTCGCACCATTGGTAGATACAGTACGCTAAGATAAGACTCATGAGCAATAGACTAAGCTTAACGGTGATTAACTCAAAAGCATGAGGGTCAATGATGTGAACGAAAGCAATCAAGGGCCAATGCAATAAATAGAGTGGGTAACTGATTAACCCAATATAAACCAAATAAGGATGCGATAGAATACGGCGAGAAAACCATGTTTTGTTACCCGCCAAAATAATCAAAAAAGCGCCTAAGGTGGGGATTAACGCTAACGAACCCGGATATAAATCTTTATTATCAAAACGAATGATTGAAAAAACAATTAAAAAAACGCCAATCCAGGAAGAGATGTTTTGGGTGGAAATGGTTTTAATATTTAAAAATCTATCCAATTTTTCAGGTTTAAAATAACTAATATAAGCTAAAAGACTCCCAATGGTTAATTCCCAAAAACGGGCGGGAGGGGTATAAAAGGTTAAAATAGGTATTTTTTGTTTTAGAATAATATCGGTTGCAAAAGAGGCACTAATGGCAAATGAAATAAGGCATAATCCTAAAATAATCCATCCCATATATTTTTTTGTTTTGATTTTGGAGAGAAAATATAGTAACAATGGCCATGTTAAATAATATTGTTCTTCAATCGATAAAGACCACAAATGCAGAAAAGGTTTTTTTCCGGCATCCACATGAAAGTAGTCAGCTTCTTTTAAAAAAGCAACATTTGCCATAAACGAAGACCCGTAATAAATATGTTTACCAAGCAAAGCAAACTCATCTCCTAATAGAACAAACCACCCGTAAGTGTAAAAAATCAAAAAAACAATGAGAAGTGCGGGGAATAAACGTTTAATTCGCCTGGAATAAAAACGGATAAAGCTAAATTGATTGTTTTCTATTTCTTTAAAAATAATGCTAGAGATTAAAAAACCTGAAATAACAAAGAAAATATCCACACCAATAAATCCACCTGGGATAATGGTTGGAAAGAGATGGAAGCCAATCACTGCCAGAATGGCAATGGCTCGTAATCCATCAATTTCTGAACGATAAGAAAGTAGCATGTAGGGGGAATCCTGGTGGTATTTTTAAGTGTAACATAAAAATAAAAGTCAATTTAACTATATGTATAACCAGTTGATAAAATTCGCTATTTTGTTAAAAGTATCGTTTGCGGTTGGAGTAGTTGATATGGCATTGATTCATTTAGAAAACGTCTCACTTTCCTTTGGGGACGTGCCTTTACTAGATAAAGCGAATTTACAAATTGAACCTCGAGAACGGATTTTTTTAATTGGCCGAAATGGCACGGGTAAATCTTGTCTTTTGAAGGTTATTGCAGGGTCAATGAGTGTAGATCATGGAAAAATACATCGGACACCTGGTTTAAAAGTTGCCGAACTATCTCAGGATTTGCCAAATAGCGACGATAAAACGGTCTATGATGTGGTTTCGGAAGGATTATCAGAAGTTGGATTATTGCTTAAAAGATATCATGATTTAACTCAGCATACGGAAGTTTCTGACCATGAAAAATGGTTATCCGAGCTTGAAACTATTCAAAAAGCATTAGAAGTCAAAGAAGGGTGGGATTATATTCGAAATATTGATTCTATTTTAACGCGTTTGGAATTGAATCCCGATCAAAAATTGCAGCATTTATCCGGTGGATGGCAAAGAAGGGTTGCCCTTGCACGGGCATTGGTGAGTAAACCGGATTTATTACTATTAGACGAGCCAACCAATCATTTGGATTTAGCGGCGATTCAATGGTTAGAAGATTATTTAGAACAATATACAGGTGCCGTCTTATGTGTCACGCACGATCGTGCTTTGCTCAAACGATTGAGTAAAAGAATTTTAGAATTAGATAGAGGAAAACTTACCTCTTGGACGAGCGATTATGAGACTTATTTGACAGATAAAGAGCATTTTCTAGAAACAGAACAAACCCAAGCAAAATTATTTGATAAAAAATTAGCGGCAGAAGAAGCCTGGATAAGACAAGGCGTTAAAGCACGACGAACACGCAATGAAGGTCGCGTTAGAGCCTTAAAAAAATTACGACAAGAACGCCAAGCACGGATTGAACATCAAGGAAAACCAAAGTTTTCGGCGAATGAAGGTGTGCTATCTGGTGAATTGGTTACCAACGCAGAAGCGATCAGTTATTCTATTAACGGACGGCGTTTAATTGAAGATTTTTCCATTCGAATTTTAAGAGGGGATAAAATTGCATTAGTCGGTCCCAATGGGATTGGTAAAACAACATTATTAAAAATATTGTTAGGGCAATTGATACCAGATTCTGGAAAAATCACTTTAGGAACCAATTTACAGATTGGTTATTTTGATCAATTAAGATCGGGGATCGATCCGGAACTCTCTGCCATTGAAAATGTGGGGGGTGGTCGTGAAATGATTATGCTAAATGGTAGCCAAAAACATATTGTGAGCTATTTATCCGATTTTTTATTTACGCCAGAACGCATTAGAATGCCTGTTAAAAATCTATCGGGTGGAGAATGTAATCGGCTTTTACTGGCAAAACTATTTAGTTTGCCCAATAATCTATTAATTTTAGACGAGCCAACCAATGATTTAGATATTGAATCTTTAGAATTATTAGAGTCAATATTGGTGGATTACCCAGGAACGATTTTATTGGTAAGCCATGATAGAACTTTTGTGAATGAAGTGGCAACCAGCACGCTCTATTTTTGGGGTGAAGGCAGAATTACGGAATATGTGGGTGGTTTTGATGCGATTCCGCTACATGCTTTCAATAAAAAACAAGAATTGAGTGCACCTATTATCGAGAAAGGACGAGAAACGTCATCCAAACCAACTGGAAATATTCGCTTTAATGCGAGAATGAAAAAAGAATTAGCTGATATCACACAAGAAATTGCAGCATTAGAATCTCTACAAGTTAAACTACAAGCAGAAATCGCAGCGAGCGGATTTTATAGCCAAGATAAAAATCATATTGCTCAAAAATTAGCCGAATTACAGGAACTGGAAGGTAAATTAAAAGTACGTTATCAGCGTTGGGAAGAATTAGAATCCGCAAAAGGCTAAATCAGTGTATAGGCACTGAATAATAATATTTTTATGAAATTTAGTTGACTTATGTGTTCTAGTCTCATAGGATACTCTATTCAATTATTTTTGGGGAACAAGCATGAAAAAAGTGAAGATGGCCTTTGTTTTAGAAGTGAATATCCCGGTTTTAGAAGGTGCACCCCGTACAGGGACTGAAGCTCCTCAGAATCATTTTTCTTTGGAACAATTTGAATTAGAGCTTAAAGATAGACTGGAAAAACAACAATTATTTTTTGGTTTGCCTGTCAAAATCACCAAAGAAATCATTCAAAAAGAAAATTCAGAATGGATTATCTATGGGATTCAAACAGAAGGAATTTCAAAACAAGTATTTTTAGATCAGAAAAAAACAAAGGATTCGGAATTATGGAATTTTTCTCTTTCAGGGGAGACAAATTATCTTGCTTTTAGAGTAGAAAAGGAAGAAGGGGGAAAATATATTAGGGAGTTTGGAACAAATCTTCGTGCAGGAACGGCGTATTCAGGAGCGTTTAGAAGAATGATGTATGCCATCCCAAGTTTTACCAATAGCTTTTTTAAGGTTTTATTACCAACAGAATATTTTATTTATGATGCCTCTCTTGCGAAAGAAGTTTGGGAAAAATATCTTCAAGTGAAAGAAGGAAATAAGGAAGTCTCAAATGATAACTGTTATTTTCATGCTATTTGCCAAGTTCCTTATGCTATGAGCTCTAGTCTGTATTATGTGGATAATACTTGGTTAGAGAGGTCGCGAAAATTCGAAGCACTTGCCTTTATAAATTATAACAACAGAACTCCATTGAATATATTCAATATGTTGAATAAAAGTCCAGATGAATTTAAATTACCCATGTGTTTCGAAGACTTTGTTCATTCTGTGGGGGCTCAGTCGATGCGTTATGTTGCGGAACATATTGGGGAACAGCTCTCGGATGTGATGTCAGAATACTTAACAGGTTCATATTGTTCGTTAGATGTTGGAAGTGGCTATGGAAATAATAATGTTGCTATTCAGCAGAAATACTCCAACGTGGTATGCTTTGGGGTTGAGCCAATGGCTGGTTGTGTAGCGGGATACCTAGGAAATGTGAATCGCTTATTCCATAGTGATTTAGAAAATTTAATCGATAAATATCTCGAATTGGAAGGTTCTTTCGATATTGTTTTTATTTTAAATTATAATGTATTATCTGATCAAACGTTATTTTGGGAGTCTGTTCGAAAGTGTTTAAAAAATGATGGGAAAGTGATTGTTGGGCGTGTTTTTTTCGATCCGAATTTTATTGGTAGTCCGACCCCATTAATTCAATATATGAAAAATTCTTTTGAAGAGGTTAACTTTGTTAAACCTACTTTCAAAAGACTATTTTTGAAAGATACTATTGGGTTTGATAGCGATGCAATGGGTGCAGTGGCCGCAATGAAGGATGAGTTTATTGAATTTATGCCCGAGTTAAATGGCGATCCCGATTTGGAAAAAGCGATTAAATATTATTCTGAAAATTACAGACAATTCCTATTCTGTGCTAAAAAGCCGAGAGAAACAACAATAGGACTCACAAAGCAATATAAGACGGAGTTTGGTCAACATGTGAGTGATATTAGCCAAAAAGAATACCAACAATGCATCATCCGACGATCGGACGATGACTTTCATAATTCTTTTAATGACAGAGCGATTGAGGAATTTCGTCGTTATTTAACATTAAAAGATAAAATGAAAGAGTTGGATAAAGCTTTCACCGAAATCAATCTGAAAAAAGCTGAGAATAATAGTGAGTTGCCTGTGACTCAAGCAGCAAGTCCATCTATTATGATTGAGAGAGGAACTGTTGGGGCCACATCAACAACTACAGTGACCAGTACAGTAGGAAAAGGTTTAGAACTGGCAAAACAATAATAATATCTAAAACCGCTTGGTATACCGATGACAATAAGGTTCATGGCGCGTTTTTTGATAATAATTTTGATGGTAATGTTCTGCAGGCCAAAAAACACTCATGGGCAGTATTTTGGTTGAAACCTGAAACCCTTTTTCAGTTAAAATTTTAATCAAAGATTCTGTGGTTGCTTTTTGTTCTTCATCGTAATAAAAAACAGCACTCAAATACTGAGGCCCGAGATCAGGGCCCTGGCCGTTTGCTTGTGTGGGATCATGGATTTCAAAAAAATAACGGCAGATCGCGTCAAAATTGGTTTTTTGGGAATCATAGATAACGCGAATCGCCTCAAAATGGCCAGTATCATGGCCACAGACATCTTCATAGGTGGGGTCTATTGAATACCCACCGGTATAACCCACTTCTGTTTTTAAAACCCCCGGCATTTTTTTAAAATAATGTTCCACGCCCCAAAAACAACCAGCTGCAACAATAGCCTCTTCAGTGTCTTCAACGGTTAAGTCATTCACAAAATCAAGGCTAACCGAATTAACGCAGTGGCGTGTATTCAAAGGCGTCAATCCTTCTCCTTTAAAGACATGACCTAAATGGCCATTGCAACGGGCACAGACAATTTCGGTTCGCATGCCATCGGGATCTGGTTTTTCCAAAACAGTGCCGGGAATGGGTTGATCAAAACTTGGCCAGCCACAACCCGAAGGAAATTTAGTTTCTGCCCGAAATAAAGCAATGCCACACTGTCGACAAAGATACGTGCCTGGTTGGTCCAGTAGATCGTATTCATTGCTAAAAGGTTTTTCGGTTGCTCGTTCATAGATGACTTGTTGTATGAGTGGAGTGAAGCTTTTGGTCTTTAAATTCATTTTTCTGGAGTGAGCCAGGTATTGATATGATGAATATCATCTGGCGCTAGGGTACCGGCGGCTTGTTTTAATTGAATGCTTTGTAAGATATAGTCGTAGCGTGCATTGGCATAATTTTGTTGGGCTTGTATCAAATTGGTTTGAGAAGTTAACACATCCACAATGGTTCGGCTACCCACATTAAAAGCCGCTTCAGTTGCTTCTAAAGCGCTTTGATTAGAAACAATCGCTTGTTTTAAAGCCGCTGCTTGGCTAATTTGGGTTAGCACACCTCGATAGGCTTGGCGCGTTTTGCTTTCTGTTTGTCGATGCAAGGTTTCATATTCTTTTTTGGATTGCTCATAGCTATAAACGGCTTGTCTGGTTTTGGAACGAACAGAGCCTCCGCTCAAAATGGGCATACTCACTTGTAATCCAACCACAGAACTGCGACCACCGGGCGTTTCAGAAAGTGGTTCACTGTTTGCTCGGGCAATGTTTGAATTAATATTTAAAGTGGGTAAGTGTCCCGCTTGTTGGATTTTAATTTCGCTACGAGCACCATTCACTGAAAATTGTTTGGATTGCAGCTTTAAATTTTGGGCTAAGGCTTTATTGACCCATTCTTCCGAATTTAAGGGATCGGGTGATTTTAATAATAATTCTTGACGTAAAAAAGCATAAGTCTCGATAGGTTCCCCTGTTATTTCTCGAAGGGTTTCTTTTTTATTGGCCAAGTCGTTTTCGGCAGCAATTTCTTGGGCGTAAGCGCTGTCGTGTTGCGCTTGCGCTACTTGGACATCGGTAATGGCAATGAGGCCAACTTTATAACGTTGTTTAGTTTGGTCTAAAAACTTGGAAACAGCGGCTCGGTTAGCTTTAGCGAACTTTAGGGCATCGAATGCTTTTAAAACATCAAAATAATATTGTGTGGCGCGTACCATTAAATCTTGTTCGGCAGCGGCATAATCGGCATTGGCTTGTTTCACTTGTTGTTCGGCTTGGTTTAAGCCAACCCATTGCTGGTAGTAAAAAACGGGTTGATTAATACTCAATGTATAATTACTTTGGTTATAGTGAGGAGTTGTTCGGGGAATGTTAGTATGGTAAGCACTGTGTGTGGCTTGTGCGCCCAAAGTTGGGAGAAAACTGGCTCTGGCTTGGGGTAAAGCTTCGATGGAAGCAAGTTGAGATTTTTTGGCCGCTTGCAAGATAGGATCGTTTGCGTATGCTAATTGAAAGACATTTAGTAAATCTTTTGCGAGAGCCGTATTTGCAAAGGACATGAATATAACAAACAATAATGGTTGGCAGAAAAGGCATCTGATAGAGGTTAGTTTATTAACAAAATTGTTGGGCACTTTAGTCATTTTAGGAGTATAACATGAGGATGCCATGGGCACCACAATTTGGTCCAAAAGATGCCACATTGCTAGAAGAAGTGCCACTGCTTTCGAGTTATCTGGAAATAAAGCAGATGAAATTTCAATATGCTTTATTTCAGGGTGGGGTCTCGAAGCCCGTTTTGAGAGAAGTGATTTTAAAACCCGAGGCGGTGGCTGTGTTGCTTATCGATCCGGATAAAGAACAGGTGATTTTGGTTGAGCAATTTAGAACAGGCGCATTATTTCATGCAGATGGCCCTTGGTTATTAGAATTGGTTGCCGGCGTTTGTGATACGGGCGAGGATCCTAAAGAGACAGTGATTCGAGAGGTGAAAGAAGAAACGGGTTGTGATGTTTTATCCATTGTTCCGATCTGTGCTTATCTCACAACACCCGGGATTTCAGTCGAGAAAATCCATGTTTTTTATGCGAGTGTCAAAGCACCTATTCAGAACCATGAAATCCATGGGATGGCAGAAGAAGGTGAAAACATTAAAGTATGGACTTTTTCATTTGATGAGGCTTTTCAGTTATTAGCGGAAGGGAAGATTGTGAGTTCTCCAACCGTGATTGGGCTTCAGTGGTTACAAATTAACCGGGCTTCTTTATATTTTCCTGAATAAATTGAATGAGCGCAGATAGAATATCGCAGCCCGTTATTTTTTCTAACATTTCAATTCGCGGGGAGCAATCAATATCTAATATCAGTGGCCCGCGATCGGAGCGTAAAAAATCAATGGTTGCGAAATTTAATTTTAAAGCCTTTGCTGCTTTAACAGCGATCTTTTTTTCTGCTTCAGTGATCTCAATAGGAATAGCGGATAAATGAGGCTGGTCTTCCGCTAATGTATTTCGTTGTATGGCAGTGATAACTTTATTGCCAATCACAACACAACGGATGTCAGTTCCTTTGGCTTCTTGAATATATTCCTGCACTAAAATATGGGTTTTGAGATGTTTAAAAGCATTGATAACACTCACAGCCGCTTGGGGTGTTTCGGCAAAAATAAGGCCTTTCCCCTCAGTTCCTTCTGAAAGGCGAATAATAAGCGGGGCGCCACCAACAACATCAATTAGTTTTTCTGTTTCTTCTGGAGAGTCGGCATAACCTGTGATAGGCATCGGCAATTTTTTTCGAGCTAGCAATTGTAGTGCGCGTAATTTATCTCGAGACCATGTAATGGAAAGGGCGCTATTCAATGAATAAACACGCATCATTTCAAATTGTCTTAAAACAGCGGTGCCATAAAAAGTATGAATTGGATTAATGCGTGGAATAATGGCATCAACACCCAGAATGCTTTCATCATTACGATAGTAAACGGCAGGATTGGTTGAGGAAATATTCATATAACAATAAGAAAGATGAATGAAAATAATCTCATGTCCGTGTTGATGTGCGGCATCTGTAAATCGCCGGATACTGATAGGATTGGGTTTATGGGTTAATATTGCAATTTTCATGGATGATAGTTTGCCTTATGGTGGTGCATATAAAGTGCATGGAGTTCGCGGGCTTTTAATTTCCCTTGGATCAAAATTTTCCCAGGGTCGATAACAGAATGATTTTTTAAGGCATCCCTACCGAGTAACATTCTAAAGGCCATGGGGTCACGATTGGTTAAACTGAGTTCAATATCCCAAGTCATCTCTCCTAGAGTCAGTGTACTTAAGATTACGTAGCGACGCTCTTTATGGCCGCCCGAATTCATCACGGTGCGTTCGTCTATCACCTCGGCTGTGCAGGTTGTTTCAAATTTTTTGGAACGCTGTAGGGGGTGAACAATAAAATGAACATGGAGTTTTCCGTGTCGATGAAAAGGATGCAAATCTGAGGCATGTAACACACATGTTTTAGCCCCCGTATCTATTTTGGCCTTAATGGCCGGGAGATCAAATTTAGGGAGTGCACACCATTCTTGCCATCCAATCAGCACTTTATCTGCGGTTGTGTGGTTTGGAATAAGCTTATTAGAAATCTAACTTTCTCCTTTGGGTCTGCTAAATAATACACTCTTAGCTCATTATAACTGGTTTTTTAAATAGTTTTATGGATAAATTTAGGTTTTTTTTGTTCCTGGGTATTTACCTTACAACGAAACTTGATTACTATGCTTGTTCGTAGTTTATAACATTACTAAGTGAATAGCTGGAGGAATGAACAGATGAAAATGAAATTAGGGGTTATTGTTTTATCAGCGTCTGCGCTGATGAGTACAACCGTATTTGGGATGGATTTCAATCCGTCCGTTTATGTTGGTGCTGAAGCACAAATGAATAAGCTGAAGAGCGGTAATAGCGTTCAGCAATTTCAAGATTCAACCGGTGCATCTTTGTTGCGTAAAACAAGCGTACCTGGTGCAGGTCTTCAATTAGGAACTCGTTTGAATGAAAACGCAGGTCTGGAAGTTGGATATTCCTGGTTGAAAAAAAGCAATAGTACTGTTGCCGATCTTGCTGGTAACGTGACAACCAATAGAAACTTGTTACTCAAAATGAAAAATACCTATGTTGATTTGTTAGGATATGTTCCTGTTGCAAATGACATTAATTTGATTGGTTCATTAGGTCTCGGTCGTTTGAGCACTAAAGCTCAATTGAAAACAAACGGTGTGAATGTACCGTTAACTCAAGCCGCGCAAGATGCAACTAAAACAAAAACGGGTGTGCGTTTTGGTGTTGGTGCAGAATACAAGATTGATAGCAATATCAGTGCTCGATTCATGCTTCGTCAACAAAAAGGCAACGGCACGGTTAAAAACGTGAAATCCGCTGGTCTAGGGCTTTTCTATCAATTTTAATTGATACGATAGTGTCTACACAAAAAAGGGCCCTGGAATGGGGCCCTTTTTTTTTGGCGCAATCTCCACTCCCCCTACCCGGTGCTTCGCACCACCTGGGCAGGGAGGGCTAGGAATTAACTATGTGCGAGCATTGCTAATAACAATAGGGCAACAATATTAATAATCTTAATCATCGGATTAATCGCAGGCCCTGCGGTATCCTTGTAAGGATCCCCAACCGTATCGCCCGTAATAGCCGCTTTGTGTGCTTCAGATCCTTTTCCACCATGATGACCATCTTCAATATATTTTTTGGCATTATCCCAAGCACCGCCTCCAGAAGTCATCGAGATAGCGACAAAAAGACCTGTCACGATGGTGCCTAATAGCATAGCGCCTAAAGCGGTAAAAGCCGCTTCTTGTCCGCCAATTTTATTCATCACAAAATATAAAAGTGGGGGTGTGAGTACCGGCAATAAAGAAGGAATAATCATTTCACGAATTGCGGTTTTGGTGAGGAGATCGACTGCAACACCATATTCTGGTCTGGCAGTTCCTTCCATAATCCCTTTAATTTCTCGAAATTGACGGCGTACTTCAACCACCACTTCGCTACCTGCTCTGCCAACGGCCATCATGCCGTAAGAACAAAAGAGATAAGGGAGTAAACCACCAATAAATAAACCAACCACTACAAATGGATCTTGGAGTTTAAAGTGGATTTCAAGATACGGAAAATAGTGCGTTAAATCTTCTGTATACGTAGCAAATAAAACGAGTGCCGCTAATCCAGCAGAACCAATGGCATAACCTTTGGTAATCGCTTTGGTGGTATTACCAACGGCATCTAATGCATCGGTTACCACTCGAACTTCTTTTTCTAAATGAGACATCTCTGCAATGCCACCGGCATTATCGGTCACAGGTCCATAGGCATCTAAAGCAATAATCATCCCTGCCAGTGCTAACATGGTGGTTGCTGCAACTGCAATGCCAAATAAACCAGCCGTGAGATACGTAAATAAAATACCGGCACTGATAACTACAACGGGCAGTGCAGTGGATTCCATTGAAATCGCTAAGCCTTGAATAATGTTCGTGGCATGGCCTGTGAGTGATGCTTTTGCAATACTGCGAACCGGTCTAAATCGAGTCGAAGTATAGTATTCGGTAATCCAAACCAGCAATCCAGTAATGGCTAAACCAGCAAAAGCGCAATATAAGAGACTTAATCCCGTTAAGCGTCTATCACCAATTTCCATGATTTTATCAATACCAATTAACCAATCGGTTGCTTGAAAAATCAGAAAACCAGAAATAATCGTTGTGGCAATCAATCCTTTATAGAGTGCGCTCATAATATTTTGGCTTTTGCCCAAGCGAACAAACCAAGTGCCAATAATTGATCCTAAAATACAGACAGCACTGATCACCAATGGGTAAAACATCAATGTTTCTTTCAAGCTATCGGGTGCTAATATGCCAGCAAGTAGCATGGTGGCAACAATGGTCACCGCATAGGTTTCAAATAAATCGGCAGCCATTCCAGCGCAATCGCCCACATTATCGCCTACATTATCGGCAATCACCGCTGGGTTACGGGGATCATCTTCTGGAATTCCTGCTTCAATTTTACCGACCAAATCGGCGCCGACATCCGCCCCTTTGGTAAAAATTCCGCCACCTAATCGGGCAAAGATAGAAATAAGCGAAGCACCAAAGCTTAAAGAGACTAAGGCTTCCATCAGGGTTCGCTCAGGAATATCGAGTTGCTGTAAAAATAAATAGTACCCTGCAACACCCAAGAGAGCAAGTCCTACAACTAACAAACCTGTAACAGCTCCGGCCTTAAAGGCGATGTTTAATGCCTTAGCTAACCCGTGGCGTGCTGCTTCTGCCGTTCGAACATTGGCTCGAACCGAGACCCCCATGCCGACATAGCCTGCTAAGCCTGATAAGACGGACCCTATGACAAATCCGACCGCCGAATAGAGCCCCAAGACATAATAGAGCAGGCCGGCAATCACAATGCCCACTATGCCAATGGTTTTGTACTGGCGATTTAGGTACGCATTGGCCCCTTCTTGGATAGCTAAGGCAATTTCACGCATACGTTCATTGCCAGCTGGGCTTAAGAAAACAGCTCTAGCAGAAAAAATCCCATATCCGAGGGCCAAAAAGCCACTCAAAATTACTAACCATTGTGCTTGACACATATTCGGACTCCTTAATTTTTCACAAACGACTCTTAATAGAGGGGGAAGTATACCGTTAGTGGCGAAAAACGGGCAAGCCCAATATAAATTCGGATAAATAACTTTTTAAAATTGTTTTGGACGGATGATAAATGCTTAAAAGCGTGTAATTGCAACAAAAATAAAAAGTGTATTTTCACTGAAGTAATCAATTGAAAACAATATTTATTGTTTTTTAATTAAATTTAATGCGTGTAATTACCCTTAAATAATAGATTATTTTGTTTTTTTCATTGTGTGCGTGCTAATATTTGCTTACGCGACATAACTTAAGTGATTAAGGCGCGTTGCAATAAAAACAGCAGTATCAAAAAGGTTGACACCACATGTTTACAATGTTTAATTCTTTTGTTAAAGAAGAAGAGAATAATAATCGAGGCGAAATAGCCCCTGTTGAAGCTCCTGTTTTACCCATTATCCATCCCAAAAATGAATATTTTCGATTTTATCAGAATGATAAGGCCGCAGCGGTTGTGGTGTTTAATGACGCCGATAAGGTAGCCCTTGGCCAATATCCCTCACAAAACGCAATGGTTCGACCGGTTGTGATGACAGAACAGGAGAAAGAAAATTTTGTCTGTGATTACCTCCTGTCAAATAATTTACAAAAAACGCCGACTAAAGTAAAACGGCCATTAATTGCAAAGACACCCGGAGGGACTCAAATTGAATTTAGGCGAAAAATCCCTTTTAGGGTGAAAAATGGGAATGGCGAAAGCGTCACTGGAGCATTATTGTTAGGATCGCCTAAGCGTCCTTTGATGACTCCCGGTGCGATTTCCAGAGTTCATCAAATTCGAAGTCAGTGGAATTCAGTAGAACAAAGGGAAATAATAGAGCCACTGAGAGAAGGGTCCCCTCATTACCGTAAAAAACTTAAACTACAAGAAGATAGCCAGGAAAGCCCAACTGTGAAAGGGGTAGGTTTTATAACTGTCGATCCCAATGCACATACTAAACGTTCTCCCAGTCAACAAACCGCTTTGGGGGGATCTGCTAGAGAACATATGATCGATGCGTTGAATTATTTAGCAAACAATCGTTTAAAATACGAAAAAGAATATCAAGCCTATTACCCTATTATGTTAGATTTACTTGAAAAATATGGGCTAGAAATTTTACATGCTTATGGGCATAGTTTATGCCCAGCAGAATTTGAACCACAGACTGCAACGAATCTAGGAGTTGGTCCTAGATGGATTAATACTTTGATGATGGTGTTAGAACGTGTTGCGAAAAAAGCAGCTTTAAATTCCGATTTAAAAGTAGAAATAAACACAACATTTAAAATGTTGGGGGAAACTGAAATCATTGAATTTATTAAGCAAGAAATAAAAATTATCGATGATGAAAGTAAAAAAGAGATAACCTTTTCAAGGGAAATAGAAGCGATTCAATATCCTTCGGGAGAATCTCATAGCTCTACAACAGATGCACATTTAGTATCCGTGGTTGCACAGAACGTATTTGAAAACAAGAAACCAGTTGAATTGTATTCCTATCAGCTTCATCAAAAGAAGGGGGCAGCCCTTTCTTTAGCTAATACAGATCAATCGGATCTACATCCAGAGACCACCGGATCTTCTTTTGGTTTGGATCCTCGTTCATTTTTTCAATCAGTTTTGAAAGCAGCGTTTGCAAGCTCGAACGCTTAGGCGCTTGTAATAATAATTGCGCGCGGTGTTGCTGTTGGCGCCGCTCCATAGGCGCTGGAATAGGTCCTAATATTTTAAAGGTTTTTGAAGGGTTGGTTTCAATACTTTTTTTAATGCGTGTTAGAAAATCTAAAGCCACTTGAGGTTGTTTAGCCTCGGCACGGATTAATGCTTGATAACTATAAGGGGGCAAGTTGGTTGCTTTTCGCTCTGTTAATAGGGCATTGGCAAAATTTAAATAACCTTCTTCTAAGATCATTTTTAATAAAGGATGTTCGGGATGTGCTGTTTGTAGCACCACATGCCCTGGCTTTTCTGCTCGGCCTGTTCTCCCGGCAACTTGGGTGATAAGTTGTCCCATTTTTTCAAGGCTACGAAAATCGGTACTAAATAACGCATGATCTACGTCTAAAATAGCCACTAAAGTAATATGGGGTAGATGATGTCCTTTGGCAATCATTTGCGTGCCTAATAAAATATCGGTCTCTTGACGATGCAATCTGGCCATCGCTTCTTCTATCGATCCTTTTTTGCGCGTCGTGTCTCGGTCGATTCTATCGATATTAAGGTCAGGAAAATGGTCTTTTAAAACGGCCTCGACTCTTTCGGTGCCAATACCCACTGGTTTTGGATTGGGATGATGACAACTCGGACATTCTGTGTATAAAGGACTCACCGCTTGGCAGTGATGGCACTCTAGTTTTTGTGCTTGATAATGTAAGGTGAGCTTGGCATCGCAATTTTTGCAGCTGGCAACCCATCCGCAGGTAAAACACATAAAAACAGGTGCAAATCCTCGTCGATTTAAAAAAAGTAAGACTTGGTTTTTATTTTGGGTATGGGTGCGAATCATTTCAATCAGTTGTGCCGATAAACCTTCTTCCAGTTTTTTATGTCGAATATCTAAAATCTGAACACTGGGAAAAGTTGCCTTCCCTGCTCTTAATGGTAGTTTTAAGGTATGAAATTTACCCATTTCAGCATTATGCAATGTTTCTAAGGAAGGCGTTGCCGATCCTAAAATAACAGGGCAATTTTCTAAAGAAGCTCGTAAAATAAGTAAGTCACGCGCATGGTATCGAAAATTATCTTGTTGTTTAAAAGAAGCATCGTGTTCTTCGTCCATAATAAAAACGCCGGGCTTTAATAATGGCGTAAAAACAGCCAAACGTGTTCCAATGACAATGGGTGCTTTTCCTGTTCTAGCCATTTCCCATGCATCTAATCTTTTTTTATCTGTTAAAGAAGAATTTAAAACAGCAATGGGGACTTGAAATCGGGTTTGAAATCGTTGTAGTAATTGAGGTGTTAGACCAATTTCAGGGATTAAAATGAGTGTTTGAAGCCCTGCCGCTATCGCTTTTTCAATCATTTGCATATAAATTTCTGTTTTACCACTCCCAGTGACACCATTTAATAAAAAAGTTTTAAATTGGTTTAAAGAAAGCGTCAGCGTTTCAATGGTTTTTTGTTGGTGCGTATTCAATAAAAAGGGTTTTTGAGCGGATTCTAACGGCACCATTATTTTTTCTATTTTTGATTGATAGGATTTTTTATGGGGAGGTTGTTCTTTTCTTAAAGGATTAGGTAATACCGCTTCAAAAACTTCTCCAATGGGTTGTTGATAATAATGACTTGCCCATTCAATTAACTGTAGTAAGGATTTGGGAAAAAGGGGTAGTTCATCTAAAACAGCAAGTACGGGTTTTAGCTTGTTTAAAGGATAATCAGACGCTGTTTGCACAGCCACAATAATCCCAATTTTTTTGACTTGACCAAAAGGAACCAGCACTCTCATCCCTGGTAATAATGACTCTATTGTACATTCATCGGGCGCAAAATAATCAAACAATCTCCGGATAGGAACAGGGATGGCAACACGGAGAATAGGTTTTAGAACGGCACTCTTCATTGTTCTTCAAAAAGTTGTAATGCGCCTTCGGTATTTCGACGACGAGTCGACAAACCTTTAATAACAATTGTTTTTTCGAAGTGACCGAGCTTGATTTGTAAAATACCGCCAATATCAATTTCGCGACTGGGGCTTGAACGCTCACCATCATAAAGGACTCGCCCTTTTTCAACGGCTGCTCGTGCAACCGCACGTGTTTTAAAAAAACGGGCCGCCCACAGCCATTTATCTAAACGAACTTTTAGGACTCGTTCGCTTGTTTCTGCTTGGGTGACGGTTTCGGGAAAAAATTGAAAATCAAAATTCATGGTTTATCGTTACCGAGGTTGTTGTCTGAGTACTAGAATGAGATGATAACAGAATGAAAAATGATTGTCAGCGAAATAAAAACCTTGAATGGATTCCAGATATCCTGAAAATCGTGGAGGCAGTAGGAATTGCGATTGTCGACATTCAACAGCGCAATGCTTATCGTATTGAATCAAAGTTAGATAATTCACCTGTTACTGAAGCCGATTTGCTTGCACATGAATGGATTGAAAAAGGATTGAGGGCATTGGATCCAACTATCCCAATTCTCTCAGAAGAAGGAAAGCCAGTACCGAAGAATATTCGACTGTCTTGGTCGAAATATTGGTTAGTTGATCCGCTTGATGGAACGCGCGCCTTTATTCAAGGGAGTGATGAATTTACGGTTAATATTGCACTCATTGAAAACCATGTGCCGGTGTTAGGCGTGATTGGGGTTCCTAGGCGCGGTGAGCTCTATTGGGCAGCACAAGGCGAAGGTGCTTACTGCCAGCAAGCGGGGGAATTACAACGCTTAATAACATCCAAAAGCGATTATCAGCCTAAAAGAATATTGGCAAGCCAATTTTTACCCACTCAAGCAGATTCTGGGTGGTCGGCTTTATTAGCGCGTTTAATCCCCTATGAGTTTCGCTACTGTAGTAGTTCTTTAAAAATTTGTTTGGTGGCTAAAGGAGAAGCCGAGCTCTATCCTCGAATGGGCAAAACCTATGAATGGGACTTAGCAGCGGGGCATTGTATTTTAGAAGAGGCTGGTGGACAGATGGTCGATCTCACCGGCAAAGTACTTCGCTATAATTTAGGTGCAACCCTAGAAAATGCTGGTTTTTATGCAGTTGCAGGAAGCGACCTAATCTCAATCTGTTGTGGATAAATAAAAATCTCGCGATAAATAGCTTGACTTAGTTAATCAACCTAAATACTGTAAAAAATAGGATTGGTCAGGCTTAAAAAGTGATTAACTTGTGGATAACTTGGTGGATAACAATCTAAGTTAAATTGCCTTCTACCATTTTTCACCCGACTAACATGGGTTGGATAACGACCGTTTTGCATATTCTGGCTTGTTAATAACTTTTGTTATCCAATCTAATCAATTTTTAGATGCATCACTCATTTTAAACAATCTTCTAGGCGGATTCTTTAAAAATAGGGATTAGTGCGCTGTGGATAACTCTGTTAACTCTTTCGCAAGCATGTTTTTATCATGTGGTGGAGAAAAAACTGCTTGGACTTGGCCCTTAGGATTAATTAATAGCAGTGTTGCGCTGTGGTCGATTATTTTAATACCTGCTGTTTGGGAGGCATCGGGATCTTCGTAGCTATAAATACCAGAACTTTTGCTTAAACCTTGGATAACTGCTTTATCCCCTGTTAAACCCACAAAATGAGGGTCAAATCGCATTAAAAAAGTTTGCAGTTGTTTTGGGGTATCGGCTTCTGGATCGAGGCTTATAAAAACAAAGCGTAGGGAATTTTCGGTGAGTGTTGCAGGTAGCAATTTCCAAGTCTCGCTAATGGTGGTTAGGGTTTTAGGGCAAATACTAAAACAGGTGGTATAGCCAAAAAAGACCAAAGTCCATTTTCCTAAGAGAGAAGCTTCCGTAAAAGGGTGCTCATGGGTATCGATGAGTGAAAACCGCCCAAAAGGTTTAGGGTGCTTTAGTTCGGTTGCCATTGTGGCGGTGGGTATTAAAAACAGTAATAGGATCGAGAGAGATTTTTTCATGGCAAATTCCTTAAAAGAAATAGACATAGTGATCAATTAACAACGCGAGAAATAATAATAACAAATATAAAATTGAAAAGCCAAAGGTTTGAATGGCAGTTGCCATTATGTCGCTACGGTACAGTAATAGCGCTTTCTTTAAAAATAATATGCCTAGAATAATGGCGGCCACAAGATACAAATGTCCACTCATGTGAGTGGCATAAGGTAAGAGTGTTATAGCAAATAAGAGCATCGTATATAAAACAACGCAGAGTTTGGTAAAAGCAATACCATGGGTATTCGGTAGCATGGGAATATTGGCCTTTTGATAATCATCTCGACGATAAATCGCTAAAGCCCAAAAATGAGGGGGAGTCCAGACAAAAATAATCAAGACTAGTAGCCAAGCAAAGGCACTGATTTCATTGCTAACAGCTGTCCAGCCTAATAGTGGTGGCATAGCACCAGCAATACCGCCAATCACAATATTTTGTGGTGTACGGTGTTTTAAAAATAACGTATAGAGTACGGCGTACCCTAAAAAGGTGAGAAAAGTAAGTAATGCGGTTAAAGGATTAACGAGAAATATCAGTATCAATAATCCAGTTATCCCTAAAACGGCAGCTAATGTCATGGCGTTGGGAACCGATATTCGGTGATTAACGAGTGGTCGGCGAGCGGTTCGAGTCATTTTTGCATCGATATGACGATCCACTAAATGGTTAATAATAGCAGCAGAACTGCCTGTAAAAGCAATCCCCAATGTCCCAAATAATAAGATGTTCCAAGGAACGAAAGTATGCGTTGCAAGATGCATACCAACCCAAGCGGTTGCAAGCATGACTAAGATGACTTTAGGTTTACAAAGGGTGAGATAATCTGTCGCAATAGAAAAATACGGGATGGTAGTCATAGAAATGATCTGGATTGGCAATAAAAATAATAATTTAAGGTAATAACAGCGAGTAGCAATAAACAGGCGACGGCATTGTGGGTGACTGCAATATCAATGGGGAGTAACGCTAAAATATTGGTAATACCGAGTGCGACTTGCGCGACCAGCAGAAACAAGATTATCAAACTTAAACGACGAGAAAAAATATGGGGGATCAAAAAATAAATCCATAGCGTGAGTGTGCCTAAAATAATGGTTGTTGCAAGCGCGCCGATTCGATGAAGCATATGGATTTCAATCAGCGTTGCATTATCTAAAGGTTGTCCAATGGGGGTGCTCAAACCAGCCGTAACAGTGTGAATGATATTAAAGAAATCAAAAGAAATGGTTTGGCCCATATTGCAAAAAGGAAAATCAAGACAAACCAGGGCTGCATAGTTAGCACTGGTTAGACCGCCTAAGAAAAGTTGAAATAATAGGATAATAAGGCTAATCCCTGCCCAGAGACGGATCCCATTCAACAACGCAGGCTTTAGGGATATTCGGGTTGTTAATCTGGCTTTTAAATAAGCCCACCAGAGTAATGAAAGGATCATCATGCCGCCTAAAAGATGCGCCATCACAACGGGAGGATAGAGTTTTAAGGTGACAGTCCATTTACCGAGCAGGGCCTGAAAAATAACCAATAAGGAAAGAATGGTGAGTAAAAACAAGGGTTGCCTTTGCATGCTGGCGCGAAAAAAACGGGGTTTTTGTAAGTTGATGATTTTGTCATAAAAAGCAAAGAGGGTTAAACCCATAATAAAAAGACCTAAGGAGCCGGCTAGATAGCGATGGATCATTTCTGTCCACGCTTTGGTAGCATTGAATGCTTGATGCGTTGTTGCTAGCGATTTTGACGGAATCCAATGACCATAACAAGCGGGCCAATCCGGACAACCTAATCCTGCATCAGTTAAACGCGTGTAAGCGCCGAGTATAATCACGAGGAATGCTAAAATAGTTGCGAAAAAATAGGCAGAAGAACGGTTGTGATCAGGTGGTAGAAAAGCATTATCCAACATGAGAAAATCTCAATAAGCGCTGTAGATCTTTTAAAATTCCTTTGGGATCGGCTGTTGGTGAGTAGCGAAGGATAAGCCAACCTTGAGGATCAATCAGCGCCATTTCTCCCGGCTTTAAGAAGTGAAATTGAGTCGCAGGAACAGTTCGTTGTTTGACTCGCTGGCTTTCTTTACCGAGCGATAGATAAATTGCATTCAAGTTAGAGATAGAGCTTTTGCAATCGACTTCACAGAGGTCTGGTTGAATATAAATCAACTGCCATTTTCCGAGTAACGCTGCTTCAAAAAAGGGTAGGTGTTGGGTTTGAATGGGAGGGGAGAGCAACTGTCCTGCTTCCAAGGTATTGAAGATAAAATGATGTCTCAGGGAATACAGGACATAGGATCCTAAAAAGGGTAAGGCAAATAATAAGACCAGTATCCAGGGGATAAAGGCATTCCATTGGATTATTTTCAAGTTTCGCATTTTTTTATCTCACGCTTCGACAACGAACCACCCCATAATAAATAAGAACCGCCAAGGACATCATAAACCATTGGACGGCATAGGCAATATGGCGTTCAACAGAAAGTTTAAAAAAAAGTGGCATCATTTGAAAACCACTGGGATCCCCTGGCTTTAGCGTGAGTAAAAAGGGATAGATATCTTGTTTTAATTCTGTTGCAAGCTTAGCGTAATCAACAACCTGTATTCGCTTAGGATATTCTGGGGCGATCGATTCTTGACGTGGCATGAGCGATAAGCCATTGCTGGGCTGATTAATCATGCCAGATAAAGTGATTGGACGGTGAACGGGAGGAATAACAGGCAGGGTTTCTCGGTTTTTTCCGAGTGGAACCCATCCTCGGTTAACAAGTATCAATCGGTGACTACCGATGGGTTGAAAAGGGGTAATCACTTGGTATCCAACCGCTGTGTGTTTGTTAGTTTTTAGGATTTGATTATCGAGTAGGAATGTTTGCTTGTTTAGAAAAGTTCCCGTCACTTGTAGGGTTCGGTAACGGATGGCTGCTATAGCCTCTGGGGAAGGCGTTAAGTCTTTTAAAAAGATGGTTTTCTGACTTTTTCGAGTGGCCGCATTGGTTTCTGATAATTTTTTTTCATTAGCCCGATCCAATTGCCAAAAACCGAGGTAGACGAATAATGGGAACAGCAGTACAGTAACCAGGCCAGCAGATAATTTAACAGTAGGCAGTTTCATGAAGACATCTCTCATTGCGACACTTCTCATTTTTATCATGATTCTTCTTATTCTATCGAGTTTAGGGGTGGGTTTGTATTATTTGTTAAGGGATCAAGGTAAAAGCCAAAGAACAGTTAGAGCCCTATCTACTAGAATCATATTATCCTTTGTTTTGTTCATAGCATTGTGGGTATCCTTTGCCATGGGATGGATTTCTCCACATGATCTGGTTGTGAAATAACGGACATGGTAGAATCGATGCTAAACACCCAGAAAGAGTTAATTGAATGACAAAAGCAATTCGATATTTTGGTTTTTTACTACTATCGGTAGGCGTTTTTCTGTTCTTTTTTCAGCATTTACCGGAAAATTTATGGGTAGATTTTAGAACCTTGTTTTTGAATATCCCTAAGGCTCGGTTTTTGTTAATCGGGTTTATTTTTACAGGGGTGCTTTTTCTCGTTGCACTACGCCAATTTTTAATTTATAGGCAGTTTTCTTGTCCCATCCCGTATGTTCAGGCATTGTCGGCATCTCTTTCAGGGCAGATATATGGTTTGTTTTTTTTACCACTTTTAAGTGGGATATTAGGCCAAAGTCTTGAATTGAAACGGACAGCGCTTCCACCCAGTGTGACTGCCTTTATTGTTACCTACGATCGTCTTTTGGTAGCAGGTATTGGGGGGATATTAGCAGTCGGCAGTCTTTTTTATTTGCAGCCTTCTTTTACCGAACACTTAAGATTTTTATATGTCCCGGTCTTTCATATCTTAGTTCCCCTATTAGCGGTTGCCATTTTAGTGGGAATAAAATTTTTATGGTCCAAAGAACGTTATGCTTTTCAAGCCACAATAACGTTTAGAAATAGTTTGTATTTTTTAGGGACGAGTCTTTGCAGTATTTTAGGTTGGATATTGGTTCCTGGGACATTTGCCATTATTATTTTAACCTTTAATCCCACCTTGCCTTTTTCGATGGTGATGAGTGCTTGTATTGTCGTCAGTTTTTTAGCAAGTCTTCCGATTACGCCGAATGGTTGGGGAATTCGGGAATTTGCGGCTGTTAAAATTTTTTCGATCCTGGGTATTGCGATGGCGCCGGCTTTATTTACCTCTATTAGTATTGGTCTTGTTTCATTAATAATCTTATTATTTGTGGGGAGCCTCCTGCTTTTGATGTGCAAAAAACACCATATTCGACAGGAATTGAAAAAATCTTTTCCAACTTTTAAAGGCTCTTTTTTAGGAATAAGTAGTAAACTAGAGATAGACAATAGAATGGTTTTGTTTTTAACCACGCTTGCGGCAGTATTTGTTTTTTTTCAAGTAAGGCTTCTCAGAGTAGATTTTTCTATTAATCTTAATTTTGCCGATACTTGCTCATTGATTATTTTGGCTATTTTTATATTAGATTATTTTATCTTAAGTAAAAAAGAAATTAAACTTGCTTCTAACACGCTTAGTTTTTTTAAATGGTCAACATTAGTGTTTTTTGTTTCTTTTCTACAAGGATGGTATCGATTTGGGTTTAGTGAATGGGCGTTCTTTAGTAAATTTTTAGGATGGTTTGTTATTGTTGGGTATATGGTGTTAGGGATGATGTTTGCTCGAGCGGGCACAGCTTCGCAGTTAAGACGTTTAATTATATTAATGAGCACTGTTGTTTTTTCGATCATTCTGTATCAGATTTTTTTATATTTTTTATGGAAATATCAATTTTTAGGAAACGACTATATTGCAAATGATTATTTTTCTTCAGCTGGGTTAGTGGGTTATGCCTTAAATCGAAATGCATTTTGTTATCAACTTTTAATCATGATTACTTTGTTGCATTGCCAGATCTCCGAACTCAAAGAAAAAATATCTGTTTGGCATTATGTTGCGTTAGGGCTCTTTTATACAGCCATTTTTTTAACTTATTCGCGCTCAGGTATATTTACCGCCGGTGTATTATTAAGCGGATTTGTCATTTTAAAATTTATTAAATTAAAAGATTTATTGCGATTAGTGCTGAATATTATGGGATGGCTAGCACTATTGTGGGCTTTAGACAATATTACTTTAGAGAATGCGAATGCACCATTTTTTATGGATAGATTTGCACCGCGATCAGCCGATCATTTTCGGTTCTACACCATGTTGGAAGGTTTAAAGATGTGGGCTAAAAGTCCGTTTTTTGGGGAAGGATTGGGCGGTTTCGTGATGCAAGAGGAAATACTTAATCATCGTTTTGTGACAATCCATAATTCTTTCATTTGGTTGTTAGCCGAATGTGGTTTGATAGGGACATTGCCTTTTATTATTTATAGTTTTCGTATTGTCCGTGATTTTTATGATCGAAATTTTCAAAAAGTACGACATGAAATGCTCTTCAATGATAAGATTTTATTAGGTCTTATCATTATCTTTGCAGCGATGAGTAGTCTGCATGAGATGTTGTATCAACGGTTGTTTTGGTTTGTGTTGGGAATGGTGTTAATTCAGGGAACCAAAAAAAAGGGGGCAAGTACGAGTAACGAGCTTTAGAAGGGCAACTCAAACCATTTTTTTAATTTGAGTTGCATTTCTAATGATTTATTCTTTTTACTTATCTAGGGCTTGGCGCTCTAGGCACTTGATTCTGAGCTGGAGCTCGAGCAGCAGCAACGGTCAAATTTGCTGCTAATCCAGTTGCAGCAGGTATGACATTAACCATCTCTACGGCCATTGTAACGACATGGGCATTGGCAGGTAGCGCCAATAAAGCAGCTTGTTGTGCTGTTAGTGGTTGTGCACCTCTATCAACCATTTCCCTCAGAATCCGCGCTCTAACATTTGGGTTTGCAATAAGCGCTTGTGCTTGAGGATTTTGTAAAGCAGCTCTAGCAGCCTCGATTACAAGCGGATAGTTGTGGTGTGTCAATAAAGCATCTTGATGTGGCATCAATGCTCCTCGAAATTCAACCATCTCTGCCACTATAGCAGCTGCAACCTGTGCATTTGCAATAAGACTCTGTGCTTGAGGATTGAATAAAGCAGTTGCTGCAGCGTATTCCACTAAACCGGGCATCCCCGCTGCTAATGCGGCTGTATGTGCGGGGGTTAATGGGTTAGCGCCCAATGCAATCATTTGGCTAACTAACTGTTGAATTAATTCTAACTCTGTAGGCTGCGCATCCTGTTCATATGCATTACCATCTTGATTATTAAATTGGTGGAACATTGTTTTTCTCCTATGGTTTAACTTTATAAAAACATGAACAATTTTATCACAAATAAAGTCATGTTTTCAACTATTAATAGCTGGTTTTAATACTAGTCTTTTTTCACTCCTCCCTCGCTTTGCGGGGGAGGGAAAGCGCGCAGCGCTGGGTGGGGGTTAAGTACAACTCAAAACAAAACCGCGTTGTGGTGAAGGCTGGTTTTCCTGAAGCAATGCTGGATTTTGAAAACGCTTAACTTTGCTACTGTTACTAAAACTTAAAGTAGGTGAAAGGTTATTATCCGAAATATCATATTCTGTTACAGTTTCGTGGTTTTCTAACATATGGATTAGTTTTTGAAGCTGTTCAGCGGGTGCATTTCCAAGATCATTATGACTCAAATCAATAGATTTAACGGTTTTATCGTTTGCGATAGTATCACAAGCCAGTGATAAAAATTTAGGACTATCACACAGTTTTAAAGACGAAAAATTAACATGAGATTGAGTGAAACTAATTTTTTTGACACTATCCAAAAACGAAAGGTGTCCAGAGAATGCTCCAGAAATTTGGAGCATTCCAGGGCCAGATAGACCAGCACATGATCCACTACCGACGGATAGAACTGCAGCGCCAACATTTGGATAAGCAGTCGTATTACTATTGCTATTGTTAATCGTGCTGGTATCATTGCCAGGACCGCCGGCACCACCATTGCCGTACCACAAGGCGCTGCCGTAACCTGCACCGCCGCCACCGATACTACGAGGACGAGAAGCAATTGTGTCGCTGTCACCGCAAGCACGTGACACGGTTAAGCCACCAGTAAAGGTATTAGTACCACTCAGGATAAGTGTGCCGAAACGGCCACCGCCACCGAAACCACCATTGCCACCAGCATTGTAAATCATACTACCACTACCACTCCAAGCTGTACTGGGTGGATTAATATCTAAATTCATTTCTAACGTAGCTGGCGGTACTATTAATTTCGGAGTGGGATCATTTTCGGCCAAATTAAATCCCAAGTTTTGACGTTCAACGAGTAGCTGTAATAGCTTTGCGTAGTTTGCAGGGTCTAATTTTTCTAGATTATCTTTATTAAAGGTAATGTGTATGATGTTTTTATTTCGATCAATGGCATCATAAATAAGTGAAAATAATTTTGGATCTTCTCCAATATTCAAAGACCAAAGGCTAATACGAGGTGTCACAAAATTAATTTCCTTCACCTTTTCAAAGGGAGAAAGAGTTGAGTTTTTGGCGGAAATGTTAAAATGCTCGACGCAGAAATTCAAGGTACCACTGATGTTTAAAGAACCACTGGTTATGATGGTGGGGACATACCCTTCTGGAGGAGAATAAGGAGACGTGGGCGAACTGCCTCTTGGAAAAAAACTGGTTATTTGGTAAGTTGTCGTGTTTGAATCGCGAAACATATTGGGATTGGGATGAAGGCCAATATTGAATATTTGAGGGTGTATCTCTAAAGATGGAGAAGTACCGTTATCATCTGATTTAATTGTAATGCTTCCAGTAAAACTATAAACGTCATCGTTAATATATCTCGCGCTTAAATAGCCAGGATATTTTTGATGTTGGTGGAAAAAAACATGGGTAAGTGTATTTTTGGGGGGAATAGTCGCGGTGTTATTGGCGTTAGAATTGTTACTAGAACCTGTGTTTGCTTGATCTTGAAACATATTGATCTCCCTATAGCTGTTGATATCCAAAGTCCTTTAGGCATTCTACAATGCTTAAAATTTTAAAGTCAATGGGCTTGGTAGTTAGAGAGCAATCGTAAAAGGGTCGTACCATTTATCCAATCGCCAGTAATTCCATCGGCGTTCTAATTAAATAATCAGGGTGATGTTTTAAAAGCGCTGTTTCGTCGTTATATCCCCACGTAACCGCAATAGAACGTACGTTGGCTTGGCGGCTGGCAATAATATCTCTGGTTTGATCGCCTATATAAAAAACATTTTTAGGATCTTGATTTTTCCCAGAAATAATTCTTTTGAGTATCTTTCCTTTATTGAAAAGCCCCGCGGAGTAAATAAAATCAAAATAATCTATCTGGTTTCTAACCAGGAAATCTTTAATATTTTCTTCTGAATTGGTTGATACTATACTCATTTTGACTTTGCGTTCGTGTAAGGTTTTTAAAACGTGATCTATGGTTGCAACAGGCTTTAAAAAAGGGATTTTGGTTTTCATCATTTTTCGTAACTTCAAGACAGCCATGGGTATTTGGTATTTTTTAATGCCTAGGTGTTGAAAAGCCTCGAAAGTATCCAGTGTTCTTAAATGATCTATTTGATAACGCAAAGGTTCTTTTAAGGGATCTATTCCTGTGATTTGTTGAAAGGCAGCTACAACCGTTTCGAATGAATCACAAATAACGCCATCAAAATCAAAAATAAACAAAAAATACCCCTATTTCAAAGCCAATACACAAAAATAAAGAGCATCAGCCAAACGACATCGACAAAATGCCAATACCAAGCGGTTGCCTCAAACCCAAAATGTTTTTCGGGTGTGAAATGTCCCTGAAAGCATCGAAATAAAATAACTGTTAACATGATGGTTCCAATGGTGACATGCGCGCCATGAAAACCGGTTAGCATAAAAAAGGTGCTGCCATAAATGCCAGACGATAATTTTAACCCCATTTCGGTATAGGCATGGTGATATTCATACATTTGGCAAGATAAAAATAAGACGCCTAAGGCAATGGTTGCCATTAAGCCAATGATGAGTGAGGTTCGATTATTATTTTTTAAAGCTAAATGGGCATAAGTCACCGTTGCTCCGGATGACAGCAAAATAAGTGTGTTCATAGCGGGAATGCCCCAAGCACCCATCGCCTCTTTGGGACCTATGAAAAGATCGGGATTGGGGTTTTTTAACAAAGGCCAAATTGCTTGAAAGTGATCCCATAACACGGTATGGGTCGAAAGCTTAGTCCCAATTCCCCCTAACCAAGGGACAGAGAGATGCCGCGCGTAAAACAGTACGCCAAAAAAGGCTGCAAAAAACATAATTTCTGAAAAAATAAACCAAACCATTCCCCAACGAAAAGAACGATCTAATTGCGAACTATAGAGGCCTTGCAAGCTTTCGGTAATAACGGCACTAAACCAACCAAACATCATGAATGCGACAATGAGAGCACCTGTTAAGAAAATAGCCCAAGCGTAGGGATGTCCGTGAAGGACATTCACGCCACCAATCACCATTAAAAAAAGTCCCACAGAGCCTAATAATGGCCAATAGCTATGGGAGGGAACGTAATAATGCTCGTAATCAGAACTCATGTGTCATTCTCCTTGGTGTTGGTGACATCGAACAAAGTATAAGATAGAGTTAAACGATGTACGTCATTGGGCAATTCAGTTTCTAGCCAAAATCGTAATGGGAGATCCAGTGCTTGTCCTGGTTCCAACGTTTGCTGGCTAAAACAAAAACATTCCAATTTTTGAAAATGCTTGGCAACAATACCAGGGCTAATACTCGGGATAGCCTGGACAGTCATTTTTTTAGGGGATAAATTTTTAATATGATAAGAGGTATGGGTTAATTCTCCCGGCACGACTTGTAGTGCGGTATGATTTGGTGTGAATTCACAATTGATTTGTTGATTGCGATTGGTATCGAATTCAACCGTGACACGTCGAAGGGTTGTATCGGGTTTTTCAGATCGATAACGTGAAAGAGAAATGGGACCATCAATATCCACTTTGCCATTCAGACCAGTGACCTTGCAAAAAACAGTATAAAGCGGAACTAAGGCAAAACTAAAACCAAACATGACAACAGTTGCACCGCATAATAGGAAGATTAATTTTTTTTGTGGTATTCGCATTAATCAACCTGGGGAGGGGTGCTAAAACTATGGTAGGGCGGTGGAGAAGATAATGTCCATTCTAATCCATGAGCACCTTCCCACACTTTTGCGGGTGCGGGTTCGCCTCCTCGGACTGTTTTAATCACAATATATAAAAATAAGATTTGAGAAGCGCCAAAAACGAAACCACCAATACTGGCAATGCGATTAAAATCGGCAAATTCGAGCGCATAATCTGGAATTCGTCGTGGCATACCTGCTAAGCCTAAAAAATGCATCGGAAAAAACAAAACATTTAAAGAAATAGCCGATAACCAAAAATGGATTTTGCTTAAAATAGGGCTAAAATAGTGTCCAGTCCATTTGGGTAACCAATAATAGGTTGCTGCGATAATGCCAAAGATAGCACCAGGAACTAACACATAATGAAAATGAGCAACGACAAAATACGTGTCGTGATATTGATAATCGGCCGGAACCATGGCCAGCATTAAACCTGAAAAGCCGCCAATGGTAAATAACACCACAAATGCGGTTGCAAATAACATAGGCGCTTCAAAAGTAAGCGATCCTCTAAACATGGTGGCAACCCAATTAAACACTTTCACACCGGTTGGCACAGCAATGAGCATGGTTGCGAGCATAAAATAAACTTCGGCGACTACAGGAATTCCCGTTGTGAACATATGATGCGCCCACACTAAAAAAGAAAGGAGCGCAATAGAACTCGTTGCATACACCATCGAGGAATAACCAAAGAGTTTTTTTCTGCTAAAGGTCGGAATAATTTCGGACATAATGCCAAAACTGGGTAAAATCATGACATAAACTTCGGGATGTCCAAAAAACCAGAAGATATGTTGATACATGACCGGATCGCCACCCCCTGCTGCGTTAAAAAAACTGGTGCCAAAATTTCGATCCATCAACATCATGGTCACAACACCTGCTAATACCGGCATAATAGCGATTAACAGAAAAGCGGTAATTAACCAAGTCCACACGAAAATCGGCATTTTCATGAATGTCATGGTGGGGGCGCGAAGATTGAGAATCGTCGCAATAATATTAATGGCACCCATAATGGAAGAAAGCCCCATCAAATGGATAGAAAAAATAAAAAAATCGGTGCTTTTAGGGCCATAAGTAGTAGAGAGTGGCGCATAGGCGGTCCAGCCAAAATCAGGCGCTGGGCCTTTCATGAAAAGCGTGCTGAGTAAAATACTAAAAGCAAAGGGTAATAACCAAAACGACCAATTATTCATGCGAGGTAATGCCATATCGGGTGCACCAACCATAATAGGGATCATCCAATTGGCAAGTCCCACAAACCCTGGCATCACGGCTCCAAAAATCATAATTAACCCATGGAGTGTGGTGAGCTGATTAAAAAATCCCGGTTCAAAAAATTGTAGTCCCGGTTTAAAAAGCTCTGCGCGGATGCACATGGCCATGGCACCGCCTATTAAAAACATGGTTAAACTAAACCATAAATATAAGGTTCCAATATCTTTATGGTTGGTGGTAAAAAGCCATCGGGTTAAGCCTTTGGCAGGTCCTGTGTGATGTTCATGCTCGGCGATATTCATTGCAACGCTAGTCATTGTCTAATTTTCCTAAGATTATTGGGTTGCTGGGGCTTTTTGTGCTTTAAGCCATGTTTCATAGTCTGCTGCGGATTTTACTTCAACAACAATGGGCATAAATCCATGTAATGCCCCACAGAGTTCTGCGCACTGACCTCGGTAAATGCCAGGTTCGTCAATAATGGCCCAGGCCTCATTAATAAATCCGGGAATAGCATCGCGTTTAATGCCTAAGGCGGGTACCCACCAGGAATGGATCACATCATTGGCAGTCGTTAAAAAACGGATCTTTTTCTTCTCGGGGACAACCAATACGTTGTCGACTTCTCTCAGATAATGTGGATTTTTAATATCCCGGTTTTGGATTTGTTCATCTGGCGTGGTGATTCTGCTGTTAAATCGAAGTCCTTCGCCCAAGTACTCATATTCCCAATACCATTGGTGCCCTGTAATTTTGATAGAGAGCTGTGAATCGGTTTTGGTATCGTTCATTTTCATTAAAAGCTGTGTTGCGGGGACAGCCATCATAATCAAGATGGCAAAAGGGATGACAGTCCACGCAATCTCGACCCAAGTGTTTTCGTGAAAGTGTGCTGCTGTCGCTCCACGGGATTTACGGTGCCAGATAATGGCATATAGCATCACGCCGAAAACAACGATGCCAATCGCAACACAGACCCAAAAAATGGTCATATGCAATTGGTGCATGCCCCGACTAATTTCGGTCACACCGCGCGTCATATTTAGTATATACGCGGCACTGGCAGGTTGACTGAAAACCCATAAAAGACCAAAGAATATGGCTTTTAATGGGCGAAATAACGACATGCTACCACTCCTCCTTGTATGAAAACAGGGTACAATATGGGCAGATTCAGTATACTGCAAAATGTTTGAAAATGTTGATTTTCTAGTTAAAAGATGGCCACGTTAGTTTAGAATCCTAAATTAACGTGGCCATTCGTAGCCGAGTTTAGTTGGCTGCTGCTGGTGCAGGTGTCGTTGTCGTTGTTCCGGCAGGTTGGTTGCCATGTTGTTGGCCACCTTGCATACCACCATGTTGTTGACCGCGTTGTTCATGTCCACGTCTTTCTCTCATTTCACGTTCTTTCATTTCGCGCATTCTGCGGCGCTCTTCTTCCATCTTGCGTCGTTCTTCCATCATTCTTTGACGATCTTCTTCCATTTTATGGCGATCTTCGTGCATCATATTGGGGTGTTTTTCACCTGTCTGGGATCCACTTTGTGGTGCTGTTGGTGTTGCAGGTGCAGGTGTTGTTGTGTCTGCGTAAACGGGTACGCTGGAAAGCGCAAGGCCTAGGGTGACTAACATCAGTGTGGTCTTTTTGTCCATTGCTAAAAATCTCCTGAAAAAAAAAGGGGTTGATAGATATAGCATAGGAAAGAAAATGAAAGGGTCAAGTCAATGGGGTCAGACCCCACCCATGGCAATTGTAATATGGTAGTCGACTGGTATACCGTGATAAACGGGTTTTTCAGAAAAGCCATATTTTTTTCTAATTGTGATGAGTTCATGTGCTTCGATAATCAAAGCAAAGAAAATTTTTTCATTCATTTTGATTTCGCACAATTCTAAAATATTAAAATGAAAAGTAGACCCAATTTCTGCAATTGGTTGTAAATTTTTTATTTCTTCTTTGTAAATCACAGAAATATGGGCACCGATATTATAAGGTTTTTCAAAATAGGGTGGTAGTTTTTTTTGGGTTGTTTGTAATAAAGGAAAAAGAGTGTGGATGAATCGATCATCTACTTTTAGATAAACATATCCTGCTTTTGTTTGGTTAAGAATACCTTGTAAGGAGATATCTTGAATAGCAGCTGTGATTAATTCAGGTTGATCGATAGGGGTTAGAATAAGTTGGGATATTGAAGAATCCACGGATATTTTATTCTTGTGAAGTTTCAATTTCTTCAGCCTTTTTTTCTCGCTCTAACTGTTGAATACTTTTTCTTGGGGTTGGTAAATATTCAGGCATAATACCCCCAAGTTCTTTTATTGTTAGCCATGCTTTTGCCCCTATTTGATTAATGCCTTCGTGTTCTCTCATTAAACATATCTTGTTTTTGTCTGATTAAAAACCCCTAGGAATCGTGATTAGTTTTGGTTGAATGATGACAGGTCGAATTAGAACGCTGATTTATACGAAGGGGTGTTGTAACATTTGTACCAGGATGAATGGGTGGTGTTGGTATGGTTATTGGGGTTAGGCCATTGCTAAAAATTACCGTGCTATTGCTAGGAGCAAAAGAAATAGTCGAGTTGGGGGGAGCAAGGTTGGCCTCTATGATAAGCATAGGCAGGGAACCAGCGCCATGATAAATACTAGTTGTTGTGATTATACTGCTAGAAGCGGGTGTGGTTGTATTACTAGGAACGAGTGCTGTTGGCGTATAACTAAAGAATAAATTATCACTAGAGGTGTTAGCGCCATTGTTGTTATGGTTGATCCCATTTTCAACAGGTTCCCTGTGTGCAAGCGTTAAATGTAAATTAGGTGTTGGATCATTGTCCAGTAAATCAAATTTCTGTAATGTCGGATGTTTCTGCAATATTGTGAGTAATACTTCGTATTGCTCAGATTTTAATTGTTCTAGATTATGTTTATTAAAACTAATATAGGTTAATTTACTTCGAGTGATCGCATCGCAAATAAGCGAAAATAATTTAGGATCTCCTGCAATATCCAAGGACCAAAGACTAACGCGAGGCGTTTCTAAATTGATTTCTTCTACCGTTTTAAAAAGAGAGTGCGTTAAGTCTTGTGTGGAAATTTTGAAATGTTCAACACAAATATTCAAAATTCGAGTATTTAGAATTAAAACATTCGCTGTAATATTTGGAACATATCCAACAGCAGAATTTGCACTATTGTTTGAACCATAAGCTATTAGTTGGCAGTGAGCAAAAATAGTAGGATCGGGGTGAAGGCCCATGTTAAGTATGGCACTGTTCATGCTGATGCGCGTTTGGGGACCATCATCATCACCATGAATTACCTTTACCTGGCCAGTAAGAGTAATAACATCATTTGTGAAACATAATTCGTCGGCAGGGACTGCGAAAAGCTCATTCTCGAGATTTGTCTCATCAGTAGCATCAGTAGGGTGGGTTCTTGTGTTGTGAGGGTCACCGAGTATCGTTTTATCAGGTGAATCCTCGGCATTCATGTGATAAATTAAATGAGTAGTTGCAGTGGCTGCTAAAGTTCTAAACATCTTTTTACTCCTCGACAATAGTGATTAGTTTACCCTAATTTTAATTAGAAAAAATTCTTCCCCGTAGAAGATAGGCGCAAGATGCTTGTATTATCCAAAGCTAGGGTATTTAGATTATTTTGTGTTTGATGACTCTCTCCATCTTCTTCGCGTCGAAGCATTTTCTTAACTCCCTTTAGTTCAGTGATGCTCAATTTTATTGTAAGCTTTTAAGAGGAGTCAAGTACTGAACATACCATTATCCACAAGTCTTGATTTTTTCCACCCACAGTGCACGATTAACAATCGTTAGAACGCTAGCTTTTAATAAAAAGAAAGTAGTAATAAAATATCAACTATATATGCAGAAAAGGATATTTAGTATTAATTTTTATTCTTTTAAGTTGTTAGATAGGTGTGAGTTTTTTTTGTATTTTTGGTGTTATTTTCTGTATTAGTATTATTTCTTCGAGTGAAACAATTAAATAGCCAGTTAAAACAACCATCATTTTGTTCTTCTGTTCTTTGAGGTGGTAATAAAGGATCATGTTCTGTTCTTGTGCTATTGATGTTGTGATTAAAGTCATTTTCTGTGATGACTAAAGGTCTAGAATTATCGGATAATGAAATTTGTACGATATCATCTTCATATAAAGTTGAAGACCTTTGTGCATTTGAGGTTGTATCATCAATCAATGTGGGCGCCAAGTTTTGACCCGCTATGAATTTTTCTGCTTGTGTCGACAAAGATGATAAATCGTTATCGCTTTGTTGTAAGATTGATTTAGATTTTATTTTTTCAAGTTCAATTAACTTATTAATTTTAAATATTTTTCCAGTTAATTCTAGAGCTAAATTAGCAGCCAAGTTAGGATTCATACCTTTTTGTATTAATTTGCAATACAATGAAGCTAAAAATAGACCTTCAGGCGAAGCTACAGTACAATTATTTAAATTTTGTTTAGACATTGGAATATAAGCATCTTCTTCAAAACCTTCTGTTGTTTTACTGTTGTAAACCATTGGATCTAAGGCATTTGTAAGACCATCTTTTGTACTTTTTCTAGCTTCTTCCATAAATTTAGTAAAATCCGGAGAATTGAACGCTGCAGTAGCCTTTTTTACATAAACTCCCGATTCGGTTCCCATCTCCCTTTCAACAAATAAATACTTAACAATACTATCGTTATTAAAATAAACAAATCCTGTTGCATGCAAAAATATCCCTTCATTTGCTTGAGAGCCCTTTATTTTAATTCCAACTAAAATAGGATCAATATCTCTTTTTTTCTCCAAATTAAGTTCCGTAATTAAGGTGATAGTCTCATCTATAGATTGGTCAATAATCGCATTAGAACTGCTAGAACTGCTAGAACTGCTAGAACTGCTAGAACTGTTTAATCTGGTCTTGATCTCAGTTATATTATTATTGAGTAATTTAAATAATTCTTGGCAAACATACACATAATTATGATGTCCTGCCATTTCCCAGGGAATATCATGGAAAGAAGCTGTTCCTGTTAACCCTATCACCAGAGAAAACATTTTTCTATAACGTAATTCCGCAATACAATCTTTTATATTTTGGGGGAAGTCAGCAGGAAAATCCGCATCATTAAAATCTAACAATTTTAAGAAAAAATTACTGCTTACTTTTTGAGTTTCAAGATCAGTTGATTTAAAGCTCGCTAGAAATTGTTCTAACGATAACTTTTTCATGAGTTCAATAGCAATTTGAGGAAACCCCTTAGCAAGTGCCCAGACCAGCGGAGAAAAGCCCTCATAAAATTTTAGAAAAGTATTATCTAAGGTGATATTTTGGGACTTTATAGTCTGAATGATACTATCTGCACTATCAGATGTATCTTCACCCAAAGCTTCAATTCTTTCAGCAATGGCGTTAGAAAAGTTAGCGCTCATGATTAGGTGCCTTAGGTGAATATATTATTCTTATCGGGGAATTTTAAAATTCCTTGAATAGGCTAGAAATCAGTAGACCTACCCTTAATTTTTTAATAAATTATGAGAGATTACACGCTTTTTAATAGCTATTTTTGTCTGTGTGCATCTTAATTGGGCTCTCAATTTGCTTATATCGCTTGCATAGTAGCGAGTAGGTTGCTATGATAGGCGAGGAAGAAAGTGGTAGGAGGGAGTGTTATGTCTATCAATGAGGCTTTGCTAAAAGAAATTCAGGCAAAACTCCAAGAAAATTCCCCTTTGTTTACTAGTCTTGAAATAAACGACGCATCTCTTAGCGATCAAGACATTCGGTTAATAACGTTGAGCTTCCCAAAGGATTCTCATATTAATCGAATAGCTATTAAATCACATAATTTAACTTATGAAAGTTATGATTTTTTCTTAGAGCTAATAAAATCACATCCCAATATTACATCCTTCTATTGCAAGCTTAATAAACCGAATGTCAGTATAGGAATGTACAACGAAGCAATAAATCGAGTATTGGCAGAAAATATAGCTAAGAGTGAGAAGAAAAAATCAGCTTCTGCTAATACCGTCAATACTCATATAACAAATACGAATGAATTTAATGCAAAAAGAAACGATATTAAATAAAAGAAATAGTCAATGCTGTCGACATCCTTCCTTAAAAAACGTCCCATCTTCTAACCGCAACGCGGTTAACGCACCACCCCACACACACCCAGTATCCAATGCAAAAATATTTTTAGTGTTGCTCTTTCCCATGAGGGATGCCCAATGACCAAAAATAATTTTTAAATTGGTATTTACGCGATTAGGTGCCAAAAACCAGGGGAAATAGCTGGAGGGTGTATTATTAGCGGATTCTTTAATCGTGAGTTCTAAAGCACCCGTAGAATCGCAAAAACGCATTCTAGTAAAGCTATTGATAATAAAACGAAATCGATCAAAACCGGTTAATTCAGAATTCCAGTGCGTTGGTTTATTCCCATACATTTGGGCTAAATATTCGGTAAAATAGGGGCCTTGTAAAATGGTTTCGGCCTCGCCTGCAAGTGCTAAAGCAAGACTCAAATCCCACTTAGGATAAAGGCCGGCATGCGTCATGGTATAGCCTAGTTTTTCGTCATGATGCATCAAAGGTTGATGTCTTAACCAATGAATTACAACATCTTGGTCAGGTGCCTCTAAAATATCTTTAAATGTATGGTGATGGGGATTATAAGGAACCATGCCATAGGCAACGGCGAGCAAGGTTAAATCATGGTTTCCTAAAACAGTGGTGACGCGATCTCTTAAGTTATAAATAAAACGCAAGGTTTCTAAAGATTGAGGACCTCGATTGATTAAATCGCCCGTAAACCATAAATAATCTTGGTCTGGGTTAAAGGCTATTTTATCTAGTAAAGCGAGGAGTGGTTTAAAACATCCTTGAATATCTCCAATGGCATAAGTCGACATAATATTTCCTTAAATTTAACCACTTTTTTGTTGAACAATAAAATTAGTGATAGCCACAAATTGGGGCAATGATAACGCTTCGGGTCTTAAGCCAGGATCAATATTTAACGCTAAAAAATCATTTGCTTTCAGATAAACCTTGAGTGCATTGTAAATAGTTTTTCGACGGTGATTAAAAGCAGTTGTTGTCACTGTTCTTAACATCCGCTTATCCAAGACAGGATAAGGGGGTGTTAGGTGGGGGATAAGGCGCACTATTTGAGAAGTCACTTTTGGTTTAGGATAAAAAGCTTCTGGGGAAATACTGAGTAGCGGTTCGGTAGAACAATGGTATTGGATCATAATACTTAAGCGTCCATAATGCTCTTCTAAAGGTTTGGCACAGAGTCTTTGTACCACTTCTTTTTGTAGCATAAAAGTCATATCTTGAATAACATGCGCAGTCTCTAGAAAATGAAAGATTAAGGGTGTTGCGATATTATAAGGAAGATTGCCAATGATTCTGAGTTTTTGAGGGGTTGGATTTTGAGCGTAAAGTTCGTCTAAATTAAAATGAAGCGCATCTTGGTTATAAATAGTGAGATGGGCTAGATCTGAAAAAGTAGCACGTAACTCCGACACTAAATCTCGATCGATTTCAATCACATCCAGATGATCTAAATTTTCAAGTAAAGGTTTGGTTAAGGCACCAAGCCCAGGGCCAATTTCAATTACCTTATCGTTTGGTTTGGGGTGAAAAGCCGAAATAATCTGAGAAATAACAGCCTCATCTTGCAAAAAATTTTGACCAAAACGTTTGCGAGGCT
>Ga0206950_1006_pt2 | contig 43019 bp, 34 predicted proteins | sample Alteio_BWOrgHeat_41_FD_152954 | JGI IMG/M metagenome (GOLD analysis project Ga0206950, IMG submission 152954) | Enriched cells from forest soil in Barre Woods Harvard Forest LTER site, Petersham, Massachusetts, United States -... | ecosystem: Environmental > Terrestrial > Soil > Temperate forest >... | reverse complement strand
ATCTAAATCCCGAACAACCCTAGAGTTTAATTGATAAGGATCGATTTTCCACTGAATCGCAAGCGCAGGATCGGTAACAGCACTTAAGATATAATGACTAATCACTTCTTTAGAAGCTCTTAGATCTGCTCCAGCTAAACCGAGTGATGCCACCCCTTTTAAGAATAATTTTCCAGCCACATGAGTAGCATCTGATAGTTGCTTCGGTAATTCAATTTTTTGGATGATTGCTGTTTCCGAGGTTTTAGGCTCGAGTTTTTGGGTCTTCAATATTACCGAAGCCGAAGGAATTAAAACCAATGCATTCCGATCGGCAATATCAGGATAAATCGCTTGCGCAAAACTCGTAAAATTAGTAGGATCCACCCAATAAGTACGGTTACCTTCCATGACTCTTACAATCGCATGATTAAATAAACTCGCATTGGGAAGATTATCTGCAAAATCACTAGATGCGCGCGCGTCCTCTATACCACGATAAATTAATACCATATCGGCCTTCATACCCAGTTGCCTTAAAATAGCAACAGTGGCTGCCGATAAATCTTTACAATCACCGATCCTAGATTCTGCAATTTCAGCTAAATTTCTGGGAATAATATTGCCTTTAATGGTGCGCCAATCCCCCATATAGGTAATAGTTTCCGCTAAACGACTAGTGACTGTATTTAATGTATCAATAGTATTAAGATTTTTACCTACTGCAACCGCTATGTCTTTTAAAAGTAATGGCAAAGGCTTCGACAAAACAGCTTCATACGGCTTAACCATCTCATTTCCAAATTCAGGCCATGCTTTTAAGCTTGACACAGTCACCCAAGGATAAATTTTATTATTAATGGCAATATATTTTTCAGCTGTCGGCATCTTAATAACAGGACGTGTCAATAGGATTGTTATTTCATGTTCTGTATTTTTTTTGACTTCTGTTATTTTTAAATATTGTTCCGGATCATTAACAGCTAGATTCAGTGGCAATTTAGAAATAACATGAACGGTTGAATTTTGCCAAAATCCATTTAAGCCATAAACAAAATCCGTTGAGAAAAAGCCCGGTAAAATAGGCTCTTTAACAACCGTTTGATATTTTAAATAGACTTTACTGTTGATATCAACTTGTGAAAAAGCGATCAATACCTGATTTGTTTGATCAAATCCTTGAGGACTACTGGCTAATGGCTTATCTTCTATTGATTGTTTATCCACCATAAATTCTTGACCATTTCGAATGGTCTTGGCTTCTAATACTGTCAGTGTTGAATTAGAAGCATTATATGTTAATGGAAATGAAACCAGACTATCTTTACCGCTTTCTTTAACAGGAACCATAGAAATTTCAATTGTTTCCGTATAAGTTCCATCTTGGTTTATTTTAATCTCTCGATTATAAAATTCTATGATAGTATCTACATCTTCTCGTGTTGCCCATCTGGCAGAAACTGTACCCATTAAAAATATGCATATCAAGAATAAACAGATAGATTTAACTTTTGACATTAAAAAAACTCCCAATAAAATATCTATTGATACAAAATAAACACAGGTACTGGCTTAAAACGAAGAATTTCTTCTGGCGTAAAAAGCCCTGTACTGGGCTCTTTCAAATCTTCTTTGTAAAACAATTTAACGCCAGTAAATTGAACGGATTCAGGCGCTATAAATTCGCGATAGGTATTTAATTTTTTAGCTTGAGAACCCCAACCATCCATATCCATCACCACCTGCACTTCTGGCAATGGTTTAATATCTTCATGATTGGTGACCATATGCTCTGTAAAACGATGAACGATAAGCACTTTGGGCGGCAAATGGTGTGTTCGAACTATTTCGGCCATATAGTTAATTGCGTAATTAATATCTGCTGCATCCATCGATCCAATTCTTTCACCAGGTAGTGTATCCGATGGCATAGAAAATTCCGGATCGAGCGCCACCATCACATTCGGTAACGCAAAATAAGAAGCCAAACGTGGAATTTCCGTTTGCAAATCGCTTAACCCCACTTGTATATCCAAAATAACCAGACCATTCACTTCTTTTGCCAAAGCAATCGCCTTTTCAATTTCGCTATCGGGCATACGTGATCTATATTTGCCATCTTCACCGGGATGATTTTGCGCAACCACTGCAATATATTCAATCGCAGGCAGAACCTTAGTTTGTGGATCGGCTGCAGCCCATTTCTGCAATTCTTTATCTAACATATTCAGCATTTCTTCGGGGGGATGGGCCCCTAGCACACCCATTTTAGCGGAATAAAAATTTCCGTAATAACCAACAATCCGATGTGCTGGTAAGAGCGGACCATCTGCCATTGCCAATGACGAATCAATACTCATCAATAAACCAACCACTATTGTTAATCGAATTAAAGTATTTCTCATCGCCATTTCCTATCCTTGCTATACACTCATGCTAACCGAGAAAAATGTTATCTAACTGCTTTAAATGCACCGCTTGAGGTTTCGCGGTCAACTCGTTATCATTGCAAGAATTTCTAATTCAAGCAATATGATGAATAACTTTGGTGAAAAAACCTTCTAGTTTAAAACGATGTTTTGGAAATAAGCCTGGACAAGACTTTTATGCCAAATATCACGATACTGAATGGGGAGTTCCTTCCCATGATGATCAGCACTTGTTTGAAATGCTCATCCTAGAAGGCGCACAAGCAGGCTTAAGCTGGGAGACTATTTTAAAAAGACGAGTGGGTTATCGTCGTGCTTTTCATAATTTTGATCCGGTTAAAGTCGCTGCTATGACCGATAAAAAATTAGAAACCTTGCGCGATAATACAGAGATTATTCGAAACCGCTTAAAAATATATGCCACACGCCAAAATGCACGGGTATATTTAGCCATCCAAAAAGAATATAAAACATTCGATGCGTATTTATGGCGCTTTGTTGGCGGTAAACCGCTCGTTAATCACTGGAAAGAATTCAAAGACGTTCCAGTGAATACTAAAGAAAGCGATGCGCTTTCCAAAGACTTAAAAAAACGTGGGATGACTTTTGTAGGCTCTACGATTATGTACGCTTATATGCAAGCAGTCGGTATGGTGAACGATCACCTGATCGACTGCTTTAAAAGGGGTTCCTGATATAAAAAGGCTAACACTATGGGGCTCATTGATACGCATCTTAACATTAACTTCTTCCTGCGGTTATATATTTCTTTAGCGCTCTATACCTATATCTCAATGGGTATTGCGTGGTTAGACACCTCTAGCAATACGATTCTCGCCATTTTTTCAAAGCTATTTGTGTTTTTTATTCCTTGGATGATTCACCTTAAAAATCTTCGAGCCGGATTATTTATGATCGGTTCTTTGGGCTGTACGCTTATTTATTTTAATCATGATTTAATTGGTTCTATTTTGCTCGCTTTTTCTATTGCCTTAATTAGTTTTTTATTGAAAGTCGATTTAACAAAAACACATCATGGCTCTATTTCCAATGTACTTGCAATCAATTATGGGACTATTATTTCCGGTATATTTCTTTATTTTATAACAGATAGAAATATTTTTAGCCTGGCATTTGCGTTTATTTTTATCACGATCAGTTGCTACGAATATATTAAGCACAAACGTATTGATAGTCATCCAATTAAAAAAAATACCCCTTCACTGCGAAAACCGTCTCGAAAAACGCTGTCGTGGCTTTTTATTGGCATGACCAGCGGACTTAATATCTATGCGCTATTTGCATTTTTAAGCGACTATTTATTTAATTATTATGGGGAGCTACCAAGCTGGTATGGACTAATGGTTGCATTAAACAGCATTATTATTGTATGCATACAAACTAAAATGTATCAATACTTAATCCACAAAAGCATCTATGCTTCATTGTTGTTTTTAGCGTTTGGAATTGGTGTCATGGTATGCCCAAATTTTTTTCACGCGGAGTATCTGATTGGCAGCATGTTATGGGTGATTGTCTTTTCTATCTTTGAGTGCACAAACGCTTGTCTTGATTATTATTCTGCACAAGAAAAAAAGTTATTTTCTAAAGATATCGGTGTTGGGTTGGGAATGGGTTTAGCGGTTATTTTAGGTCGATCGATGCTAAGCCAGGAAACCATTGCCATCGTTATTTTTGGTATTTACCTTATTGGCGTACTGCTTTATCAAAAAAAGGGGTCGACCCCTTTCCCTTAAGCCAACGGAATTACCAGATATTCACGCTTCCCCGTACTAGCCGCGCGAGTAATATGCCCTTGGCCTGTTGTATCTTCTGCCAACACAATATCGCCCTCTCTAAAGATTCTTCGAGTGCCATCACCAATCTCGATTTCCATCGCCCCCTTTAACATAATCACATATTGGGGGCAGGGGGGATTATGCCAGTTTACTTCATTAACATCATCGATCTCACCCAGAAAGATCGGATTTGTAGCAATTGGGCCAGAAAGTCGCCCAATAGCCGCTTCTAAGAGGGGTATTTCCAGATCTTCAAAAAAAGACTGTCCATGTGATCCAGTATATAAACGGGTGAATTTCATCCATAACTCCATTGTGCCTCGCAATCGCATGATTATCCCATAAAAAAAGCCGAAAATGCATATGCACTCCGCTATATTAAGGATTTACATGACATACGATTAATCATAATATAAGTTTATTGAATCATTCATAATATTTTAAGGGAATAAGATATGAAAGCAGTATTAACGGATTTAACTCACCAATTCATTTTACCCCTATGGGACCAAAAAGACACCCGTGTTATCGACTATTTTGTTTCCCCTGAAGCAACCATTCAAACCACCTATCTGAGTGGAACTGGACCCAGTGCTTTAAAAGAAAAAGCCGAAACCATTTTAAATAGCTTTACCTTTGTTGATTTTAATATTGAAGATTTTCTGCATCAAGGAAATAAATTTATCTATAAATGGCGTGGAAAAGCGGTTCAAACTGAATTTACCGCTACACCAATACCCATTGAAGAAAACAAAATTTTTTCAGGGATTATTTCTATTGAAATAGAAGATGGCGTGATTACCCGTTATGCCAGTTTTTCGGATATCCCCAAAAAAAACGCCAATGCCGACTTCGAATTAAGTCGAAAAAAAATTAACATCTCCATAGATGCCATCGAACAAGTCATTATGAGCGTTAAAAAAATAACCGGGCGAAGATTAACCAAAAGAGAAGTAGAATGCTTAAATTTATGGTTAAAAGGGTTTTCAATTAAAGAAACCGCAAAACTACTGGGCGGGTTATCCGGTCGAACCATCCAAACTTTTAGAGAAAATATCAAACGAAAAATGAATGTCGAAACCTATAGACAATTGTTTCATCTGATACAAGGCAGCGGTGCCATTGCAATCTTGCTGGATTAAATACCCTTTTTAAAGAAAAACTTGATCCAGCGAACAAATAGGATATAATGCCTCCATACCAAAAACGGGAGCAAAGGGAAATGATCTTACAAGGACTATTTGGCCGCCACGCGACAAGTAAACCTAGAGAAATACAAAAGAATAGTAATGTGGTTGACTTCATTGAAACCACCGATCGCCGCGTCAAAAAACAATTGGCTAGCTGTATGCGAGATATTCAGCAGCTGATGTTGCGCCAAAAAGCAGAGTTAAAACAAAAAACAAAGGTTAAAGTGACCCTACAATTGGTTTAGAACCATTTTCTTTATTCCCCGGGGAATAAGCCTATTCAAATACATGCTCGCGAATGGCCTTCATACAGGCCACTTCAATTTCGTTGTGATCTAATGTTTTCGCGCTTTTCTCGATCATAATATAGAGCTTTCCAAACTTATCTCGTCGACAAGAAACCACCGCCTTATTATCCCGGCTCAATAAAGTAGACTCTACTACCCGCTTAGGCACCATTGGCTTTGTATGCGCCATCAAACGTTTTAAGACAACCGACGCGAGTGGAAATTGGCCAGTTTCTTCAATGGTTTTCCGCAACGCTATTGCTTCTTGATGGATAAGATCATAACTTTCCGGTGTCTTTAACAAAACAGAAAGTGCGTACGCATGTTTCACTGGAATGTCTAATTTATCGTGAAAAAGCGCTTTAATCCATTCGTGTTCAAATATCTCAGCGGCTCTGATCATTTTTGAAATGGTGCCTTGTGAAACACCCATTGCGTCACCTAATTCTGTTTGATTTTTAAAAGCACCAGATTTCATTTGTTGTGCAAAGGAAAAAGCGCGTTCAAACTCGGATATATCCTTAGAATCAGCGTTTTCTGCATGCATCAATATCATGCATGTTTTATCGTCTGCATCGGTTACACACACCAAAAATTTCTGATCTGGAATTTGTGAACATGCAAACCATCGTCTTACACCACACACAATTTCAAAATCATAGTTGGGATTATCTTTTATTTTTCGCACAATTGCCGGTTCAATTTGTCCAATCTTTTGAATAGACACAATTAAATCTAAACAACGTTCTTTTGTTAACCAAGCTGCATCACGATTATGATACTTCCAGGGCCTACAGCTCGCTGGATCCACTTTTTTAAACTCAGTTAAATACGCTTCATGTTCCTTTGAATTCGCCATCATATTAATTGTTCCCCACACCTATTCTTAATTTAATAGTCAAAATGTCAAGAACGCTGATATTAACAGCTAAAAACATATAAGGCAAGTAGGGTTTATTTTTTTTGAAATGCTACTTTGCGTATCAGATTGAAAACTAAAAATAATAACATTGCTGCAACCACAATTGCGGGGCCTGCTGGCCAATCCCAATGCATTGAAAAAGTAATTCCAAGATAAACCGCTATCATCCCTACAACGCTTGCTAGAATTGCCATTTGCTCAGGCGATCGTGTTATTTGTCTCGCCGCAGCTGCAGGAATTACAAGTAGGGCTGTAATTAACAACACACCAATTAATTTCATTGCTACCGCAAAAACAATTGCTAATAACATAATAAATAACCATTGCACACAAGAAACCGAAACACCTTCAACTTTTGCTAAATCTTCATGAACCGTTATTGATAGTAATGGTCGCCAAATTTTCATTAAAACTAATATCACAACCACATCAATTCCTAACACCCATAATAAATCAACTGTGTTAACGGCTAAAATATCACCAAATAAATATCCTAATAAATCAATTCGAATCCCTTTTAAGACGGTTGCCAATATCAAACCAACCGCAAGACTGGTGTACGCTAAAATACAAAGGATGGTATCGTTCGCAAGTTGTTTTTGCCGAGATAATAAACCCAACAATCCTGCCGTTATCATGCAAACACTTAATAATCCAAAATAAAGATGAATTTCAAATAACAAGGAAAAACATAACCCCAATAAAGTCGAATGTGCTAAAGCATCCCCAAAATTTGCCATTCGTCGCCACACAATCACCGAACCCAAAGGTCCCGCAACTAAGGCAATCCCTAACCCAGCGATAAGCGCGCGCATCATAAAATCTAAGTGCATAAATCTCCACCTAAATCATGCTGATGATTATGTTCATGTGCATAAATCATTAACTGACCTCTTTTTTGCGCACCAAATAAATTTAAAAATTCTGGATGTTGACTAATTTCTTGTGGATGGCCAGAGCAACAAATATGTTTATTTAAACAAACGACTTTATCTGTTCCAGCCATGACTAAATGTAAATCATGTGACACCATTAAAATGGCGCAGTGTCGCGTATCTCGAATATGCATCATCAGTTGATAGAGTTCTTCCTGTCCCGTGACATCCACCCCCTGAACAGGCTCATCCAATACCAATAAATTAGGTTTTCGAATTAAGGCTCTGGCCAATAAGACTCTTTGAAACTCTCCCCCAGAAATCGATTCCATACTATTTTTGGATAAATGCCCGATCATCAATTCCCCTAATGTCGCCTCAATATCCTTTTTAGCAATATTCCCTGCTAATTGTAAAAATCGAAAAACAGACAAGGGCATGAGTGGTTCAATGCTTAATTTTTGAGGCATATACCCTAACCGAAGCCCTGTGGCCAAAGCCACCTGCCCTTGGTTAGGTCGAATCAACCCCAAAATGACTCGAATCAAAGTTGACTTCCCCGCCCCATTGGGACCAATCAAAGTTACTATTTCACGTTTTTTTACGGTAAGATCTACCCCTGACAAAACTATTTTTTGCCCGAATTGAACATTGATCTCTGTTGCGGTGACTAAAGGCAAGGAAATCTCACTTAATTTAAGTTAAAAGGATAACAATTATGAATACTAGTCTTTGGTTGGCTTTGGCCCTACTACTCGCCCCATTTAGCGCAAAGCCTTCGCCCAATATTGCCGTTAGTATAACCCCATTTTATGCCCTTGTTGCTGCTATCATCAAAAATACAGATACCCCAGAACCCATACTGCTCGTTAAACCAGGTGCTTCGCCCCATCAATATGCCTTAAGGCCATCGGACCTCCAAGCACTCAACCACGCCGATATTGTCCTCTGGGCCGGCCCTGAATATGAGACGTTCCTTAAAAGGCCTTTAGACAATTTAAAGGCAGAACGCCCTCACCTGAAAGTGATCGCGTTTGAATCTATTCCCCATTTGATTCGGTTGCCGATGCGCCAAGGCATCCATTGGGAATTAGACCATGACCACCATCACCATCATGATATGGATATGCATTTTTGGCTGGATCCCGAAAATGCTATTTTAATGGCCGAGACTATCGTGCAACAATTATCTGTGCTGGATCCCGCACAGGCTTCGCACTATCAACAAAATGGAAAAGATCTGAAGGTTGCCTTGCAAGCGCTTAATAAGCGCCTACACACTCAGCTAAAACCCTTTCGAAATATTCCTTTTATTGTTTTTCATGATGCGTACCAATATTTTCAATACCGTTATGGACTGAGTATTGTTGGTTCCATCACTCTCCACCCAGAAGCCCCACCCAGTGCCAAACGAATTGCCGAAATACGATCGACTATTTTTAAAACCAAGGCGAAGTGCGTTTTTAGCGAACCACAATTTCAACCTAAACTCGTAGAAAGTTTAATCGATGATCTCAATATACACAGTGGTGAACTAGATCCCATTGGTAACGAAGACGAAAAAAATGCCGATGGCTACTTTATGTTGCTTAATCGTCTCGCAAATTCTATCACGCAGTGTTTAAAAAACCCTTGAATAACCCTAAATAAAATGCGCCCGATCGATATTCATAATCTAGCCATAAAAAAATAAAAAGTGTTACCCCTAGAAAATGATTGTTTCTAAACGCTCGCAGGCAATTCTCTGGTTCTCTATTTTTGGTTAATTGATATTGATACGCCACAAAGATAAAACCACTCCAGGGTCCTATAAAATATAAAGTTCCCATTTCAAGATTAAACCCTAACCCTATAAAGACACTCAGTACAATAATTTGTAATAACACAATTATCAAGCGATCGGCTGATCCAAATAAAATGGCCGTTGATTTAAGACCCAGTTTTACATCATCTTCGCGATCGGCCATGGCATACTGTGTATCATAAGCAACCGCCCATAGTAACACTGCCCCATATAGAGCAAACGCTTGCCATGGAATATCCTGCCTAAGTGCCACAAACGCCATTGGAATAGCCCATCCAAAAGCGGCCCCTAAAAACACTTGGGCAAAATGCGTATGCCGTTTGGTAAAGGGATATAAGATTGCCAAAAAAAGCGCTATACCAGACATCCATTGTGTTGGCTCATTCAGCGTGAGTACTAACAAAAAAGAAGCCCCTATCAAACAGATAAGCAAAATGAAAGCCTCTCGCTGTCGTAAGAGACCCGTTGCCAAAGGCCTATTGTTTGTTCTAACCACAAACCCATCAAAATCTTTGTCAACTAAATCGTTTATCACACATCCCACACTGCGCATTAACACAACGCCCAAGAGAAACACAGCGACAACGATTGCGTCCGGCTTTCCTGCACCCGCAATCCATAAGGCGATTAAGGTAGGCCACAATAAGAGATAGATTCCGATCGGTCTATCCAAGCGCATCAAGGCAATATAAGCCCCGATTTTTGACCAAATACTTGAAATTGATTTTGACTCTTCCATCGCCCATTAGATCATATCTGCTGAAAGCTGTAAAGCGACCCCAAATCCAAAATGCCTGTTAATTCATCCAAGGCTTTATGGTTTTCATCCAACAGCGCCGGGTCTAGTAAATCTTTTATTATCAATCTATCTCGGTAATGCTTTTTAACCCAAGTCACCAAACGATGATACAGGCTATTATCTAAGATCACCGCTTGATGACAAGCTTTTAGTTCAGCTTCTGTTAAAACAACCCTTAATCGCAAACAAGCAGGCCCACCGCCATTATCCATACTTTGATGGCACGCCACAAAATGCACTGATTTCATGGGGTAATCCCCCGCAACCAAATGTTGTAAAATATCATAAGGCCGTCCCGCTTGGCATTGTAAAGGGGCAATGATTGCCATTCCACCATCGGGTAACGTCACCATTTGGCTGTTAAAGAGATAGGATTTAATGGCCTCTGGAACTGTCAACTGTTCATTCCCAATTGGAATCAAATAAAATTCGTTTGGAAATGCGCCAGTTAAAAAATCAGTGACTAATTTTGGATCTTCAAAAGCCAGTTCATGATATAAAAAAACATTCTCGTTACCAACCGAAATCACATCATTATGAAAAATGCCTTCGTCAATCACCAAGGCATTTTGTTTTAAAAACAATATTTTTTTAGGATCTAATTGATGCAATCGTGCAATTGCTTCCGATGCTGCCAATGTTTGTCTGGCTGGATTTTTTTGAGTCAAAACAGAATGTAAATCGTTTTTATTTTTACCATAGACAAAAACATGGGCCCCTTTGGCGCCATTATTCAAACAAAAACGATTATGATTAGCAGCACCTTCATCGGAAAAATCAGGGTGAGCAAATAAAGGATCATGAATCACAAAATGACGATTATCTGAAAATATTTTTTTTAAATATTGCGTGGTTGTTTTAACCTCAATCGCCCGGTGAAAAAAAGCATTTAAATTAGCCGGTGTAAAATGGACTTTGCCATCTCCACTATCTTGACTAGATGCAACCGTTGCGGCATTGGCAGTCCACATACCAGAAGCAGAATAAATCGATTTAAAAATCCCTGGTGCAATGCTATAAGCATCCTGCAATATTTTAGCATCATTTCCGGTAAATCCTAAATTTTTCAAAATCCGTATAGCAGGACGTTCATGCGGGGGAAAGACACCTTGCGGAACGCCTAAATTCATTAAAAGCCGCATTTTTTCGAGCCCCTGCAAAGCCGCTTCTCTGGGATTTGAGATTTCTCCCGCATGACTTTTAGAGGCAAGATTACCGTCGGAAAGACCCGCATAATGATGTGTTAAACCAACCAACCCATCAAAATTAACTTCGATTGTTTTCATGTGAGTCCAGGCCATAATTTATCAGGTAGTTTTAAGATGGTATCCAATAAACCTGCCACTGGATAGCTACAATAATCCGCCGCATAATAAGCACTAGGATGATAATTTCCGCTGTCTTTAACGCCTCCAAACGGTGCTTGACTGCTGGCACCTGTTAAAGGCTTATTCCAATGCATAATACCTGCCTTAACGGTGTTGACAAATAATTCATAATCTTTTTCGTTATCGGAGAGTAATCCCGCTGCTAACCCATAGTGTGTTCGATTGGCTTCTTTCAGTGCTTCTTCAAAATTATCCACCCAAATTAACTGTAACAAAGGACCAAAAATTTCTTCATCCTTTCGATTTTGAATAGCCGTGACATCGATTAAACCGGGTGTTAAAAAAGATAGTCCTTTATCCGATCTTTTAAGTGGAACCAAAGGTATTCCACCCGCATTTTCTAATGCTTCATAAGCGGATGCCACTGCTGTTGCAGCATGGTTAGAAATAAGCGGCCCCATAAAGGGTTCTGGTTTATCGGTAAAAGCACCCACAACAATATTAGATACTGCACCAATTAATAATTGAACTAATTCTTTTCCAATAGACGTTCGCGGTAGAATTAATCGTCTGGCACACGTACAACGTTGTCCAGAAGTGATATACGCCGAAGCAATAATATGATAAACCGCTGCTTTCAAATCCCGCACTTCATGAACAATTAAAGGATTATTACCGCCCATCTCTAGCGCTAAAATTTTACCGGGTCGCTCTGCATATAATTTTGCCAATGAATGACCCACTTTAAAACTGCCAGTAAACATTAAACCATCTAGATCCCGATGTTCGGCAAGATAGCGACCTGTTTCGCTACTGCCTTGAATTAAATTCAAAACCCCTACGGGTAACCCTGCTCGATTCCAACAATCCATAATTTTTTCTGAAATCATTGGCGTTAATTCACTGGGTTTAAAAACTATCGTATTACCTGCTAATAATGCCGGCATCATATGACCATTCGGCAAATGGCCAGGGAAATTAAAAGGCCCTAAAATACCTAATACCCCATGTGGTTTATGCATCACGCGCGAAGTGCCTTGTGATCCAGATTCTTTTTTATCGGGACATCGCTCTCGATGTGCCTGTAATGAAATGGGTAATTTATTGATCATGGAACCTATTTCAAGATCGGCTTCCCATAAAGGCTTTCCGTTTTCTTCGGAAAGAACACGCGCCAACGCAGATCTTTCCGCTGTTAAAATAGCACAGAATTTTTCTAAATATTGTAAGCGATTTTCTAATGATAATTCAGCCCAGACTGGAAACATCGCTCTGGCGCCAGCAACAGCGACGTTTACTTCATTCTGTGTTGCGCTGGTTCCTTCCCAAATCACCTTGCCTGTTGCAGGATTTTCCGAAACAAAACGATCACTCATTGTATGGCATCCTCTTTTCTAAAATGGACAATACGCAACTTGACTGCCAATATCCACTTGCAATAATTCAGCACATTTTTCACTTAATATAACTTCGCCATTTTGCGTTAATTCTATACTGCCAACACCGGCTCTAAAACTCATATCCGTCTTACCTATTAACATTTTAGTTTCGGATTTAATTTCTTTTTTCAAAGAAACAACTGGCGCTACCATGGTATTTTGAACGGTTTTTATTTCTGGTAGTGCAGCTTCTATGGTTGGGCCACCATCTAACACATCGATATATTTTCGATAGACAAATCCTTCTTTTGCTAAGATATGTAACGCAGGAAGAGAAAGTTCGTGTGTTACCCCAATAGTTTGGCGTGCTTCATCGGAAAAAAAATCAACATATAAAGGATATCGCGGCAGTAAATCGATCAGAAACTGAGATCCTTCTGTTGCTTTATGATAACTCGCCTCTTCATAACTAACCCCTAAAAAACGACTGCCAAAAGCATCCCAAAAAGGACAAGCACCCCCAGGATGACTCACTCCGCGCATATCGGCAACCACCAGTTCAGAAAATAATCCAGGGAAAATTGCCATAAACAAACAACGTGTCCGAGATAAAAATTTTCCTAGTCCTTCTCCACGATGCGCTGGTTTTAGATAAAGTGTTCCTAATTCTGTTGCGCTGTCATGATCACTAACCAAATGCAAAAGATCATGTGTTTGATGGCGCTTCAAAACAGGCTGAACTTGCGTAAAATGAGATAACTTAAATTTATAAAAAGGCCAAGGGTGACCAATAGAAGCCTCTATGGCTGCTGTTCCCATCACTTCATTGGTTAATTTATTTTCCATAACAAAAAGATATAACCGTCGATTGGGTTCAATTTTATGGTTAAAACTTTGAATAGACCGAATAATTTTGGCTTTTATAACCGCATCATGATCTGGTAAAGAATTAAAACCAGGCCCCGTATCGCCAGCAATCCCTAAAACAGCTTCGAAATCACGTTCGGTCACAGGTCTAATAAAAAGATTTTGATCCATAAATCAATGGCTTTCAACCTAAAAAGAAGTCCTTTTCAGTATAGGCAACCCTTGGCTCAATTTCAAAAGCAGTGCAACGGTTAATTTGGTTCGTTCAACCAGGCTATCTGTTAATACATATTCGGCATCGCTATGAATCTTGCCACCTGAAACCCCTAAGGTATCGATATTGGGCAGCCCTGCATCGGCCAGGTTATTCCCATCGCAACAACCACCACTCGGTTTCCAGGCAATGGTTTGCCCTATCTCTTGACCCACCGCGTAGGCCAAATCATATAAAGCTTGGGTCTTACCCGTAAGCGCTTTGGGCTTTCGGTTAAAATGGCCTTGGTATTCAACCAAAAAACCAGCGGATTGATTGGCTTTTATCACTATTTTTTCGATTGATTCTTTTACCCAAGCAACATCGGTCTCCGACTGGATCCGAACATCTATGCGACAAATCGCCAAAGCCGGAACTACATTCACCGATCCTCCTCCCTCGATTTGTCCCACATTGATAGTCACTCCCTGCCTTTGACCATTCAGTGCATGAATCTCCATGATAACCGCTGATAATAAAACAATGGCATTACGACCTTCCTCGAAATCTCTACCGGCATGTGCCGCATGCCCATGGACAATCACCACAAATCGACCACTGCCTTTTCGTATCCCTGCCAATGTGCCTATTTCATCCATGGCCGGCTCAAATAATAAACCCACATCGTGCACCAAAGCCCGTTCCCTTAAATAAGGCGCTGAACCTAAAGAACCAATTTCTTCATCGGAATTGATTAAAACTTCCCAACCTAAGGCTGCATCCGGATAATATTTTTCAAATTGTTTTAAGGCTTCTAACAGCACACAAAGCCCCCCTTTCATATCTGCAACGCCAGGACCATTCACACGATTGGCAGATAATCGCATTGCCTGTTGAAAAGGATGTTCTATCCCAAAAACAGTATCCATATGCCCTACCAATAAAACTTTGAAGGGTGCTTCTCCCCGCTTCCAAAATCGTAATAAAGGTCCTAATTCAATCTTTTTTGCAACGCCTGTGTGATCGATTTCATCCATTGGTGATAAAAGAATGGTCTCGTGCTCGCAGTCCAGTGCTGAAAATGCTTGTGTTAAAGTACTTGCCATTCGTTGTAATCCAGACAAATTAAAAGAATGTGAATTGATATGAGACCATTCAATCACCCTTTCCGTCATGCGCTCTTTTTCACCTTCTATTTCCTTAAAACAGGCTGTTAAATCCATATAAACTCCTTATTTTTGATTACGCGCGAGTAACTTTGGTTACCGACTCTATCTCCCGTAAATGCCGGATAATTTTCGATAAATGATTATTATTTTTAATGCTCATTAAAAAAGTAATGGTATTATGTCTATTATCCTGTTCATCGATTTGAACATTTTGAATATTAGAATCATGTTCCGTTAAGACATTCGCTAAGGTTGCTAGAATACCCCGTTTGTTTAAAACCTCTATGCGAAGCTCTACTAAAAACTCCCCTTCTACCGCTTCTGCCCACTGAATAAAAATGTATTTTTCAGGGGTTTTATGAATTTCGGCAACATTTTTACAATTTTCTTGATGAATCACTATCCCGCGACCTGCGCTTAAATAACCAATAATGGCATCACCTGGAATGGGTCTACAACATTTGGCATAAGTAACCACCATGCCCTCGGTACCCGAAATGGCTAATGGATAAATTAAGTGTGCTTCTTCAACAGGTAAATCGGATACCAACCGTCGCACCACTAATTGCGCAATTTGATTTCCCAAACCAACCTCTTCACACAGTTCATCTAGCCCGCTCATTTTTAATTCTGCCAAAGCCACATTTAACCGATCTGCTGTTATATCTGCTAAGGTCAATGACAAAGAACTCAATGCGCGTTCGATTAAACGTTTTCCAAGTAATCGCGCCTCACCCAATTGTTGTGTCTTTAACCAATACCGAATATTACTTCGGGCTTTACCGGTTGCTACAAATCCTAACCAAGCGGGATTTGGATTTGCACCCGGGGCTGTCACAATTTCGATGGTTTGACCATTACTTAAACGCGTACTGAGTGGTACTAAACGACGATCGATTTTTGCAGCAATACAGGCATTCCCCACATCTGTATGTACCGCATAGGCAAAATCGACAGCCGTTGCACCGCGGGGTAAAGATAAAATATCGCCATTCGGTGTGAAGACATAGACTTCGCCAGGGTAAAGATCGACTTTAACATGTTCAATAAATTCTTTGGAATTACCTGTTGTTTTTTGCATTTCGAGCATGCTCTTTAGCCATTCGCGCGCTCTGACTTCTGCATCGCCCACAGAACCGGCTGATGATTTATACAACCAATGCGCAGCGATTCCGTTTTCGGCCATATGGTCTATTTCTTCACTGCGAATTTGGACTTCGATAGGAACCCCATAAGGACCTAAAACCGTGGTATGTAAGGATTGATACCCATTCGCTTTCGGGATTGCAATATAATCCTTAAAACGTCCATGCACTGGCTTATAAAGACTATGCACAACCCCTAAAGCCCGATAACAAGTATCGACTTTATCGACAATAATTCTTAATGCATAGACATCCATAATTTCAGATAACGACAGATCTTTTTTTCTCATTTTTTTATAAAGACTATACAGATGCTTCTCTCGCCCAACCACTTCGAATGGCGTGACATTTTCTTCTTTTAAACGGATTCTAAGATTTGACTCTAGATCGCGTACCAACTCTTTTCGGTTTTTTCTGGCTTTACGAACGGCATCTTTTAACACTCGATAACGAACTGGATATAAAAATGAAAAGCCTGTATCTTCAAATTCAATTCTAAAATTATTCATGCCTAAACGATTGGCAATGGGCGCATAAATTTCGAGTGTTTCTCGTGCAATACGTCTTCTTTTTTCTAAAGGCAATACTTCTAACGTGCGTATATTATGGAGTCTATCGGCCAATTTAATTAAAATCACGCGGATATCACGCGCCATAGCCAACATCATTTTGCGTAAATTTTCGGCCTGTTGTTCGATTTTATTATCAAAACGAAGCTGATCTAATTTGCTAACCCCATCCACTAACTCTGCTACTTCTTCGCCAAATAGCTGGGTAATAGCTGTTTTGTCTACATCGGTATCTTCAATGACATCATGTAATATCGCCGCCATTAGGCTTTGATAATCCATATGCATTCCCGCTAAAATTCGTGCTACTTCGATGGGATGTGAAATATAAGGCTCACCAGAATACCGAACCTGGCCTTCATGTGCTTTTTCGGCCACATGATAGGCATCGACAACCTTAGCAACCTGTGTTGTTGTTAAATAAGTCGCTACTTCCTTTTCTAATTCTAAAAATGCTTCCATGCATCTTTAAACAGTCGTTGTTTCTTCGGCTGATGCATCATCTTCTGGCAGTGTTTGAACCAGATCTTCACCCGCTGCAATTTCACGTAACGCAACCACGGTTGGCTTATCGTTTTCCCAAGGAACGAGTGGCTCACTGCCCCCTAAAGACAATTGGCGTGCCCTGCGAGAGGCGATTAATACCAACTCAAACCGATTTTTAACTTTCGACAAACAATCTTCTACTGTGACTCGTGCCATCTGACTACCCCCTTCTAAAAAAACACTATACCATACTTATTACAATCTAGTTAACTCAGTAATTTATTTAAAATCTCTTGCTTCACGACTTGCTGTCTTGCCAGCCTTAGGCGATGCGCCCGAATAATCGCGATTAAATCGCCCAGTGCTTCATCGAAGGTATCATTAAAAATAACATAGTCATACTCATGATAATGCACAATATGATCTCTCGCTTCTCTCATCCGCTCTTCAATCATCTTTATATTATTGGGATGGCGTTTTTTTAAACGTTCCGCCAAAACATCATAGCTTAAAGGCAGAATAAAAATACTAATGGCATCTGGAAATTTCTGACGCACTTGTGCCGCACCTTGCCAATCAATTTCAAGCACAACATCGAACCCTTGGTTTTGGAGATCTTCCACCAAAACATGAGAAGTCCCATAAAAATTGCCAAAAACCTCTGCATGCTCTAAAAAAACGCCTTCTCGAATTTTATTTTTAAAGTCGTCTTTGTTAATAAAATGATAATCAACCCCTTCTTGCTCCTGAGGTCTTATTAACCGAGTCGTATAAGAGATTGAAATACACACGCGTTCTATTTTTTCAATTAATGCCTTCACAAGACTCGTTTTTCCCCCACCGGAAGGTGCTGAAATAATAAATAAAGTTCCTTTATTAAGCATTTTTTTCTTTACTCCCCTGAATCGACAGCAATTTCAACGTTGCGATAAACCAGTAAAAAATAACTGAAAACACCGAGTAAAATAACACCACCCATAAAAAACGACATGAGCAAAGCGTCACCCTGACAAATATCCCCTATCCAAATCGTACAAAAAGCTGCCAACAAAAATTGCATCGCACCCATAATACCAGAAGCTGTTCCAGTTAATTCTCCCCGAACAGAAGTCATTGCTGCTGCCGAAGCGACCGGAAATAAAAACCCATTGCCTAAAGTAATAATGGTCATGGGAATCACAATGGTATAAATATTATTATCCACTAAGAAAGTCGACCCCATCATAGCAGCACCACCCAACACCAAAAAGAAAAATCCTATTTTTAAAACTTTACTCACATCCATGGTGTTAATGAGTTTTTTCGCAGCCAAATTGCCAATGAGATAAGCTAATGACAGTGAAATATAAAAATTACCCATTTCTTCCGGATGATACCCTTGTTTATGAAACACAAACGGCGATTCGATTGAATAACTGCGAAATACACAAAAGCTCGCACAAATAATAAATGCGTAACCTAAAAATTCAATATTACGCATCACTTTAACATAAGATCTCCCGCTCATTTGGCTTGATTGAGCAGATTTTACCTTGTCTTTCAAGCAAAAACCCGTCAACAGTAAAATCAATAATCCAAAAAAGGCAATTAACACAAAATTAGCACGCCAATCCCACCAAGCGGTAACATATCCACCAATCAGTGGCCCAAGTGCTGCAGATAATCCTACAATGGGGTAAACCGTTGAAAATATTTTCACCGATTCTCGACGATTATAATGATCGGCAACCAATGCTCTGCCAATCACTGAACCCACTCCACCGCCAATGGCCTGCATTAAGCGATACACATTGAGTTCGGTTAAAGAATTGGCACCTGCACACAACAAGGAACAGATTGTAAAAATACTAAATCCAAGTAACGCAACGGTCTTGCGTCCAAACCTATCGGTTAGCCCACCGGTAATTAGCTGACAAACGGCTAAGCCAACTAAAAAGATAGTAAAGCTAAATTGTATCTCGGATTGAGAACAGCCAAAGGTAATCGCCATTTCGGGTAATGCGGGCAGGTAAATATCGGTTGCAAACAAATTCACCGACATCATCAACGTTACGAGTGCGAGGAAAAAATAGTACTGATATCCCGACATGTTGGGCTTTTTGTTCCTTAAACCAATGGATTATGTTTGATTGTAGGTTGACTGCCATAGAATGTCAACTGCTAGAATTCCCGTTTTTAGCGATTCAAGCCACCATTATGCGCGTTATTACCCTGAATGTGAATGGGATCCGATCGGCGGCTAAAAAAGGGGCTCTTAGTTGGCTCTCAAAGCAAAATGCAGACGTTATCTGCCTACAAGAAGTCCGATCCCATGTGCATCAATTAATCGACCCTATTTTTCAACCGGAAGGCTATGAGACCTATTACTGTGTGGCCGAGAAGCCTGGTTACAGTGGGGTTGCCTTATATACACGCATCAAACCTGATCGTATTCTGAAGAGCCTAGGCTGGGATCATGCCGATAAAGAAGGTCGTTATCTTCAAGCAGATTTTGGCAATTTAAGTATTGCCTCTATTTATTTTCCTTCTGGAACCAGTGGTGAGGCACGTCAAGCCGTTAAATTTGATTTTATGGAACGTTTTGACAAACATTTACAGCAACAAAAAAAAGATGGCCGAAGTTATATTCTCTGTGGTGATTGGAATATTGCCCATAAAATAATCGATTTAAAAAACTGGCGTGCCAATCAAAAATCCTCAGGATTTTTGCCAGAAGAGCGCGCGTGGTTGGATCGGGTTTTCGATACCTTAGGATTTGTCGATGCGTTTAGGGTGCTGAATCAAAATCCGGATGAATACACTTGGTGGTCGCATCGGGGTAGAGCGCGACAAAACAATGTGGGTTGGCGCATCGATTATCAAATCGTGACACCCGATTTGGTAAGCGCTATTCAAAAAGTAAGTATTTACAGAGATGAATTTTTTTCAGATCATGCACCGTTGATAGTGGATTATGTTATCAAACAATAATGGTTCTGCAACAGGAACAAGTAGTAGTAGTTCCCAATCAAAAGAAACTCGTGATTTCGATCCATTGACGTGCAATTCATTTTTAGGAATTCCTTTTAATCCTGTTACGATTATATCCAATTCGTTTTTAAATGCAGCTTATACACTACCAAATGGGGTGTTTGAGAAACTTAAAGAAAACATGAAGAGGCAAATTTTACCTTTATTTGCCTCTTATTTAGGAAGAAAAGAAGAAGATCTTGTTTGTTTTAGTGAAGACATAAAAAGATTGGATGAACCTTCAAGCATTCTTCAGGATGATGAATATAATAAAAATGATATGTTTTTTTGGTATTATCGGGGACTCATTTTATTTTATTTTTTGGGGGAAAATCAAAAAGCATTAGCTTGTTTGGATAAAGCTATAGAAATTGCTAATAAAGAAACAGACGGTGTTTATTGGATGGCAGATCGTAGCTCTCTTTTAAAAATTGATGGTTCAAATTATTTTAATGAGGATTTTAAGAAAAATTTATGGCTGTCGTTTGTATTCAATCCAATTCAAGCGGATATCTTTCTTTTAAGAGGATTTATTAAAAAAGAATCAAACAATGAAGAATTTAAAAATGACCTAGGTCTTGGTTTTTACTTATATGGATTATCCTGCTCAATTCATGGAGAGCATCCATTTGCTATTAAAGCCTTTCATTTAGCAATTGAATCATTTGCGTTTAAAAACGCTGATGTATTTTATCAATTAGGGCATTCATACTGGTGCATGGGAGAGAGAAAAAAAGCCATAGAACAATATGAGCTAGCTATTAAAACAAGACCCTCTGGTGTTAATATCTTAAAATATATTAAAATTAAAGCACAAGCTAATTATGAGGTAGGAAATTTTACTGAATCGTTAACAGATGTAACACGTTTTTCAGTACTTCACGGTCAAAAATATTCAAGTCCTGGTGTTGTTTTGTCTGAAAAAGAAATTGATGGTGAACTTGTAAAAAGTATAGACTATGCTTCTCTGGATGAGACAGATTATTATTTTGATATATGCATATTACAGTGCAAGTTATATTACGCGCTTAAAGATAAAGAAAATTGGTCAAACTCTTGTTTAGCAGCGTTGCACATTCATACGATAAAAGAAAGTTCATGGATAGTATTCGGTCAAGAAATTATTAAACAGGCAGAACATTTTTTGAGTTTGGGTATTTCAAATAAAAACAAAGAGCAAGTTGAAAAAAGTATTGATATTATAGAGAAAATTTATGAAAAGATATTAGAAATAAATGAAAGAGATGTATCTCGCACGCAACTTAAAAATAATATCGGAAACTACACAGATATTTTTAGGCACTATGTCACCTGTCTTTTATCTAAAGCTATTTTAGAATATATTAATCCTGAAATTTTTAAGAAAAAATTACGCGAACTGGTAAGAAGAATCCGAAAACAAAAAGATATAGAAGATTCTATTATTAAAGGTTTTGTGGACGAATGCTTTGAAATAATTGATTCCAACAACATTCATGATGTTTTAAAAAAAATTAATTTTGCCGATTTCATAAAAGGGCATATGGCGTATCGAGAATCCCTGTTCAATGATGTAAATATTTCCCCGCGCGATAGCTTTTTGGAATTTTATAAAACATTCAAGCACTACTCAGATTTTCATATCAATCTTATAAGAGATTGGCAATCAGGGGAACTCGTTTTTAAACATGAGCGGCACTTAGGATATTTTGAATGTAGAATCACTACAATATCCATTCATTTTGACAGGATGATGACCCTTAATAATACAGAAAATTCGACAGAAAAGAGCCTCGTCGTTTTATTATTGAATAGAGAGCATGATGAATTGGTTCAAGCATTAGCTTCCTATTCTGATAAAATTAAACAAGGTTCTGACACAGAAGATCTTAAATCTTACAAGCAAGGATCCCTAAAAAGGATATATTATTTATTGTATAAATGGAAATCATTGACTCTTTTTGAACAAATTGATTATAACATTGCATTAAAGGACTTTAAAGAAGCGAAAAGAATTTGTGCAGAGGCAGAGCATTTTGTTAAGGAAATGGTGAACTATTCTAGCGCTAGCATGGTGTCAAGCTTTCACGAAAAAACATTACCTTGTAATAACAACAGATTTCTTTTAGAAATTTCGAATAAAAAAACCCTGTTAAACTCCTATTCGGAAGACATGAATTTAAAGTTGAAAAGAAAAGTTGACGAGTTAGAACAAAAAATAGAAGCAGACAAATTAACTATTTTCTACGGTGGGAAAACAGAAAATTTTACAATTCCATTTCCCTACAAACTCAAGAAAAACACCATCAAAAAACCTCGTTCGACTGGAGAGATAGAAGATAGGAAAAATTTGGCTATCCTATCGATAGGACTATTATATTCGCTGCCTGCTCCTCCGGGAGAAAAAGCGGAAAAAAGATTTGGTTATTTAGATATTAATATTAACGATGGGGAAGTTGAATTTCAAAATTTGGTTGCGTGTTCGACAGTAGCTCAAAAAACGCATCCTTATTGGAATTCATTTTCTAAGAGTATCGTAGATAGAGTTTCTGATGGAACAAAAATAGCTCGAGAATTTAATCAAAGCCATCCTGATTCAAAATTGTTGTTTGTTGATTCTTCAAATAATACAACATTTTCTCCACAACTACATTTGCATAGTGAACAATATTTTTTTGAGGTTCTAAATCATATGGAAATATCTGATTTTATCGAGAAATTTATTTCCAAAAATTCTTCTTTTACAAAAGAGTGCAAAGTTTTCGCTGTTACTTTTGATATTGAATCCGAAAACTCAAGCTGTTCTACGTGTAAAGTATCCGAAATAGCCATGCAAAATCCAAAAGGAAATCCAAATTATTTTTTGAGTAAACTTCAAACGTATTTAAAACAAAATAATTATCATTTACCAGGGGAGAAAAAAGGTAAAGAACTACTTTGGTCGGCTACGCGAATATGTGCTGAAAGGACATATCAAAATAATCATCGTAATCCGCAAGAAAGAAATATAAAAAGATTAGAAAATTTTGGTATCTTTGAGGATATAAATCCAACGGTGTTTGCGAGTGGTGCTGAAAAAAACCTTTTAAAGAAATAATAGTGAGAAAGGGGTCAAATCTAGATCACATACTAATTATTTAGATTGATAGTACGTGATCTAGATCTGACCCCTTTCTTCCTTTTAGGCGCTCAATACTTTCGTCATATTCCTTCATAATATCCATAATTTCTGCCATAAAGTTTCCTGAGATCACTATAACACAAAACACTTTTTTGCAACAGAAAAACTTGTAAAATAGCGTATTCTTGTAGCTACCTTTTACAACTGTACATCTTTACCAGCAATTAAATCATCTGCTATTTTATTCAATTCTTCATAAGTAAACGAAAATTCTGGCCCAAGCTCCATTGTATTGAGAGTTAACAGCGTATTTAAAAAGTCCTCATCCAAAACACCACAATTATCTAAAAATGTTTCGTATGCCCATTTGCAAATTTCTACGACATCTTCTCTTTTAAAGATCCGTTCTTTAAGCTCAACTCCAAACCTAGATCTTGTATACATCATTGCGTTTCTGTTGGCTGTTGTGACCTTGTTTTTAATTCTGTTAATCTTGATGTCAATCAAATTAGCAGCAAATCATTAATTTGAAAAATGCTTAAAATCAGATGGTAAAATATCATAATCTTCTTTAGCTATACAATATACTTGCTGTAAATTATCACATAAGTGATCTGCCTTAGATTTCTTAGAATATAAATCAAAAACATATATATAATATCCTAGTCCTTCTCCAGCATCTTCAACTACAAGTTTTATGTTATTTTTTTCATTAATTGCTTCAAGCATAAATTACTTCCAATCAATAAATTTTAAATCTATTTGATTGGATGCCTCTATAACGTCAACATCTTTTTTAACATTTTTGCCTGATAAAAATGGGAGTGTCATTAATCGTATTTTTCCCACAGCCTTTTCATTAACAAAAACAGTAACATTCATTGGCAAACACACAGTACAGTCAGCAATAAACTGACCGGAAAATACCATTCTACCATCAATTAAATAAAATATATCTTTAACAATCATTTCAAATTTTTTCATTTAAATCTCCTTGCTAGGGTTGCATTCAAACGGTTACATTCAATCTCGTATAATTGCTCTAATTTGTTAACATCTTCTGGGTGCAATTTGAGAAGATCTTTATGCCTAATCATAAAATGGGTAAAAAAAATTTCATTATGTTAATCTTTATTTTTTCATTATATTTTCCATAATAGAATTACAATTGACATTATAGCCAAATTCACACCCATTTTATTCGAGTACCCTTCAAAGGGCAACCTAGAAACCTCCTCCCTACGGTGTTTTTCGCATAAATTCTTGTAAAAAATTGATATGCTCTTTTGCTTTTTCTACCGTTAATTTTCCATCAATTTCAGGAGCAGACAGTTGTTGCACCACATACCACATCGCTTCATATTTATCCTCTGAGGCATCATCATGTTCATTACAATATTCATTATTTGGTTGAACGTAGCAATCCATCATCAGAATAAACAAAGCCCATTCTTTTACAAACCACTCATCAATTTCATTTTGTAAAAATTTTTCTAAAACATGAATAATAGCAATAGGATCTAGATGTATTCTTACTAGATGAGAAAATGGCAACGAACGATTACTAAAAATATTTTCCATCTCTTCTGGCGATATTTCTCCCAAAAGAGCTTTCCAAAAAAGAGACCTTATTTTTACTCTATCTGCATTTCTTTTTTCTTCATCAGTTGTTAGCTTTCCTCGATATACTTTCCAAAGTACATTTTTACCTGATCCTATTTTGCTATTTTCACTCATGTTACTTATTCCCATTGGCCCTATTTGGTTTTACCCATCTTTTTACGTCATAGATATTATTTTTAGACTGCCCTGGTCGCTGCTGTACCATATTCCCAAAACCATCTCGTGCTGTTTGTAATATTTTACCATTTTTACCATACATAAACATCATTACAAAAAAAAATAATTTTTTCATAGCCTTATTTATAACCAACTATTTTTACTGGATCGTTAGTTAAATTTTTTAAATATTTCTCAATATCATCTGTTGTTCTAAGGGCGCGTTTATTATCTTTTTTAGATTCTCTACGCACAAATATTTCTTCCCCAATATTTTTGAAAATATGTTCCTTTCCTGAGTGAGTAATTAATTTTACCTTGTAATCTTTCGTTATTAATGGAAAAGTATCCGGTTCCATAATACCTACCAAACCAAAAAATTGCCCATCTTGTAATTTAAAATATTCTAAAACATTAAACTCAAAAATGCTCATATATTACTCCTCTTTAATCTCGCCATTTCTTCAACTTTTAATTTTTGAAGCAAACTTATATCGTTTGGATTGTCTAACCCTAGCATTTTAACGTGCCTTAACATAAAATCTTTTACATGTATTTCGAGTTCTTGATAAGAGCCATATTTTTCAAGCAACCCAAGTTTCACCTGTGTTTCATGCAGGTATTCTTCTAGTAAGCAAGATTTGGTAGCACCTTCTCTAATGATAATATGCCTTGGATGACCAGAACTAATGCTAGCCTCTGCACCAATACTATTAAGGTATTTAAATTCTTCACTACCTTCTTTTGTAATAACAACAGTCCAGCCTTTTTTCTCCATTCTCTTAACTAACGCTTCATCTATAGGTTTAGCTAATTCATTCAAACTTTTTGATGTTAATTTTTTATGTAAATCATAAGATGGAGTTGGTTTTACTGCACTTGACGAACCAGCAGTCGGCGCACTCTTTTGTGCTGGCACAGGCCTTGCCTTGGAAGCACCACTACTCACACCTTCACTAAACATTAACGGTTTAGATCCCTGCTGTGCAGCAATTTTACTTTCGGCTTTCTCTAAGGCTTTTTTGACTAATGCAACTTCCGACAAAGACTCTCTAGCACCCAGAACATCAAATACCTTTGGTGTTGGCTTAGGTATTCCAAAACGAGATTTAACAGCTGATTTCGTGACATCATACAACAATTTAGCCTCCGAACCCAAAACCCCTACCGTAACTGGATTAACCACTATCCCTAAATTTAAACCCATTTCAATATAAGAAGCTCCTGGTTGCCCATATAAACCCGTGCTTTCTCCAATCTTACTTAGCCCATGAAAAAGTAAGGTTGAATGAGGCTCACCCGTTAACATTGTCTGCAACCCAGCAACAACATTATCTACCCCCATCAAACCGACAAAAGGTGCCAGTGGACCACAAACGGGGGCTGCTACCATCTGCGCACCCCCGCCTGATACCTGCAACGCTCCTAACGCGCGTGTCCCAAGGTTTAGATGTTCGTAACTAGGGTTAACAAAAGCATCTTCAAGAGCTTCCGTTAAAAGCATCGCTTCATCGCTCTTCAGTGTATCCCTGTCACCAGGTATACTTGAGACATGTGAATGAACTTTGGTCAATTGATTTGTGTTACCTCTTTCATTATTTGCCTATTTAATAATAAATTTCGTCTGGTAAAGCAAACCTTAACCCTTTAATTTTATTGATGATGCACTCTTCTGCAAATTTTGAAGAAACCATCGTAAGTCCAGTGTGTTCGGCAAGAAGTGCTATATCGCTATTTTCCAGCGCGTTATCTGTAAAAACCAATTTTTTAAAACCCAAAATAGTTTTGTTGTCAGTCATATATTTACATACGCTGTTTTGCATATCAACGCCAATCTTCATTACTAACAAATTGATTACACTATAATCCTCAATCACTCCATCAACACAGACTATTTTACAAGGCAGTTTTTGAAAATCTGAAGGTTGAGTCAACCTTTCAATAATCTTTAATAACTTAGGACTTACTAATAACAACGATCCATTATTGATGAGAAAGTCCCAACGTCTTGTTTTCTGTTCATCTCGTTCAGAATAAAAGACTAATTTACCATAATCTTTGACAATTTCCCCTTGATTAAAGACAAATCTATCAGGACACTTTTCAGTGTCTAAAGTGAGGATATCTTTATTTACAATCTCTTTTGACATTTCCCACAAATACACCGTGTTATTGTTTTTTACCATATGTGCTGCCTCCTAGTGTTTCTCGAACAATATGTCTGGCATTCAAAGCAGTTTCGCCATTCACGAGATTTTTGCGCTCAGTTCCTATCAAAGTTCTCAATTCACGTTCATATCGTACTTGACTCCAACTTTCTCGTGCTCCACGCGCAACTACTTTATTCATTTCATCAGCCATCCTTTTAGACAAGGCCTCAACATGTCGACCATGATGAATTGATCGCGTTGGATGGAGCCCCTCCCTTGCAGGTAAAAACATTTTATTAGCCCAAGAATCCATATCAACTCCTGCCAGTTTAAAGAGTGGATGATCTTGAGTCAATTTATTTGTATTGCTGATTATATGGTGCTTCTGATAACCCTGCTTTGTGATTTGCTCTGCTTTTCTATTGATCGAACGTTTCGCCGCTGCATCTGGTCTAGACGCATTATTCCTGGCGCTGTCATACATCCTTAACTGCGAAGGCTCCCCACCTCCCACACCACGACCCGAACTTGACGAACCAGCAGTCGGCGCAGCCTTTTGTGCTGGCACAGGCCTTGCCCTAGCAGTACTGCTACTCGCACCACCCACACCATCACTAAAAATTAACGGCTTCGGTACTGCCTGCGAAGGCACTTTATTTCCTATCGTTTCTAGTGTTTTATTAACTAATACAACCTCCGAAAAAGGCTCACTACCAAAACTAATCCCTGGCTTCTTTAATTTAAATGTCTCAAGCATTTTCACTATGGGTTTGGCAATTTTTTCACTTGTAAGAGCAACATTCATTCCCGGCATTAAAATAATATCAGCTGCTAACTGTAACCGGGTGTCTGGAACCAAAGACAAACCTGCATCAAGCAAAACGGTCCCATATCGATGATGTACTGGAAATGGTCCTCCAGGAACAACATCTATTTCATATCGCCTTGCCATCATATCGCAAACTTCGCTTCCTCGTTCTAAAAAACCCTTTGCTTGTCGAATTGGTTTGAAAAAACTTTCATCCATTATTTCATGGCCTTCTGAAATCCCTTGAAAAATAGCGTTCCATACTGGTGCATTTTGTCGATTGGCTTGTTGCTGAGCTAATATTTCTGGTGATCTATCTCCTAGGGCTGCCCGTAATGCCATCTTTAATACATTCACCTCTATACCCTCAGAATGCAAATCACTTGCCCCATTACCCTCTGATCTCGAAGTATTTTCTACAGCAGGCGCTATCTTTTCAAAATCGACACCCACACGTTGCCATGGTCTAAAATTGTTATTATCATGTAATAGGCTAGCAGTAGGCCCTACCAATACAGATTTTAAATCTGATGTTTTTCCAGACCCTGTGATCTCTTGCCAGGGATGTAATTCTTCCGCCTGTGCATCACCTATGCCTAATGCAAAACGTAGCCCTCCTGCTAATACTTCAACTGCCCTGTCACCCACAGGAGTTTCGTAGGTTCGCGAAGCAGAATCTTCCGATGCAAATATATCTTTTTTCGTCACATCAAAACGCAAGCTTAAGTTCGTGTCTTCTGCTTCTCGCTTCAAAGGCCCTTTTCCTTTCCATTCCTTCGCTGCTTTCTCTGCAGCTAACTTTTCTGCTTCTAAACGCGCTTTTCGAATTCTTTCTGCTCGCACTCTTTCTGCCGCTCTTTTTACCGCTTCTTCGGCAGCCTTTTCCTTTGCCGCCTTCAATGCTGCTTCTCTTGCCTTCGTATTATTCACTTTAGCGGTTTTTTCTTTATCAAATCCCGCCATATGCCGAAGCTTCGCATCATTATCAACCGTTTGACCTGCCGTTTGCACAGTAGTCGCCACGCTTTGATTTGTTGCAAGCGACACAACTCCAGCCGCTAACTTTGAAACTTCTCCTGCTTTATCCAGTGCGTTTTGATAAACTTCGCCCTCTGCCTTATAAACTGTTTGTAATTCATTCGCTGTTAAAGGAGCTCCTTTTTCTTGTTCAATTTCTTTTACTGTTTGCTCCGCTGCCGAAGTATCCGGCTTTATCATATCTGCCGCAATCGAAGCCACCAACCCACCTAAGACACCTGAAATAATACCATTTTTTCCATCAACCACCGCTCCTGTCGCAGCGCCAACAAACGTATGTAATAATTTATGTGTCACTCCATTCATTTGTTCATGGCTATACAAAGCACCTATTTTTTCACCTGCCACGCCAGAAACTGTTCCAACCGCTGCATCCACAATTCCTCTCGACACAGCATCTTCAACTGACTGCCCATTCACGGCCACATTTAAAGTCGCCGTCACACTCGCGCGGGCCAAATGATATTCAGCATGTTGCAAAAATGTTTTTTGATCTAACCCTTTCGGTAACTTCAATGCAGCACCTATCTCGTGCATCGCTCCCGCGGTTACCATCGATATCGCCAACGATTTAATTGCCTCAGTACTACCTAATGAAACAATTGCTTTGAATGGATCCCCTTCACTCGATAATAAAGCAACTGCTGCCTGAGAACACAAAGTAGAAAATCCAGCCGCCACTACCGCATTACCCAGTCCCCCCACTGCAAATCCAAATTTAGCAGCCGCCAATGCGCTTCCAGTTCCCATCGTCGCAATACCAACCGCTAAAGAAGTCACAATCGCTAAACCAGCGCTAGGACCCTGCGCCGAGTGGGCTTCATAAGTATATTGCTCTGTCAACCACTTGTACTCAATATCGCCGCTTGTTTGAATACGGCGCGCAAAGTCTAAGGCTTTTCCTGGCACTGCCTCTAAATTCACTCGCAGTGCCTGAATTTCAATAACACCTGGAATATGACATGGAGTATAAGTCGTTTGACTTGAACTTGATGAATGACTGCTTTGCCAATACAGATCTGAACTTTGTCTTTGCGAAACAGCAGAAAATGTGTTTTTCCCTTGTTCCATAGAAACTTCGCTGGAACGAAAATGATTATCAAGCGCAGCACTCTGAATTTGACGAAGGATTATTTTTTGTCCACCCTCTACAGATAAATGTTTGACGTTCAGTTGTGATCCACTTGAACGAGTAATGTTTTGTTGGCTTTGCCGGATAATTCTACGATGATTACTTTTTCTTTCAACACTCTCTGCTAAACTTTGGAAAGTATTGGTCACATTCAGGATAGCACTCGTATTGGCACTCACTACCGTTAAGCTATCGGCTTCAACAGTAGGCGCATATAAAATACTAGAATCTCCCGCCTTCATTTCAATCATCCCAGTACCATCACCACCTGATTGATGATGGGAAGTTTGTTGCTGAACAGATACCTCTGTTAAAGTTCCACGTTTTTTACCATGAAAATGTTGTATTTTTTGACTCACTGTCTCAACCGGAATATCTAAAATATTGTGCAAGGCTTCAATATACGTTTGCAATCCGGAACCTGTCTCCGCCGCTTCAAAAATAACATCCTTCCCCGCTAAAATACATAAAACCTGACTCGCAACCGCTCGCGCTCTATCTAAAACATCCTGAAAATTCTCCTGCCCGCCCTCTCGATGCACCGTCGATTTAAAGTGGACATCACTCGTAATCGATTCAAGCAAAATATTAGTCGCTTCAATATCGGCCATCACCACAACTTTATCGTTCGCGATCAGCGTTGCATCTCCTGCTTGTGAAAGGATATTGCCATAGACAAATAATTCCCCAGAACTTTTTAGCCTAACATCTCCCAATCCAAAAAAAGCACCTTGCCGATTAGAAAGCTTGGGGTTATGTAAGGCTTTTGGTAGAAAAACAACTGGCCATAAACGTTCCTCTGTTTCTCCATCCTTGCACATCACATTCACAACCACATCGGCAATACAGGGATTTTCCAATGAAAAAGTTCCATTTAAAAAATCTGGCGTTTTAGACACAATCGATGCGGAATTATCAGAGACATTCACTAATGGCGTTTCTATCTTATCAACAACCAACTTTTGCCGTTCTTGACTATAACGCAAAGTATTTTTCTCTAAATAAGCTAAAATCTTCTTGGAATTGTTCAGATCTTCACTTAAAAAATGTCGATGAATTTGATCCATCATCAAGTTTGTTAAACCCTCTTCTTCTTGCTTACGTGTTAATAATCGTTTTAACCCTTTTGTGTTATAGCTTAAGCCTTCGTTCCCCAAAATCATTCGCGATCCCATTTTTTCTCTGCCTTGACTTCTTGGATCTCGCCTAATAGATTTAAAGACTGGATCTTTTCCACGCGAAACCTTATACAAAGGCGTTGTTTTACAATAGTCCGTTAATAAATTGATGGTTTTATAATTCTGGTCTTCCATAGGGCCCAGATTTTTAAAAACACTCGGCGCATCGGCAGAGTCGGCAGAAATAGCAACACCATTCGCATCTACTTCCGGCACCGGAAGATGTCTTTGATGTACCATATTTATATCCATGCTAAACGCCGATAAAATACCCGATATATCGACTTTTTCAGCAGTTGTCTTAATATGAGAAGCGGTACTAACCGCTGCTAAAACTGGTGTCCCACGAACACGATAGCCATTGTGAACCCACCACGCTTTCCTGAGTTTTTTATGACCACACAACGAAGACTCTACATAATCCGTATAAGGAACAAAATGTTCTTGTTTAGGAAGCTCACCCCCTAAGGACTCTAAGGATTGACAAGACACTTGACTGCCAAAAACTTCTAAACTGCCCGTGTAACAGAGCTTACCACCCACTTGCATCTTTGCTGGCTTGCTACGCGCTTCCATACTCTCATATTGTGTTTTATAATGATGATGACAATTCCACCCCTTCCATGCAACGCGATACCCACCTGCTTTTTTATCGACTAAAAATCTATTTTTCGCAACCGCAACCTCTAAAAACGCATCTTTTTCAATATTAATATCACTCGAAATATTATCTAAGGAAGAAGCCTTAACATTAAAATTCCCACCACTGACAAGACGTAACGAATCTAAAACGACTTCACCACCTGCCTCTATCCGAATAGAACCACCGCTTTCAATAGCAGTTTCCCGCTCAGCATCATTTTTACCTAAAGTTATTTTATCGCTGGCTTTTAGCGTCATTTCCTCTTCTGATAATAAACATCCTTTTCTTAAATCTAAAGCAGCACTTTCAATACTTAAATCCCCTGTTTCTGCCTCTAAAGTTACCTCCTTCTCCTCACTCCCCACCGTCACCAATCCACAGTCCTTAACAATCACATTTCCTTTTGCTGTTTGATCTGCTAAAAAAGTGAGTGGGGTCGAGGAATGGGTAAATCCATCGGTAGACTTTCTAAAACACAAAGAACCCCATCGATTATAACAAGGCTTATCAATCGTTTCGATAGTCCCCATAAAATGAAAATCGACTGCGCCTTTGGCTTTTAAATTATCTGTGCCATAGTTTAAACTGCTATGATCTCCTTGATGTTTAATATGTATATTTTTTTCCGATTCCATCTCGGATAATAATTGTAAATCTCCCCCTTCAATCTCTATCCCTAACGCGGCCGACATCTTCGCACCTGTTCCGGTATGAATAACCGTTTTAGCCTCTATTGTTAATAAGCTTTCTGTTGTTTTTTCTCTCGATACACCATTCAATGCCCCATGGCTATAAACCACTGGTACTACCAGGGTTAAACTACTCTCAAAATCTATTTTGGCACCCGCTTCATTGGTGATTGATTCACTGCAATGAATAATGGATTTTTTCCCCAATACTATAGTACCTGTATTTTTAAATTTTTTAGCGCTAATATCCAGTTTTTCACATTCCGCATTCACGCTATTTTTAAAGTTACCTGGTGTATTAAGCGTTAGATTTAAATCTAGTGGAGCACAGAGTAATTCAAAATCTCCTGCTGCATTTAAAGAAAACTTCAAATCCCCTGTTAAAGTGGGGATATTCACCTCAACACTTTGGCCCGGTTTTAAGCTATTGTCTGAAAATTCCACCAAAGAAGGTTTACCCTCAACCCCTGGTTGACGAACAGAATACTTCCTTCCGCCTGCTGCAGATTCACTCACCACTATCTCGAATGCGGGGGCACTTTCTTTCCAGCCTGGATGTTGAATGACTAAATCTTTCGCAGATGAGAGAGTGGATAATAATGTTAAATCGGTTCCTTCAATCTCTATCCCTAATGCCGACATCTTCGCATCCGTTGCCGTATGCACAACCGTTTTAGCGGCTATTTTTAATAAACTTTCGGTTATTTTATTTGGCGGTACCCCGTTCAATGCCCCATGGCTATAAACCACCGGCGCTGCCAGCGTCAAACTACTGTCAAAATCCATTTTGGCGCCCGCTTCATTGGTAATTGATTTACCGCAATCAATGGTCGATTCTTTCACCACCACCACATTACTTATATTGCGAAAATTTCCCGAACAATGCACTTTTAATGCATGAGTACTAAGCGTATTTTCATTCTCCATGTTTTTTGCCACGACTTCCAACCGCGAAAACTTGGCATCTGTTTTATAGCCAAATTCCCCTTTATTTTTAAAGTCACCCGTTGTTTTTACCTTTAATTCTAAATTGGCAGGCGCATGATAAAATGTGATATCGCCCGTTGCAGTCACCCCCAGCTGACATTCCCCACTCAGCGTGGGGATAGGAATGTGGATATCGACTTGTTCATCCCATCTCAACTCTGTGCCATGGCTAAGAACTTGGATACAATGTTGGTGGTTATCATAAAAACGAAGTGGCGCTGATGCTGAAATTGCTTCTATGTCAAATCGATCTTTAGGGCTAGGATAGTCCCGTAAAGACAAACCAATTAACTGCTCGAACCGAGTGCCTTTTATTCTATCGCCATGGGTAACTCTAACGTAAACTGCCTTTTTATTCAGCTTTGATTTAAATTCCCTTCTTAAACTATTTAAACTATCACGGTCCTTCTTGAACTCAATATGGATATAAGAGTCGGTAGTTGCGGTAATCGGTGTTTTTTGGCCATCCGGTTGTTTTGGTTGTTGAACAATCCCTTTGGTTAGTTTTTGGATTGGTTTTTGTATGGCTACCTCTGGTAGATTGGCTAGCGCGGTGGTTGATACTCTAGGCGTTATATTGGTCGGAGCAGCCGTTTTAAAAGGTGTTGACTTAGGTTTAGAAGAGGCTTTCAAACCATCCCTGTTTAATATTTTCATTGGCTTCACTCCTTGATTTCAATAGCTCGTTATGAGAGTTAAGTGCAATATATCACAATGAATATGTTATAGAACATCCGACAAATAACCTAAAAATAACTCGGACATAACCTTAGAGGTTATTTTTTTGGATTTTTTTTGATGTCTTGATCATTTTTCTCTTAAGTTAATTACATTGGTTCTGTAACTAATAACTTCTAATGACCAAGAAATAACATGAGGAATAACTATAGAATACTAATATGCTAACCTCTGGCGTATATACTTTCAAAGATCGATTTATTCCTATCACGCTAGAAAAATCCTTCTTGTTTAGTTATGATGCCTTCGGTTATATCAAGTTTCAAAGAGAGGGATATATGTCGACTAGTACAGAAGAGCAGGACAAAAAATTACAGGAGGAACGAACCGCGGCTCGCCAAAAGTTCCTTATTGAATACAATGCCATTTCAATACAAATTGATGTGATAAAAGATAGAATTTTTGAAGCCAAGAGAAAATTAGATACATTAAGATTGAAAAACAATGAAATTGCAATCAATATAAAATATGATACTAAACTCATTGCTGAATTAACAAATCTTTCTGAAAAATTTTCTCGGGAAAAAGTATCATTAGAATCTGAAGTTTCGATGTTAGATACAAAATTGATCCAATTAGCACAATTAGACTCTCTTTTTAAAGATGCAATTAACAATACCGTAAAGCAACTAGAAATAATTTCAACTTCAACAGAATCAGCAGCAAAAGTTAATCTACTTGAAGTAAAACAAAAAGAAATTGAAGCTCGTAAAGTTTCTCAAAAAAATAATGAGGATGAATTAGCTAAGACAGCATCAATTAAACAAGAAAAGCTCGACCTTATCAAAAAAAATGAGAAAAAGTTACTTGATTTAAAGGAGACAATTAACGCTAAATCTAAGGAGTTGGCAGCTAATCAGCTAGCTGAAAGTCAAAATAATCTTCAAATGCAGGAAATCACTCTCGAATTAGCTAAAGATGAAGCACTGCTACATGGCGATCAAACAAATAAAGGTCAAAAATCAAATCAGGTTCTCTCTCTTAACGAGGAAAATATATCGCGTAGTACAGAAGAGCACGAGAAGAAATTACAGGAAGAACGAGCTGCAGCTCGCCAAAAATTCCTCACCGAATACAATGACCTTTCACAAAAATCTGCAGAAATTAGGCAAGGTATTTCGCAAGGACAAAACCAATTAAATACATTGCAATTAAAGGAAGATAAAATTAAGCGTGATATAGTATCCGGTGAACAAACCATTTTGGATTTAAAAAAGTTGTCTACTGAAAAAGCAAGTAAGGCCCTATCTCTTAGTAAACTAGGCGCTGCCTGCGTTACTCAAAAAAAATATGAAGAAGCTATTAGCTATTTTAACCAGGAACTCACTATTGAGAGAGAAATATATGGTATAAATCACGAAAAGATCGCTCAAACACTTCATAATATTGGTGCTACTTATGGTTCCCAAGGACGGTATGACGAAAGTTTAGGTTATTTACAGCAAGCTCTAAGCATGCGAAAGACAATTTATGGCGATAAACATAATTCAGTTGAAGAATCAATTAAAGATATTGCCACTGTTGCATCCTTACTTTCCAACACTGGCAACACTTTTTTTGCACAAAAACAATATGGAGATGCTTTAAATTATTACCGAAAAACTTTGACTGCTTATAGGCTAATCTATGATGAAAATCATTCAAATATAGTAACAACGCGTAATAATATTGGCGTCATTGCAACAGAACTTCGTAGCATTGGTGTCGATCATTATTCCCAAAAACGATATAATGATGCATTAAATTATTTTAAACAAGCATTAGTTATTTATAAAATAGTCTACGATGATAATCATGTGGATGTTGCAAGAACCTTGAATGATATGGGTAATACCTATCATCAATTAGAAAATCCTACGGAGGCTTTCAATTATAGCCAACAAGCGTTGAATATTCATATAGCCATTCCGAATAATGGCCCAAATATTTCAATGTCCCTTAACAGCATCGGTTGTTTTTGTGACCTTCAAGGGTACTATGATAGAGCTTTAGAATATCATCAGCGTGCTTTAGAGATTAGAACAGAACTTTATGGTGATAATCATTCAACTGTTGCTGACTCCCTTTTTAATATGGGCATGGTTTATTTACATCAAAAACGTTATCAAGATGCTTTGATTGCTCTTGAACATGCCTTAGCTATTCGTAAAACACTCTTTGGTGACACACATGCTGATGTTGTAGTAACACAAAGTCAAGTAACATCAGCTATCTCTGAATTAAATAAAATGAGGAAAAAACCAAAACATTATTCTCCAACTGCTTCATCGAGTAGTTCAAGTAGCTCGAGCAATTCAAACAATTCAAATCGACCTCCTGATCCGATGTTATTTTCCTCTAACAACAATCCCCAACAAACACGAAATGGTGCAAGTCAAAATTCAAGAAAGAAGTGCGTAATCTTATGACCATTGGAAGGAAATGCGAGAAAAAAGAGACTATTATCGAATTTAAATAATAATATTACTATTGAAAATGTTAGTGCATCAGCACAAATAGCCTGGCAAAGATTTAAAAACATGGAACGAGTTGTTAATCTTGATCCTGTTTAGGTTAAGTTCAGTCAGAATTCTGTTAATGATGTTAATCATTTAATGGAAAAGATGGCAACCCAAGGATGGAAAGGCCCCCATTGATGTAGTACATTTTCAAACTGGTGAGCTTATAGCTCTTGATAATACAAGATTACTTGCAGCAAGTAGAGCAGGAATTGAGGTAAAAGCAGTAATCCGCAAAGCCTCTGAACCAATTCCGAAGTTTATGAAAAACCGGTTTGAAACAAGAAAAGATGGTATTCCAAATACGTGGGGTGAAGCTAATGAGATCTTTATTATAGTTTAAATATGAGAGTGGACTATTTCCGACCCGTCATCGATGATGATCTTTCTCTCCCCTCAGTCTTCAGATTAACATCAGGGTTAACATTTTCTTTGTTTTCTTCTTTACTTGCTGCAGCTTGTTCTTTTGCAAGCTTTGTTAAATTATTCATGTTAACAACTTCAATTCCGGCGGTAGAACTAACCATCATTTTAGAAGAGGCATTATCCTTGTTGTCAGGACCGCTTTTCTGCTGGCTTCCAAGTGCTTCCTGTGATGTCGATAATCTATCTGAAAGATTACCACTGGTAACCGCTGAACCAGCCTGACTTGTCACACTATTGACTGCGTTACCCGTAGGTGCTGTAGGCGGAGGTGGTGTAAAAGGCGGTGGCGTTACCTGCCTCAGAGTTGTTGCAGCTTGCGCATTTGCTTGAGTTGCCGTATTTTGAGTGGGTGGTTGTCCAGATGATTGATTAGCCGTAACCGGTGGAGTAACACTGGTTGATGCTGAATTAGTAGTCACCGTTGGGGGCGTCGCTGAAGAGGTAGCCGAATTTTGATTACTATTGGTAGTCACCGTTGGGGGCGTCGCTGAAGAGGTAGCCGAATTTTGATTACTATTGGTAGTCACCGTTGGATTATTTTGAGTTGCATTTCCAGGCTGTTGCAACGCTGCTGAATTATCGTTTTTCTCATCATTTTGATTATTATTTTTGCTTTTAACGTCAACAAGACCATATCTTTGAACGTAGGTTGATGAGCTTAGCAGTGGGATTATTGAACCTACAGCCCGGATCATTTGGAATTTTGTTATTTTTTCGTCTGGAGGTAAACCAAAAGCTTCCCTAAAATCTTGCGAGGCTTTTTTTGCCCGACTCTCGGCCATCTTTATTCTGTCCGCATCACCGCTCTTATTAGCCGCTCGCAGTTCTAGCTGGCTCCCCGCATAATTCCAAAGTGCCTTGACCCGCTTTCTATCTTGCGCTAGTGTCTTTGCCAATACGTCAGTTAGCATTGCAAATAACATTAACCAGAAATTTTTGACCGCATCGTCACTACTAGACAAGTCTGGTGGTAGTCCAAGCTTATCCCATTTCTTTTCCATTTCTTTTTCTTCTGGCCTTAGCACACCAGCATCAACACTTGTCGTAGTATTTTGGGGTGTGGCAGTGATTACGCTTGTTGTGTTACTGGCCGCTGCATTGCTTGTGACGTTTGTCGTTTTTCCTGTTGCATTTGGACCTGTCGATGTCCCCGTTGGAATGGATATACTGGCGTTTTTCCCCGTATCAATCACGATACTGGGTGTAGAAGAATTTTCTTTAATACCTTCCGCTTTTTTAGTATTTTCAGCTAATTTAGCTGTTAACGGAGTCTTTTCTTGAACAAGCGCGCTTAGTTCGCCTTGTAAGGTAGCTAGTTCTGCATTAAGGTTGTCTATTTTTTGCTGTTCTGCTTCTGTTTTTGCTCCTATTTCAGCGCCATCCCCCACCAATGTCGTTATTTCTGCTACTTTTTTCGATACCTCTTCTTCTTTTGTATCAATTTCTTGTTGTTTTGCATCAAGCTCTTTTTGTAGTTGGGCAGCTTCAGTTTCTAGCGCTTTGAGATCGGCTTTTTTCTCATCCGAAAGCAATGGTTCTGGGAGATTACCTTGCATCTCTTTAATTTTTTCCATATTCGCGGCATATTCTTTTTCTGTATTGGCTATTTTTTGAACTAATGCTGCTTGTTCTGCTTGGGGGGATTTGAGGGTTTTTTCACCGATTTCTATATCCACTGTTAGACTAGCTATTTCTCCTTCATTTTTTTCAGCTTCTGGTTTACTATTTTCCGCTTCAAGTTTCCTTTTATTTTCCTCAAGAAGTTTTGTATTTTTTTGAATTATATCTTCTCTAGCTGTTAATGCCTCTCTATCAAGCTCCAATTCCTGAACCATCTTTGTGTTTTTGTTTTTTAACGTTTCAATTTCGGCTTCCATACTCATCTTGCCTGCTTCAGGATCATTAGCATGAACCATCTTGATTTCATCCACACGATCCTTTAAAATAACTTCTCTTTTTCCTTCTAAAACAACTGCTTCCTTTTTATCTTCCTCTAAGTGAAAAGTGACATTTTGTATGTCAATATTGTTTCCACGTTCATCTAACTGATTAGCAGTTAATGCATCCGATGCAGTTTTAATTTTGCCTTCTATCAAGATCAAGCTATCTTCACCTTTCTTGATAACATCAAGTTTTTTTTGTTTGCTTAATTCTATTTTAGCGGTTTCTTCTTGCGCTGCTTTCAGAAGGTTTCTTTTGTCTGAAATTTCTTTTTGCTTTAATTCCAACTCACTTTTTTTATCTAATATTGCTTGCGCGTAATCTATTTTTCCAGATTTATCCAGTTTTCCTTTTTCTTCTAAGTCCGCTATTGATACCGAAATATCTTCTACTTCACTTCCAGCTAATCTTATTTCACTTTCAAGAAAAGATTCTTTGGTTTTTGATTCGCTTATTTTTGCATCTAATGTAAAAACCTCATCTTCTAAGATTGGCCTCTCTAAGTCTATTTTTGCTTTTAATTTTTCTTTAACCTTTGTTAATTCAGAAACCTTTTTAGTATAAAGCTCTATATTGAGTACAATCTCATTCTTCCTCAACATTAATGCATCTAATTTTTGACTTCCTATAAAAATTCTTTGTTGTACAACCGAAATTTGTTTTGATATGGCATTATAATTACGAATAAAATTCTCGCGTGCTTTTAATCGATCGTCTTTTAATTTTTTGGCTTCTGCTTCATCGGTTGCAGTTATTCTTTTTCTTTCTTCCTCGTCTTCTGCGGCTTTTTTAAGTCTATCTGTTTCTTCTTGAAGCAATTCTGACATTGCTTTAGTTAAATCTTCTGTGTGGTCTTCATTATTATCGTAGAGTTCTGTAATTTTTGGTTCTTCAATTCCAATTCCGTGAAGCTCAAGTCTAATTTTACCTAATTCAACAGCTCGCTCGGTTGCAGATAAGTCCTTTATTGTTTTAAGTTTTTCTAATATTGCACTTACTTGTGCAAATCGTTTCTGCTGCTCTTCTTCAGTCTTTCCTTCTTCAATGAATTTTTTTATTGCTTCCTTTATATCAGCAAGTGTTTTATCAATAGCCATGATTTTTCCTAAGCATCAGTATTGTACGCAATTACCCCGCTAATACTAATTATAGTTCGCTATATGGCTTTTTTCATCATTTTAGATTATTTTGTGAAAATAATGTCTTCCCATTGAAGATAAGAAAAAACATAAAAGAAACAACGTGTTACAGCGGCTTCTATTATCAACCGAGATGAGTGTATCTGCACTAATGTATAACCCTAACGATACGCTGCACGCGGGGCTATATAAGCACGCAACCACTCTTCTTCTTTTTCTGTTGACTCTGCTGACTTCGTGTCTGCACAACTGGTGGTGACACACCAATAGTTGGTGACAAAATCATCGGAGGAGGTGGGGGAGGGGCAGGAGTCATGTTTTTGGTGGCAGCAGCAGAGCGCAACTTCAATAAATCTTTGGCTACAGGAATGTTGTCAGCGACTGCAAGCAATAATAACCTCTGAGCCTCTTTAACATCTTCTGCGAGACCATAACCCCCACCATAATATATTTGAGACAATGAAACCCTAGCAGGCGAATCACCTAAATTTTCGGCTTCTCGCAATAATCTAATGCCTTCTACTTCATTAATGGCACCATATCCATCCCCAAACCCTTCCCACCTATCAAAGTGGCGATGCGCTGCGAAGTCATACGCTGGCGTAAACTTCGCATCAACACATTCTTGAACTGCATCTATTATGCTCTTAATCATAATATGGCGAGATTTTACAAATTGAGGGTTATCCGCAACTTTTGTTTCATAGCGAAATTGCGCATAAAAAAATCTTGCTGGGATATAATCTGTTGCACCACTATACATACTCCTTGCTTTTTGAAGGTCAATTTCCTTTCTAGTAATATCCCCAAATCCAAATTGGTAGCAAAATCCTTCGGCTGCTCCAATAACATGAATATCACTATTAGGAGCATCTCTTCTATAGGTTTTAGCACCCAACAACCACTTATTCGCTTGCTCACGGTCATACGGGAACCCCAAATGTCCTTTTGCAAATCCAATGCCTGCTAAAAATTTGCAACTGGTATCACCCGCTTCAGCGCGCCTTAATATTTCATCTTTACTCAATTCCCATTCATGAACTTGAAGGTCATCGGAATGGCGGGAGCCGTTGGAAGAGTCGCTATCGTCGGCAGGGGGGGCAGATGGCACTACTTTCATGCCAGTATTTTGACTTCCAAGCGCTTTGGAAAGTGCAAGTACTGCGGCTTCTGTTTCTGTTGAGTTAGCTGACATAAATCCCCCTATCTAGACCTTTTTTCCGGTACTTTCATCCAGCAATATGATGACTATATAGGACGAGAATGTCAACTCAATTTCAAGAAAATAGGCTATTTTAGGGGAATAATCACGCTTTTTTGGTGGTTTTGGGATCAAACCTAGAGTTAATGCCTCAGTTACTATCAATTATAGTAAGACATCTGTTTTTTTCATCTGAATGGCAATTTGTACGACAATAATACTTTTGGCAGTAGAAGAACGCGTATAAAGAAAGACCTACCATCTATATAGGAAGCGGTAGGTTCAAAAGTGAACGACCCATAGCATAAGGGAAGTTACGCAATTATGCAGCCACCCTTCTTCTTCTTTTTCTGTTGATTCTGAGTCTGTACAACTGATGGTGGTGCAGTGGCTGTTGAAAAAATCACTGAGGGTGGAGGTGCTGTGGCGATAGTTTTGTTTTGGGAAGGTGGTGGAGAATAAACAGCCCGAAAGCCTTTAGCCCCAGGGATATTATTATCCATTGCAACTTGTAAAATTCTCTCGGCTTTAGCAGGATCTTTCTCAACGCCATACGAGCCTTCATAGTATAGCTGCGCTAGATCAACTCTAGCCGCAAGATCCCCCTGCTCCACTGCCTCGTGGAACAGCCTAACCCCTTCTGAATAATTAGTTTCACCATAGCCACCTGCAAAACCTTTCCATTTATCAAAACAGCGATCTGCATAAAAACTGTACGCAGGAACAAATTTTGCACCAACACATTCTTTAACCTCTGCTACTGTGGACTCGATACCGCTTTTGCGACTGTGAGCATATTCAGGTTTTTCTGCAATTTTTGATTCATAAATAGCTACTGCGCTTAAAAATTTGCCTGGTATATAGGTTGTGTCATACTGAGCGATTACTTTTTCTGCTTTTTCAACCTTTGTTTCGCTGCTGGTAACACCACAAAATCCATATTGATAACAAAACGCTTCAGCAGTCATTCGAATACCAGTATCAGTTAGCGATGAACCACTTCTAAAAGTTTTCGCATCCGACAACCATTTATTGGCTTCCTTGCGATTATATGGAAACCCAAAATGCCCCTTCCCGTACCCCATACCCGCTAAAAATTTACAACTTAAGTCACCCGCTTCAGCGCGCCTTAATATTTCATCTTTACTCAATTCCCATTCATGAACTTGAAGGTCATCGGAATGGCGGGAGCCGTTGGAAGAGTCGCTATCGTCGGCAGGGGGGGCAGATGGCACTACTTTCATGCCAGTATTTTGACTTCCAAGCGCTTTGGAAAGTGCAAGTACTGCGGCTTCTGTTTCTGTTGAGTTAGCTGACATAAATCCCCCTATCTAGACCTTTTT
>Ga0206950_1022_pt1 | contig 43450 bp, 36 predicted proteins | sample Alteio_BWOrgHeat_41_FD_152954 | JGI IMG/M metagenome (GOLD analysis project Ga0206950, IMG submission 152954) | Enriched cells from forest soil in Barre Woods Harvard Forest LTER site, Petersham, Massachusetts, United States -... | ecosystem: Environmental > Terrestrial > Soil > Temperate forest >... | reverse complement strand
CCACCAGCACCATACCCTCTTTATTGATGACAACTCCTCCGGCGGAGACAGTGACTTTATTGGGCATTGCCGGCATTGAGAGCTCCATAAAACTTCTTTCCCATTTCAATCCTTCCGGTACCTTTACGGGAAATCAAGAAAAATGAAGAATTAAATTATAATTACGGCTATGATTTAGACACCTATGACGAGCATCCCTGCCTTTGCAAAAAGCCCGGCTGCCCTGGTTTTATCACAGCAGAGGAGCATTGGCCAAAATTAAAGAAAATCCTAAAGAAGATTTAAGTCAGTTTCCCTCCCCCTTGTGGGGAGGCCTGCCGCTCTCTGCGGCATGCAGGTCATGGAATTTGCAATAGTATTACTCGGTAAGGGAGGGGGGAATTTAAGAGCACCAAGCATTTCGAACTAAATTCTTAACATAAACCTCACACATCCATTATTTGAACCTAACAAAATTTAAATACACTTAAAAAATGGCCAAAAAGAAAATCTTAGTGGTTGAAGACGACCGTGATATCAGCGAGCTCATCACCTATAATCTGGAACGTGAAGGCTATGAAATTGCCTGTTTGTATGACGGCAGCCAGGTCATTGATTTTGTCCATAAACGAAAGCCGGAATTAATAATCCTGGACCTGATGCTCCCGGAAATTGACGGGATCGAAATTTGCCGGAGCCTCAAAAGCGACCCTGCCACCAAACATATCCCCATTGTGATGTTGACCGCCAAAAGCGAAGAGGCTGATGTGGTGGTCGGCCTGCAAATGGGCGCGGATGATTATATCCCCAAACCGTTCAGCCCCAAGGTCCTGGTGGCGCGGATAAAGGCCATTACCCGCCGCATCGCTGATTTACAAACCTCTTCGGCACAAACGGACAATCTGCGCAGTTTCGGCGATTTCAGTATAGATTTATTGAAGCACAAAATCTCTTATAAAAACCATGAAGTCAAGTTGACCTCCATTGAATTTGATATCGTAGAGTTCCTCTCCCGCTCGCCGGGCAGGGTATGGTCGCGGGAGCAGATACTGGATAATGTTTGGAAAGAAGGGAAATTTATCATTGACCGCGCGGTCGATGTGCATGTGCGCGGTTTACGTAAAAAATTAGGCAGGGCCGAGATTTATATTGAGACTGTCAGAGGGGTAGGTTATCGTTTTAAGGACGTTGAATGATGCTGTATTTTGGTGTTCTTTCCGTTTTTGCGTCTGCCATCCTGGTTTTTTTGTTCTCGCGTCATTTTTACAATCGCCGTATCTCCCAAATCCGAGACTCTCACGATAATGCCCGCAATGATTTCCTACGGCAGCTCAGCACTTCCTGGGTTGACCGGGAGAATTTTGAGACAATCCTTTCCAGCATGGTGGAGGGTGTTATTGTCATTAATTCAAAAGGCAAGATCGAACATGCCAGCCCTAATTTTTGCCAATTATTGGAATTGCGCTCCAAGGAAACCCAGGATAAATTATATTGGGAAGTGATCTGGAACCAGGAGATCAATGACTCCCTCAAAGAGGCCCTGCTGCATAAACGTGCCGTCCGGAAAGAAATCAATATCATCGGACCGCAGGAGTCTTTTTTCAGCATGCAGATATCCCCCGTGATGGACCGTGGTGAAAAGCTCTTAAGTTTGATCGCGGTCTTCCATGATATCACTGAATTAAAAAAATTAGAAAAGATCCGGGCTGAATTTGTGGCCAATGTGTCCCATGAATTAAAGACCCCGCTCACCGCCATCAAAGGTTTTGTGGAGACCTTAAAAACTTCAGCCATGGATGATCCTGTGGCCTTGGTGCGTTTTTTAGACATCATTGACAAGCAGGCCCAGCGTTTGGAAAATTTAGTCAATGATCTTTTGATCTTATCCTCCATTGAATTCAAAGAAGTCAAGATGGAATTTATGGCAGAGTCCTTAAAAAAGATTGTTAATGCTGTTTTGGCACTGCAAAAAAAGGTCATTGAAGATAAAGGCCATCATGTTTCAGTCGATATTCCTGACGATTTGCCCAAGGTCTTGGTGGACCGTCAGCGGATGGAACAGGTTTTTTTAAATTTACTGGATAATGCCGTCAAATTTACAGCGCCGGGAGGTAGGATCAGCATTAAGGCCCAGTGGGACAAACCCTATGTGCGCGTTGAAGTTAAGGATAATGGTGTAGGGATACCCGCGGAGCATCTGGCGCGCGTTTTCGAGCGTTTTTACAGGGTTGATCGTGCCCGTTCCAGGGAAGCCGGAGGTACGGGCCTAGGCCTGGCCATTGTAAGCCAAATTATAACGGCCCACCAAGGCAAGATTGAAGTGGAAAGCTCTCCGGAGCAGGGGTCAACTTTTCGAATTTTCCTGCCTTGCCAAATATAATATGTTATAATAGGGTATAAGTAATTTAGGAAGGAGTTATATGGTTAAGAAAGTATTTAATCTTTTATTGGTATCTTTAATGTTGGCATCTTCTGCCTATGCGTCAGATGCTAAATTAAAGTCTGAATATGGCCAAGACCTGACCCATGCGCCTTTTATCATTCGTTATGCTTTTTACAATGAATTACATGAAGAATGGGGAAAGTCTGATTATGCCCAACGTAAAGCTTTTTTGACAAATTATGATAGAAAGTTAAAGGAAGAGCAAAGATTGGATAAAGCGGAAGCAAGGGCTGAATCTAATCATTATAAAGAGATTTTGTCACAGAAGAAAGTAGCCCTGCGTAAAAAAGAACAAATACAAAGGGCTGAAGCAGACGAGGATAAAGAAGAACAACGGGCCGATGAAGAGCGTCAAAATAGTTTTGCAAGGGAAGTGGAGCAACAGCAAAGAGAACTCAATCAAATGCAATCGCAGTCGACACATACCATTAATTAAACACGCCTTGCATTTCCCCATGGAATTTCAAATCTCAGCCTTTATTTTTGACATGGACGGTGTTATCACGGACACCATGCCCTATCATCTGCGCGCCTGGAGAAGTGTTTTTGCCGCTCAAGGCATACAAACAAGCCATGAAGATATTTATAAGCGTGAAGGGCAAAAAGGCATTGATAGCGTGCGTGAGTTGTTTAAAGAAAAAGGGGGTCTTTATACCGGGATTATCGGTCAAAGGCTTCTGGAAGAAAAGGAAAAAATATTTAAACGGATCTTTAAACGGAAGTTCATTGCCGGAAGCAGGGGATTTGTCAAAAAATATAAGACGCAAGGGTTTAAATTGGCCCTGGTCACAGGGACTTCCCGTCACGAGGCCAAAAAACTCTTGCCTCATGAATTATGGGATTGCTTTGATGTGACCGTTTGCGGGAGCGATGTCCAAAACGGCAAGCCCCATCCGGAACCGTACCTGAAAGCCCTGGCAAAACTTAATATTAAGCCCAAGGAAGCAATTGTTTTTGAAAACGCGCCTTTCGGCATCCGTTCCGCCAAAGCCGCCGGCCTGACTTGCCTGGCCCTGGAAACGTCTTTACCAGCATCCTATTTAAAAAACGCCGACGCCATATTCACGTCATTCAAGGAGATTGAATCGCAAGTCACTTTTACAATGATATAAATCCCCCTTCTTTAATATAAAGCTGGGGTAAGACTGACATAATTCCCCCCTCTTTTTTACGACCGTCAGGAGTACTCGGTAAGAGAGTATAAAGAGGGGGCCAGGGGGAGTTCCATCCATCCATGAACATCCTACTACTCTACAAAAACAGCACCTACGCCGGCTATTTCCTAAGCGACCGCAAACGCCTGGCCCAACTCGAAGGCATGCTCAATTCCGAAGAAATCAAACGCTTCCGGCGCACGCATGAGAACCATTTTTGGAGCCTTTCCTATGTGGAAGCTGTCTTAAAAAACAGGAAATTAAAATTCACCAAAGCCTGCAGGGGCTCTTCGTTGAATTATTCCCGTTTTGATTTAATCATCACCGTGGGTGGCGATGGCACCTTTCTTGAAGCTGCCCGTCAGGTCAAAGAAGAAATTGTCTGGGGCGTTAATTCTGATCCCAGCTGGAGTGTGGGGCGTTTTTGTTCAGGAAACCCTAAGAATTTTGAAAGCTTATTGGACAAAATAATAGCCGGAAAAGCAGAAGTAAAGAAATTCAACCGTTTAAGCTTATCTTTCAGCGATGGCACCCAATCCATGAATGTGCTCAATGATATCCTGATTTGCCACCAGAATCCAGGCGCCATGAGCCGCTATTATCTGACCGTGGGCAGGGTGAGGGAAGAACAACGTTCTTCCGGGATATGGATTGCCACGGCCGCGGGCTCTTCAGGCGGCCTTCATTCTGCAGGAGGCAAGGTTTTGCCTCAGGAAGACAAGGAATTTCAATACCGCGCACGGGAACTTTACAGGGGAAAGAAGATACGCTATCATCTCCGCGGCGATGTCCTAAAACCGTCCCAACGCATCACGATGACGTCCCTCATGCGCGAAGGGGTTGTTTTTGTGGATGGTTCGCATGTGTGTTTACCTTTTTCATTTGGGTCTAAAATTTTTGTTAAACGTTCCACAAACCCTTTAAAAATTATTTTCGAATGAAAGCCATCCTGTTAGTAAGCCACGGCAGCCGCTCGCCCAAAACCAAGGAAGAAATTTCAGTTTTGGTTAATATCTTGAGGCAACTTTTACCAAACGAAATCGTTGAGTTTGCTTTTCTGGAAATCGAACACCCCGATATACCGGAAGGCATCGGTAGATGCGTGGCACAAGGGGCCACAGAAATAGTGGTGACCTTAAATTTCTTAAATGCCGGCCGCCATGTGGACCAAGACATCCCCGCCATTGTCCATGCCGCCAAAAATAAATACCCCCAAATCAAATTTAACATAACCAATCCCATCGGCCAACACCCAAAAATCCCAACCCTTTTCATCGACACAATCAACAACCCATCCGTTCCCCCCTCTTTTTTATAAAGAGGGGGTAAGGGGGAGTTCAACACCTAATAAAACCAATAAAACCAATAAAACCAATGAAACCAAATAATCCACCCAAATCCTTCACCCAAAATCTTGCCCACTGGTACACCCAAAACAAACGCAATCTCCCCTGGCGCCATACCAAAGACCCGTATAAAATCTGGGTTTCCGAGATCATGCTCCAACAAACCACCGTCAGCACCGTCATCGCCTATTACGAAAAATGGACCAAAACCTTTCCCACCATCCACGATTTAGCTAAAGCCCCCATTCAAGCCGTATTAAAACAATGGCAAGGTCTTGGGTATTATAACCGTGCCAAGAATTTACATAAGGCAGCCCAAATTATCATTAATGAGCATAAAGGAATCCTTCCCAAAGACCCAATAGCCATCCGTTCCTTACCCGGCTTCGGGCCCTACACCACCGGCTCTGTTTTAAGCATTGCCTACGATATTCCTTTAACCATCATCGACGCCAATGTCCGACGGGTGGTGATGCGTTTACTGGCCTTGCCAGGGCTTGCTGACACCAAACAAGATCAAAAAATTAATGAATTTTTACTTAAAGTTTTGCCTCAGCAGGGGGCAGGTGATTTTAACCAGGCCCTGATGGAACTAGGCGCCCTGGTTTGCCGCTCTAAAGAACCAATCTGTAACGCCTGCCCGGTGAGCAAGAATTGCCAGGCCTATACAACAGGACGGCAAGAAATCATCCCTCAACCTAAAAAGAAAATCCTCAAAGACATCCATGCCGTGATCGCCATCATCAAAAAGCAGAACAATTATTTTATCCAAAAACGCCCTTCCAAAGGCCTTTTGGCGGATTTATGGGAATTTCCAGGGGGTAAAATTAAAGAGGGAGAATCTCCCAAAAAAGCCTTAGAAAGGGAGTTAAAAGAAGAATTAGACGTCCAATTAACAAGCGCGGAACACCTCTTTAATATCAAACATTTTTACACGCAATTCAGGGTCAATTTATCCGTTTTTTCCTGCACCCTGGAAAGCCATCCGAAAATTGACGCCACCCATCAATGGGTCAGTTTTAAAAACTTCTCCAAATTCCCCATGCCCTCCGGCTCAGCCAAGATCATCGCAAAGTTTCGTCATAGGTCGGCTCTAGGAAGGTATTCCCTCCCCCTCCGTGGGGAGGGTTAGGGAGGGGGGTATAAAGTTCTTGATTAGGCTACCCATCAGTGGGCAATTTTATTAATCGCATGTCTCAATTATTAAGTCTTTATTAAGTTTTCTTCGATAAAACTTAATCTTCCCCTCACTCATTCCTTACAATCGCAGGGTATATTTACATCATGATTAAATGTAAATTTGCCCCCTGGTTCCGATGGCTTTCCTGCATGGTGCTCTTGACCTTCAGCGTCAATGTGCTGGGCGAAGATATGGCCCACGCCTGGTCCGTCGCAGAGCCCCAGATCGTCTCTATGCCGCTTCCAGGCACCTTGTTGCCCACCTCGCTGGCATTCTCCTTACCGACGCTCAAAGGCATCTCCATTGAACCCAATGACCCTTTTAAGATCGATTTTATCGTCGATACCTCATCCCGCAATTTGACCCAACCGCTTGGTCAAGAGCAAGTCAATCTCCTTGTTAAATATTTCCTGAGTTTCCTGACCATCCCGGAAAAAGACCTCTGGGTCAATCTTTCTCCATATGAAAAAGACCGTATCATTACCTCCGAATTTGAAACCACCAATGCCGGCCGTGATATGCTCGTCCAGGATTATATCCTTAAACAATTGGCCTCTTCGTTGACATATCCGGACCACAAACTAGGCCAGACTTTTTGGAAAAAAGTATATAAACGGGCCCTGAGTGAATATGGCACAACGGAACTTCCTATCAATACGTACAGTAAAGTTTGGGTGGTGCCTGACAGAGCAGTGGTGTATGAAGGAAACGGATCAGCATTTATTTCCGAAAGCCGCCTTAAAGTCTTGACTGAAGAAGATTATTTGAGTATTGAAAAAAACAGCCAAAAAATGGGCTTCTCAACTTTTAAGAAACAAGAGATCGACCATCTATCCACCGAAGTGACCCGCGAAATTATAATCCCCGAATTGGAACGTGAAGTCAATACGGGCAGGTATTTCGCTCCTTTGCGCCAAATGTATAACTCATTGATTTTGGCCATTTGGTTCAAAAAAAGTTTTAAACATCATTTGATAGCTCAAGTGTATGTCGACCAAAGAAAGACATCCGGTATTGCTTTAAGTGAAAAGCAGATCAAGGAAAAGATTTTTGCCCAATATTTGAAAGCTTACAAAAAGGGAGTTTACAATTACATTAAAGAAGAACCTGATCTCATTTCAGGCCAAACCATTCCCCGCAAATATTTCTCGGGCGGCTTTTCCTTTGTTGACGCCGCCATGCATATTATTTACGAGCCTTCTTCCAGGTTTAACAATGCGGGTGCTAAGATCAGCGCGTTAATTCGGGAAGGGCTGTCCCGTTGTGCCATCGCTTTAATACCGGACGGAGCGACTAAGAAGGCCTTGTTGGCCTTGGCCGCAGGTGCTGCCATCATGGTAGGAGGGGCACAAGGAGCCTATGGCCAGAATATTTCTAATTCAGCACGCCAGGCTCAGATGATTCAAAGTATCAACGAACAAAAGGCTTCTTTGATTAGACAATTTCAACATCATGACATCAAACAAGGTTATTATTTGAAGGAATCGGCGCGGATTGGATATCTTGAAAAACAATTAGAGAGATACACTCACCAGGATCCTCTTATTGATCAGGGTCCTTTACAAAAGAGAATAATGGCCCTTAAAAAAGAGATTGCTGCTGATAAAAATAAATTACATCAGGAGTGGATGCATGGAGAAATAAAAGGTGGCGGGTATCAGATGAGATTAGGATTGATTGGAATTAAAGAGAAGCAATTAGAAAGATTAGAAAAGCAAGTCCAAGTCAACAGAGTCCAATCTCAAGAATCACCAATGCCAACAGTGCAAGAGCCACCACCAACGTTTCATCCAACGACACCAACAGTGCAAGAACCACTACCAACTGTCCATACAACGACACCAACAGTGCAAGAACCACCACCAACCGTCCACACAACGACACCCACAGTTCAAGAACCACCCCCAACGGTTCATACAACCACACCAACAGTGCAAGAACCACCGCCAACCGTCCATACAACGACACCAACAGTCCAAGAACCACCCCCAACGGTACATACAACAACCGTTCCTCCAACGGCACCTACAGTCGATTCAACTCCATCAACTTCGCCAGTTCTGACAGGAGTGGCGGTTCAATCACCGGATACCAATTCCATTTCAGTGTTAAGCCCTAATGTGAATTCAACAACTAATCAAGCAGGTGCCGGCGCGCCACCACCTCCGAAGGAAGATGTTCATCAGGGAACGTATGAATTCCCACCCAATGTGAGTGTTTCACTTTCTATTGCATCCATTCAAACCATGAACGGGGGATATGTTATAAATTTTCACCCCGATAAAACGCATTATTCCAAGAGCGAATTGATCTGCACTGTTATTCCGGAAGATGTCAAACGCGCCATAGATACGTATAATTCTGATTTACAATCCCTAAAGAATCAAATAGCGGATTTAGATAAATTATATACGGATGGCATGGTCCCCAGAGAATTACTGACACCCCTCATACAAAAATATCATCATACCCAGCAGCTATTGGCACAGGCCCAACAAAAAGCAGCAGCTGGAGAAATCAGGGCCCAGGATGATATTACCATTAAAGATGTGCTCTTTGGCACCAATCAAGTCAATCAAGGGGATGTGCTTTTTAGGGCTTATGATAATGAGCGGCCCATCCTTCATGGCCTTAAAGCCCCCTTATGGGCGTATGGTTGGGATTATTTCAAACCATCTACACTTAATAAGATACCCATTGATAGTTTCCCGAGTGCCAATTGGTCTTTAAATTTTGCTGATCATAAGGCGGTGTTGGATCTGGTTGTAAGCCTATCATCGCCCTTATACCCTTGGCCTGAAGATGGTGTTTTTAAGTTAAACGCTACTATTTTACCCTCGCATAGCCACAACCAGGACCTTGACAATATCCAAGGAATCGAAACTGTTTTGAGTAGGGTCCGTGAGGTCCCGGAAATTGTCCTCAAAGCACCCGTTGCGGGCAGGCAAACATTGGATGTTAAAGAAGGAGATCATGTTATAGGTGGGGAAGTTTTAGGTAAAATTGCGGCGCCTTATGAGATTGAGTTAAAATCTGTTCTTGGGCAAATCAAATCCATCGATACTATGCTCAGCTCATCCTTAAATGCAGAAGGTCAACCGCTGGTCGCTGGTGAAGAAATAGATTTGAAAGCCCAAAGGGCCTCGCTTGAGAAAGAAAGAGATAATCTTAAACATATCGTTGATAGCCTGGTTATCCGTGCCCCGGATGAACTGGGGGCTGCTGGGGGTGTAATTAGGAGTTTAAATGTATCAACAGTCATCGGCAGTGGTGCGGAGATTATGCATATTGGCAAAGGATATGTTTATGCAGGGAGTATTGCGGATGATTACCCGTATCGAATTTTAGTTAAAAAAGGATCAGTCAAACAAGGTGATCCAGTTATAGCCATCACTCAAGGGGGTAAGCGTTCACCGGGCATTGTGACGGAGATTAATAATGCTCCCCAGAATAAAGGAAAAAATCTGGAAGGATTAGCATCTATCGAAGTCAAGATATGGGGCAATCTCCAGGAAGATTCAATGGGGACCATACTTTTGCCAACAGATCTTGATGCAAAGCTAATTGTCCAAAAGGCCGGCCTTGCCGATCAGGCGATGCTGACCAACATAAAAAGATTATTGAGAAAGATAGGTTTACCCTCTCTGGTGGCCGTATCCATGATGGGAAGTTCCCAGGGGCAGATGGAGTCCAAGGTCACTGATTCTAAAACCAATAATCCTGTTGTAACCATAGAGAATCTTGGGGTCCGGGTTGGGGGCAACAAGCTTACAGCCGCTAAAGAAATTTTGGATGTTTCAATAGCTGAATTAAGGAGAAAAGAACCTAAAGCCTTCCAGTTAAAATTAATATTAGGCGCGGTGGAACGTGACGGCCACCTTGATTGGGCAGGTGGTGCATCGACATCTTTGGGTGATATGTTATCAGGCAGCGCCCTTATGGGCCCAGCCATTGATCCTAAGTCAGCGGCGGCAACGATGTTTTCATTTTTCGGCGGAGTAACGGATTGGTTAGCTAATAAATCAGGGAAAGCAGAGAATTTTGCCTTAGGCATGAAGGATGTGGCTACTTGGAAGATGATAGAAGAGGTCAATAGGCTGCTTAAACTAGCTGAGATTTTATTGGTTGATCTTGATGCCACAGAAAAGAAAATGGTTTTATTAAACGGGCTAAAAGGTAACTACGAAAAGGCCAGGGTCGTGATAGAGGCCCGGTTAACTAAAGGGTATAGCTCGATAGACGATTTACAGAAGCTTAACAATAAAATTGATGACGTTAATGACAAACTTGCAGGCTTAGAGCGGCAAAAAATTAAAGATACAGTGGATCTTAATGGCCTTATGGGAGTGCGCATAAATTTGAACCATCCAGTATCCACCTTTGTTTCTTTAGACCAGGGTAATTTTGGCACCATCGATGATAAGACAAAAACAGAATTACTAGCATTGGCCACAGGCACGAATTCCCCAAGCCCCAAAATGCAGGAGGCCTTTGCGCGAGCAAAGCCTATGGCAGGTTTATAGCTTTGCAAAACATAGGTTTCTTACCGAGTGGTGATTTAGGTTTTGCGGCTCTCAATGGCCATACCAATACGGAAGTATTTAACACACCTATTGATGAAAAAGACCTTAGGACCAGTGTTATAGATAGGTTTACTCCCTTTTTTCATGGGACTTTTCCTATTATAGACAACAGGGCAAAATTATTAAAACAAGAGGCGCTGGATGAACAATTAAAAAACCTGGCAGGAACAGCTCAAATGCAACAAGAAATAAAGCAAGAGGAAGAATCTGCCTTTGATGAAAGCAATAGATTAAGCCGTCAAATTCATGATATGGAAGAAAAATACAAGAGGAATAAGCATGAATGGGAACAGAGGCTAACGCAGACAGCGCGTTATGTGCCGGAACTTTTAACCGATGACCAAGAATTGATGACAGATTCACAGATAAAAGATATTGAGCTTAAACAGCGCTTTTTGAGGATTTACTCAGAATTTATATGGTCCAATAATCTTTTGCTTAAAGAGAGGGCAAAATATGCCAATCCGGAAACAGGATCAAATATCCTTGCCACCGCCGTTTCCAGCGCTGTCGATGGTTTGAGCCATCCCAATCAACATCCCGCATCAGTAATGACAGAATTAGACAATCTTGTCTCTGTTACAGATGCGCCGCCTTTGGCGCCGCGTCATCAATCCAAAATCCCTGGCGATGGTATAAAACAAATAGGCGTTGTCACGTCTTCTGAGGGCGGAGATATTGTCAATATATTGGCGTTAACACAAGGGGTTGATAGTTCTGATCCCATTAATAGATTGAAGCAAATTTTAATCAGTGATCCAAATCCTTTAGCGCGCACAAACGCCCTTAACAACCTCTTATTTAAATACAAAAGCAGTCCGAAATTATTTCCAGTCATCAAGGAAATTATTTTGAAATCCCCCTATCCGGAAGTTTGGAAACTTTTTCAATTCATGGGTACCCAGCCGGATCATGGTTTGCCATTTTTTGTCCAAATGGTCATGGATGCCCTGAATCTCAATAAGCCTCAAAAAGCCATTGGTGCCATTCGGATTTTGGGGGACAAGATCGAGGACCCAGAAGTAAGCCAAAATTTAAAACCAAAGCTGTTTGAACCCTCATCCTTTTATCCGGATGTAACATTCGATACAACTGCCCAGGTGCTTGCGGTGCTCATGGTGATTGACCCTAATGCAAGGGAAGCTGTGCTGGAAAGCTCTCTGTTGGCTAACCCCGATAAAAAAGCCCAATTAGCTGACGCCATTGCTAAATATGCAGCCAGCCTTCCGGCGGGAACGCCGGGCAAGGCTGCTATTACCGATGTGGGAGAATCTTTTGCTGATGAGATTTTCAGGGGCCAAGCCGTCCTTAATGTACCGGGAACATTTGAAAGGGCAGGTTTTAAGGTCCTTAATGGGGCAACACCGATAGGAAACGTCCGTACTTCTGTCAAGATGGATGATCTTGAAGAAGGGTCTGAACGCTTTTTAGCGATATCTACCCCTTCGCCGGACAATATGAAAACTTGCCTTAAGAGCGATTTATTTCAAAAAGCCAAGGAAGCGGCCGATGATATAATGCTAAGAAATCCCGCGACCAATAAACTCGATCCCCGCATCATGGGTTTAGCGGGTATTTCGGCTTCTTTCGATGATTTAGGTTTTTTTAAAAGCCTGGGAGTGGATGGTCAAGCGGAAGATATTGCTAACGCCGATTATCCCCAACTGGCAAGGATCATCAATTTACCGGATTTAAACACTGACTTGCGAGGACTGGCCTTAGGCCGCTTAATGAAGACTTTTGAAGGGCATATCTGGGCGCTCAAAGCGTATTTAAATGCAACCGACGCTGTTAAGACTTTTATTGAAAAACAGCCATGGAAAAATATACTCGAGACAGATATTCCTCTTGTTAAGAATTCCGATGATAATGATACGATTCAAAAGGCCTTATTGGAATTGGCGAGTCCCCAAAGGTTAAATGACCCGGAATTTTTGAATTTGTATCAAAGGACGAAAACTATTCTGGAATTTAAAGACGACAAAGATCCCTTAAACCGCCCGGAAGTAGTCGAAGCCCAGATCAATGTAGAAGCAACAAAACGGGCGATCATGGTCGTTAAAAGAAATCTAGATTTTACAGCTAAAAGTTATACGGGACAAGATCTGCTGGAACCAGAGGAAAAAGAATTAATGAATACCCTGGTGACAAATATTGTCCAGGAGACTGATCCCCTTCGGGCCAGCCAGGAGATCCAAAAAGACAGGGGGCCCAAATCCCGCAAATATCATGAACTCATATTAAACTACGCTAAACAATTTGCCGACGACTATAGAAGCAATAATCAAGATTTTCCGTTACATAATTTCCATGAAAATATCACTATTTGGGGAACTGCAGTAATTTTTATTGGCGGGATTATGGCTTGGTTTATTATTAAAATTCAGAAGAGTACATGGGACCTAAAAAAAAGGTGGAAAAAATTAAAGGCGAGGTTTTTAACTAAACCACACCCGATCGACAGAATGAGTGGGGGAAAGTTAAGCGGAGCCTCAATTGTTGGGACTAACGGTGGAGCTGCCAATGGCAAGGATGCCAACGGTGGGACTACCAATGGTGGGCATACTAATGGCGGGGCTGCGGATAAGGCCCTTCTTAGTTTATCTATCCCGGGTTCCTTGGTTGCCAAAACAAGAAGTCATTTTGAAGAATGGCATAGATTGATATCCAAGTGGGAAGGCCCAGTTGAATTTAAAGGAGATGAGTTTAAGGAAGGTCTAACGCCGGAGATTTTGGTAGGGGCTATAAAAAAAGATGTCGAGAAAAGGAAAGTTTTAGCAGCGTCAAAAGAAAATAATATAAACCTTGAAGAATTCACTCTTCCTGAGGGTGAAAATGCCCTGGCAACGCTCAATGCTTTAATAAAAAACCCGAATTCATATAAAATCCTGGGTGAAAAGTATCCCATGTATCCTGAAGAAACCCGCGTCTATTTAGAAGAAATATACCAGGCTCCTGAGCGGGTACGCAAAGATATACCGGTTGGAGAAATACTGGATGATTTAAATGATATGCTCAACTGCGCCATAGAGATATTGGAGGACATGCCCTATAAGTACTCTCTTATGTTTACACCCAAGGACGCCGGGCCGGAATCGTCACTCTATCAAGATAGTTATAAGCATTTCATCATGTTGATTTTTAAAACACTATCAATTTTGGATATACAAGAGAATGTTAAGAGTTTAAAGCCGACACAACGCAAAAGATTAGGGTTTTGTATCAATACTCTTTTTAAATACTTAAAATATTCCAAGAGATTTTCTTATATTTTAGCTAATCGGGGAAATATTGATCAAATAATGAGTTCCAAGCTCCCGGACAGCCATAGAGTGGAAAAAACAGGTGCCAATCCGGTATTACGGCGATCATTTAATATCGAGAAAACTTGGGAAGTATCAGATGAAAGGATGTTTCAGGAGCAGGGGCTTCCTACCTTATTGGCAGAAGGAAATGAATTAAGTCCCGGTCTTTATAAGAATCCCGAAGAAATAATTAAGCAAAGCCGTGAACTTTTGGACATGGTGACGGGTGAGGGAAGGACGATATTTTCTTTGATACACCCGGATACGCGTAAATTTAACAGGGAACAAGATTTCTTTTGGCGAGCTGTTACGATGGGTGGCCTTCTTGGATCAGCTTGTTTGGTTTTGCTATGGTGGATTAATTTTTCCGCCTTGCCTGTCCTGGGCTTGTCCAGTATTGTTATTTTTTCAATTTTTGTGACAATCGCGGTGGCTGTCATTAAGTATTGGGGCTACCAGCATTTATTACAAAAAATGGCAGTGGTCAAGGACCTGAATGCCGATCTTGATCTATTGGAAAAGAAATTTACAGCCATGTTCCCCAATGAAATGGGCAAAAATATCAGGGACTCTGATATAGTGGCCCTTAACCTGGAGGAAGGTAAGGAGCAAATTCAGGATGAGATTAAAGCAGCGACCCCAAGTGTGGATATGTTTGTGATTATGCCTCCGGATAAGGATGAAAATAAATTTAAAGAGCTTGAAGGATTTGTGCAAACAGAACGCCGGAAAGGAAATCTTTTCAGAAATGACATCCCCGTAAGAGTGATAGCATCAGACGACGATGGAAGCGGAAATGCGTATAATGATGTCAGGGAAAAGGCCAGGATACTTTATGAAGAAAGCAGGATACAAAACTCAACCTTACCGCCTTGGGAAGACGCGCGGGTGGTTTATGTTTTTGATGGGGCAGATACAAACAAAAATCCCAAGATCCATCATTTCCTTCGCCGATGGGCCATTATCAACGCGGTCCGGGCGGCAAGAAAAAGGTCTGTAGATAATCTTGGAAAACACATTGCAGGGGATATTCTGGTCAATACCCGGGACATCTATTTTGGTGATGTGGCTAAATCGCAGGATTCAGGGATTACCTGGATGGCGTCAAGGGTCAATAGTGAGGTATTAAAAGGGGCTACCTTTGTCATTGAGGGGGACAACAAAGGTATCGAGGAGCTTTTGGAGGACATCAATGTCCCGACTATTATGGAAGGAAAAAGGTCTCGCAGACGCCTGGCATCATTGAGGAACTACCTGGATGATTATTATGATGTCAAAAACCTTAATGTAGACCAGTATGAAGCTTTAAATGGGATTACGTACATCTCCAAGGCCTCCAGAGAGGGTTTAAGCAGGACATGGGAGAAGATCAAAGCAGAAGGGTTAGACAAAAAATTAAAGCTCCGCCTGACTTCCGATTTCTTTGTCATAAGGACCATGAAGATGCTGTATGGGAATGAAATCCAGGATGAAATCAAGAAATACTTGGATAAACGGCTTGATCTGGGCGACATTATTAAAAGCAGGCAACTAAGGCCAGTGGAGGGTTTGAGCGCAGATGAGATTTTGGAAGACAGGGAGCAACAAAAGAGTGATTTAAATAGGGTGTACCAGATTTACCTCGCCAATATTGGCAAGGAAAAAGACACGCTTTTTAAGCCTTACCCACAATCAGAGTTCTTTCGTCGAGCCGCAGGGCCTTACGCGGTGGAAGCCATTGACAAGTTAAAATCTTTAGATAATAAAGAACTATCTTTCGATGCCGCCAGCCTATCGAGCGATAACGGTGGTGTTAATTTCGCCGGGGCAGAGGCCAGTATACAATTCAAGCATGAAGGAAATTCACCTGAGGAAATGATGGACAGACAAATCCTAACCCCGCTAAAAGCGTTCAAAGGTTTCAATTTCCAAGTCACCCATTTCCAACCCATCGTAAACCCAGTAGAATTATTCCCAGCCCCATCCGCAACCAATAAAAACCCATCCTCCCCCCTCTTTTTTACGACCAACGGGAGTACTCGGTAAGAGAGTATAAAGAGGGGGTAAGGGGGAGTTCAATAGGGGACAGCGCCCTATTGTCAAAAACAATAGGGCGCTGTCCCCTATGCACTATTTAAGCGCAACCCACATTCCCACCACTAAACTAACAAAACAAAAACAAAATTTAATTTATTTGACAAGCCAAAAGATATAGTCTATACTCCCTATAGATTGAATGGACAACAAATGATTTCAAAAAAGACCATATACGGATTACAAGCAGCAATTTTATTAGCTAAACGTTACGAGACAGGACCAGTCTTGATAACCGATTTGGCCAAAGAAGGACGTATCCCTAAAAAGTTCCTGGAAGCGATTTTGTTGGAGTTAAGAAAAAGCGGCATTTTAAACAGTAAAAAAGGCAAGGGCGGAGGGTATGTCCTGGCCAAAGACGCCCAGGATATCACCGTTGGTGACATTATTCGCACGCTTGAAGGTTCTTTCGCTGAAATTTATTTTGAAGATGAAACTAAGGAAACCAACGAGATTAAAATGATCATGAAGGAGGTCCGTGATGCGATGTCAAATATTTTAGATAAAACAAGCCTGGCTGATGTTATAGAACGTGCTTCAGTGGGGCAAAATGTCTTGAATTATATGATCTAATTTTTTTTAATTATTAATCTACTAAATCAATAGGATAAGTAGATATTATAAAAAATAAAATGTCATTCCCGCCTGCCCCGCCAAAGGCGGTGGCGAAAGCGGGAATCCAAGAAAATGGAGAAAATAAATGGATAAAATATTAAAAGTATTACCAATAGCTGCATTCCTGATTAGCCAATTTGCATTTCAACCTGCATGGGCAGAAGACACATCTGCTATAGAACAGCGTTTGGACAATTTGGAACAACAGGTGGCTATACTTAAACGCCAATTAGAGAATTATAAGGAAGATGCGGCGAGCCAAGCCAATACATCACCATTAATCACTGCCAACAGCAAAGACGGCTTCTCTATTAAGTCACCGGATGGAAATTATAAACTTCAAATCGGAGGATACACCCAGATTGTAGCCCGTGAATTTGCAGATAATAAAAAAGATCTTGGCTACGAAAGCAGCATCATCCCTCGCAGGGTCAGGCTTCAATTTTCAGGCACAGTGGCCCATGATTTTGATTTCTTTGTCCAGCCTGAATTTGGATACAGCAATACGTATAGCTCAATCACAGCGACCGCGCCAAGTGCTTATGGGGTGGCCCTTCAAGATGCCTGGATAGATTGGAAATATTTCCCCGAGGCCACGATCAAGGTTGGTAAATTTAAAACACCCTTTGATCTGGAGAATTTACAAGATACACGCTATACGGCTTTTACAGAGCTAGGTTTAACAGGCAATCTTTCTCCTTCACGGGACATTGGCGTGCAACTGGGGGGTAGTTTATTTAATGATACTGTCAATTATGCGGCTGGGCTCTTTGACGGGGCAGCAGACCGTGAGAATTCCTATGGTGGTTTTGCGACTGCTGCTGGAGATAATAATGAAAAAGGCGGTACAGGCCGTATTTTCATCAAGCCTTTTAAAGACACGAACCTAGAGCTTTTAAGCGGCCTTGGAGTAGGTTACGCAGCCAGTTACGGCAAGGTCAAGGGCAGCGATATCCCAAGCTTGATATCACCGGGTCAGGCACCAGTGTTCTCTTATAACAGCGGTGTTTCAGCGGCCGGTCCTCAAATCCGGACGTCCCCACAGGCCTTTTATTATTATAAATCATTAGGGATTCTAGGCGAGAAAGTCAACTCTCAAGAAGAGTTGGAATATACCGGTAATGGGCATGTTTACCGTGATAAACCCACCAATAGGGCCTGGGAAGTCACTGGTTCCTATGTTTTAACAGGTGAAGATGCATCTTATAACGGTGTCACTCCCCGTCATAATTTTGATCCGTCGAATGGCGGATGGGGTGCCTTTGAATTAGTTGGCCGTTATGGAGAATTAAAATTGGACAGTTCCATATTTTCCGAGAATTTTGCCAATTTAAATACGTCGATATCAAAAGAAAACGCATGGGCCACAGGAATCAATTGGTATTTAAACCATAACGTTAAATTGGCTGTTGATTTCGAACAGACCAAGTTCAGGCGCGGGGCAAGCAATACAACAAGCACGGATGATCGCAAAACAGAGAATTTGTTTACCGGTCTTGCCCAGCTTAGTTTCTAAGAGAAGATTGCAATTAAACAGGTTATTAATTAGAATATAAAACTCATTATCCAAACAGGAGGATTTAATGGCTACAATGACAGTCAAAGATAAACATTGGCGTAGTTGGGTAAAGGCCTTTTCTTGGCGTGTGACCGGGACTTTAGATACGGTTATTATTTCCTACTTCATCACACATAAATTGCACATTGCCCTTTCCATTGGTTTTGTCGAACTTTTTACAAAGATGGCCCTTTATTATTTTCATGAACGGATTTGGGAGAGGATCAGTTTTGGACGCACTTTAATAGATTATGAAATATAAAATTAGGGATTTTTGAGTGTCATTCCCGCCTGCCCCGCCAAAGGCGGTGGCGAAAGCGGGAATCCATAGGGAGCTGTGCCCAATTTAAAAAATCATAAAGGAGACCAGATATGAAAATAGCTAATGATATCACAGAATTGATCGGTAACACGCCCCTGGTGCGTTTAAACAAGGTCACCAAGGGCTCTTACGCGACGGTCGTGGCTAAGCTGGAATTCTTTAATCCATTGCATTCCGTGAAAGACCGCATTGGTTTTAATATGATCCGTGCCGCTGAAAAAGCAGGCAAGATCAAGGCAGATACCGTGATTGTTGAGCCGACCTCAGGCAACACCGGCATTGCTTTGGCCTTTGTGGCTGCTGTCAAAGGTTATAAATTGCTTTTGACCATGCCTGAAACGATGAGTTTGGAACGCCGTGCTTTGCTAAAAGCTTTGGGCGCGGAATTGATTTTGACTCCCGGACCTGAAGGCATGAAGGGGGCCATCAAAAAGGCTAAAGAGATACACGATTCTGATCCAGCTAAATATTTTATGCCCCAGCAGTTTGACAACCAAGCCAATGTGGAGATCCACCGCTTGACCACCGCTGAAGAAATCTGGCGCGATACCGATGGCAAGGTGGATTTTTTAGTGGCAGGTGTAGGCACCGGCGGCACCATCACCGGTGTGGCCCAGGTGATCAAACCGCGAAAGGCATCATTCAAAGCTATAGCGGTTGAACCAACAACTTCACCCGTCCTCTCCGGCGGCCAGCCAGGACCTCACAAGATCCAGGGGCTCGCGGCAGGATTTATTCCAAGTATTGTGGATGTTAAATTGATCGATGAAATCATCCAAGTGACCAATGAGGAATCTTTTGCTATGGCCAAGAGGCTTATCCGTGAAGAAGGTATCCTTTGCGGCATCTCTTCCGGTGCTAATGTGGCCGCCGCGCTAAAAGTCGCCGCCCGCCCGGAAAATAAAGGAAAACTAATCGTGACCATCATCCCTTCAACCGGAGAACGCTATTTGTCGACAGATTTATTTGCGGAGTATAGGAGTTGACGCATGTACCATTAGGAGACCTATGAATTTCAAGCGTAATCTAAATGGGATTAAAAAAGCAGGGCAAGAAGAAAATTATCTTGCCCTGCTGTCCGATCATCTAATGGATACTTGTCTCTCACCGAAGAACAATAAAAATATATCACTTTATTGTAGACCTGTCAAGAGTAAGAGGGTAAAGTGCGGAAAGCATAAAAGTCTCCACCGTCCTTCTATGCTTTCCATCAGTACGCCCCAGGCGGGATTCGAACCCGCATTTTATTCTTCGGTGGAGAATTTTCTTATCCAATTAGAAGACCGGGGCGAACTTGATTAATATACTAATAATAATTTGATTATTAGTCAATAAATAAAATAAATATGCATACAGAACGTATTAAACAACTTAATGATAAAGCCAACAGTCTTGATGCCATAGGTATCATTAAATTAGCTTTTGAAGAATTTGTCTCAAAAGTCACCTTTGCCACAAGTCTTGGCGAAGAAGACCAGGTCATCACGGACATGATTGCCAAAACTGCACCGGGTATAAGCATTTTTACTTTGGACACCGGACGGCTGTTTGCTGAAACCTATGATCTGATGGCCAAGAACCAGAAAAAGTACAGCCATCTTGATTTTAAAATCTATTATCCTGACACCAAGGCCGTTGAAGAGATGGTGCGTACACGCGGCATCAATCTTTTTTACGAAAGCGTTGAAAACCGTAAGCGCTGCTGCCATGTCCGCAAGGTCGAGCCTTTACAGCGGGCCCTGGCACCTATGGTCGCCTGGATGGTGGGTTTACGGCGAGACCAGGCCATCACACGCGCAACTCTTGAACCAGTGGAATGGGATGAGGCTAATAAAAAAATTAAATTTAATCCGCTTTATAATTGGTCCTTGGAGCAAGTCAGGGATTATATTAAGTTGAATAATGTGGATATCAGCCCATTACACGCCAAAGGCTTTGTCTCCATCGGATGCGCGCCCTGCACCCGTGCCATCAAGCCCGGCGAAGACATCCGCGCCGGACGCTGGTGGTGGGAAGAGCCGGAACAAAAAGAATGTGGGTTGCACAATAATCCAAAGTGGAAAGGGAATAAATAATATATAATTCCCTCCCCCTTGAGGGGAGGGTTAGGGAGGGGGTATCATCAAATCACCAAACTCCCCACTTCAAGGATAAATATGACCAAAACATTAGACAAACTAGACGCCCTGGAATCCCAAAGCGTGTATATCCTGCGCGAGGCTTACCGCGAATTTAAGTCCCTGGTCATGTTATGGTCGATCGGCAAAGATTCGACTGTCTTGCTATGGCTGGCGCGCAAGGCCTTTTTCGGTCATGTGCCTTTTCCGTTGGTGCATATTGACACCAGCTATAAAATCCCGGAAATGATCCGCTACCGCGATGAATTGGCCCTTAAATTCAAATTGAACATGATTGTGGGCCAAAACACGCAGGCCCTTAAAGATAAGCGCACCTTTCCCGACGGCGCCTTGGACCGTATCAGCTGCTGCAAGGCGCTCAAGACCGATGCTTTGAAAAACACTTTATCAGGTGCATGGCCCCGCTTGCGGCTCAATCATAAAACCGGCACCTATGAAGTGGACACCAACATTGAGCCCTACATCGGTGTGATTGTCGGTGCCCGCGCGGACGAAGAAGGCTCTCGTTCCAAGGAACGTTATTTTTCCCCGCGCGACCGCAACAGCGACTGGGATGTCGGCGACCAACCCCCGGAATTATGGAACCAGTTTAAAACTGATTTTGCGCCTGGCACGCATATCCGCATCCATCCTTTGCTTGATTGGACAGAATTGAACATTTGGGAATATATTCAGCGTGAAAATATCCCCATCACGCATTTGTATTTTGACCAGGGCAATGGCAAACGTTACCGTTCCCTGGGCTGCTATCCTTGCACCACTCCGGTTGATTCAACCGCTCGAAATGTGGAAGATATCGTCAAAGAATTGCGTGAAGGCAAATTTAAAAACATCGCCGAACGCTCCGGCCGCGCCCAGGACAAAGAAGACGGCGGCGGTTTGGAGACACTGCGTAAAGAAGGATATATGTAATAGTTGTTCCTCCCCCTTGATGGGGGAGGTTAGGTGGGGGTGATTTTTGTTGATGACACAACGCGAACAAATGAACGTCGTCATCGTAGGCCACGTGGACCATGGTAAAAGCACGCTTGTAGGACGCCTTTTGGCAGATACCGGCTCCTTGCCTGAGGGAAAGCTGGAATCAGTTAAAGCCAATTGCAAGCGCAATGCAAAACCATTTGAGTATGCCTTTTTACTGGACGCTCTCAAGGACGAGCAGTCCCAGGGCATCACCATTGACACCGCGCGCTCATTTTTCAAGTCTTCCAAGCGTGACTACATTATCATCGACGCACCCGGCCACATAGAATTCTTAAAGAACATGATCTCCGGTGCCGCGCGTGCGGAGGCAGCTCTTTTGCTCATCGACGCCCATGAAGGCATTAAAGAAAATTCCCGTCGCCATGGCTACATGATGCGCTTTTTAGGCATCAAGAACATAGCAGTCTGTGTCAACAAGATGGATTTAGTCAAGTATGACCAGAAAGTCTTTGAACAGATAAAAGCAGATTACACTAAATTCCTGACAGAAATTGATCTTGCCCCCAAATCCTTTATCCCCATCGCGGCTTTCTTTGGGGACAATATGATTTCTCCCTCTGAAAATATGCCCTGGTATCAAGGGGGAAGTGTTTTAGAGGTGCTAGATAGCTTTGAAAAAGCGCCTTCCCGTGACCTCTTGCCATTCCGCATGCCGGTGCAGGATATTTATAAATTCACGGAAGAAGGGGACGAGCGTCGCATCGTGGCCGGCAGGGTTGAAACAGGGACCATTAATGTAGGGGATAATATTGTCTTTTTGCCCTCGGGTAAGAAAAATCGCATCAAATCCGTGGAATATTTTAACGGACCCACACGCACCGAAGCATTTGCCGGGGAAAGTGTTGGATTTACCTATGACACTGAAATCTATATCCGCCCGGGAGAAATCCTCTGCAAGATTTCAGAAAAATTACCACAGGTCAGTAATAAATTCCGTGCCAATATCTTTTGGATGGGCAAACAGCCCTTGATCAAAGGCAAGACGTATAAATTAAAAATTACCACCCAGCAGGTACCCGTTATCGTCGCTGATATCATCCATGTGCTTAATGCCGCGGAATTGGCCTCGAGCCAAAAAGCTCATGTGGACCGCCATGAAGTAGGGGAAATCATCTTTGAAACCCTCAAACCCATCGCCTTTGATGTGGTCACGGATATAGCCCAAACCGGACGTTTTGTGCTGGTCGATAATTACGAGATCGCTGGCGGGGGGATCATCCTGGCACCGGTTTTTGACAGTGATTCAAGTTTAAACCAGCAGATCAAGAAACGCGATTACGGCTGGGAACGCTCGCATATCACCCCGCAATTGCGCGCCCAAAAATATCAGCATAAATCCGCCTTCATCGTCATCGCCGGAAAAATAGACACAGGCAAACAACGCATCGCCAAAGCCTTGGAAGAAGCCTTGTTTAACTTAGGGAAAAATGTTTACTTCTTAGGGATATCCAATCGCCTGGTCCTGGCGGCAGAAGATTCCAAGGATAAAACTTTAGGCAAATATGACGCGCTGGTACATTTGGGGGAATTAGCGCATTTAATGACCGATGCGGGGCTCATCCTGATCACCAGCATCACGGACATTGACCAGTATGAGCTGGACATGCTGAAAAAACTCAATAATCCCAATCGCACCCTGGTGGTTTGCGTCGGTGAAGACACCCGGTTTGCCGCGGAAAGCATTGACTTAGCACTCGTTGAGAATGAAGAATCCGAGGCTGCCGTTAAAAATATCGTGGATCTTTTAGTCAAGGCCGTTGTTTTGGACCCGGAATACGAGATTTGATTTTTTTAATTTTGCTTTAATCTTGTTTTAATCCTATGTAAGATATACTTCCTAAATCAAACATTTTTTAACATTTCCCCATAAGGGACAAAGAAGGAGAGTTTTGTATGATTAAAGTTTTGATGTCGTTGTTGTTTACTGGTTTTCTTTTAACAGGTTCTAGCTATGCTCAAACGCCACCCCCGGCTGAAGCACCTGCCGTTGCAGCTCCAGAAACTGTGAAACCTGAGCACCGTGAGCATGCTGAACACCGTGAGCATCACCCGGAAATCCATAAAGCGATGCGCAAACTCCGCAACGCCAAACAAGATCTAGAAAAAGCCGCCCATGATTACGCCGGACACCGCACTGCAGCTATTGGCTACATCAATCAAGCCTTAGCCGAGTTAAATGCAGCATTAGAATCTGATAAGAAGTAAGACGTAGGGTCGGACCTTGTGTCCGACCATTAATAAAGTTGACGAAAAGGGACAACGCCCTGTACCTTACAGTATAGGGCGGTGTCCCTTTTTATTTAATGTACCTTACCCAATATGTGCTACAAATATATTTAGTACAACAAATTAAATTTGACATACTTTATTAATATGTTATACTTTTAATAGAAAAGGGAGGTGCTGGTATGACTACAACAGTTGTGACAACAAAAGGACAGATTATTATCCCATCGCGTATTCGTCAGAAATTTAATATCCACAAAGGTACGCGACTTTCTATTGAAGAAAAAGGCGATAAACTTATCCTTCAACCATTGACAGTTGAATATTTTGAGAAAATGGCTGGCATCGTTAAAACTAAAGGGCAGGGAGTAAAGGGAATTCTTGAAGTAAGGGCCAAGGAGAAAATCTTGGAGGACAAGAAATGGCAGTAATCCTTGATGCAACGGCACTGATGGCTTATCTAGGGAGAGAACCTGGGTACGATATAGTTAAAGAAAATTTTATAAAAGCAACGCAAACCAATGAGAATTTATTAATGTCTTTTGTCAATTGGGGTGAAGTTTATTATAAATTAATCCAAGATCACGGAGTTGAGAAAACCGAAGGTTTCCAAAAAATTATCGAAACTTTTCCTATTGATTTTGTGGAGCCAAATTTTATTATCACTAAACAAGCAGGGCTTTATAAAGCTATTAAAAAGCTTCCATACGCAGATAGCTTTGCAGCAGCTATGACCAGGTTAAATAAAGGTGAGCTTATTACCGGGGACAATGATTTTAGATTGGTTAAGGACGAAATTAAAATTATTTGGATTAGATAGGGGTTAATCAACAACACAATCCGCAGACAAAGTTTTAACCATTAAATCACTGGTCGTAGGATTTTCTTTGAGGTGAGAGATAATGGCTTCCATCCCAACGCGGCGGTGAAAGTATCCAACACCTTCACCAGTCTTAGCATTGGCTTTCCAATTTTTAAGTAAAATATCAATCACTTGGGCCACACGCTCGCGGGGGATTGATTTAAGATAAATACTGTCCTTGTCAGCCGATAGCATGGGCAGGCCCTGATGGCGGCCATCTTCCGAGCCCATCAATTTTAACTGATAGCGGTTAAAACCCGAGCCAACCAGGCCAAAAGTCTTGGTCGCAGGCCTGAAGCACTGGCGTTCGCAGCCGGTGATGCCGATGGATTCTTCCAAATCACCCCAACCCATGGCTTCTAATTGATCCAGTAATTCCGGCTCAAATTTTTCTGAATCCGTATAGGTCAAGCGGCAGGTGTCACGGCCGACGCAGGCCCCGGAAAGCCGGCGCAAGGTGGAATAAGCTTTGCCATGACGTTCGCCAAACCCAAATTTTTTAAGATCAGCTTCAAAAGCGGATTTCATGTTTTCCGGCAAATTGATAAATAAAGCATCCTGATTAGGCGTGATCATAAAATGAACAGGATAAGTGTTCATCAAATGTTTACACAAACTTTTAAGTTTGCCATTAGGCGAATTATCAATGAGCCGGCCATTTTCAATGTACATGCCATAGGCCCAAAGCCCGTTATGGGGCTGTTTGATCCAGCCATGATGCATGTGACGAGGGCCTGGATCTAAATGGGGATCAGGCAATTCTAATTTTACCCCGAGAATTTTTTCAACTTCCTCACGGTACCAGGCAATGCCCATTTTCTTGACCACAAATTTAACGCGCGCCCAGATACGGTTTTCCCGGTCACCCCAATGCTGGTGCACCTTGACCACAGCATCCAAGGTTTTTAATAAATCCGCTTCAAGGACTTGGGCTAGAGGTTGGGCAAAGCAGGCCATAGAGGGCTTGCCGTTGCGTTCACCTTGGCCGCCGCCCACATAAATTTGGAATTTAGCTATTTTATTATTTTTAATGACAGGGACGACACCCACATCGTCGCTCAATACTTCCGCGCAATTATCAGGGACCAGATTTCCATGGTCATCTTTATGCACCGAAGCAAAGCCGATTTTAAATTTACGGTTCAATAAATTTTTGCCATAGGCAAAGGATTCGCCGGGCTTACGTATTTTATTTGGGTCAATTTGCCAGACGGAGATAAATGGCTCGATAGGCATCTGGAAATAAGCGCCGCACTTTTGGGCCCAGGCATTGGTATTGATCACATCAGAAAAATGGTCAATGGGGCAGCCCATGACATTGCGGGTATTGTCCCCGCAGCCGTTTAAGGTATTCAGCCCTGATTCAGCCAAAGCTTTCACAACGAGAGGGACATTTTGTTTCTTGATCCAATGGAATTGGATGTTCTGGCGGTTGGTGAGCCGTATCGAGGGATACCCGTCGGGGTCCTTGGTGTATTTTTCGCTGATGTCCTCAACAATATTGTATTGCTCCCGGGTCAAGGGGCCGCCGCCGGGGATGCTGATGCGCAGCATATAGATCCATTCCTTATTGCCCGCGGCTTCTTTATCACGGTTGAATTCTAAATAAATACCGTGGGATTTGGCCAATGCCTCGGATTCCCAGGAAATATCATCACGGCTCAAATCAGCAAATTCAGCGCGCACGTTCCCGGCGATAGAGCCGGCCGCGATCTTATTGAGCTCTTCTTTGGAGAATTTCTCAGGCGGAGTATTAAAATTAGGGGTGCAAGGTTTACGGTTCATAATCTATCGTCATCCTATCGTCATCCTATCGTCATCCTATCGTCATCCTATCGTCATCCTGAGCGTAGCGAAGGATCTTAATGTTACTAAAGATTATTCAAACATTTATCTTATAGCAGGCTTGATTAAAGTCAACCGTATTTTATCGTTTTCAGCATTTTTTTATGTTAACTTGATTATTTTATGATATTATATTTTCCTCTATGAAGGACTTTTTTATCCACATACGCACCTATGTCCTGCGCGGCCTTTTGGCCATTATACCTCTGCTTTTGTGTATTACAGCCATCCGGCTTTTGTACTTCCTGATCGATAAGCAGGTGATGAAATTCCTGGCCCAATATATTGATATCCGCCAAATCCCGGGTTTGGGTATTTTACTGCTTTTGTTCAGTTTATATATCATCGGTTTGATATTCAGCAATGTCTTAGGCCGCCAGATTTTCAGGTTTATGGACAGTATTACCGAGCGTATCCCAATCATCAAATTCATTTACGGGGTGGGCAAACAGATATCCGATACCCTGTCCATGACGGACCCTCAAAAGCAAGCTTTTAAAAAAGCCATTTTAGTCAATACCTTTAATGACAAGGGATGGATGTTGGGTTTTGTGGTAGGCAGCATCAAAGACCAAAATGGCGAAGAATTATTAAGGGTATTTGTCCCGTCTTCCCCACATCCATTAACAGGCATTGTTTTTATTGTTAAACCTTCTCAAACATTGGATTGCGGATGGACAGTGGAAGAAGCTCTTAAGATGGTTGTTTCCATTGGCATCATATCGCCTGAAGAAATCAAGAAACCGTGAAAATACTATCCTGGAATGTTAATGGCATCCGTGCCATGGAAAAAAAAGGGTTTTTCGAGTGGCTTCAAAAAGAGTCCCCGGATATCCTTTGCCTGCAGGAGACCAAGGCCCACCCGGAACAATTAACTGAAAAATTTATCAAACAAGAAGGGTACCATTCGTATTGGTCTGCCGCTGAAAAAAAAGGTTATAGCGGGGTGGCCATTTATACCAAAATTAAGCCTGCAGCCGTCACCGAAGGGCTTGGCACCAAAGAATTTGATAATGAAGGCCGTACCCTGATCGCCGATTACGGGGACTTTATTTTGTTTAATATTTATTACCCTAATGGCGGCCAAGGAAACAAGCGCGTGCCATTTAAAATGAAGTTTTATGATTCCTTCCTGGCCAAAATCGAAAAGTTGCGTAAACAAGGGAAAAAAATAATCATTACCGGGGACGTCAATACCGCCCATACCGAGATTGACCTGGCGCGTCCCAAAGAAAACGTGAAAAACACAGGATTTCTTCCCGAAGAAAGGGAGTGGGTCGGTAAATTCATCAAATGCGGGTATATCGACACATTCCGTCATTTCACCAAGGAAGGCGGGCATTATACCTGGTGGGATTATTACACCGGTGCTCGTAGCAGGGACGTGGGCTGGCGCATTGATTATTTTTTTGTGACAGAAAACCTGTTGCCCAAACTCAAAAAAGCCTTTATATTAAAAGACGTGATGGGTTCAGACCATTGCCCGATTGGGATTGAATTAAAAATTTAAATTTTATTCCATAACTAACCAGGAGGGTTTCATGAAAAAATTTAATTTAATTTTAACTTTTTTAAGCTCAACATTTCTATTAGCATCCTCAGCCTGGTCCGCCACAGGTACCGCTGTCCTTAAAGGCACCGCGCCTGATTCTAAGATCACCGGTGATGTGACATTGACCGAAGAAAAAGGCGGCCTTACCATAGTGGCCAAGGTCATTAATGTCCCTACAGGATCGCATGGCTTTCATATCCATGCCATCGGCAATTGCGGTGATTTAGGTATGGCCGCGGGTGGTCATTTTAATCCGGACAAATCTCCCCACGGTTTGTTCCCCAAAGACGGCCCTATGAAAGCCATGGCCGGTGATATGGGCAATGTAGATGTCGGCGCTGACGGCACGGGTTCATTCTCAGTATTTATGCCAGGCCTTACCTTAAAAGACGGCAAATACGCGGTCAATGGCTTGTCGATCATTCTCCATGAAAAAGTAGATGATTTCACCCAGCCAGGCGGTAATTCCGGCGGACGCATTGCCTGTGGTATCATAAAAACCACTTCGTAAAAATGAAATCCCCCCTCTTTAGTATAAAGAGGCCTGCCGCTCTCTGCGGCAGTCAGGCTATTGAATTTGCAATAGCATTGCTCGGGGTTAGGGGGAGTTCATAAAGAATTTATCTATGTTAGAAATCGAAAACACCGCCCTAGCCGTCATTGATGTCCAAGGCAAGCTCACAGGCCTGGTGCACGACCACGAAAAAGTGCTCACCCATATCCAGCACTTTATCAAGGCATGCCAATCATTTAACCTGCCCATCCTCTGGAGCGAACAAGCCCCTGATAAAATCGGCGAAACAGTGGATTCTGTCAAAGAATTGCTCTACCCCATGCTCAAACCTATCCATAAGCGATCTTTCAGTTGTTATGGATGCCCTGAATACGTCGAGCATCTTAAAAAAATCAATAAACGTCAGATTTTAGTGATCGGCATTGAAACACACGTCTGCGTCTATCAAACAGTGCGTGACCTGCATCGTCATGGCTATCAAGTGCATTTGGTCGCCGATGCTGTTTCCTCGCGCCAACAGAACGACCGTGATTTTGCCATTGCCCGCATGCGTGAGGAAGGCGTCGTTATCACCACCACCGAAATGGCCATGTGTGAGATGCTCAAATCCGCTGACAATCCCAGATTCAAAGAAATCATGGCCTACATTAAAAGGTAGTGTTATTGCGACCAACCGGGAGTGTCCGGTATGAGGACCGAGGAGCGTAGCGACGTGGCAATCCCTGAAAGAACATCCTTTAAGCCCGAACTCGACGACCTATTACAGGAAACCCGCGTTTTTTCCCCATCTGTTTTGTTTCAGAATCTTTCCAATATCAAAGATGATTCCCTTTATGCCAAGGCCCAAAATGACCGGGTGGCTTTTTGGGAAGAATGCGCCAAAAAACTTGACTGGTTTGCACCCTGGACAGAGGCCCTCGTCTGGAATAAACCTTTTGCCAAATGGTTTGTGGGCGGAAAAATCAATGCTTCCTATAATTGTTTGGACAGGCATATCAAGGCCAATTTAGGCAATAAAACAGCCCTGATTTGGGAAGGCGAGAATGGTGATGAAAAAACCTTTAGCTTCGCGGAAAGCTATTTAGAAGTCAATAAATTAGCCAATTGCTTTAAGAGTTTAGGTGTCAAAAAAGGCGACCGGGTAGCAATCTATATGCCCATGCTCCCCGAGGCGGTTTTTGCCATGCTGGCCTGTGCCCGTATAGGAGCGATCCATACCGTTATTTTCGGCGGGTTTAGCGCTGAAGCCTTGCGTGACCGCATCAATGATGCCCAGGCCAAATTACTCATCACCGCCGACGGAGGGTTCCGGCGGGGGAATATTGTGCCGCTCAAAAGCATCACGGACAGCGCCTTAGAGCAAACACCCAGCATCCAGGATGTGATAGTAGTGAAGCGTACTCAAAAAGAAGTCCCCATGAAGTCCGGGCGCGACCATTGGTACCATGATGTGATCCGTAATGTAAAAACCTATTGCGAACCCGAACCCATGGACAGCGAGGATGTGCTGTTTATCCTCTATACTTCAGGGACAACAGGCAAGCCAAAAGGCATTGTCCATTCAACCGGCGGGTATCTAACAGGTGTTTGCAACACCACCCATTGGGTCTTTGATTTAAAGCCGAATGATATTTTCTGGTGCACCGCGGATGTGGGCTGGGTGACAGGGCATAGCTATATTGTCTACGGGCCTATGACTAATGCCGCCACCCAAATCCTTTATGAAGGCGCCCCGGATTTCCCCGAACGTGACCGTTTCTGGCGCATCATCGAAAAATATAAGGTAAGCATCTTATATACCGCGCCCACCGCCATCCGCGCATTTATGAAATGGGGGGAGCAATGGCCAAAAGGCTGCAATTTAGGCTCCTTGCGTTTACTGGGCAGTGTAGGAGAGCCCATCAACCCCGAAGCTTGGATCTGGTATTACGAAAATATCGGCGGCCAAAAATGCCCAATTGTGGACACCTGGTGGCAAACAGAAACCGGGGCCATCATGATCACCACCTTGCCAGGCGTAACACCCATGAAGCCGGGCGCTGCTGGCAAAGCATTGCCGGGCATAGACGCGGAGATCCTCAATGAAGAAGGGCAGATCATCTCCACAGGTGGGGGATTTTTAAGCATCACCAGCCCTTGGCCGTCCATGCTCAGGGGCATTTGGGGTGATCCCCAACGTTATAAAGAAACCTATTGGGGTAAATGGTCAGGTCAAAATTATTTTGCCGGGGATGGCACCAAACGCGATAAAGAGGGCTATTTCTGGTTCTTGGGGCGGGTGGATGATATTATGCTGGTCGCTGGCCACAATATTTCCACCTCAGAAGTAGAAAGTGCTCTTGTTGACAATCATATGGTGGCTGAGGCCGCCGTTGTCGGTGTCAAAGACGATATCAAAGGCCAAGCCATTGCCGCCTTTGTCATTCTTAAGGAAGGTCATAAACTGGATGCCAGCACAGAAGAAACCCTCAAAAACCACGTTGCCCAAAAAATAGGCGCCCTGGCACGCCCATCCCGCATCATTTTCACAACCGATGTCCCCAAAACAAGATCCGGCAAAATCATGCGCCGTCTCCTGCGCGACATCGCCGAAGGCCGCCTGCTAGGCGATATCACCACTCTTGCAGACCCCAACATCATCGCCGCCTTAAAAGAAAAATACCAAGAAGCTTAGGAATATGCATAATTCCCCTCCCCTTGAGGGAGGGGTAAGGGGAGGGGGATTCGAGGCTTTTTTATTGAATAGCTTTCATTGTCAGAGTATACTTTAGATCAATATTAAATATTAACAAAAATGGTTAGCTATAATCTATAGATTAAAAATGAAAGTACATTTTTCAAAACATGCCTTGCTTCAGATGGAAGAGCGTGGGGCTACACGTTCAGAAGTAGTTAAGTCCATTGAGTGCGGGGAAGAAATACCTGCTAAAAAAGGTCGCCGTGCTTTTAGGTATAATTTTCAATTTGTAGGTTCATGGTTGGGAAAAAGATTTAGGATCAAACAGGTTAAACCTATTATCGTTAAAGAAAATAGTCACTACGTTGTTGTAACGGTATATGTATTTTATTTTTAGAGAGGAAAACTTATGAAAATTATTTACGACGATCAAGTTGATGCTTTATATGTGAAATTGGTAGATATAAAAACCAAGGTCGTTACACATCAATTAACCGAAGACATTGCAGTTAACTATGGACCAAACGGCGATGTGGTCGGTATAGAAATTTTGTCAGCTCACGAGCATTTAAAATTTGTTGGTAAAAAACCTAGTTTAGAGGCTATTAATCTATCGGTTAATTAGAATTTTGAATACGTTGCCAAATGACAGCATCTTGCGATGCGTTGAGTTAATTCTTCAATCTAAAAACACCGTCGTTTTAACCGGCGCCGGGATTTCAACAAGCGCTGGCATTCCAGACTTCCGCGGGCCGCAAGGGCTTTATACCAGCCGCTTATATGACCCAGAAAAAGTCTTTGATATCGCTTATTTTCTAAAAGACCCTAAACCTTTTTATGAATTTGCCCATGATTTTATCGCCCTTGAATCCGCCATTAAGCCTACCGCGACCCATCATGCTCTAGCCGCCCTTGAAGGGATGGGCAAAATTAAAGCCGTGATCACCCAGAACATCGACGGTCTTCATCAAAAAGCAGGCTCTCAAAAAGTGCTCGATATGCACGGTAACTTTTTAAATAGCCATTGCCTTAGATGCCGTAAAGCTTATGATTATCAAGAACTAAGGTCAATGGTGCTTCAGCACGTAATACCGCATTGTTCTTGTCGGGGGATAATAAAACCAGATATCGTGTTCTTTGGCGAAGATGTGAAATATTATCATAAGGCCCTAGAGCTGGCCCAAAGCGCGGATTTGTTTTTTGTGATCGGCACCTCCTGTGTGGTGTACCCGGCGGCGTCTTTACCGCAATTTGTGCCGGGAAAAATAATTATAGTCAATAATTCAAAAGTGGAATTAAATATGTATAATATTGCTTTAGAAGTTGAAAGTGATATTGATCTGTTCTTTAACGCCCTTATGGACGCGCTATGAATTTTATGATAACTATAGCCATATTATTGTTCGGTTTTTTAATTTCTCCGCTGACCCTCTGGGCAGATCCACCCTCAAATAATTTCCAGCTGACTTCCAGCGCTTTTGAGGCTAATGGGGAGATCCCTAAAAAATACACCTGCGATGGAGGGGACATTAACCCGCCTTTGGCATTTAAAAATGTCCCTGCAAAAACTAAAAGCCTGGCATTAACAGTTTCTGATCCTGACGCACCTGAAGGGACATGGTCTCATTGGGTCCTGTATAATATGCCGCCCAATACGGGAGAAATCATTGAAAATACCAATCCCGGTACCGAGGGCTTAAGTGATTTCGGCAAATACACCTACGGCGGCCCTTGCCCTCCCGATGAAAAGATGCATCACTATATCTTTCGCGCCTACGCGCTTAATGCCATTTTAAATATCAATGAAGGCCCAACGATCGGTGAAGTTGAAAAGGCCCTCCGGGGGCATATCATTGCCCAAACCGAATTGATCGGCACCTACCAAAAATCTGTATTTTAAAAAGGTTTGAGATTTAACTTTGGAATTTGCTTAAGGGTTACTATAATAAAGTAATGTTCCTAAACTCATCCATCGCCAAAAAGCAAACAGTCGCTTTTACCGGCCTTTTGCTTGTTTTATTCATCATCACGCATTTAGCAGGCAATCTGTTTATTTACGGCGGCCCGGCCATGTTTAATGCCTATGCCCATCGCTTGCACAGCCTGGGGCCTTTATTGCTCTTGGCCCGTGTGGGGCTTTTTGTAGTTTTTGTGACCCATATCAGCGTCACATTTTGTTTGGTTATGGAAAATATCAAGGCCCGCGGGGGGCATAAGCGCTATGCCATTGAAAAAGCCGTGGGCCAGCGTTCGCTGGCTGAAAAGATCATGCCCTGGAGCGGGCTATATATTTTTGTTTTTGTGATATTTCATATCCTAGATTTTGCAGCGGCTGACCAGCAGGGCCCACGCACCTATATCCATGGCACAGGTTATGGCATTTACGGCCTGGTGTTCAATTCATTTAAAGATCCGGTCCATAGCATCCTTTATATAGTTGCGGTCTTTTTTTTAGGCATGCATCTAGCCCATGGGGTGCAAAGTTTAGTGCAGACAAGCGGTTTTCGGCCTAAATGGGTTTCCACCATTAAAAAGGGCGGCAATTATTTTGCGTTGATCATGGTCATTGGGTTTAATTCTATTCCTGTTTACGTTTATTGTTTAACCCATTGACGTATTGTCATTCCCGCGAAAGCGGGAATCCACAACAAAATTAATTTATAAGAGACTATGTTAGATCCTAAAATCCCAACAGGCGCGCTTAAAGATAAGTGGACCAACCATAAATTTAACAATAAACTGGTTAATCCTGCTAACCGGCGCAAATACAAAATTATCGTCGTTGGTACAGGTTTGGCCGGGGCTTCGGCTGCTGCTTCTTTAGGCGAAATGGGTTATAACGTTGAATCTTTTTGTTTCCAGGATTCTCCCCGAAGGGCGCATTCCATCGCGGCTCAAGGCGGGATCAATGCCGCTAAAAATTATCCTAATGACGGGGACAGTGTCCGCCGTTTGTTCTATGACACGATCAAAGGCGGGGATTTCCGCTCCCGCGAAGCTAATGTTTACCGATTAGCTGAAGTAAGCAACAGCATCATAGACCAATGCGTGGCCCAAGGCGTGCCTTTTGCCCGCGAATACAGCGGTTATTTAGACAACCGTTCTTTCGGTGGGGCCCAGGTTTCGCGCACCTTTTATGCCCGCGGCCAAACCGGCCAGCAGCTTTTACTGGGTGCTTATCAAGCTTTAATGAAGGAAGTGGGCAAAAAGAATGTCATTTTGCACCCACGCACAGAAATGCTTGATCTAGTCGTTATTGATGGCGTTGCCCGCGGCATTATCGTGCGCGATTTAATCACCGGAAAAATCGAATCCCACGCGGCAGACGCAGTGGTGCTGGCGACCGGCGGCTACGGCAATGTTTTTTATTTATCCACCAATGCTAAAGGCTGCAATGTCACCGCCACCTGGCGGGCCCATAAAAAAGGTGCCTTTTTTGCCAATCCTTGTTATACCCAAATCCATCCGACCTGCATTCCGGTGCATGGCGATTATCAATCCAAATTGACCTTAATGAGTGAATCCCTGCGCAACGACGGAAGGGTGTGGGTGCCTAAAAAGCCCAAGGATAGCCGCCCAGCCCACGAAATCCCGGAAGATGAACGCGATTATTTCCTGGAACGCAAGTACCCGGCCTTTGGAAATCTGGTACCGCGCGATATCGCCTCACGCAATGCCAAAGAACAATGCGATTTAGGCCGTGGCGTCGGGGAGACCGGCATGGCCGTTTATCTGGATTTTAAAGACGCGATAGCTCGCCTGGGTGCAGAGAATATTAAAGAGAAATACAGCAATTTGTTTGATATGTACGCCAAGATCACCGGCACCGACCCTTATAAAACGCCGATGATGATTTATCCGGCTGTCCATTACACCATGGGCGGGCTTTGGGTGGATTATAACTTGATGAGCAATTTGCCGGGGCTTTTTGTCATCGGGGAAGCTAATTTTTCAGACCATGGCGCCAACCGTTTGGGTGCCTCCGCCTTGATGCAGGGGCTGGCGGACGGGTATTTTGTATTGCCTTATACGATTGCTAATTATTTGGCCCAAGTCAAACCCAACGCCAAAGAAATTCTTGCCCGTGGAGAATTCAAAGAAGCCGAGGCCCAAGTTAATGAAAGAATCAAAAAATTATTGTCCATCAAAGGCAAAACCACGGTCGATGAATTCCACCGGAAATTGGGCCTTCTGGTATGGGAAAAATGCGGTATGGCCCGCAATGAAGCCGGACTCAAAGAAACTTTAAAATTAATCCCCGAATTGCGTGAGCAGTTTTGGAAAGATGTTTGTGTCTTGGGCAGCGGCGAAGAATTAAACCAAGCCCTGGAACGCGCCGGACGCGTGGCAGACTTTTTGGAATTCGGCGAACTGATGTGCCTTGATGCCTTGGAGCGCCAGGAATCCTGCGGCGGCCATTTCAGGGAAGAATACCAAACGCCTGAAGGCGAAGCCCTGCGCCGCGACGATCAATTTTCCTACGTCGCCGCCTGGCAATTTAATGCCGTAGGCCAGCCGCCGACGCTACATAAGGAAGAACTAAAATTCGAAGAAGTCCATCTAGCCCAGCGTAGCTACAAATAGCATTCCCCCCTCTTTAGTATAAAGAGGGGGCAAGGGGGAGTTCCATCAACCAACAGTTAAATAATAAATAGCTCTCAAATATGTCAAAAAAAATCAACCTAACCCTAAAAATCTGGCGCCAAAAAAACCAACTCACCCCCGGAAAATTCGAAACCTACCAAACCCACGGTGTCGACACCGACATGTCCTTTTTAGAAATGCTAGACGTAGTCAATGAAAAACTGACCAAAGAAGGCAAAGACCCTATCGCCTTTGACCACGACTGCCGCGAAGGCATCTGCGGCACCTGCGGCGCTGTTATCAACGGCCAACCGCACGGCCCCATGCGCGGTACAACCCTCTGTCAGCTGCATATGCGCAATTTTAAAGACGGAGAAACCCTGGTCATTGAACCCTGGCACGCCCGAGGTTTTCCCATTAACAAAGACCTTTCAGTCGATCGCTCGGCCTTTGACCGCATCATTACTTCAGGAGGTTTTATCTCGGTTAAAACCGGCCAAGCCCCTGACGCGCACACCTTGGCCATACCCAAGGATACCGCGGACACAGCCATGGACGCGGCCCAATGCATCGGCTGCGGTGCCTGTGTGGCGGCCTGTCCCAACGGTTCAGCCATGCTCTTTGTGGGGGCCAAGGTCTCTCATCTGAATCACTTGCCCCAAGGCGCGCCAGAGAAAAAAGCGCGTGTGCTAAATATGGTCACCCAAATGGACAAAGAAGGCTTTGGCAATTGCTCAAACGCTTATGAATGCGAAGCCGCCTGCCCCAAAGAAATCAGCGTCGCCCACATCGCTAAAATGAACAAAGATTACCGCGCGAGTTAATCGTCCTGTCATCCTGAGCGCAGCGAAGGATCTTAATGTTAATCAATAAAACCACCCTTATAAAATACGACCTTGCCGGTCCTCGCTATACCAGTTATCCGACCGCTCCTCAATGGACTGGTGAGGTAACAGCAGATACCTATGCTTCTGCCTTAAAGGTCTTTGGCCAGAACGATAAAACCCTCTCGCTGTATGTCCACATCCCCTTCTGCGAACAGCTTTGCTATTTTTGCGCCTGCAATAAAGTGATCCGCGCTAAAGATGAGAAAGTGGGGGATGAGTTCTTAAATCACCTATTCAAAGAGCTTGAAATGGTGGCAAGTCATATAAGGCGGCGTAAATTGATCCGGCAATTGCATTGGGGTGGAGGGACGCCGACTTTTCTATCCGAAGGGCAAATCGTGAGGCTTTTTACTAAAATCCAATCCCTTTTTGACATTGATCTAAATGAAGAAATCGCCATTGAAATCGATCCCCGCACCGTCACGGATAATAAATTAAAAGTTTTACGCCAGCTTGGGTTTAACCGTATTTCCATGGGTGTCCAGGATTTTGACCCTAAAGTGCAGGATGACATTAATCGCATCCAGCCATACGCCCAAGTGGCCCAAGTTCATCAATGGTGCCGTGATCTAAAATTTGAGTCCGTAAATTATGATTTAATATATGGCCTGCCGTATCAGACCAGGGAAACTTTTAAAAATACAATGGATTTAGTCATTGGACTGAAACCCGACCGCATCGCGCTTTATAGTTTTGCCTATGTCCCATGGCTTTCCAAGCCGCAAAATAAATTTAATCTCGACGCCATTGCCGTGCACGATGAAAAATTAGACATCTTTATCCAATCCCGCGAAAATTTATTGGCCTATGGCTATCAAGCCATTGCCATGGACCATTTTGCCTTAACAACTGATGCCATGGCCGATGCTTTTAATAAAGGCCGCCTTCACCGCAATTTTATGGGCTATACCCTAAAACCCGCTGACGAATACCTTGGAGTCGGCCCTTCGGCCATTGGGTTTATTGAAAAAACCTATATTCAAAATACCAAAATCCTGCCGGAATATTACGCCATCGTTGCCCAAGGCCGCCTTCCTGTGGAGCGTGGCAAACAATTAAACCAGGACGACCAAATGCGCCAATGGGTGATCAACAGCCTGATGTGCCGTTTTCTTGTGGACAAACAGCAATTCTTTGATACATTTAGGTTTCAGTTTGAAGATTATTTTATGGAAGAAGCCAAACATATCCATGATTGCATCGAAGATGGATTAATTAATGAAAATCTCCAACACATTAAAGTTACGGATCTAGGCAAGATTTTTATCCGTAATGTGTGCATGGGATTTGACCACTACTTGAGGCAAAAAAATGGCCACCAAAGATTCTCACGGACAGTCTGATTTTTTATTGGCGTTTCAAGGCAAGAACAAGCGTGTCCCTGTCTGGTTCATGCGCCAGGCTGGGCGCTATTTACCGCAATACCAATCGCTCAAAGCCAATCGCCCGTTAAGCGAACTTTTCCGCGACCCGGAAATCGCGGGAGCCATCACCCTGCAGCCTTTGGAAATCCTAGGGGTCGATGCCGCGATTTTGTTCGCGGACATTATGACCATGCCCTCGGGGATGGGTTTTAAGATAGAATTTGTCAACGGCAGGGGGCCGGTGATTCATAATCCTATCAACAGCCCTGCCGACTTAAAACGTTTGGGTAAATTTAGCGGCCTGGAGCATGTCACGCGCACCATCCAATTGATTAATGCGGTCCTGCCGCCGTCGATCCCATTAATCGGTTTTGCCGGCTCTCCGTATACCGTGGCCACGTATTTGTGCTCAAAACATACCCGCATGATGTATGAAAGTCCTAAATCTTTTCATCAATTAATGGATTTACTGACGGACAACACCATTATCTATTTAAAACAGCAAAAAGAAGCAGGGATCAAGGCTTTCCAATTGTTTGATACCTGGGCCGGAAGTTTGAGGCATGAAGATTATGAGACTTTTGTGTTACCTTACGTGCAAAAAATTTTCAAAGCGATAAAGCTTCCATCCATTTATTATTTAAAAAACTGTTCGCACCTGATGGATTTGATGGAAAAAAGCGGGGCGGAATTCTTATCCGTATGCGAAACAGTCAATATTAAGGACCTCAAAACCAAAAAAGGCATTCAGGGCAATCTTTTAAACAGCCTTTTATATGCCGATGATAAGACAATCATCGAAGAAACAATAGCAATCCTAAAAGCCGCCCGTTCTAAACATCCTAAATTCATCTTCAACCTAAGCCACGGCGTCATGCCCGATGTCAATCCCCTCAAGCTAAAATTGGTTGTAGACCAAGTCCACCAATTCAAATGGCACGCCTGAATGTCATTCCCGCGAAAGTCGAAGACCCCGCCAAAGGCGGTGGCGGGAATCCATTTAAAAATATTATCTAAATTAATTGTAAACTTCTTTCCAAATAATATAATATTTGTGTAATGAAAATACCCAAATATTACCTTTTTTTAAATCCCCAACTCTATAAACCCCATATAAATAGGATAATTTTCCTTATGTCTTATGTCATGCCGCATCGGCAAAAACAAAGCCCCGTGCAAAAGGCACAGGGCATTGAATGGCAAAACCGGTTGAAAAAATTATTTAATGTTTTACAGAATGATCTCTGTCGTAATTTTTATTATAAAAATAGACCCAAATTGCTCCACCTACAGCAGCAACAGTCAAAATTATTAAGACTTCCATTATTTTCCTCCTTGTTTGAAGACCCAAACACTATAGAGCATAAATACAGTGAGTTCTTTTTTGTTGGTGTGCATAAACATAATCTCCTTTTAGTTAGAAAAATAGAAATTTGGGGGATTATGTTCAATCTGCCTGGGGAGACAGTCAAGTTGAAGGTGACCAACAAAGAATACGCTAATTATATCCAACAAGAATCCTTTGTCAAATTATTATGAACAACGCGGGTAAAATAATCTTAGCTGCCTGCCTGTTTTTGGCTTTTATACCAAAAGCCCATGCCAGCTATATCCCTTTTAATACCAGTAACGCGGGAAATATCGGTGTCGGGACCTCCACAGCGCAGGCCAAATTTGTCGTCGTTGGCGGCAATATGGGCATCGGCACCTGGACCGCGGCCGGAGGCAATCTCATTATCAATGGTACCGGAAATGTAGGCATCGGCTCTGCCTGGCCCGGCCAGACGCTGGATGTGCAGGGAACTGTGCGGGATATTGGAGAAATAGTGGGGTTAGGCGGCATAACCCTTGGAGGTGTTAATAATACATCCTGGCCGGCTGGTGGTAATTATTGGCACAATGACACGGGCAATGTGGGGATCAATACGACATATAATATCGGCATTGGGACTGTTTCACAAATTGACTCGTTAAATATTTTAGGCAATATCGGCATAGGCACCACAGCCGGGGATGTTTATTTAACAACTCCCGCTCCTATTGGCGGGGCCTTAATTTATGGAAATGTTGGCATAGGCACTTGGATACCGAGTGCTCAGCTTGCTGTGACTGGTAACGTAGCTTTCGGAGGGATGGGAGTTTCCGCCACCAATAGCAGTTTCGCGGCCGGGTATGCGACGGGCGCGTATTATGTAGGGACCGTAGCCGCAAGTGCGAATGGTGCCACTGCTCTTGGGTTTTCATTTGCAGGGACAGGTACTATTAATGCCACGGGGCAAGGTTCTTTTGCGGAAGGCTATTCGGGTAATGCTGTTATTTCAGGGGCAACGATTACAGCTTCTAATGTAGGTTCAGTAGCTATGGGGTATGCAGGGGGAAGTTCAGGGCACATCAACTCAACAGGGCAAGGTTCAATTGCGATGGGTTGGGGTTTGGGAAGTAATGGCAATCTTCTTTCATCGGGTAATGGTTCAATTGCCATGGGGTATGCCGACACCGCTGCATTACAATCAATAGGTTCTGGCAGTGTGGCTATGGGACAAAATGTTCAAGCCGATGCTGATAATTCATTCGCTTTAGGCCTAAGTGTGGTCAACCCCACGGCAAGTTCTTTCATGGTAGGTTTTAGCACCACCCCAGCCTTAACAGTCACCAATACCACCGTTGGTGTCGGGATAGGCACCTATACAACACCGTCAGGCGCCTTGGTTGTCCAAGGCGGCAACGTTGGCATCGGCACCTTCAATCCCTTTGGCGGCGGCTTGATCGTCCTTCCTGCGAATACCGGCAATGTCGGTATCGGCTCCTTGACCCCCGGCCAGGCGCTGGATGTCAAAGGCACTATCCGCATGAGTACGGGCAGTGGCGGAACCCTAATATTCCCTGACGGCACCAGCCAATCCACGGCAGCATCAGCAGGGACAAACTATTGGGCGCTTAGCACATCCGGCAATATCGGCATCAGCACCGTCCAGAATGTCGGCATCGGCACCACCTTCATCGGCGGCACCGGCGAAGCCGCCTTGTCTGTCATGAACGGCAATGTAGGTATTGGCACTTGGCTGCCGGCTGCGAATTTTCAAGTGAATGAATCGGGAATTCCTACATTTATTGTTTCCAATAGTGGATTGAACATGGCAGGGACAGTTAATATTTACTCCGCTGGGGGATATCCGGCTTTCACTGTTACTGGACAATATGGTCAATATTTTGGTCTCTCGATAGGTCCAAGTAATCTTGATGAACTAGTAACATCTTCAAGTGATACCTTGCTTGTTGAAGGGCAAAAAGGTGTATTGATAGGTACTACCAGTACAGCAGGAGCTTCTGGTAATATCGAAATAATTGCAGGCAATGTCGGCATCGGTACAAATGCTCCAACAGGATTTGAGATTGAAAGTCAAAATGTGGGCATCGGCACATGGACAGCACCCGATGGTGGGAGTAATAATACTGTTCATTGGGGCAATGTGGGCATTGGGACATCTAAGGTCGGTGGCAGCGGTGAAGCTGCCTTGTCCATTATGAACGGCAACGTAGGGATTGGCACCTGGGTGCCGGCTGCTACTTTGCAAGTAGCGGGGACAGGGATTTCAATAAATGGAGGAGTACATGTAGGTGATGCTCTATTAGATATGAAAGGAGCTTCAAGTCACGATTGGCAGATAGTTGCTTATGGATCTTTTCATTCGGACCCAACAGCTCTTAGTTTCTATGATGGCACAGCAAATGTAACTCCATCATTAATGAATTCAACATTATGGAAATTCATTTCAGGATATACATTCGGATGGTCAAGTAATTCACAGTATGCCGATAATAGTTCAGCGGATACAGGTATTTCACGTTTTGCAGCTAATACTGTTGCTATTGGGAATGGAGCACAAGGGAATTATAGTGGAACTTTAATAAATAGTAATATTGGTATCGGCACAACTTTCAGCACTACTTCTGCCTTATCCGTCATGAACGGCAACATGGGGATAGGGACATGGGTGCCGGGGCGGATATTGGATGTTAACGGGACCATCCGTACGACGAGCCTGACCATCAGCGCTCAAAGTCCGGTGAGCGGGTATGTGTTGACGGCCAGCGACAGTGCGGGGGATGCGACGTGGACATCTTCGGGATCTGTGGGGACCAATTATTGGAATTATGCCTCGGCAGGTAACATCGGTGTGAGCACCGTCCAAGCGGTGGGTATCGGCACGACCTTTATAGGTGGAGCAGGCGAAGCGGCTTTGTCCGTCATGAACGGCAATGTGGGAATAGGGACGTGGGTGCCGGGTGCTGCGTTAGATGTTGGTAATCATACAGTTGGTGAAGTGCAAATTGGTTCAGGAGCTATAACTTTTGCAGGCAATAGTTCAACGCTTTCAACAACAGGTTCAGGAATATGGGCCAACCCGTACATTGGATCTTATGGGCCAATATATCTTGGGTTTAATGCTTCATATGTTCTTACAAATGATACAACTGCAGGTCACCAAGCATTAGTTTTCCAAAGCCCTAATAATTATTTTGAATTTGGTGGATCTACTTCCAGTTACCCAGCTTTAGGTGTGTTTGGCGCAAATTTATCCTTAATGTCAGGGGATGGCAGTTATTCTAGTAACTTAGGAATTGGCACATCAAGTGCAACAAGTGGAAGATTAATCGTGTCTGGTGGCAATGTTGGTATCGGCTCCCTGACCCCTGGTCAGGTCTTGGACATAACAGGCACCGTGCGCATGACAGGCTTTAATCTTAATTCCGGTTCTTCGCTAAACAATAAAGTTCTAACCTCCGACGCCAGCGGCAACGGCACATGGCAAACGGCGGCGGGCGGAGCAAATTATTGGACGCTTCAAACATCCGGCAATATCGGCATCAGTACCGTGCAGAATGTCGGCATCGGCACCAGCTTCGTCGGCGGTGCGGGTGAAGGCGCTTTGTCCGTCATGAACGGCAACGTGGGGATTGGCACGTGGGTGCCGTCGGCTTCATTAACAGTAAAGGGCACCACTGGCTCTGGGGACTTGGTTGATTTATATTCAAATGCTGGTGTATTATCTGATTATATTCAAAGTGATGGGACAATTTTTGATTTAGCTCCTTTGCAATTGATCGGTAATACACCAGCCTTGTATTTCAATTATCTGCAGGGCAATCAATCTTGGTATTTGAATGAAGATTCTTCAGCTAATTTTTTTCTTGTCAGGAATATCTATGGGTCTCAAACAACCTTCATGGAAGCTTATAACGCAACTAACGTACTAAGTT